>Ga0209963_1000456_pt1 | contig 63836 bp, 51 predicted proteins | sample ThiBio_1000_biof_2_FD_183957 | JGI IMG/M metagenome (GOLD analysis project Ga0209963, IMG submission 183957) | Wastewater bioreactor microbial communities from Cape Town, South Africa - Thiocy_cont_1000_biof (SPAdes) | ecosystem: Engineered > Bioreactor > Thiocyanate-remediating >...
TGATAGAGATGGGCGACCGGTGATTGATCGACGCCACCGCGCAGGCTCCGCGCGGCTTTCGTCGTTGCTTGACGCTGATGGTTTCGCCCGGATTCCAGGTCGCGTATCCATGATAGCTCGCGGTGATCAATTGGATCTCTACCTCTTCACAGCTGCGTTCCGCCTCTAGTTGTGTCAAGGGGGACCTGACAGACCATGCAGATGCTTCGAAGGTCGGTTGACATGGTGCCCTTGTTAGCCGCGGTCCGGTATGAACAAGGTTTCGACATCAATGGAATTTTGCTCCAGGTCGTGACCAGGTTGCGCAATGAGTCGCTTGTCGTGGGGGGAGTGCTCCAGGAGGTGGGGACGAAGGGAACCGAGTGCTGTGATCCCCTCAGTGTCGTCGACATCCGATCCGGCAAGACCGCGCGGATCATGGAGGATCGCGGCAGGGAGGCGCGCGGGTGCAAGCTCGATGCTCGGGGCCTTGCCGACATTTCACACTGCGTCGGCGACGCCATTGATGCTGGCGTCGACCTAATCGTGATCAACAGATTTGGCAGGGCGGAATCCGAAGGAGGCGGTCTGCTCTACTGTTTTTCGGATGCCGTCTGTGCAGGAATCCCAGTATTGACCGCGGTCCGGCCGCCCTATCTCGAATCCTGGCGCACATTCCACGGTGGTTTGGCGACTGAACTCCCGCCAGCTCTGAACGAGATTACGGCTTGGTACGGAGCTTCACGCCGCCAAGCGCAATTATCGAAGACCGGTATTTCATCCGCATGGTAATTGGATCGACTGTTCGTAGCAGATGAAATATCATTGAGTTAAATATAAGATCGAATAAGGCACGTGCCGCCCCGAAGTTGTGCATTGTCCTGAGGATGTTGCGCATATCCCTCTACATCCAACATTGCTCCGTGCCCGAACAACCTGTATCAGGGACCACGTGACCGCGTCGGGGACCAATACGTCGATTCTACGCCACTGCCTCTATTTGCGAGATCAGTACGCTGACGATCTTGCCAGCGATAACGGAGCTTGGCCAAGATCGCATCAAGCCGCCTTGCGCTCGGCGGCGCGATAGAGTCCGTAACCGACCTTGATGAGCAGGCCCTCATCGCACATCCGGGTCAGGTAGCAGCGGGGAATGCCAATGTCCGTGAGATCGCGCGTTCGCACTATCCCTCGCTCTTGGGCGAACGCGACTGCGCGCTCTCTCAGCGATGGTTTCTGGCCGCCCGCGAGGCGTAGCTTTTCCGCGCGATCCCGGTCGCGCTTGCGCATTTTGGGCAGTTTTGGCGTAGTCGGGAGTAGGGAGATCGAAAACTCATAGTTCGCATCTTCGCCGACCCCGGCGAGCCATTTTATTTCCGAACAGAAAAAGCTCACTCATTTGCCGCAAGTCGTGCCGGCAGAAGACCATGCGTCGGTGAAACGAATTATCGTCCAGATCGGTTCGCTGGAATCACCGTAACGGTGGTTGGCGGCTGATGGCCCAGACATAGGCCGCCACCGCTTCGACATCGTCCGGCCCGAGATCGCCATCCTGCCCCGGCACCACCGCCATGTTGTGCAGGATTGTCCGCTTCAACTCCCGCACGCTGCCGTCGCTCCAGATGAACATGCCGGCGGTCAGATCGTTGCCGTTCGCCGTGCCCTTGCCGTCGATGGCGTGGCAGATGCTGCATTGTCCGTTGGCGGCTTCGCCGTGAAAGACCCGATCGCCGTGCGCGACCTGCTCCCGCGTAAACCCGCTCGGCACCGGCAATGTCGCGATCGGCGGCCTCACCTGCTCTCGGTACTGACTCAGCGGCGGCGTCACCAGCCTGAGTTCCTGCTGGTCTGTCTCCGCCTCGGATGCGCCAAGCGGCATGACAACCAACGCGCCAACCGCCGCGGCAAAAACGGTGAAATGCCTGGACATCGATCACCTCATCGACAGCGCCATAAAATATAAGCAGCCCGCAGCGCCTTGGATATCGTTTTCGTGCGCGATCCATCGATGCCGTGGACGAGCGACGAGCCCGTGGCTAGGCTGGACCCGGAACCTCACCGGCCCCAGGAGGAGACGATGAAGCCGATCTGCACGATGCTCCTCGCCGCGCTGGTTGCCGGCGTATCGTTTTCGGCCGATGCGGCCGGTACGCCGGAACAGCGCCGTGCCTGCCGCGCCGACGCCATGAAGTTCTGCCGCGAGTTCGTGCCCAACGTGCGCAAGATCACGGGATGCATGGAACACAACATCCGGCGGCTGAGCCCGGCCTGTCGTTCCCAGTTCAAGTAGCAAAAGCCGATACCGGGAACACGTCGCTCCGCCGCCCAATCCTTAACCAAATCCTAAGATGCATGGTTAATGCGCGGTTAATCGCATAGGATGAAGGGGGAGAATGCGGTAAGCTCACCAACAACTCAAGTTGGATTGCTGCCGTGGATACCACCGTCATCGCGAAATCGGCGAAGCTTGGCGACAGTTGCGTGCGCGACATTCCGCGCCTGCTCACCAAGGAGGAAATCCGCGACCTGTCGCGGATCGATAGCTGGAAATTCACGCTCGCCATCGTCGTCGAGGTTCTGACCATCGCCGCCGCCATCGCCATCAGCGAGACTTGGTGGCATCCCGCGATCTACCTCGTCGCGGTGATCATCATCGGCTCGCGGATCAACGGTCTCGGCGGCCTGATGCACGACGCCGCGCATTATCGCGGCTACGCCAACCGCGCGGTCAACGACATCGTCGGCGAGATCATCGCGCTGCCGACGACGGCTTCGATGGCCGGCTATCGCAACAGCCATTTCGCGCATCATCGCGAGTTGAACAGCGAGCGCGACCCGGACTGGACGCGCAACATCGGGCTCGAGGAATTCGAATTCCCGAAGCCACGTCCGGGCATGGTCAAATACATCCTGCAATATCTCACCGGCCTGAAGATCTGGTCGGCGGTCACCGGCTTTCACAAGAACAAGGAAACCCGCGACATTCCGGCGATCGTCGCGCGGTCGCGACTGGCGTTTTTCGTCGCGCTGCTGGCGGCCTCGATCTGGTTCGGCTTCTGGAAGCAATTGCTGCTGTACTGGATCGTGCCGGTAATGACGGTGTTCGTTGCGATCCGCTATATCCGCAACGTCGCGGAGCATTATGCGGTCGAGCACGAGAACGTTCTCAACGAAAGCCGAACCGTGCTGGCGCCGTGGTGGCAGTTGTACCTGATCGCGCCGTGGGGCCTGAACTATCATCTCGAGCATCACCTGTTTCCGGGCGTGCCCTGCTTCCGCCTTGCCGAACTGCATCGCCTTTTGATGACGCGCGAGCCGTTCCCGCAGCTCGCGCACGTCACCCACGGCTATTTCGGCGGCCTGCTGCGCGACTGCGCGACGTTGACCGATCCCCACCCGGCCGCAACCGACGGCAAGACGGTGCCCGCCGAATAACTTCTGGCGGGGACCGAAGCGCGTCAGCGCAGCGAGATCGCCAGCCCGCTGAGGTCGGCGTTGAGCATCAGCCCGGTCTGGCGGCCGCTGAGTTGCAGCACCGCGCCCTTCTCGTTGGTTAGCACGATGGCCCGCGCGCCGACGCCGATCGCGGCACCCGCGCCGCCCGCGCCATAGACACCGGCCACATCCGACGGTCGCCGGATATTCGTCACCCGGCCGGACAGATTGGTCTGCGAGGCGCCGAACACCAGGCCGGCATCGATCCCGCCGATCGACAGCGGATATTGCCGGCCATGAAATGTCAGCGTGCCGCTGCCGCCCGAGGCGCCGATGAACCAGCCGCCCTTGAGGACCGAAATGCGGATGGTGCCGCTGTCGGCGTGAGCAACGCCTCCGACGCAAACCCCCGCCGTCGCCAGCAAACCGATCAGAGCCGTCCTAATCCCGCGCGCGCGCATGGTCGCCTTCCTTCGCTGTGAATGCGCGGGAGAACGTGGCAGAGTTCGGCCGAAAGAAAAAGAGCGCTTGCGGCGTTCGCCTTACGGCACGGTCGCGGAAACGACCCAGATGGCGCCGCCGAGCCAGACGCCATCGCCTTTGGCGAACGGTTTGAGGTCGTGCCGCACCGCCTCGATGGCCAAAGCCCTTGCCTCCGGCGCGGCATCTTCCAGCGCGCGATTGGCAGGCCCGATCACCGCCGCGGTCTCCACCGCCGATTCCAGGCCGCCGCCCGCCGCGATGTCCAGCGACAGATCGTGCGGAACGATCCGGACGTCGGCAAAACCGGCATCGCGCAGAATGCGTTCGACCCGCTCCGACGACGCGAATGCAAACGGACCCGGATCCTCCGGGCCGACCGGCGGCAATCGGGGCACATGCCGGTAGACCGCCTGCAACGGCACCATGAGCCACGGATTTTCCTTCGCTCCGCGCCAGCAGATGAAGGTCAGCCGTCCGCCGCGCCGCATTCCCTTGCGCAGATTGGCGAAGGAGCGCGCCGGTTCGGCGAAGAACATCACGCCGAAGCGCGAGACCAGAAGATCGGCCTCGCCTTCGGGGAACGGATAGGTGGTGGCATCGGCCAGCGCGAACGCGACCGGCAGGTTCGCTGGCGCGACATCGCGCGCCCGCGCGAGCATCTGTTCGGACACGTCGACGCCGAGGACATGCCCCGATGGCCCGACGCGCTGGCCGAACGCGACCGACGTATCGCCGCAACCGCAGCCGACGTCGATGACCCGCTCGCCCGGTCGCGGCCCGGCGCTTTCGATCAGAAGTTCAGTGACCGGAATGAAGATCGTGTCCTGTACCGCCTGCTGGCTGGCCCAGCGCTCGCCGGCGCTGCCATTCCAGAAGGCCACCTGGTCGGCATTGGCCGCGTCGCTTTGCAATCGATCCATCGGTCTGCCCTCGTATCGGCGGCGACTACGCCCTGAAAATGCAGGTTTGCTACAATTTTAGCGGTTTCCGCAATCGGGAAACAAAACCTCTTTGCCATGGTGTCCTCAACAGAGGGGACTGTCATGAGCGAGATCGAATTCGAGGAGTTGCTGGAGAGCGTCCGCGTGTCGATGAATATCGTTGCGCCGGACGACGAGCACAACGGGATCGCCCACGACTTCATCTGGGAGGATGCTCGGCATTCCCATCGCCTGCCCACCGGCGTCGTCCGCGCGCTGTTTCCACGGCCGGCCAACGACAACGACATCGCCTGGCCGCTCATCCCTTTTCCGGACGGATGGTGCGCCTCGTGTTGAGCTCGGGACGCGAAATCTAAAATCTGAGAAAATCAATACAATTAATTGATCTTCATAATCTTTCCGCCAATATCACGATGCCGGACTATCGGCTCGCCGTTCGAACGGCAAACCTCCAGCCATCGAAACAAGACCCCGTCCCCAACGAGACCGGCCGTCCCTACTTTCCGAGGATCTTCTCGGCGGTGTTGACGATGCTGATGGTCGGATTGGCGGCGCAGTATTCGCCGAACTTCTTGGCGTTGGCGACGAACACCTCGGTATCGATGATGGCGACGTCCGAGTCGCCCTTGTACCAGCCGTCCAGCCAGGTCAACTCCATGGCGATGGTGTCCTTGTCGCTGTCGACGAACTGCTTGCAGCTCATCGTCGACAGATCCATCACCGTCGCCCGGACGGGCGTGGCCGCCAGCAGCATTCCGAAGCCGACAAGCGACGCGAGACGGCAGATCCTGTACATATGATTCCCCAACGCTGATGCGCGGGAACCAGCGTAGCACGGGTTCCCGCGAAGCGCTTGGGGATAAATTGGAGGCGCCGCATGGTGCCCCGGGCGCGCCTTGGCGGCGCCGGGCTTACGCGGCGAGCGGCAGCGGCTCAACCTTCGGCTCGTCCTGCTTCACATCGATCGGAATCGTGACCGCAACCGGCTTCGGATAAAAATCCGTCGCGGGAGCCATCATCCCCCAGAACATCATGGTGGCGAGGCGCGTATAGGTTTCGGCGGCGGTGGCGGCGATCCAGAATGGGCTCGTGATCAACATGGCTGCTCTCCTCGTTTCCGACCCGGAACTTGCCGCAGCGGGCGAGCCGGAACGTTGTGAAATCTCAAATTGCCAACGGAATGCGCGGCGAACGCGACTACCGTTGCTTGTGGGAAGCGAACGAAAGACAAGCGGGACCACGGAGCAAGGCTTCCACGCCGTCATCAAATTTTAACGTTTCATTAAGTATCCTGATGCGAGACTCACCGTTAAGTGAGCGAGGGTCGGATGTACGCCCAGCTCAGATGGTCCGGAGCGAAAGCTTCGGGCCATTTTCTTTGCGGGCCTCTGCCCCGATGCTTTTGAGTCAACCTCGAAAGGATGTGATGGAGGCCACGTCCGGAATTGAACCGGAGTAAACGGTTTTGCAGACCGCTGCGTAACCACTCCGCCACGTGGCCCCAACGGGGCGGATCAATACACAGCATCAATCGGTTAGGCAAGCCAGACACAGGCGTTTGCCAGTTCATTCTGAAATGCAGGGCCGCCGTCGCTCCGAAACGAGACCGCACTTCTGTTCTCGATAGAGCTGCCGGTAACAATGGTTTGAGCGGGCATTCAATCCGGGTTCAGGATCGCTACGGCAAAAATGGAAGCTCCAATCATGGAGAGCTTCGATGAAAAAGATTGCCTTTGCACTTGTCGGATTGTCGGCGTTGGGCGCTCTTGCGACCCTGCCGACCGCTGCGAATGCTCTGCCGGCGGCGTCGCTGAGCGGTGTATCATCGGGGGCCGAACAGGTTCGCTACGTTTGTGATGCCTGGGGGCGATGCTGGTGGCGGCCAAACCGTTACTATGCGCCCCGCTACTACGGCCCGCGCTACTACGCGCCGCGTCCTTACTACGGCCCCCGCTTCTACGGCGGGCACGGCGGATGGCGGCACCGCTGGTAAATATCGCCGGCTTGCGGGAGAGCCGAAGCGGGCTCACTGAAACGGGCTCTCTCTGGCGGAACGCCCTGACGAGAGCCCTTCGCCAGGCCTGCAAACTGGAACTTCGGGTGCCACGGCTACTCGGCGACCGAATGTTTGAGCCAGCCTGCCCCCGTTTCCACAAAGGCGGGGGCATTTTCATGCGCCGTAACTCGGAAAGCATCGACCGCGCGCGTCCGTGCCGCAAAACGCTGGCTTCAAACGTCTGGCGCGACCGGCAACGAACCCGCGTTCAGCGCGGCTTTTTTCTGCGGCGGTAGTCCCGCTTCGGCTTCGGCCGATCCGTAAGTTCCGGCATCGTCGCCTGCACCTCGCGGTACATCGCCAGCATCCGCTCGAAACTCGCGTTGAGCGCCGCCTCGATATCGGGGCGGTTCTCCAATGCGGCAATCAGCATCCCGGCCGCCTCGATGGTGGATAGTCCGTCGCGGCGCGGCTCCCGGCGCAACTTGCCGTAGCGCGACGGGCGCGGCGGATTGAGGATGACGCGCTGGCACTTCAGCATCCAGGCGTTGCGCCACCACAGCGCCTTGGCCTGGCTCCAGGTGCCGTCCAGCACGATGACGCCCTCGATTTCGCGCAGGATACCACGCTGGTCGTCGGCCATCTCGCCCTTGCGGTCCAATGCCACGACAGTGCGGTCGGTGCCGAAATCGGCCGCCTTGGCGGAACCGAGATAGAGCACGGCCCAGCGCGACGGATCGACCTGCTGTCCGAGCATCTTGTTGAGGCTCGGCCACGACAGGCCGACCTTCACGGCCGCATCCTCGAAATGCATCGTCGCCAGCCGCGCGGTGCCCAGCGCCCTGTCCTGCTCCTGCGGATGCTGCAGGATCAGAAGCGACAACCGGTTCTCCAGCGGCTCGACGCTGTCGCAAATGCACAGCGGCAGCGGCTTGCGGCAATGCTCGCATTCCGGAATGACGTCGGGGACTTTGACGGCGGGGCTGTCGGACATGCGGCTCGCTATACGCCGCGCCGCGTCCCACAGCAACTCATGCCAACGCTATTCGGCGGGGACCGCGACCGGCGCGGGTCCGCGCTTGCGGCGCAGGCGATCCATCAGCAGGTAGATCACCGGCGTCGTATAGAGCGTGAGGATCTGCGACACGAACAGGCCGCCGATGATGGTGATGCCGAGCGGACGTCGCAATTCCGTGCCGGGCCCGGTGGCGAGCACCAGCGGGATGCCGGCGAACAGCGCCGCCATCGTCGTCATCAGGATCGGCCGGAAGCGCGCGATGCACGCCTCGAAAATCGCATCGCGCGCCGACAGGCCGCGATGGCGCTCCGCCTCCAGCGCGAAGTCCACCATCATGATTCCGTTCTTCTTGACGATGCCGATCAGGAGGATGATGCCGATGAAAGCGATAATGGTCAGCGGCGAGTTGGTGAGTTGCAGCGCCAGCAGCGCGCCGAGCCCGCCCGCCGGCAAGGTCGAGATGATGGTGAGCGGGTGGATCAGGCTCTCGTAGAGCACGCCCAGAACGATATACATCGCGATCAGCGCGGCGAGGATCAACAGCGGCTGACGGCTGGCGGTTTTCTGGAAATCGCCGGCATTGCCCTCGAAGCCGGCGCGAATGCCTTCCGGCATATGCATTTCGGCGACCGCTCGCTGGATGTTGGCGGTGGCGACCTCGAGCGGCACGCCCGGCAACAGACCGAACGACACCGTGGTCGACGGGAACGAACCGGTATGGCTCACCGCCAGCGGCGCGATGCCGCGCGTGTAACTCACCACCGCCGACAGCGGCACCTGCGCGTCGTTGGCGCCGGCGACATAGACATGCGCGAGATCCGCCGGATCGGCCTGATATTGCGGCACCGTTTCCAGCACCACCTTGTATTGATTGCGTTGGGTGTAGATCGTCGAGATCTGACGTTGCGATAGTGCATTGTTCAGCGCGTTGTCGATGTCCTGCACCTTCACGCCAAGACTGGCCGCGGCCTTGCGGTCGATCTTGAGGTTGAGTTGCAAGCCGCCGGGGTCGCGGTCGGCGGAGATGTCGGTCACGCCCTCCACCGTCTCCATGCGCTTGGCCACCAGCGGAGCCCAGGTCTGCAACAGGTCGAGATCCGGACTGGTCAGGGTGTACTGATAGTTCGAATCGCTCTGGCGTCCACCGGTGCGAATGTCCTGCGCCGGGAACATGAACAGGCGGATGCCGGGAATCGCGGTCAGCTTCGGACGCATCCGGTCGATGACGTTTTGCGTGGTCACACCGGGCCGCTGCTCGGGCGGCTTGAGGCTGATGAACATGCGGCCGCGGTTCTGTCCGCCCCAGCCGCCGGTGCCGCCGACGCTGGACCCGAGGGCCGCGACCGCGCTGTCCGCCATGACGATATTGGCAACCTGCTCCTGCAGTTCGCGCATGGCTTGAAACGACACGTCGGCCGAAGCGCGGGTCGCACCGATGATGAAACCGCTGTCGTCGCTCGGGAAATAGCCCTTCGGCGTCTTGACGTAGAGCGTCATGGTCAAGGCGATGGTGGCGAAGAACACGATCATGGTGAGGATCGGGAAACCAAGCACAACGCGCAGCGTTCGCTCGTAGAACCGCACCATGCGTCCCAGCGACCGCTCGACCACGCGATCGAACCAGGTCTCGCGGTGGAGCGACTCCGGCTTGATGTAGTGCGCGCAGATCATCGGCGTGATGGTCAGCGACACCACGGTCGAGACGGCGATGGCGAAGGTCAGCGTCAGTGAGAACTCGCGCAGCAGGCGGCCGACGATGCCGTCCATGAAGATCAGCGGCGTGAAGGCGGCGACCAGCGACAGACTGATCGAGAGCACCGTGAAGCCGATCTGCTTGGCGCCTTCCAGCGCCGCCTGATACGGCGGCAGGCCGCGCTCCAGATTGCGGTACATGTTCTCGATCATGACGATGGCGTCGTCGACCACGAAGCCGATGGAAATCGCCAGCGCCATCAGCGACAGGTTGTCGATGGAAAATCCGGCGAGCCACATGCCGGCGCAGGTCCCGGCCAGCGCCAGGGGCACCGAAATGCCCGCGGCCACCGTCGGCGTGATCCGCCGCAGGAACACGAACACCACCAGCATCACCAGCAGCGCCGTCGCGCCCAGCGTCCATTGCATGTCCTCGACGCTGGCGCGGATGGTGCCGGTGCGGTCGGTCAGGATCGAAATCTCGACGCCTGCAGGAATCCACTGCTTGAGTTCCGGGATCAGCGCCTTCACGCGATCCACCGTCTCGATGACGTTGGCGTCGCCCTGCTTGGTGATGAGCAACAGCACCGCCGGTTGCTTGTTGAACCAGGCGATGGAGCGGCTGTTGCGGGTGGCGTCCTTGACCTCGGCGACATCGGAGAGCCGCAGGAAATTGCCGCTGGCGCTCTTGATGACGATGTCGCGATATTGCGCGGCGGTGCGCATCTGCGGATTGATCGACAGCGTCTCGCTCTGCCGGCCGCCGTTGAAGATGCCGACCGGGCCGAGCGGATTGGCGTTGACGATGGCGGTGCGCACATCGTCGGTGGAAATCCCCGCGTTGGACAGCGCCACCGGATTGAGCGCGATCCGCACCGCTGGCTGATCGGCGCCGCTGACGTTCACCTCGCCGACGCCGGGCACCTGCGAGATGCGCTGAGCGATCACCGTATCGGCGACGTCGTAGATGGCGCTCGACGAAATGGTCTTCGACGTCAGCGCCATGATGAACACGGGCGCAGCGGCCGAATTGGCCTTGCGGAAGGTCGGCAGCGACGGCAGGTCGGTCGGCAGGTCCGCCATCGAGGCATTGATCGCGGCCTGCACGTCGCGCGCGGCGCGATCGATGTCGCGGCCGATGGCGAACTGCAACTGGATACTGGTGGAGCCGAGCGAACTGTTCGAGGTGATCTGGTCGATGCCCGAGATTTCACCGAGCCGCCGTTCCAGCGGCGCGGCCACGGTCGCGGCCATGATCGACGGATCGGCGCCGGGCCGCGACGCCGACACCCGGATCATCGGAAAATCGACATTGGGGACCGAGGCGACCGGCAGGAACTGGTAGGCGACCGCACCCAGCAGGAACAGACCGATCGCCAGCAACGTGGTGCCGACCGGCCGCCTGATGAAGGGCTCGGACAGCGAGGCCATGTTACTGCATCCCCTCGGTGGCGCCCGCGACCGGCGGATGTTCGGGGCCGACCGGCGGCACCGCCTTCTCGATCCGGCGATTGAGCCGGTCGAGCGCGAGGTAGATCACCGGCGTGGTGTAAAGCGTCAGCAACTGGCTCAGCAGCAAGCCGCCGATGATCGAGACACCGAGCGGGAAACGCAACTCCGCGCCGGTGCCGCTTTCCAGCGCCAGCGGCAGCGCGCCGAACAGCGCCGCCAGCGTCGTCATCATGATCGGACGGAAGCGCAGCAGACAGGCCTGCACGATCGCATCGTAGGACGACATGCCCTGATGGCGTTCGGCCTCCAGCGCGAAGTCGATCATCATGATGGCGTTCTTCTTGACGATGCCCATCAACAGGATGATGCCGATCAGACCGATCACCGAAAGGTCCTGGCCGCACAGCATCAGCGCGAGGATCGCGCCGACGCCGGCGGACGGCAGCGTCGAGAGAATGGTGATCGGGTGGATGTAGCTTTCGTAAAGCACGCCCAGCACGATGTAGATCGTGATGATCGCCGCGAGGATCAACCACGGCTGACCGGCGAGCGACCGCGAGAATTCGGCGGCATCGCCGGAGAACAGCCCGACGATGTTGCCCGGCATCCCGATCTGCGTCTCGATGGTCTTGACCGCCTGCACCGCGTCGCCCAGCGCTTCGCCGGGCCCTAGATTAAAGCTGAGCGTCACTGCGGGAAACTGCGCGTGATGCGAGATTACCAGCGGCGCGGTAGTGCGCTTCAAGGTGGCGATGGCCGACAGCGGCACCTGGGCGCCGGCGGCGCCCGGCACGTAGAGCTTGGACAGCACCGTCGGGTCGCGCTGATCTTCCGGCAGCGCCTCCAATACCACGCGATACTGGTTGGCCTGCCCGTAGATGGTGGAAATCTGCCGCTGCGCGAAGGCGTCGTTGAGCGTGTCGGTCACGGCCTGCAACGATACGCCGAGCTGGCCCGCGCGGGTGCGATCGATATCGAGCGCGGCCCGCAAGCCGCCCTCCTGCGCTTCCGACGAGACATCGCGGAACAGCGGATCGCGGCGCATCTCCTGCACCAGCTTGTTGGCCCACTTCGTCACCTCGGCGGAGTCGGTGGCGGTCAACGTGTACTGATATTGCGAGCGGCTCGCCTGCGTGCCGATCTGGATATCCTGCACCGGCTGGAAGTACACGGTCATGCCGGGAATGGCGGCGACGCGCGCCTTCAGCCGTTCGACGATTTCCTCGACGCCCGCCTTGCGTTCGTTGCGCGGCTTGAGCGACAGCACCAGCCGGCCGACATTGGTGGTCGGGTTGACGGTCCCGGCACCGATCACCGACACCACGCCGGTCACATCGGGATCACCCTTGATGGCGTTGGCGACCTCGGTCTGCCGGTTCTGCATTTCCGCAAACGATACGTCGGGACCCGCCTGCGTCACCGCCGTGATCGACGAGGTGTCCTGCAACGGCAGGAAGCCCTTCGGCGCGACGACGTAAAGCGCCAGCGTCGCGACGATGGTGGCGAAGGTGACGACCAGCGTGGCGCGCTGATGCCGCAGCACCCACAGCAGCGTGCGGCGATAGGCCTCCACCATCCTGTCGATACCGCCGCTGATCAGCGCCAGCCCGGGCACCGGCCGCTCCTCACCTGCGTGCTTGAGCAGCCGCGAGCACATCATCGGCGTCAATGTCAGCGACACCACCGCCGAAGTCACCACCGCAATCGTCAGCGTCAGCGCGAACTCGCGGAACATGCGCCCGACCAGCCCGGACATAAACAGCAGCGGGATGAACACTGCGATCAGGGACAGCGTCAGCGAAATCACCGTGAAGCCGATCTCGCGCGCGCCGCTGAGCGCCGCCTCCATCGCGCTCTCGCCGTTCTCCATGTGGCGGACGATGTTCTCGATCATGACGATGGCGTCGTCGACCACGAAGCCGGTACCGATGGTCAGCGCCATCAGCGACAGATTGTCGAGACTGAAGCCGGCGAAATACATGATGCCGAAACTGGTAATCAGCGACAGCGGCAACGCCACGCCGGCGATGATCGTCGCGCGCATCGAGCGCAGGAACAGCAGCACCACCAATGTCACGAGGATGACGCTGAGGATCAGCGTAAACTGGACGTCGTGCACCGAGGCCCGAATGGTGACGGTACGATCGCTGACGATGGTGAGCTTGACGCCGGCCGGGATCGCCTGTTGCAGCTTGGGGATCTGCGTTTTGATCTGGTTGACCACGTCGATGACGTTGGCGCCCGGCTGGCGCTGGATGTCGATAATGACGGCGGGCGTGCTTTGATACCAGCCCGCGGTGCGGTCGTTCTCCAGGCCGTCGACGATGCGGTCGACGTCGCCGATGGTGACCGGCGATCCGTTGCGATAGGCGATGATGATCGGCCTATAGGCGTCCGCGGCGGTGATCTGGTCGTTCGCGGCGATGGTGTAGGCCTGCTGCGCGCCGTCGAGCGATCCCTTGGGACCTGAGACGTTGGCATTGGCGATGGCGGCGCGCAGATCCTCCATCGCAATGCCGTAGGCCGCCAACCGCGACAGGTCCGCCTGTACCCGCACCGCCGGCTTCAGGCCGCCGAGCACCGAAACGCGGCCGACGCCGGTGAGCTGGCTCAATCGCTGCGTCAACAGCGTGTCGGCGAGATCGCTCATCGTGCGAAGCGACACCGTGGGCGATGTCAGCGCCAGCGTCATCACCGGGGCGTCGGCCGGATTCACCTTGGCGTAGGTCGGCGGATAAGGCAGATTCTTCGGCAGAACGCCGGCGGCGGCGTTGATCGCCGCCTGCACGTCCTGCGTCGCGCCGTCGATATCGCGACTGAGGTCGAATTGCAGCGAAATCTCGCTGATGCCGAACGAACTGTCCGACGTCATCGCCGTCAATGACGGGATCTGTCCGAGTTGTCGTTCCAGCGGCGCTGTCAGCAGCGACGCCACCACCTCCGGGCTCGCGCCCGGCAGCCGCGTTGTCACCTCCACCGTCGGAAAGTCGACCTGCGGCAGCGCCGACACCGGCATTGCCCAATAACCCAGCGCGCCGCCGATCATCAGCGCGATGCCGAGCAGCGACGTCGCGATGGGACGACGAATGAATGGTTCGGAAACGCTCATCGCTGCGCACTCAATGCTGCACGTCCAAATATCGCGGGCGACCGGCCGGCCTTACTGCCGCGCCTTGCCGCCGTTCTCGGGCTGGGCCTTCGCGGCCCCATCGTCGGCCCCCTTGGTTTGATCGCCGGCGCGCCCCTTGCGTCCGCCGCCGTGGTCGCCCTGCGCGTGCTGGCCCTTTGCGCCGCGCCGTTCGCGCTTGCGAGGCGCGAGGTCGGGCGTGATGGTTTGATCGCCGCTTCCGACGCTCACCTTGGCGCCGTCCGACAGATTGGCAAAGCCGGTAGTGACAACGCGATCGGATGCGTTCAGCCCCTTGGCGATCACCGCATCCTTTTCGTCCTGCTGCGTCACCGTGATCGGCCGTGCATGAACGATATCGCCCTCGCCGATCACGTAGCTGAAAGTGCCGGCCGGACCGCGCTGCACCGCCGACGTCGGAACCACCAGCACCTGCGACAGCGTTTCGACCTTGAGGCGGACGCTGACGAACTGCCCGGGCCAGAGCTGATGGTTCGGGTTCGGAAACTCCGCCTTCAGCTTCACCGTGCCGGTGGTCGGGTCGACCTGATTGTCGAGCCCTTTCAACGTACCGGTGTCGACAATGGTCTTGCCGTCGTTGCCGAAGACCTGAACGGCAAGCGGCCCCTTGGCGAACGCGGTGTTGACGCGGACGATCTCCTGCTGCGGCAGGCTGAACTGGACCGCGATCGGCTGCAACTGGGTGATGACGACCAGCCCCGTGGTGTCGGAAGCATGGATGATGTTGCCCTGATCGATCTGACGAAGGCCGGCGCGCCCCGACAGCGGCGCGACGATCTTGGTGTAGCTCAGCGTGGTCTGGGCGTTGTCGATGGCGGCCTGATCGGAGCGCACCTGCGCCTCGAGCTGGGCGACCGTCGCCTTCTGGGTATCGGCCTGCTGCTTGGAGCCGGCGTTGGAAGCCGCCAACTGCTGATAGCGGGTCAGATCGATCTTCGCATTGGCGAGTTGGGCTTCGTCCTGGGCCTTCTTGGCAACGGCCTGATCGTATTGCGCCTGATAGATCGCGGGATCGAGCTCGGCCAGTACGTCGCCCTTCTTGACATCCTGTCCCTCGGTGAAATTGACGCTGAGCAGCTTGCCGTCGACCTGCGCGCGCACCGTCACGGTATTGAGCGCTCGCACGGTGCCGACGCCGTCGAGATAAACCGGAACGTCCTCGGTCCGCGGTGTCGCCGCCAGCACCGGCACGGTCGCGTTGGCCGGCATCTGAAAGCGGCCGGTGCGGGTCGGCTGTTTGGACTGGAATGCATTCCAGCCGACATAACCCAAGGCGCCGAGGATCAGAAGCGTGATCAGCAGCGGCACGAGACGACGCGGCTTCGCGGGTCGCGACGTGGTGGACGCATCGACGGGTTTTCCCGTTTCCTGATCGGGCTTAAAGAGCATCGGTCGTCCTTGCTGCTGTCGGTCCCCAGCCGCCGCCGAGCGCCTGATAAAGGCTGACAATGGCTTGCAGCCGCCCCAACTGGGCCTGCGACAGCGCATCCTCAGCCTGAAATAACGTCAATTGCGTGTTGAGCACCGTGACGATATCCGCGGTCCCGGCCCGGAGCTGCTGCTCGGCGAGTTGAAACGCCCGGCGTGACGCGGCAACGACCTCGCGCTGCAGGCGCAGCTTTTCGTTGCTCTGCTTGATCGCCACCAGCGCATTGTCGACGTCGGCGAAAGCCGACACCACGGTCTTGCGATAGGTTTGCAGCAATTCGTCCTGCTGCGCCTTGGTCAGTTCGAAATTGGCCCGGATGCGGCCGCCGTCGAAAATCGGCTGGGTCAGGCCCGCGGCAAGACTGAAGAACGCCGCCTGCGGCGTGAACAGCGATGCCAGCGCGGCGCTTTGAAAGCCACCCTGCCCGGTCAACTGAATGCTGGGAAAGAATTGCGCGCGTGCGCTGCCGACATTGGCGGTCGCCGCTGCGAGGTTCGCTTCCTGACGACGAATATCGGGCCGCTGGATTAGCAATTCGGAGGGCAGACCGGGCGTGACGCGCGGCACGGCGATGCCGTTGAGCGAGCCGCCGGCGACCCGCGTCATTTCCGGCGGACGTCCGACCAGCGTCGCCAGCGCGTGAATATTCTGCGCCAGCGTCTGCCGCAGCGGCGGCACCGCCGCGCGCTGGTTGGCAAGCACGCTCTGCTGTTGGGCCAGATCGAGGTCGGTACCGGTGCCGGCGCTCAACCGCTGCCTGATCGCCTCCAGAATGCGCTGCGCGCTGGCGATGTTGCGGTTGGCGGTGCGCAGGCGATCCTGTGCCGCCAGCACCTGAAAATAGGCATTGGCAACGGCGGCCATCGTCGTCAGCGCCACCACGTCGCGATCGAACCGGCTGGCGGTGGCGGTCTCGCTGGCCGCCAACGCCGCGTCGCGATTCTTGCCCCAAAAGTCGATTTCATAGCTGGCCGAGAGCGACGACGAGAAGTTGGTGATCTCTCGGCCGCTGTTGGTGAGGCCGTTCGAACTCGACCCCGAGGATTTCGAGCGGCTGGCCTGATCGCCCGCGCTGAGTGTCGGCAACAGCGCCGCGCCGGTGATCCGCGCCTGCGCATCGGCCTGAACGATGCGCGCCACCGCCGCCGCGATATCGAGGTTGACGGTCTGCGCCTCTTCCATCAGCGAAGTCAGTTCGCGCGATTTGAATCCGCGCCACCAGTCGATCTGCGGCGTGGCGGCGGTCGCATCGGTCCGACCGGCATCCTTGTAGGCCGCGGGCACCTGCAGCGCCGGATCGGGAATATCGCTGGTCAGGATGCAGCCCGACAGGCCGAACACGGCGAAACCCATCGCCAGGACCTGCATCGCGGATCGCGCGGGACCTTGCAGGGTTCGGGTCACATCGCGCCCCGAAGGTCCCGTCGATCCGACAGGCACGGCTGGCCGATGCACCTCTCATGATGCCCGGCGGCGTTCGGCGCTGACACGCTCAACTGACAAATCCCTGTAGCCCGGACCAGTGGTTCGACTCCGGCATGTGCGCCCATCGCGGCAAGCACTTTTGCAAATGTCGGAATCATGGGCCCACCAGCAACCATACGTTTTCAGTGGCGTTTTGAATTTGACAATCGCTCGCCGGCCCACAGCATCGGGTCGGCGAATGTCAGATCCACTCGCCGGTCCATTTTAGCGGCCCGCGCCGACAGCGGACAGGCCCGCGCGCCCTTTCCAACGCCATATTGCTTCGAATTATTCCAGAAATGTCGAAACAGCCACAATGCAAGTAAGACCCGGTTTCATTGACGAAGTCGGGAATTGAACCGGTTCGGCGCCCCGTCGCTTACCAAGGTTTCATGTTGATGAAGCCTTGTTCATCGAGCTTCGCCAGCCTTCCGGAGCGCGCGAATCACCGCTGGATTCGGTCGATAGGCGGCGTGAATAATGATCTTCTCGACCCGGGCGAATTCGAAGAAGAAACTGTTCGCATCTCCCGAAAATGCAGAAGATACGCCGCTTCCGGTTTGCTTGTGCGACCCCGGCCCGTGGACTAGGTTTGAACGATCATCCGCAACCGCCGCAAGAACCGAAATTCCATGAAAATCAACAATGACGTGGTCGATGCCATTGGCCATACGCCGCTCATCCGGCTCAATCATGCCTCGGAGGCAACTGGCTGCACCATTCTCGGCAAGGCCGAATTCATGAACCCCGGCCAGTCCGTGAAGGATCGCGCGGCGCTGTTCATCATCCGCGATGCCGTCAAGCGCGGGCAGTTGCGGCCCGGCGGGACCGTGGTGGAAGGCACCGCCGGCAACACCGGCATCGGCCTGGCGCTGGTGGCGAATGCCCTCGGCTTCCGCACCGTGATCGTGATCCCGCAGACGCAAAGTCAGGAAAAGAAGGACATGCTGCGGCTGTGCGGCGCGCAGCTCATCGAGGTGCCAGCGGTGCCTTACGCCAACCCCAACAATTACGTGAAACTGTCGGGCCGGCTCGCGCAGCAACTTGCGGCCACCGAGCCGAACGGCGCGATCTGGGCCAACCAGTTCGACAACGTCGCCAACCGGCAGGCCCACATCGAAACCACCGCACCAGAAATCTGGGAGCAGACCGCCGGCAAGGTCGATGGCTTCGTCGCCTCGGTCGGCTCCGGCGGCACGCTAGCGGGCGTCTCGATGGGCCTGAAGACATTTAATCCGAAAATTCAGATCTATCTCGCCGATCCGATGGGCTCGGCCCTGTACAATTATTACACCAAAGGCGAGTTGAAGTCGGAAGGCTCCTCGATCACCGAAGGCATCGGCCAGGGCCGCGTCACCGCCAACCTCGAAGGCGCAACCATCGACGGCGCGTTCCAGATTTCCGACGAGGAAGCCGTGGCGATCATCTTCGACCTGCTCGAGCACGAAGGACTGTGTCTCGGCGGCTCGACCGGCATCAACGTCGCCGGCGCGATCCGGCTGGCGAAGAAACTCGGCCCCGGCCACACCATCGTGACCGTCCTGTGCGACTACGGCACGCGCTATCAATCGAAGCTGTTCAATCCGGACTTCATGCGGGCGAAGAACCTGCCGGTGCCGGAATGGCTCGAAGCCAAGCCCGACATCGCGGTGCCGTTCGAAAAGGTGTGATCGGCTATTCCCTCGTCATTGCGAGGAGCGCAATCGACGACGCAATCCAGTCTCTGCTTGTGGCTTCTGGATGGCTTCGCCGCGCTCGCAATGACGGATCGGCGTGCTCCGCTCCAAAGCGTCTCGTCTTTTTCAGCGCAAAATCTGGCTGAGGAACAGCTTTGTCCGCGCGTGCTGCGGGTTAGCGAAGAAGTTTGCCGGCGTGTTGGCCTCGATGATCTGGCCCGCATCCATGAACACGACGCGGTCGGCGACCTCGCGCGCGAAGCCCATTTCGTGGGTCACCACCAGCATGGTCATGCCTTCCTTCGCCAGATCGACCATGGTGTCGAGCACTTCCTTGACCATTTCCGGATCGAGTGCCGAGGTCGGCTCGTCGAACAGCATGACCTTGGGATTCATCGTCAGCGCCCGCGCGATCGCGACGCGCTGCTGCTGGCCGCCGGAGAGTTGGCCCGGATAGTTCTTGGCCTTGTCGGGAATGCGCACGCGTTCGAGATATTTCATCGCGGTCGCCTCCGCTTCCTTCTGCGGAATGTGACGCACCCAGATCGGCGCCAGCGTGCAGTTTTCCAGTACGGTGAGATGCGGGAACAGGTTGAAATTCTGGAAGACCATGCCGACCTCGCGCCGCACCTCGTGGACGCGACGCAGGTTGGGCCCGAGCTCGATGCCGTCGACGACGATCCTGCCTTCCTGAAATTCCTCCAGCGCGTTGATGCAGCGGATCAGCGTCGACTTGCCGGAGCCGGATGGACCGCAGATGACGATGCGCTCGCCGCGTCCGACCTCGAGATCGATGTCGCGCAGGACGTGAAAATCGCCATACCACTTGTTGAGGCCCGCGACGGTGACGATGGGGCCCGCTGCCGTGCTGTCTGCCATGAAACCTCTCTATAGCGTCTTCGCGCGAAGTGGCATCCTTTTCGAGTGAAGAAGACGCATCAAAATCCAAATCTAGTGTCGGCGATGCGCGTTGAGGCGGCGCTCGACGAACAGCGAATAGCGCGACATCGCGAAGCATCCGACGAAGTAGATCAGGCCGGTGAAGGCGAAGCCGGTGAACAACGTGGTGGGCGTCGCCCATGCCGGATCGGCGAAGGCCGCGCGCAGAATGCCCAGCAGATCGAACAGCGCGACGATCGACACCAGCGACGTATCCTTGAACAGGGCGATGAAGCTGTTGACCAGCCCGGGAATGACGTGACGCAGCGCCTGCGGCAGCACGATCAGCCGCGTGGTTTTCCAGTACGACAAGCCGAGCGCCTGCGCCGCCTCCTCCTGTCCGCGCGCGATGGCCTGCAAGCCGCCGCGAATAACTTCGGCATTGTAGGCGCCGGCGAACAGCGCGATGCCGATCAGCACGCGCACCAGTCCGTCGACGGTGAAATTTCCCGGCAGGAACAGCGGCAGCATATAGGTTGCGAAGAACAGCACCGTGATCAGCGGCACACCGCGCCAGAATTCGATGAAGCCGATCGAGAACAGCCGGATCAGCGGGATCGTCGAGCGACGCCCCAGCGCCAGCGCGATCCCGACCGGCATCGAGGCCACGATGCCGGTCACCGAGACAACCAGCGTCACCAGCAGGCCGCCCCACAATCGCGTGTCGACAACCGGCAGGCCGCCACGGTCCAGCCCCATCGCGAGGATGACGAGACCGATGCCGGCGAACGTCGCAAGACTGATCGCCAGCGCGCGCCAGCCGTGCCGCAGCCCGCCGCCCAACAGGAAGAGAACAACCGATACGATGACCGCGGTGGCCGCGAAATCCGCCCACAGCGGCTCGCCTGACGCGACGATCCGATCGCGCAGCCAGAACAACGGGAAACTGACATACAGCAACCCCGTGCTCAGCCAGACGATGCCATCGCCCAGCAGTTTCAACAGCGGACCGAACCATAGGGATGACGAGAGGCCGAGTTCGGCGAGACGCGCACCGGCATCGCCGATCCCGACGATGAAGGTGGAAACGAGATGCGTCACCCAGCCGACCGCGAAGCCTTCAAGGCCGCCGCCATACAGCAGGAAGAACGCCACGAACGGAAACGCCACGAAGAACAGCGCCGCGTTGAACGCCTTGGCCGGCAGCCTCGGGATCAAGAGCGGTAACAGCAGAACGGCCGCCAGCAGAAACGTCAGATTGACCCGCCACCGTTCCGGTTCGGGATAGAAGCCGTAAATGAACTGCGTGAACTTGGCCTGTACGAAAGGCCAGCAGGCGCCGACCGTATGTCCCGCGCCCTTGGCCAGACAGGCGTCGCGGTCGCTTCCCGTCCACACCGCGTCGATCAACAGGAAGCGCAGGGTGGGCACGATCAGCGCGATCAGCAATGCGACGCCGAGCACGGTGAGCAACGCGTTGGTCGGCGTGTTGAACAGCCGTGTGCGAAGAAACCCGACGACACCCGATGAACGCATCGGCGCGTGGCGTTCCGGTGCAAGCTCGTTTCGAACGAAGGCCGTTGACTGTTCGCTCATCGGCCGAGGCTCCGGTTGACCCGTCGTCCGTACAGTCCCATCGCCACGCTGGTCACAACGGAGATCAGCAAATAGACGCCCATGGTGATGGCGATAATTTCGATCGCCTGCCCGGTCTGGCTCAGCGTCGTGCCGGCAAAGACCGAGAACAGGTCGGGATAGCCAATGGCCACCGCCAGCGACGAGTTCTTGGTCAGGTTCAGGTACTGATTGGTCAGCGGCGGCAGGATCACGCGCATGGCCTGCGGCACCACGATCAAGCGCAGGGTGGCGCCGTGCGAGAGGCCGAGCGATTCGCCGGCCTCCATCTGGCCGCGCGACACCGACTGAATGCCGGCGCGGACGTTTTCGGCGATGAAGGCCGCGGTGTAGGTGGACAGCGCCAGTGCCAGCGCCACGAATTCCGGCACTACGCGCAGCCCGCCGGCGAAATTGAATCCCCGCAAGCGCGGCACCTCGATCGAGAACGGCGTTCCGAACGCCAGCACCGCGAGCATCGGCAATCCGATCAAAAGCGCGAGGACGTAAGGCCAGATCGTCAGCGGCCGCCCCTCACGGAACAGGCGGCGGCGGGCATAGCCGCGCAACCCCAACGCCGCCACCGCCGCCCCGGCGATGGCGGCGAGAAACACGGTCAGCCCGTCATGCGGGATCGGCCTCGGAAGCACCAGACCGCGGTTGCTGATGAAAATCTCGTCGAACAACGAAATGCTCTGACGTGGCCCCGGCAGCGCGCCGAGCACCGCGAGATACCAGAACAGAATCTGGAACAGCAGCGGCAGATTGCGGATCAACTCCACATAGCCGCCGCTGATGCGCGCCACCAGCCAGTTGCGCGACAGCCGGCCGATGCCGACCGCGAACCCGATCAGCGTGGCGAAGACAATGCCGACGGCCGCCACCACCAGCGTGTTGACGAGGCCGACCAGAAACACCCGCGCGTAGCTGTCCGACTCGCTGTAGGGGATCAGGCTCTGGCTGACGCCAAAGCCCGCCGTCTGCGACAGGAAGCCAAATCCGGATGCGACCCTCTGGTTTTGCAGGTTCGTCGTCGCGTTCGCGTAGATCTCGTATCCGAGCCAGACGATCAGCGCGGCGAACAGCAGTTGCAGAACCAGGCCGCCCCACCCGGCCCGGCCGCAGAGCGTGCGGCGCAGCTTGATGCCGAACTGGAGGGGCGCTTTGCGGGCTTCCGACGCCATCGAACGCGACGCGCGCGGTTAGCGGATCGGCGGCGCGTACTGAATGCCGCCCTTGTTCCAGAGCTGGTTGAGGCCACGCGAGATGCCGAGCTTCGAGCCAGCGCCGACGTTGCGGTCGAACGACTCGCCGTAGTTGCCGACCGCCTTGACGATGCGGGTGACCCAATCCTTGGTCAGCCCGAGTTGCTCGCCGAGATTGCCGTCGGTGCCGAACATCCGCTTCAGGTCCGGTTTGTTGGATTTCGCCATATCGTCGACGTTCTTCTGGGTGACGCCGAGTTCCTCGGCGTTGATCATCGCGAACAAAGTCCATTTGACGATATCGAACCACTGATCGTCGCCGTGACGCACCAGCGGACCAAGCGGCTCCTTAGAGATCACCTCCGGCAACACCACATGATCGCCGGGTGCCGCCAGCTTCAGGCGGATCGAGTAGAGCTGCGAGATATCCGAAGTGAAGACGTCGCAGCGGCCGCTCTCGTAGGCCTTTACGGTTTCGTCGGCGGTGCCGAAGGCAATCAGCTCGTACTTCATGTTGTTGCCGTTGAAGTAGTCGCTGACGTTCTGTTCATTGGTGGTGCCGGTCTGCACGCAGACCGAGGCGCCGTTCAGTTCCAGCGCGGAATTCACCTTCAGCGACTTGCGGATCAGGAAGCCCTGCCCGTCATAATAGGTCACGCCGGTGAAATTCACGCCGAGCGAGGTATCGCGCGACAACGTCCACGTCGTATTGCGCGAGAGCACATCGATCTCGCCGGATTGCAACGCAGTGAATCGATCCTTTGCCGACAGCGGCACGAACTTTACCTTGGTCGGATCGTTGAGCACGGCGGCGGCGATGGCCCGGCAAACATCGACATCGAGTCCGGTCCAGTTGCCCTTGTCGTCGGGAGTCGAGAACCCCGGCAAGCCCTGGCTGACGCCGCATGACAGCGAGCCACGTTCCTTCACCGTTTTGAGCGTTTGCGCGGTGGCGGCCTGCGCTCCGAGCGCCATGGCGACGACAACACCGGCGACTACATAGATACGTTTCATGGCAACCCCCTTCAAGGAACACCGCGGACGCCGGCGCCGCGGACATCAGTATTGGATTCGCGAAGACCGAACCAATTGTGTTCGGCCGAATGGCTCACAGCGCGGAGATCGACCGAAGAACCGCGCGAAACCGCTGACCGAATGAGCGCGGCCCGGATATCTCGCCGCGCCGCATCACAGAACGACTCACGAGCCGGGTCAAGGGGTTGACGGCAATCTCATGTGTCCTGTTATTAAGACTAACCACGGCCCGAGGTCGCCCGCGTCCCGATGCGCGTGCCGGCTGCGGCAACAGGCCAAAGCTGTCGAACAGGGCTGCCGAATGACACATTCGAATGATTCCGCTTCCGCGCAGGCATTGCGCATCGAAACCGCGCTCGTCACCTCCGGGCGCGATACCGCGGCGCAAAAAGGCTTCGTCAATCCGCCGGTGGTGCGCGGCTCGACGGTGCTTTACCCGACGGCCGACGACCTCCACGCGCATCGCGGCGAGTTCCAGTACGGCCGCCACGGCACGCCGACCACGAAGGCGCTGCGCGAAGCGCTGCAAGCGCTGGAAGGCCCCGACTGCGCCGGTGTCGGCCTGACGCCGTCGGGCGTGTCGGCGATCACCACGGCGCTGCTCGCGGTGCTGAAGACCGGCGATCATCTGCTGGTCTGCGACAACGCCTATCGTCCGACGCGACTGTTCTGCGACGGGATGCTGAAGCGCTACGGCATCGAGACCGACTACTTCGATCCGCTGATCGGCGACGGCATCGCGGCGCATTTCAAGCCCAACACCCGCGCCGTGCTGGTGGAGGCGCCGGGCTCGCAAACCTTCGAAATGCCGGACATTCCCGCTATCGCACGGGCCGCGCACGCCCGGGACATCCTTGTCCTCGACGACAACACTTGGGCGACGCCGCTGTTTCACCGTTCGCTGGCGCAGGGCGTCGACATCAGCATTCAGGCCGCGACCAAATATATCGGAGGCCACTCCGACATCATGTTCGGCACCATCTCGGCGAACCAGAAAGCCTGGCCGCTGGTGGCCGACGGCGTCCGCCAACTCGGCGTCTGCGCCGGGCCGGACGACGTGTTCCTCGCCCTGCGCGGCCTGCGCACGCTCGCGGTGCGGCTGGCGCACCATCAACGCTCGGGCCTCGACATGGCGCGCTGGCTTGCCGCCCGCCCGGAAGTCAGCGACGTGCTGCATCCGGGACTGGAGACATCGCCCGGCCACGCCATCTGGAAGCGCGACTTCACCGGCGCGTCCGGCCTGTTCAGCATCGTGCTGCAACCCGCGCCGCAAAAGGCCGTGGATGCCCTGCTCGACACCGTTCAACTGTTCGGCATGGGCTATTCGTGGGGCGGTTTCGAAAGCCTCGTCATCCCGTTCGACTGCACCTCGTACCGGACGGCGACGCGCTGGGTGCCGGGCGGCCCGACGCTGCGGCTCCATATCGGTCTCGAGAACGTCGACGACCTCAAGGCCGACCTGTCGCGCGGCTTCGACGCCTTCAACGTCGCGCGCGACCGCGCCGAATAACGTCTCCGAAGCCAAACGCGGCCGATGACAGGGGCAGGTCCGCGCCTAAGGCTGCGAGGTCTGTTTGCCGTTGAGCAGAATGAAATACAGATTGCGAACGTAAACGATGAGACCGAGCCCCTGCCCGGCGATGAACACCGGATCGCGACGATACAGCGCGTAAATCAACAGCAGCACGCCGCCGCCGATGGAGAAGAACCAGAAGGCGATGGGAATGACGCTCTGCCGCGCGCGCTCCGACGCGATCCACTGCACGACGAAGCGCATGGTGAAGAACGCCTGCGCAACGAAACCAAGAATGACCCAGCCGTCGAACTTGATGATGAAAACGTCGTGCAAGTAGCCGCTGATCGAATGGATCAGTTCAATCATGCCGCAGCACCTCGGTTGCAACCGGATTCGGCTTTTTCCGACGGATCAGCCACCACACGCCCGCGAGATCCATGATGCCGATCCACAGACGATCGAAAAAGCCGTAGTTGGATACGCCGGAATGGCGCGGCCGATCGATGACGTCAATATAGGCGACGTTGTGACCCTCGCGCCGCACCAGCGCCGGCAGGAAGCGGTGCAGTCCGTCGAAATAGGGCAACGTCAGAAACACATCGCGGCGGATCGCCTTGAGGCCGCAGCCGGTGTCGCGGGTGCCGTCGCGGAGGATGCCGTTGCGCACGCCGTTGGCGACGCGCGACTGCAACTTCTTGAACCCCGTGTCCTTGCGCCCGACCCGCTGCCCCGCCGCGAGCCCGACGCCTTGGCCACCATGCTCCAGCGCCAGAATCAGGTCAGGCAGGAACGCCGGATTGTTCTGCCCGTCGCCGTCGAGCGTGGCGACAACGGCGCCACGCGCCGCGCGAATACCGGTGCGCACGGCCGCCGATTGCCCACGCGATTCCGCATGGCGGATATGCCGCAGATTGCGCCGCTGTTCCATCAGCGCCGCCAGACGATCCGCCGTGGCGTCGGTCGAACCGTCGTTGACGTAGATAATCTCGTAAGGCCAGCGGTCGCCCAGCGCGGCGGCGATCTCGGTCACCAGCGGCACGATGTTGTCGGCCTCGTTGCGCACGGGAACGACAATCGAAACCTCGACGGGGGACGTATCGGACGGCGGCACGGAACCACTCACGAATTTGGGTTGGTTATCGATCCGCCGCGGTCCGGTCAGACGCGTCTCGCGGATGGCGCTTCATATGGCGCAAAAGCGGCCCGGGCAACCTTTTTAAGCCCGGCGGCCGTGGCCCCCGGCAGCGCCGACACCGTTCCATCGGCGGCAATCGTGAACACCAGGCGTCGCGCGGCGAACCAGTGCCGCACCGCCATGGCGCCGACGACGCCGACCAGCGCCCCCGCCACCACATCGCTCGGATGGTGCGCCAGCAGCAGCAGACGCGTCACGAGGATGACGATCACATAGCCGGCCATCCACCATCGCAATCGCGGCCAAAGCGATGCAACCGCGAAGGCCAGCGCGGCACTGGTCATCGCGTGACCCGATGGAAAACTCGCATAGGCTTCGGTCCACGCGAAATGCGAGTAGTTGAACGGATTGGCATGGCCGCCGACGAAGGGACGGCCGCGCCCGACGACCCCCTTGATGACATCGCCGATCAACACTGGCACCGCCACCGCGACGAACAGAAACAGCAGCCGATCGCCCCACCCGATCAGGATCGCGCGCGCCCGGCCGCGCAGGCGCGGCAACGTCAGCGCCGTGATCGCGAGCAGCGCCAGCAGCGTCCAGAGCACGTATTCCGACTTGCCGAAGTCAGAGATGATTTTCACCGGCCACAGGCTCTTGGTTCCGCGCGGAGGCATCACCTGGATCACCCGCGCATCGAGCGCGAACATCAGTGCGACGATCACTACGGCGATCAGCGCGACGATCGTCAGCGCGTGACGCGACGATCGGCGCGCCGCTTCCGCACGGCGCGAATGCGACGGCGTGCGCTTCAGCCGTCGCCACGCCTGCCCCAGCGTCGCCACCAGCCTTACCGGATAGGACGATGTTTCGGCACGACGCTCGGGCGAGGTCATGTCACTGCGTGCCCTCGGAGCGGAACACCGCGATCGAAACCTGCTTGCCCTGCGAGTAGTTATAGCCATCGATGCGCGTGGCCACGTTGTAACGCAGGCCGATCGCCTCGGCGCGTTGCGCGAACGCACGTTCCGACCGCGATTCCACCAGCGCGAAGCGGCAACTGCCCTGCAACAGGAAGTCGGCGGCACGCGAACCGTCGGTCAGCAGCGTGGAGGTGCCCGTCATGAATACGAGGCTCGGCTCGTGATAGCCGGCGGCGGCGGCCTTCGGCCCGACGCACACCACGTTCCGCAACGCGCGGGCGATCTCGACGCTGGGAAACAGCGGCGTCAGCGCCGGCACGATGACGCCATAGAAGGCCATCCCCAGAAACAGCGACGATGCCACCGCGTTGAGCAGCGAGCGCTCGGCGCGATAGTCGTCATAGAGCCACCATGCGAACAACCCGAAGATCAGCGACACCGCCACGAACGGCCACGCCAGGAACACCGGCTGGTGGGTGAAGTTGATCGCCGCGACCACCGCTATCACCGAGGTGATGGCGGGAATCGCGAACCACCATGCCGCGCCGCGGATCACCCAGGAGCGTGACAGGATGCGGCGCTCCAGGGCGCCCGCGATGAGGATCGCAATCGCCGGATAGAGCGGCAGCACGTAGTGCGGCAGCTTGGTGATGACGAGTTCGAACACGATCCATGACGGGACCAGCCACGCCAGCAGGAACTGCACGCCCGGCTCGCGTCGCGCGCGCCAGATCGCAGGCGCCGCCATGCCCGCCAGCGGCGCGCCGGGCCAGAACGTCACCCAGAACAGCACGAAATAGGTCAGCGGCGGCGCGCCATGGGATTCCTGCGCGTTGGCGAGTTTGCTCAGCATGTCGCCGCCGACGGAATCGGCGAAGAAAGCGTCGCCCGCGCGCCAGAAGATCGCCACGAACCACGGCAGCACCAGCACCAGCAGCCACAACAGGCCCCACACCGGCCGCAGCCGCCATAGCCAGTTGGCCGAACGATCCATGATCGCGAGCGTGCAGACGGTCAGCACCACGAACATCAGGATCAGCGGCCCCTTCAGCAGCACGCCGCCGGCAATCGCGGTCCAGAAAATGACAGGCCATGCCCAGGGCGGCCGATCCGGGTCCTCGCCGCGCTGCCACGACAGATAGACCCGCGCCAGCGCGCCCATCGCCGCCACCACGGTCAACAGCAGCATCGCGTCGGTTTTCGCCAACCGCGCCTCGACACCGAGCAGCACTGAACTGCATAACAACAGGCTCGCCAGCACCGCGCCGCGCCGCGTAACGAAAGCCAGCGCCGTCCAGTAGGTCAAAAGCACCGCGCCGATGGCTCCGAACAGCGACGGCACGCGATAGAGCCAGATGCGCACCTGCGCGCGCGGCAGGCCGAGCGAGGATGCCGTTTCCACCGCCGCCGCCTGCAGCCAGTAAATGCCGACCGGCTTCTTGTAACGGACCTCGTCCTGGAAGCGGATATCGACGAAATCGCCGGTCTCCACCATCTGCTTGGTGGCCTGCGCGAAGCGCGCCTCGTCACGGTCGATCGGCGGGATGTTGAAGAAGCCCGGCAGAAACATCAGGAGGCCGCAGACCGCGAGGAAAAGCACGGCGCGCCAATCGCTGACAGTCACGAAATTAAGAACCGTCACGAGTCCCCGACCCGGATTGACCCGGTTGTTGGGTTCACGCGGTGCGCCAAACCTGGACTGATAAACATTCTCGACCATCGGTTCCGCATACGATGAAACCGACGAAGCGACAACCGGTTAGCCGGGCGTTATTGAATTCTGACGACGACTGTGTCCGCCGCGCCAGTGGCGTCCATCACCGTCAGGCGGACGAAGCCCGGACCGGGCGGCTCGATGAGCCGCTGGCGCCGGGCGTCGAAGTCGCCGACCGCCACGCCGTTCACCAGCATCGTCATCGGTAGAATGCCGCCCGCGACCTTGACCGGAAGCGTGCCGGCCTCGCCTTTTCGGCTGGCCATGGCCTCGATCCGAGATCCATCCAGCGGGAACTGGATATGGAGCGCCCGGCTGCGGCTGAGATCGACCAGATCGCCGGCCTGCCGGAATCGACGCAACGGCAGCGGCAGTTTCGCGTTGCTGGCGATCAGGGTTCCATGCGGCGCCTTCGGCAATGGCTGCGGCAGTTTGCCGGACCGGGCGAAGGCATCGAACAGGATCGGCGCGGCGGCGCTGCGTCCGACCAGACCGGGAACCGGTGCGCCGTCGGGCCGGCCGACCCAGACCCCCACCGTCATGCGGCCGTCGAACCCGACCGACCAGGCGTCGCGGTAGCCGTAGCTGGTGCCGGTCTTGAACGCGATCCGGTGGCACACGGCATTCTCCGGCGGCGGCGTTCCCATCAGCACGTTGCCGATCTGCCATGCGGCAACGCGATCCATCAACCGCAGCGGCTCCGGAGGCTTGTCGCCGCTTTGCCGGATCTCCTGCAACGGCACGGTGCTGCCGAGCCGCGGAAAGCCGCTGTAGAGTTGCACGAGGTCTTGCAAGGTGACGCCGACGCCGCCGAGCCCCATCGCCAGCCCCGGCACCTCGCCCTCGGGCAATGTGAGATGGCCGCCAGCCTGCCGAAGCCGCGACGTCATGCGGCTGGCGCCGACACGATCGAGCAGCGCCACGGCCGGCACGTTGAGCGACATCTGCAAGGCATGGCGCACCGACACCGTGCCCTGAAACGTCATGTCGAAATTCTCCGGCGCGTAGGCGCCGAAACGGATCGGCCGGTCGTCGATCAGGCTTTCGGGATGGACGATACCGTCCTCGAACGCGAAGCCGTAGATGAAAGGCTTCAGCGTCGAACCGGGCGAGCGCACCGCGCGCGTCATGTCGACCTGTCCGGCACGGCGCGCGTCGAAATAATCCGGTGAGCCGACGTGCGCCAGCACGTCGCCGCTGGCATTGTCGACGGCGACGATGGCAACCGAAATGTCGGGACCGAGCGCAGCGGCGCGGTCCCGCGCCAGCGTCTCGAGATTGCGCTGCAAGCCGCCGTCGAGCGTCAGATGAATGAGCGGCGCGTCCTTCACCGTCGCCATGGCACGTTCGGCGGAATGCGGCGCGAGCAGCGGCATCGGATGACGGAAGCGCGGCACCGGCACGGCCTTGGCCTGCGCGGCATCCTCCGCCGACACCTTGCCTTCGTCCACCATGCGGTCGAGCACGCGGTCGCGCGCCGCCTGCCCCGCCTTCGGATGGCGATCGATCCGGCGTGTTTCCGGCGACTGCGGCAGCGCCACCAGCAACGCTTCCTCCGCCAGCGACAGCCGCTTCGGCTCCTTGCCGAAGTAGGCGATGGACGCGGCGCGGACGCCTTCGAGATTGCCGCCGAACGGCGCCAGCGTCAGATAGAGATTGAGAATCTCGTCCTTGCTGAGTTTTCGCTCAATCTCGATCGCGCGCACGATCTGATGCAGCTTGGCGTAAAGCGAGCGGCGGCGTCGCGGCTCCATCAGCCGGGCAAGTTGCATGGTGATGGTGGAGCCGCCGGAGACGATGTGCCCGCGCGTCACGAGTTGAAACGCGGCGCGGCCCAACGCCCACGGATCGACACCGCCATGCGCATAAAAGCGTTGATCCTCATAGGCCAGCAGCAGCGTGACGTAACCCGGATCGACGTCGGTTTTCGCATCGACCGGCAGCCGCCAACGGCCGTCCGCCATGGCGAAGGCGCGCAGCAGCTTGCCGTTGCGATCCACGACGGTGGTGGAAACGTTGCGCGCTTCCTTGAATGGCAGCGGTCCGAGCGAGGCCACCCATGACGCGAAGACGATGCCGCACAATGCCAAGGCAGCAACGGTCGCTAACGCAAACCATCGAAGCACGCGGCGGCGGTGGCGCGCTCCATTGCGTCTCACGTCCGAAACGGAAGACGTGGATCCCCGGGGCAAGCCCGGGGATGACGATGGTGGAGTGGTGCTTTCGGACACCGTCATTTCGCCGCTTTCACCTCAACGGTCCCCGTCCTCGTTCGGCCGTAGCGCGAGGGATTGTACATGTCCTCAACATAGGCCTGCGGCAGCACGTATTTGCCCGGCGACACCGCGCGCACGACATAGGCGACGGTGAACACCGACTTGTCCTTCGCGGTGCGGTCGATAGCGGCGCTGAACCGGTCGTCGCGGAATTCGGTGTGCTCCGGATCCTCGCCGTCCTCGATCCAGTCCAGCGTGCCGGTGTCACCCGACGACACCAGATGCGGATTATCGATCTCGAAGCCGGCCGGCAGATAGTCCACCACCATGATGTGACCGTATTCCGGTTTGGCTTCGGTGATCTTCAGCACCACGGCGAAACGCTGGTTCTGCTTCGCCTGTGCCGGGCTCGCCGGCGTGCCGTCCAGCGCGAAGTAGTTGCGCTCGATCTTGAAGCCGTTCGACACCTCCGGCTCCGGCGTCACCGGCGCGCCGGTAACCGACACCACCGCCTGCATCGGTACGTCGCCAAGGTTGGTGATCTTGATCGGCTTGCCGTCGAGATCGGCCGCCTTGTAGCTGCGATAGACCACCGTTTTTACCGGCGCGCCGTCGATGTCGAGCGAGATGTTGCCGGCATCCTTGGCGAGCGCGCGCGACGCCAGCACCAGCCACGCATTTTCCTGCGTCGATGTGAACGGCGTGAGGCCGCGTGCGGCTTCCACCCGCTGCACCGCCTGCGTCAGCGTCGCCCGCGGCGCGTTGCCTTCGCTGGCGAGCGACACCAACGCCGCCGCGTCACGCAAGGCCGAGCCGTAGTCGGTGCGGCCGAATTCGAGCACCGGTTTCGGGTTCAGGCTCTCTACCGCCGCGCTGTAGACCCGTTCGGCACGAGCGCGATCTCCGAGCAGCGCCAGCGCCGCGGCGAGCTGCGCCTTGGCGATTGGGGTGGCAAGATTGTTCAGCTTGGTGTCGGCGAGATAGCGCAGGTCGCCGACCGGCGCGGTGCCGTTCTTCGCCAGCACGTAGAGCCCGTAAGCCAGATCGCGGCCGCCGTCCTTCTCGGGCTCGACGGCATTCACCACCGAGTTGCGCACCCGATCCAGCGCCGAGCGGAACGCAACGTCCGGCACGGCAAAGCCCTTCTCGCGCGCGCGGCTGAGGAAGTCAGTGACGTAGGCATCGAGCCAGGCATCGTCGCCGCCCGACGACCACAGGCCGAACGAGCCGTTGGAGCCCTGCCGCGACAGCAACCGGTCGATGGCATCCTTGATGCGCTGATCGACGGCGGTGTCCATCGCCAGATGCGCGCCCGCCGCCAGATCGTTGACGTAAAGCAGCGGCATGGCGCGGCTGGTGATCTGTTCGGAGCAGCCGAACGGATAGCGATCCAGCGCCTTGAGGATGGTGGCAGCATCGAGCGCGGTGGACTGGCTCACCGACAGCGACACGCCGCCGGTGCCGGCGACGAGGTCGGAGAACATGTCCTTGGTCAGCGTCAGGCTTTCGCCCTTCGCCAGGGTCCGCACCGAGCGGCGTGCCAGGATCTGCGTCGCCGCCTTGACGTCGAGCCCATAGTGGCGCGCGAGCGTCATGCCGTTCGGCCCCTTGATGACGACATCGATCTGCGCCGTTCCGGTGCCGTTGGCATCGAGTGCCAACGGCACCGATGACCGTTGTTTCGCCTTGAGGTTGACGACCGTGGTGGCGTTGCCGGGCACTTTCACCGGACCCGACGCGCTGACGTTGATGCTGTAGTCGCCCGGCGCGCCTTCGACGTTGTCGAGTTCGAAGTTCATGCTGCCGCGATCGCCGCTCAGCAGGAAGCGCGGCAGGGTCGCAGTCAACACCACCGGATCGCGCACCGTCACGTCGGTCGTCGCGCGGCCGAGCTTGGTCGCGGTCCACGCCACCGCCATCACCCGCGCGGTGCCGGCGAATTCCGGGAGATCGAACGGGATATTTGCCGTGCCGTCCGGGCCGACGGTGACGATGCCGGAATACAGCGCCAGCGGCTTCTGCGTCGGCGGCGAGCCTTGCATCTCCGCACCGGCAACGTCGCCACCGGAGCGGATCTGGCCGCGCGTGCCCTGCATCCCGTCGATCAACTGGCCGTAGAGGTCGCGGATTTCCGCCGAGAGACGGCGCTGGCCGAGATAGTAGTCGTCGGGCGCCGGCGGCTTGTAATTGGTCAGATTGAGAATGCCGACATCGACGGCCGCAACAACGATCTTGGCGTCCTCGCCGGGGCTGAGGCCGCCGATCTTTACCGGCAGCACCATCCTGGTGCTGGGCCGCACCAGCGCGGGCGGCGACAGTTCGACCTTGAGCGTGCGCGTGTCCTTGTCGATGCCGAACCATTTCAGCCCGATGGCGCGGCCGGGCATTCGCCGGGCGGCGGCATCGAGCGGACGGCGCAAGGTCGCCACAACATAGGCGCCGGTGCCCCAGTCCGAGCCGACCGGGATGCGCACCTGCGCGGTGCCTTCCTTGACGTCGGCGGTTTGCGTCGTCAGCAGCCGGTCGCCGAGCACGTTGACGGTCAGCTTGCCGGCAGTGCGGGCGTTGACCGACACCGTCATGGTGTCGCCGGACGCGTATTGCGGCTTGTCGATGGAGGTTTCAAGGAGGTCCGGCGTGTCTGCGCTGCCGTCCGAATACCAGCCGACATCGAAGGTCACCGAGGTCAGCGGCCCGTCGGCGGAATCCGCCGACTTGACGTCGAGCCGATAGCGGCCCGGCCGCGGCGACAGTTGCAGCCGCGCCGGCTTGTCGGCGGCAATCGAGAGATCGCCGTCCGCTACGCGCTTGGTCGATTTCACCGGCTCGTATTCCCACGAGCCGCTCTGGCGATACCACTGATAGCGGGACTCGATCTTGAGCAGTTCGTAGCGCAGGCCGCTGCGCGCCAGCGCGGTGCCGTCCGGCGCGACAAATGCCACGTCGAAGTTCGCGTTCTCGCCTTCCGCCACGCTATTGCCGGAGAACAGCGGCTTGACGCCGATCATCGCGGCAGGCGGCGCCACCGGCAGCACGAGTTTGCGCTCCACCGCACGACCGCCCGCTTCTGCCATGCGAATGAAAATCTGCGCCTCCTGCGGCCGGCTCGATGCCGGCGCCTTGGCAAGGCTGACCGGGAAGGTGGCGACGCCGTTGTCGTCCGCCTCGGGCAGGTTCTCGATCGGCGCGCGCTCGTTGCTCGCAGCTTCCTCGTCAGGCACACCAAACTGGTAGCCGGCGTAGCCCGGTCGCGCCGCCGCCGGCGCGATCAGCATGTCGCCTTCGAGTTGCAGGCCGGATGCCGGTGCGCCGTAGAGGAAATGACCGTCGACCTTCAGCGTCACCGGAGCATCCGCCGTGATTTGCCTGGCTTCGCTGGTCAAATCGAACTCGATCCGATCCGGCACGTAGTCCTCGACCATGAAGGTGGTCTCGCCGACCGACGATGCCTTGGGATCGGTGAAGGCGCGCACCCGCCAGGTGCCGGTCGGCACCGCCGTGTTCAGCGGCAGCGACAGGCTGCGGCCGCCGGCGCCCTGATCCGGCAGCGACGCGCGGCGATACTCGACGCCGTCCGGCCGCTCGACCACCAAAGTGAGCGGGCCACCGGTCATCGCCTTGCCCTGCCCGTCGCGCAGCAGCGCGGTGAGATAGACCGTTTCTCCGGAGCGGTAGACGCCACGCTCCGCATAGACGAAAGCATCCGCGCCCGCTGGCACCGGACGGCCGCTCACGCCGCGATCCGACAGATCGAAGGCGGTGGTCTTGAGACTGAGAAAGGCATAGTCCGCCTTCTCAGCCGTGACGGTGAGCAGCGCCGGCGACAGGCCGCCCTCGCCGCGCGCGAGCCCCGCCTCGAACAGCACGTGTCCGGCCGCGTCGGTCTTGCGAGTGGCGAGGATCTCGTTGTTGCGCGCCAAGAGCCGCACCTCGGCATTGGCCATCGGATCGGTGGACGCCAGCGAATTGACGAAAACGTGGATGCCGTCGTTGCCCGAGAACGCCGTGAGCCCGAGATCGGAGACGATGAACCATTGCGTCGCCAGCGAGCCGGAATCCTCGTCGTTGGCCTGCGGCCCCTTCGGCGCGGCTGTCATCACGTAGACGCCGGGTTGCAGGTCGCACAGCGCCTGATCGACCGGAAACGCGGTGGTGACGTCGGCGTTCAACGTCGAGGCGGTGGCGAGATCGCCGCTCCACACCTTGACGCCGCGCTCGTCACCGAGGCTCGACAGTTCATAGCGGCTCAAGGCGCGCTGGAAATCGCTGCCGATCACGGTGTTGATGAGGTTGCGGTCGCCGATCCGGAACACGTCGATCCCGACGTTCTGGGTATTGACGCTGACCACCGGAATGCCGCGCTGGCCGGTGCGCGGCAGCACATAGGCGCGGCCGGTGAAGCGCACGAACGGCTTGCGGTCGCGAACGTAGACGTTGAACTCGGCCGACTTCGGCAGCGTCTCCCGCACCGTCGACGGCAGGCCCGCGCGCAGATTGATGTTGTAACGCTCGCCATGCTTGAGCCCATCGACGCAAAGCTGCCGATCTTCAGCGGAGATGGCCGGCGCATCGTTGCCGGCGAGCGCGAGATAGGGCGCGAAGTCGGTCCGCTTGGCGAGGTCTTCGGAGAACTGGAAACAGACCCGGGGCGAAGCGGAGTCCGAGTCAACGCTGTAGTCGAGCAGCCGGAAGCCGTGATCGTCGCGCAGCTTCTCGTAGTCGCCGCGCACCTCCGCGACCTCGCGCAGGTCGAGCGACAGTTGCATGGTGTCGAGCGCCGGACGCCAGAGACGCCGCAGCGCGAAGGTGCGGCCGAGCACCGCCAGTGCCTCCGCTTCCTCGCCGGCGTTGCCAGCGCGCCGATAGGCCTGATAGGCGGCGGTGGAGGCGCGTTCCCGCAGCAGCGTCTGCTCGCTGTTGGTGATCGGGCGAACCTGAAGAATTGTCTTCGCGAGCCGCAGCCAGTTGCCGCCGTCATCCGGCGCGACGGCCACGAGTTGCCCCAGGATTTGCAGGCTCTCCCGCAGGTTGCCTCTCCGGATCGCGGCATCGGCGTCGGTCCGCAATTGCGCGGCCGGCCTGGCGACGTTGCCGGCTTCGGTCTTGATCTGCTCCTGCAGCTTGATCGCGGCATCCGCCAGATCGTCGCGCTTGTACGCCTTGTCGGCGGCCTGCGCGGCAACGAGGCCGAACGCAAGCACAAACGCAACACTGACGATACGGGCCAAACCGATCATGGCATTCTCCTTCAGACGGCGAACCGCCGCCGAGCCCAACATTCGCGAAAAGGATGACGGAGCCATGGCGCGATGCCATTCCCGTTGCAAGCTTCACCGATCGATCCGGCAAGGCCCCTTTCGCGGCATCCCGACAACCACGCGGAAGCATAGCGGAAACCGCCACGCCGACGCACCTCGCTTTGTCGCAAAATGAGGCTGTTTGGTTCGGAACGAACGGCCAAGGCTCGCAATGCGAAAGTCCGCTCGAACCAGTCGCAGGGGAAACGGTCCCGTCGGACACGTCTGTCTCAGGCCGCATGTCCCACAGGGCAAATTCACCGTATTTGACGCATCGGCGCGCTTTTTGCTAACCGCAGGTGCCGCCTTCGATGCTAAGAGACGGACGCAACGGTCCCATAGCTCAACTGGATAGAGTAGCGGATTTCTACTCCGCGGGTTGCAGGTTCGAATCCTGCTGGGATCGCCACCTCATTTGATTTGATGCTGGCTAGCTTTCACGGTCGGAACAAGGTCGTCCGGCAGGCGTTCGTCCGGCATGACGCAAAATCCAAAGAATCGCGAGATCGACAAGCAGCCGAAACCGGACCGGAAGGTTCCGCCAGCCGGGCCGCACGACAAGCCGGAATTGACCGACCCGCAAAAGGCGCCGGGCAGCGGAATGCTCCCCGATGCGGACGAACCCGAGGTCGAGGGGCCGACCGGCTGAAGTCGACTCCATCATCACCCAACGTGTCGCTACTGCCGAATCCCGTCGCGATCGAACAACGCCATCAAGGTGCCGCTCATGGTGGCGACAAGTTTTCGCTGACCGTCGTCGACGGCGTAGGCCTGGGCATCGCAGACAGTGATGGTGCGGCCGGGCTTGACCACCCGCGCATGAAAAAGGAAGTGCTCGCCGCGTGCGGGCGCCAACAGATTGGTCTTGAATTCGACGGTCAATACCGCGGCATCCGCGGGCATCAGTGAGAAGGCCGCATAACCGCAAGCCGAATCCAGCGCGGTGGTAATGATGCCGGCGTGGGTGAAGCCGTGCTGCTGGGTGTAAGCCTCGACATAAGGCATTCGCAGTTCGATCTCTCCCGCCTTGAGCGACGCGATCTCTATTCCCAGCGTCGTCATCGCCGTCTGACGTTCGAAACTGGCATGGACGCGCGCCGTGAAATCCGCATCCCTGGGCGTGAAGTGCGTCATGGTGTTGTGGCCTCAAGCTATTCGTCGGTATCAATGACGAGCAGCCGTAGCCGGTTGCGAATGTCGCCGTCTTGGAAAAATCGGACAGGCGTCCCGACGATGCGCTGACGCGCCTGCGCCCGAAACCGTCCGGGCGAAATGCCCGCATGCCGTGTCAGATCCGCCGACAGATGCGCCTGATCGTTATAGCCGGCACGGGCAGCGATCCCTGCAAGCGTATCGTCCCCCCGCGCCACCGCGGCCAGCGTGGCGCTGAAGCGCTGGACCGAAGCGAAGCGTTTCGGGGCAAGCCCGGTCCGCTCGCGGACGTGACGTTGCAAGGTCCGCGGCGCGACGCCGAGCGTCGTGGCGACATCCCGGACACGCCGGCCCGGGCGATCCGCCATCGCGGGCACCGCGCGCAGGAGCGGCGGCGCGATCGCGCTCCCGCCGCTGGCCGGATCGAGGATGGGCTGAACCCGATCGATCCATCCATCCAGCGCGGTGACGACGGCGTCGAGCGGCCCCTCGCGATCGAAAGTCGCGGCGAAGGCGTCCACCAGCCGCTTCAACGTCTGTTCGGACGGTGCCGGGTTGATCGGCCCGCAGCGAACGCCGATCAACCAGCCGTGCAAGCCCGCATTGCGGTTGCGCCGACCGAAACGTGGCGCGAGATGGATGGCCGTCCATCGCAGCCCGCCCGACTGCATCGCCTCCCCGTCGGGACGCACGCGGCCGACAAGCGCGATCTCGGAGAACGGCGAGGCGAACAGATTTTGCCCGCTCGCCGCCAGCCGTCCGCGATCTCTCAGGACGAAAAGATGATCGACAAAGGCCGCGTGGCGATCGAGCGGACGCAGCTCGGCGTAGACCGGACAATCGGCTGGCGATGGCGATTTTTCGAACGGTGTTGCCGGCATAAACAGGACAGGTACGATCCGCGCAGCCCACGAAGGAGCATTCGATGGCGAAACACTACACCTCCGTTCTGGTCGCCGCGCTGCTTTTGCTGCCCGGATCGGCGACGGCACAGACATACATCGGCAAATGCATAAGACCGGATTGCACCGCTATGCGAACGTATTGTGAACAAGGCCACGGCCGCGGCAAAACCGGAACGAACTGCACGCTCGCCGCGGCCCGCTGCCTCAAAACCCAGCGCTGGGTCGGCAGAACCACCAACGGCAAGCGTTGGTCGTGCACGTTCTGACCCGTCCCGTCAGGTGGCAATTCCGACCGATCGCTTAGCCCCCCGGAGCGTCTCGGCCGAAATGTCGCACCGCGACATCGTGCTCGACAATTCCGCAATTCCCTGCTGAATGGTTCCCCTCGCCAACGACAATCAACAAACCATTCCGGAGAAAAACGCGATGTTTTCCCACGTCATGATCGGCACCAACGACCTCGAGCGGGCCAAGACGTTCTACGACAAGCTGCTCGGCACCCTGGGCATCTCGCCGGCGTTTGTCGATCGGCATCGGATTTTCTATCGCACCAAGACCGGCACCTTCGCGGTATCCAAGCCGATCGACGGTCAACCCGCGACCCACGCCAACGGCGGCACCATCGGCTTTCTGGCGAAATCGCAGGAAGAAGCCGACGCCTGGCACGCGACCGGCGTCGCCAACGGCGGCACCACCTGCGAGGACCCGCCGGGCGTGCGCGACAACGGCGTGATGAAGATGTATCTGGCCTATCTGCGCGATCCGGACGGCAACAAGATCTGCGTGATGCATCGGGTCGCCTGACGGCGGTATTCGCGGCATTTGAACAAAGTTCGAGGGGGTCCGTCGCACGGGCCCCCTCGTTGCGATTGGGGAGCAAAATCGACGCGAAGCAGTAGACCTCGACGGCATCTCTCGCGTAGACAGGCGCAAATCAAAATTGTCATTCGGGGACGGCCGGCTTTCTAGCCCTCCCCTTCGTCCCATGTCAAAGGTTATCGATGAGAGGATATAAAGAGCCCGGCTTCGCCGATCGTCAGAAGGCGGCATTGCAAGCCAAGAAAGACATTCTGAACAAGTTCCGCGCGCAGCCGGGACCTGACGATCCAGCCGTCAAACAACGGCAGGAGGAGCGGGCCGCCCAAGCTGCCGCGCGCGCCGAAGCCAAGCGTTTGCGCGAGATCGCCAAAGCAGAGGAAGCCGCCCGTCAGGCCGAAGAAGCCCGGCTCGCCGCCGAGCAACTCGCGCGCGAGAAAGCGGACGCCGACGCCCGCGAAGCGGAACTCGAGGCTGAACGCAAGGCCGCGCGCGACGCGCGCTATGCCGCACGCAAGGCGCGAGGCAAGAAGAAATAGATCGCGGACGTTGCCCCGCGATGCCGCGAGCGAATTGCGGCATCGCGGACCGCGCGCTTACTTCTTCATTTCGTCCTTCTTCATCATGCCGTCGTGCTTCATGCCGTCCTTGGACATCTTGTCCTTGGACATGCCGTCCTTCGACATTTTGTCCTTGGACATCGTCGAGTGTTTCATGCCGGAATCCTTGGTCATCTTGTCCATGGCATGGGCCGGAGCCAGTGTCAGGCCGAGACCGATGACGGACGCCGAAACGGCCGAAACGAGACGGATGCGCGAGATCATGGCAAATTCCTCCTGTGTGAAGCGCCGCTGGAAGCGGTCCGCAACAGGAGGTACGCGAAAGCGTCGGAATTGTTACGTCGGAATGCCGCTCACGCTTTCGTGGCCGTCTTCGCAGCTTTTGCCCGCCGGGCGTTGAGCGCCGACGCCACCCGGCTGACCGGCGGACGTCCCAATAGCTCGCTCATCCGGTTGGTGGCGGCGAGCAGCCTGTCCATATCCACGCCGGTCGGAATACCCATGCCCTCCAGCATGTAGACGACATCTTCGGTGGCGACGTTGCCGGTTGCGCCGGGGGCGTAGGGACAGCCGCCGAGACCGCCGGCGGCGGAATCGATCACGAACACGCCCTCCTCCATGCCGGCATAGAGATTGGCGAGCGCCTGGCCGTAGGTGTCGTGGAAATGCATCGCCAGTTTCGCCATCGGCACGTCGCCGCCGACCGCGCGCAACATCGTCCGTGCCTTCGCCGGGGTGCCGACGCCGATGGTGTCGCCCAGCGAAATCTCGTAGCAGCCGAGATCCCACAAGGTCTTCGCCACACTGGCGACGGCGGAAGGTTTCACCTCGCCGTCGAACGGGCAGCCGAGCACGCAGGAAACGTAACCGCGCACCCTGATGCGATCGGCCTTGGCGCGCGCCAGCACCGGCCTGAAGCGCTCGATGGATTCCGCGATGGAGCAATTGATGTTGGCGCGCGAGAATCCTTCCGACGCCGATGCGAAGACCGAAACGACTTTCGCGCCGGCGGCGATCGCGGCCTCGTAGCCCTTCTCGTTCGGCACCAGAACGTGAAACTCGCCGACCGGCAATTGCCCGACCGCGCGCAGCACCCGATCGGAGCCGACCATCTGCGGAATGGCCTTCGGCGAGACGAACGCGCCGACCTCGCAGGTGGTGAGTCCCGCCGCCACCAGCGCCTCGACGAAGGCGATGCGCGCCTCGACGTTGACAGAGACTTTCTCGTTCTGCAGGCCGTCGCGCGGCCCCATCTCGACGATTCTGACCCGATCGGTCATTACGGCTTATGTCTCCGTCGGCTCGATCTCGGCGAGTTCAATGCCTTCCTGCACGATGTCGCCGACCTTGCAGTTGATGCGCTTCACTTTGCCGGCGAACGGCGCGCGCAGGGTCTGCTCCATCTTCATCACTTCGAGCGTGAGGATCGGCGCGCCTTTCTCGAGCGTCTCGCCTTCCTTCGCCAGCAACGCAACCACGGTGCCGGGCAGCGGCGCGACGATGCGATCCTCGCCGACGTGTTCGTCGTCGCCGCCGCTGAATGGATCGGCCCATGTCAGCTCGAAACGTCCGTTGCGCGTGCGCACATAGACGTCGCGACCGTCGAGCACCGCGACAGCATGGCTGCGCGCGCCGTCGAGCGATACCGCGAACGCATTGTCGGCCTCGGCGTTGAACGCGAAATCGATCTGGTGACCGTCGATCTCCAGCGCCGACACTCCGCCGCCGTAGCGGCGCGCAATCGTCAGTTCGGTGCCCGGCCCTTGCCTGAAGGTGAAGCCGCGATGGCGCTGGCCGACCGGCATCCAGCCATCGGTCTGCCACGGCGATTGCGCGTCGGCGCTTATCTCCTGCCGTTCGTGGGTCAGGATCGCGGCAACTGCAGCCGCCAGTTCGAGCGCGCTTGGTGCGGGCGGCTTCGGCGTCAGATCCTTCAGATGCCGTTCGATGAAGCCGGTATCGATCTTGTTCTTGCGAACGTCGGGATGCGTGATCAGCGCCGACAAGAACGGGATGTTCGTCACGACGCCGCGCACGTCGGTGTCTTCCAGTCCGCGATTGAGCCGGTCGATCGCGACGTCGCGCGTCGGCGCCCAGGCGATCACCTTGGCGAGCATGGCGTCGTAATGCGGCGATACGTTGCTGCCCTGCCGATAGCCGGCGTCGATGCGCAGACCGCCGGCTTCCTCCGGCGTCCGCCACGTCTTGATGCGACCGACCGACGGCATGAAGTTCTTGTCGGGGTTCTCCGCGTAGACCCGCGCCTCGATGGCGTGGCCGTTGAGCTTGAGTTGATCCTGCGTCAGCGGCAGCTTCTCGCCGAAGGCAACGCGCAACTGCCACTCGACCAGATCGACGCCGCTGATCAGTTCGGTCACCGGATGCTCGACCTGCAAGCGCGTGTTCATTTCGATGAAGAATACGTCCTTGCCGTCGGACACGAATTCGATGGTGCCCGCGCCGACGTAGTTGACCGCGCCCGCCGCCTTGCGCGCGGCCTCGCAGACCTTCTCGCGCTGCGCGGCGTTGAGCGTCGGCGACGGCGCTTCCTCGATCACTTTCTGGTGGCGGCGCTGCAAGGTGCATTCGCGCTCGAACAACGACAGCAGGTTGCCGTGGCTGTCGCCGACGATCTGCACCTCGATGTGACGCGGGTTCTGGACGTATTTCTCGATCAGCATCCGGTCGTCGCCAAACGCGGCCTTGGCCTCGCGCCGCGCGCTCTCGAGCGCCGCCTTCAGTTCGGAAGCCTCGCGGACAACGCGCATTCCTCGCCCGCCGCCGCCGGCCGATGCCTTCACCAGCAGCGGATAGCCGGCCTTGTCGGCCGCCGCCGCCAGGGTCGCGTCGTCCTGCGCCTCGCCGTGATAGCCGGGCACCAGCGGCACGCCGGCTTTCTCCATCAGAAGCTTGGAGCCGGACTTCGAGCCCATCGCGGTCATCATCGCCGCGGTCGGGCCGACGAATACCAGGTTGGCGTCGGCGCAGGCCTGCGCGAACTCCGCGTTCTCGGAGAGGAAGCCATATCCCGGATGGATCGCTTCCGCGCCGGTCTGCTTCGCCGCCGCCAACACGCGTTCGATGTTCAGATAGCTGTCCCGCGCCCGCGCCGGGCCGAGCAGCACGGCATCGTCCGCCATCGCCACATGCATCGCGTCGGCATCGGCCTCGGAATAGACCGCGACGGTGCGCAGACCCATGGCTTTCGCCGTGCGAATGACGCGGCAGGCGATCTCGCCGCGATTGGCGATCAGGAGCGTCCGGAAACGCCGGTAGTGTGCAGAGCCAGCCATCATCACATCCTGAAAATACCGAAGCGGGTCGGCTCGATCGGCGCGTTCGCCGCCGCCGACAGACCGAGACCCAGAACCAGACGCGTATCGGCGGGATCGATCACGCCGTCGTCCCACAGCCGCGCGGTGGCGTAATAGGGGCTGCCCTGCTTTTCGTATTGCGCGCGGATCGGCGCCTGGAATTCGCGCTCCTCCTCGGCGGACCATGTGCCGCCCTTGCCCTCGATGCCTTCGCGACGCACCGTGCTCAGCACCATCGCCGCCTGCTCGCCGCCCATCACCGAGATGCGCGCGTTGGGCCACATCCACAGGAAGCGCGGCGAATAGGCCCGGCCGCACATGCCGTAGTTGCCCGCACCGTATGAGCCGCCGATCACCACGGTAAACTTCGGCACCGAGGTCGTCGCCACGGCCGTCACCAGCTTGGCGCCGTCGCGCGCGATGCCACCGGCTTCGTATTTCTTGCCGACCATGAAGCCGGTGATGTTCTGCAGAAACACCAGCGGAATGTTGCGCTGGCTGCACAATTCGATGAAGTGCGCACCCTTTAGCGAGCTTTCGCTGAACAGGATGCCGTTGTTGGCGACGATGCCGACCGGATAGCCCCAGATGTGCGCAAAACCGCACACCAGCGTGGTGCCATAGAGCTTCTTGAACTCGTCGAACTCGGAGCCATCGACGATCCGCGCGATGATGTCGCGCACGTCGAACGGCTTGCGGTTGTCGGCCGGCACGACGCCGTAGATTTCCTGTGGCGCGTAGAGCGGCTCGCGCGGCGCCTGCCATCCTGAGACATGACGTGGCGACTGTTTCAGCGTGCCGACGATCTTGCGCGCGATACCGATGGCGTGACGATCGTTCTGCGCGTAGTGATCGGTGACGCCGGACTGGCGTGAATGCACATCCGCGCCGCCGAGTTCTTCAGCCGTCACCACCTCGCCGGTGGCGGCCTTCACCAGCGGCGGGCCGCCGAGGAAGATGGTGCCCTGATTGCGTACGATGATGCTCTCGTCCGACATCGCCGGCACGTAAGCGCCGCCGGCGGTACACGACCCCATCACGATGGCGATCTGCGCGATGCCCTGCGCCGACAGATTGGCCTGATTGTAGAAGATGCGCCCGAAATGGCGCTCGTCGGGAAAGACCTCGTCCTGCAGCGGCAGGAACGCGCCGCCGGAGTCCACCATGTAGACGCAGGGCAGATTGTTCTGCCGCGCGATGTCCTGCGCGCGCAGATGCTTTTTCACCGTCATCGGGTAGTAGGTGCCGCCCTTGACGGTGGCGTCGTTGGCGACGATCACGCATTCCCGACCGGCGACACGGCCCACGCCGGTGACGACGCTGGCCGAGTGCACGTCGCCGCCGTAAAGGCCGTTCGCCGCCAGCGGTGACAATTCGAGAAACGCAGTGCCTGGATCGATCAAGAGATCGACGCGGTCGCGCACGAACATCTTGCCGCGCGAGACATGGCGCTGGCGCGAGACTTTGCCGCCGCCACCCGCGACCTCGTTGAGCTTGTCCTTCAGCTCCGCGACCAGCGCGCGCATCGCATCGGCGTTCTGGGCGAAATCCGGAGAATTTGTTGCAATATTGGAATGAAGCGGCATGAGGTCCAGCGGGTTACGAGGGATGGCCTTGCGAGGAAGCGTACAAGATGACGGCCCACCGGCGCCATGTTGTCATTGCGGCGCCACCTCGCGCAACCGGTACTTTCGTGCCTGACCGGGGATGCCTTATCGTCCCGCCGACCGCTGCGCGCGGCTTCGTGGACAGCTTTCCGTCAGGTATGGTGCCACACCTGCGACTGATGCGCCGCACCGGCAGCGGAGGTCTCCGCCAACCGGAGAGCAAGCGGGCCAATTCAATCAACTGCGATCGTTCGGCAATGACCGATCGGGTCACCCAAATCTAGTGCGTCCACGGATCGGTGCGGCGGAAGGCGAAGTTGTCGGCGTAGGCCGCCTGTCGCCGCGCCCGTTCCTGCGGCTGGATCACCTGATAGGCGATGCCCTTGCGCTCGCAATAGGCGACGGCCTCGTCCTTGGTGGCGAAGCGCAGGGTCAATTGCTGCTTCATGTCGCCCGAACTGGTCCACCCCATCAGCGGCTCGACCATGCGCGGCTGCTCGGGCTCGTAATCGAGTTGCCATTCCCTGGTCTTGGCGGAGCCCGATTGCATCGCGTTCTTGGCGGGTTTAAAAATGCGTGCGGTCATGACGTGGCGTGGCCTACTGATTCGCGTTTCGACGACAACCGATATTGAGAGGCAGACGATCTCGTGCCGCCCCTCGCGCGCCGGATCGCAGACCAAACACCTGCCTTCGTGTGTGGCTGCAACCGCGCATGGCTGATGCTATAGTCCGTCCGCTGCCTTGTGACAATCTCGACAACATACTAACTGCCGGCAAGTTTACGTCATTCTTTTCATTCCAGACCTCACCGACGGCGCCAATGGATATCCACGCAACCCTGCCCCCGAAAGGCCGCGATCTGCGGCTGGACCTGTTTCGCGGCATCGCCAACTGGGCGATTTTCCTGGATCATATCCCGAACAATGTAGTGAACTGGATCACGACGCGGAATTACGGTTTCAGCGATGCCGCCGACCTGTTCGTCTTCATCTCCGGCTACACGGCGTCGTTCGTCTACGCCAAGATGATGCTGGATCGCGGCTTCGTGGTCGGCGCGACGCGGCTGTTCAAGCGGGTGTGGCAACTCTATGTCGCCCACGTCGTGCTGTTCGTGATCTACATCGCCGCCATCGGCTACGTCGCGCAGCGTTATAACGACGTCGAGATCATCAACGAGTTCAACGTCGCCGGTCTGATCGAAAATCCGATCCAGACGCTGATCCACGGCCTGTTGCTCTCCTTCAAGCCGCTCAACCTCGACGTGCTGCCGCTCTACATCGTGCTGATGGCGTTCTTCCCGCCGGTGCTGTGGATGATGCTGCGCAAGCCCGACCTGACCATGCTTGCGTCGCTGTGCCTGTACTTTGCGGCGCGTCACTACGGCTGGAACCTGCGCGGCTATCCGGCGGGCGAATGGTACTTCAATCCATTCACATGGCAGTTGCTGTTCATGTTCGGCGCGTGGTTCGCGCTCGGCGGCGCGAGGGAGTCCCGATCGGTGATCCGCTCGCCGATCCTGCTTTATCTGGGCGGGGCCTATCTGATCTTCGCGCTGATCATGACCATGGCCGGGCGCTTTCCGGAGTTCGGAGCGATGTTCCCGTCATGGCTCTACGATCCCTTCAACCCCAACGACAAAACCTACCTCGCACCGTATCGCGTGTTGCACTTCGTCATCATCGCCTTCCTCGTCACGCGCTTCGTGCCGAAGGACTGGCCGGGCCTCGAATGGAAGATCTTCGAGCCGGTGGTGAAATGCGGCCAGCAATCGCTGGCGGTGTTCTGCGTCGGCGTCTTCCTGTCGTTCGTCGCGCACTTCACGCTGATCATGAGTTCGGGCTCGTTCCTGGCCCAAGTGGTCGTCAGCGTGGCGGGCATCGCCATCATGACGATCGTGGCCTACTACATTTCCTGGTCGAAGCAGCAGGACAAGCCGCGCCCCAAACCGGCCGCGACTGCGCCGTCGCAAGCGCCGGCAGCCCCGGCCAAACGCGCCGACGCGGCATAGCCGCCGCTCAACTATTCGTCATTGCGAGGAACGACAGCGACGAAGCAATCCAGCCTCTCAAGGCTCGATTGCTTCGCTTTGCTCGCAATGACCATTCCGTTTTTGCTAACTGCGCAGCCCCGGCGCTTCCATACCCGTGCGGGCGACGTATTCGGTGTAGCCGCCGCCGTATTGGTGGATGCCGTCCGGCGTCAGTTCCAGCACGCGATTGGAGAGCGCGGCGAGGAAATGCCGGTCGTGCGAGACGAACAGCATGGTGCCCTCGTAGTCGGCGAGCGCCGCGATCAGCATCTCCTTGGTGGCCATGTCGAGGTGGTTGGTCGGCTCGTCGAGCACCAGGAAGTTCGGCGGGTCGAACAGCATCAGCGCCATCACCAGCCGCGCCTTCTCGCCGCCCGACAGCACGCGACATTTCTTCTCGACGTCGTCGCCCGAAAAACCGAAGCAACCGGCGAGCGCGCGCAGCGAGCCCTGCCCGGCTTGCGGAAACGCGTCTTCCAATGACTGAAACACGGTGCGTTCGCCGTCGAGCAAATCCATCGCGTGCTGCGCGAAATAACCCATCCTGACGCTGCCGCCGAGCGCCACCGTGCCGGCATCCGGCTCGGTCGCGCCCGCGACGAGTTTCAACAGCGTCGATTTCCCCGCGCCATTGATCCCCATCACGCACCAGCGCTCCTTGCGGCGCACCGCGAAATCGAGATCCTGATAAATGCTCCGGCTGCCATAGCCCTTGTGCACGCGCTTGAGGCTGACGACATCCTCGCCGGAGCGTGGCGCGGTCGGAAAGTCGAACAGCACGGTCTGGCGGCGGCGCGGCGGCTCCACGCGCTCGATCTTGTCGAGCTTCTTCACCCGGCTCTGGACCTGCGCGGCGTGGGAAGCGCGCGCCTTGAAGCGCTCGATGAACTTGATCTCCTTGGCCAGCATCGCCTGCTGCCGCTCGAACTGCGCCTGCTGCTGCTTTTCATTGAGCGCGCGCTGCTGTTCGTAGAATTCGTAGTCGCCGGAATAGGTCGTGAGCGATCCGCCGTCGATCTCGACGATCTTGCCGACGATACGGTTCATGAAGGCGCGATCGTGCGACGTCATCAGCAGCAGGCCGTCGTAGCCTTTCAGGAATTGCTCCAGCCAGATCAGACTTTCGAGATCGAGATGGTTCGACGGTTCGTCGAGGATCATGGCATCGGGCCGCATCAGAAGAATGCGCGCCAGCGCGACGCGCATCTTCCAGCCGCCCGACAGCTTGCCGACATCGCCCTCCATCATCTCCTGGCTGAAGCCGAGACCGGCCAGCACCTCGCGGGCGCGGCCGTCGAGCGCGTAGCCGTCGAGTTCCTCGAACCGCGCCTGCACCTCGCCGTAGCGTGCAATGATCTCATCCATCTCGTCGGCGCGATCCGGATCGGCCATGGCCGTCTCCAGTTCTTTCAGTTCGACCGCGACCTCGCTGACCGGGCCTGCGCCGTCCATGACTTCCGCGACGGCGCTGCGCCCGGCCATCTCGCCGACGTCCTGGCTGAAGTAGCCGATGGTGACGCCGCGATCGACCGCCACCTGCCCCTCGTCCGGCAGATCCTGCCCGGTGATCATGCGGAACAGCGTCGTCTTGCCGGCGCCGTTGGGGCCGACCAGCCCGACCTTTTCGCCCCGCTGGAGCGCCACCGAAGCCTCCACGAACAGGAGCTGATGGCCGTTCTGCTTGCTGATGTTGTCGAGCCGGATCATTTTTCCACGCGCCATGCGGAAGCGGGCCGCTTCCTGAAACTTGCCATCGATGTGATTGTGATTCTGGTCGGGCGGGATCGACGATCCCCAGGGTCCGAAGCAGATCGGTCGGCTCTTCCTACACGATGCGCCGGCGGCTGTCGCCCCCGCCCTGACGGCGGCGAACGCTGCGGGCGTTCATGCTGTGTTCAGCGAAATCCGGTCATCGAAGCAGAGATGCGGCCTCAAACAGGGCCGAAGGTCCGCTCAGCCCCACGTCACGGCTTGCATCTGCGCGCCCCACGGCCCAGAAACAACCATTGTTTGCACTCTCGACGGCGAGCGACACCGGATCATGAAATACAGCGGAGCCAGTCACCGCCGGCGACTGATCAAGGTCACATCCGCGCGATGGCAGCGTCGCGCGATCTTCCTGCTTGGCGGCATCGTGATCGGCGCGGCCGCGGTAGGCCTCGCCTGGCTGGCCGACCTGATGCAGAACACGTTCGCGCAGGTTCTGGCGAAATCGCACTACGCCCCCATTGTCGTGACGCCGGCGGGCTTCATGCTCGCAGTGTTTCTGACCAACCGCTACTTCCAGAACGCGCAGGGCAGCGGCATCCCGCAGGCCATCGCCGCGCGGCAACTGACCGATCTGGGCGCGCGGGGACGGCTGGTCTCGATCCGGATCGCCATCGGCAAGATTCTGCTCACCCTGCTCGGTCTCCTCTGCGGCGCGTCCGCCGGCCGCGAGGGGCCGACGGTGCAGATCGGCGCATCGATCATGGCCGCCGCCGGCCGCATGTCGCCGCGCCGCCAGCCAGGCCTGATCCTCGCCGGGTCGGCCGCCGGCGTCGCCGCCGCCTTCAACACGCCGCTTGCCGGCATCGTCTTCGGCATCGAGGAAATGAGCCGCGCCTTCGAGGTGCGAACCAGCGGCCTGATCATCGCCGCCGTGATTGCCGCCGGCCTGACCTCGCTCGGGTTGGTGGGGAACTACACCTATTTCGGCACCAGCGCGACGATGTTGTCCAACGGCGTCGATTGGCTCGCTGTGCCGCTGTGCGGCGTGATCGGAGGGCTGGCCGGTGGATTGTTCAGCCGCATCCTGATTGTCGCTGCGAACGGGTTGCCGGGCGCGGTCGGACGCCTGATGAAACGACATTATATCATTTTCGCCGGCATCTGCGGGCTTGGCGTCGCGCTCAGCGGCCTGGCCTCGGACGGCACAGTGTTTGGAACCGGCTACGCACAGGTCAAAGGCGTGCTCGAAAACGGCACTGACCTGCCGTGGAATTTCGGCGTCCTCAAATTCGTCGCGACGACGCTATCGGCGATCAGCGGCATTCCCGGCGGCATCTTCTCGCCGTCGCTGGCGGTCGGCGCCGGCATAGGCATGAACCTCGCGGACTTCTTTCCGTCGACGCCGCTGAGCGTCATCATCCTGCTCGGAATGGTGTCCTATTTCGCCGGCGTGGTGCAGGCGCCGATCACGGCCTTCGTGATCGTCACCGAGATGACCGAAAATCACGCCATGGTCATTCCGCTGATGACCGCCTCGATGATCGCCTACGGCACGTCGCGGCTGATCTGCCACGAAGGCGTCTACCACGCGCTGGCGAAAAACTTCCTTCGCGAACAGAACGTCGGAGCACCGCTTCGCAAGGTTTGACGGGCCTGTCTGCAAGGGGCTTGACCCGATGCAGGCCGACTTTCGGCTGCCGGAGGCCGGATCGTCCTGAGAAAATGGTCGGGGCAGCTGGATTCGAACCAACGACCTGCAGTACCCAAAACATACCTGCTATTCCCTCCTACAACATCAATCCCCCGCTGTCGCCCCCGCGCCTGCGGTTTCGCGGCCTCGTTATTAAGCTCAGCACAACCTGCGCCCTCTCTGATTGGCAAAGCGGTGCTTCCCCCGTGCTTCCCGGAGGGTTTATGAGCAAATCGACCATTACCAAAAGCCTCGTGGACAGCCTGCGGCCGCGCGCCGCTGAATACGCTGTGTGGGACGAGAAATTGCCCGGTTTCGGCGTGCGGGTGAGGCCGACGGGCGGGATAACCTTCATCGTGGTCTACCGCGCCGGCACCGGGCGAACGGCGCCAACCAGGCGCTTCACTATCGGCGCCGTTGGCAAAATGACGCCAGATCAGGCGCGAACCCAGGCTAAGATTTTACACGGAGCGGTTGCCGCGGGGAACGACCCCGCCGCCCAGAAACGGACGAATCGACCAATCCGCGATCAAATGACGTTCGACAAGCTCGCGGAACTGTACCTCGAAGAATACGCAAAGCCGCGAAAGTCTTCCTGGAAGAACGACGAAAGTTATCTAAAGCGGCCGCGGGCGAAATGGCGCCGGCGGCTAGCGGCCGATATCACCGACGATGATGTAGCCGTCCTGATCCAAGGAATCGGCGCGGAGGCGCCAGTGAGCGCCAACCGAACACAATCGATCCTGCATACGCTGTTTGCCTGGGCAAAGGAGCCGGGGCGCAAATACGTTCCGACCAATCCCGTTGCCGGCATGCGCCAGCGATTCCACGAATCACCACGCGAGCGGGTTCTTTCCGACGAAGAGATTCGGATCCTGTGGCGGGGATTGGACCACCCCGATCTGCCGGCAAGCCGAGCTGTAGCGCTGTCGCTCAAGTTCATTCTGGCGACGATGGTCCGTCCCGGCCAGTCCGCTGGGGCTATGGCAGCAGAAATCCTCGACCTCGGGGGCGCAGATCCGCAATATCACATCCCCAAATGCCGAGTGAAAAAGCGCCGCGACGTCATCGTGCCGTTGAACGCCTTAGCTGTGTCGATCGCGCGCGAAGCAATTTGCGAGGATGAACAGACGGCAGTCTTCACGACGTGGCGACGGTCCGCAGCTGATCCGGATACGGTTCAAAGCAAGCCGGCTGGGCCCCCGCCCCCTCCAACGCCGTTGACGCGCGACGCACTCGCCGCCGCACTCAATGGCAGAGCCGCCAAAGGAAAGAAATCTGCGCGGCGCGGGATTAGAGAATTCCTCGGCCTAGCGCATTTCACGCCCCACGATCTTCGACGAACCGCTGCCACGATCGCGCGCCGCGGCGGCGCCAGGCGCGAAGACGTCAAGGCCCTACTCGATCATCTCGAAGGCGACGTAACCGCTACTTACGACAAATACGACATGCTTACCGAGAAGCGCACGGTCTCCGACATCCTCGCGAACGAACTCTGCAAAATTATCGAGCCAAACACGCAAGAGCATCCTGCCGACCCCGCGCCGGGGACTAACGTCGTGCCGTTCAATGAAAACGTCCGCCTAGTCGGTTGAGCGGTTCGCGCGGAGAGATTCCAGACATAAATCGTTTACAAGGGGAGACGTTGCGAGTCATCTGTGCTAATCTAACACTTGCAAGCTCTTTAGGTCGCCGTCAGGCGCATGAGATTTTAACTGTCCAGATGGGCTTGCCGACCGCGGGATCGCCGCCGCGCGCTTGCGCTCCAGGACGTAGGGGCAACAACCGGTCACTGACAGGACCAACGAACGCCCTCCCCCGACGTCCAGGATATTTTTTTATGTCAAACTACCTCAACACTCGCGAAGCAGCGAAGCATGTCCGCTTGTCGACCGCCACTCTCGAACGACTCCGCGTCAAGGGGGGCGGTCCCGTTTACATCAAGCCGGTGCCTGATCGCGTCGTCTATACAACGAGTGATCTTGACGCGTGGATGGCTAGTCGACGCCGCACTTCGACATCAGAAGCGGCCTAACCGCCGCCTTCATGGCGTGCCTCGCCTGCACGCGGAAGATGCTCCAGGGCGCTGAAATCGGAGCCCCATCGGCCGCCTGTCGCTCAGTTTTCAAATTCCAGTTAGGCCGTTCGAACACCCCAACCCGTTCCGCGCGGAGAGCCGAAACAATTCGGCCCCGCCGACATGCACGTCGAACGGGGCCAAGGAACATGAACGTGACGAAGCATAACATACCCGGCGCAATTGCGCAAAAACAAACCACCCTTGTCGAAAAACTTGAGACATTAACCACCCGCACTAGCAATCCGCGCCAGTTCGACCGCGACTCAGTGCGCCGGTATCGCTCCGAGACGAGTTACATCGCGATCAATACTAGCGGCGGTGTAATTTCGGTCTTCCACGGCCCCGCACAATCCATCGATCGCTGCTTTCGGAAAGACGTTGAACAGTGCGCCCGCAAACTCGCGAATCCGCACATCTTCCCTTCCCTGATTGAGATCGAATTCTCAGCGTCACCGAAAGATGCCTTTCCGGTCGCTGAGGGTCTACCGGAAGATTATCGACAATCGTCGATTGATTGGGCGCTGGGGCTCAGCTCGGCGGTTACGATCGCAGTAAACTTCGAAGCGAGCGGCATCGTCTATGAGCCGTACAAAATCTTGCGACCCATACAGACGGTCATTCGCTGCTCTGAATCCAACGTCGGTATTTGGACGGACTACCTCGGACGAAGGCTCCGGCCGCGCCAACGCTTCGCGATTGTGCGTTTCGATGCGTCGGAGGTGCAGGCATGAGTGCGACTCCGAATGAGTGGGACACGAATGAGGCAGTAAAATTCCTCAAGACCCTTGATGCCGACGGCCGGCACAACATCGTAGCGATCGACCCGAATACCGGAGAAATCGACGGGCGGACATTTGCACCAAATTCTTGGACCGATATCTTCCGTTGGATCGAACGATGGCAAGGTAGGCGTAACCTCTACTTCAGCGTCAACGAGCCGCTTCCGAACGCACCCGACAAAAAGCTCGGCAAAGCCCAGATCGGTAAGTTGCGGGCGCTACACATCGACATTGACCCCCCTAAGGACGCGTCGCAAAGTCCCGACAATCTGGAAACCGCGCGCGAAGCGATCCGCTCCAGAATTCAAGGTGAAATCCAAAACCATCCGGAAAATTTCGCATCGACAGTCATCGATTCCGGCGGAGGATACCAGTGTCTTTGGAAGCTAGATCGGAAGTTGGATGCCGGTGGTTCCACGGGAGCCGTCGAAGCTCAGAACCGCGGCCTAGCTGAGAAATTCGGCGGCGACTTCAGCACGACCGATATCAGCCGTGTACTCAGGCTGCCCGGTACGCTTAATTTGCCGGACGCGACAAAGCGCAGCCGAGGCCGGGCCACGACGCAAGCATGTCTCATAGAAGACACCGGAAACACTGTCTCGCTCGACGAAATGGAAGAATGGGCGCCGCCGGTTGCTGTGTCTCGGTCGGCTCATTCGAAAGCAGAGACCGCAGATGTCTCAGTAGACATGGGCGCCGTCGAAGATGTGCAGTTAAGCGGCGTGCTGTCGTCAGAACTACAGAATAAACTCGACCATCTCCTTGAGGAAGACGAGAAATTCAATCGGCTTTGGCACGGCGATAAATCCGCTGTCGGCGGTTCGGATACGAGCGGATCGGCCTTTAATTTCGCTCTAGCCGTCCGACTACGCAGAACGGGGCGATTCACCCCAACCGAATATGGTCAGATACTCGCCATATGGAAACATAGTTCGGAAAATCTCGACGAACGGCAAATTTCACGCTCGTGGGCACGGAGTGGGGCTGCGGCAGCTACGGAAGAATTTGACGAGGTGTTCGCGCTTCCGCTTGAATGGGTTGAGGAGTTCGACGCCGGAAACATACCGCAACGCAGGTTTGTACTGGGCCGCTTTACCGCCAGACAACACGTCACGGCGCTCATATCGCCTCCCGGCGTCGGCAAAACAACGTTCCTTCTCATGATCGCCGTCGCGGTCGCGACAGGCCGCGACGATATCACTGGTTTCACAGTGGGCGAGCGCACGCGAGTGCTTCTCTGGAATCAGGAAGACGAGCTCGACGAATTGAAGCGGCGGCTCCTGGCTGTGATGACGGCCTTCGACGTCAAATGGGAGGATATGGAGATCGACGGGAAGCCAGGAATTATGCTGGGGTCCGGCGTCGACCGCGCTCTAATGATCGCCAAGAAGGACAACGATAAGATTTCGGCATCAGCGGATGCCTCTTACATCGAGGAGGTGATCAGAAACAACGGGATTGGCTTAGCGGTCTTCGACCCGTTTGTAGAACTGCATCCCGCCAATGAAAACGATAACGTCGAGATCGCAGCAGTCGCTAGGGTGTTTCGCCGGATTGCCGTACGTGGTGAATGTGGCGTTGTTCTCGCACACCACACCCGGAAGCCGCCCAACGCGGCAAACCGCGAGTCATTTGCTGGCGACATGGATATGGGGCGCGGCGCGGGATCTTTGAACGGCGTCGCCCGCATGGTCGTTACACTTTACACACTCGACACCACTACCGCCAAAAAATACGGCGTCACCGAAGATGAAGCCCGAAAGTACATCCGGCTCGATGACGGAAAGGCCAACATGTCCCTAGTGGCCGCAGAACCGCGATTCTTTCGACGCGAAGGCGTGACGATCGGCGGACTCGGCGGGGAGGAAGTCGGCGTGTTGCGGCCGGTGAAATTGTCGCGCGCAAAATCAGTAACTGAAACCAAAGCCGACGAGGATGCCCTGACTCGAGAAACAATAAGGAAGATTCTTCAAAAAGAGCCGGACAGAAAATGGCCAGTCACAAAGCTCGCCACTCAGCTGATCGAACTCGGCACTATCGAGCATATATCGCCGGATACGCTGACCAAACGAATCAAGCAAATCTTCAGCAAGCCAATCTCGTATGACAACGGCGTCACCATCAAGTTGATCGAAAACGGCACGATACCGGGCGAGCGCGGACGAAAGGCGCTTCTGATCGCTGAGTTTGCGGAAAATGCCAAACAGCAACCCGGAAACTTTCTGCCGTCATCGAATTTTGCCGAGGAAACAGCATGTTAGGCACAGCAATCAGACTTTGCGGAAAATGTCGTGGCATCGAGTTTTCCGCAAACACCCAAAACACATTGTTTCCCAAAGGGTTGGACTTTGCGGAAAACCTCTCCCCTAACGGGGAGCGGCGCGCTTCCGCAAAGCGCCGCGGCCTCTCCCCGGGTGGCGCATCCCAGGATCAGAATCGAGCATCAGCGCGGGCCGCTGATCGGGCGTCGCGTGATCGGGAGGCATCATGAAGGTCGGAAGCAAATTCAAAATCGGAAATCAGCAATATCGGATTGTCGGGGCGAAAGATTATTGGACGATCTCCGATCGCTACATCGAGATGCTCGTCTATGAATCCGCCTGCGCAGATTGTGGTCGGGTTTTCCGATATCCGACGACGAAAACCAATCTCCGGAGCAAACAACTCAATCGGCGCTGTCCACGCTGCAAATCACCGGGCCGCCCGGTCGCAGCAGCCAAGCCCCGCAACAGAGGGCCCGCTGAACGCGCAGCGCGGCCCGCTGAGAGCGTCGAGCGGCATTCGACGGCCCGGAGACCGCCCGACCTGTCCTACCTCGACTGACGGCCTTCTGTGGCCGCTTGCGTGGCTGAGGAATCCACGGCATCGTTCGCTTGCTTCTGCCGGATGGATTTCATGTCACTTTTCCCCTCGCGCTTATTCGCCATCGGGTTAGCATCCCTATGCCTTTCCTGTTCTGCCTTTGCGAATGAGCGCTTGGGAATAGTCGTTCATCGACTTGCCGACGCCTGCGTCGGCAACATCCTCGAAATACCTAACGGCCTGGAGCGGCTGGTACGCGCCGGCCGAACAGCCACCGGGGTTTGTACGTGCGCTGCTGAAGCTGCGGTGATTGTGAGCAAGATGCCCGAAGGAGGCTTCGAGGCGTGGGCGGTTGATGGAAAGTTCAAGACGCTGCTGGCCACGTGCGCCAACGCAGGAAATCGATAAAAGAGCGTAGATCGCCTCGCTGATCTGCACATATACCCCGCTACAAATCACCGAAACTCACCACTCATTCCACCGTATCAGAATTCAACGAAAACGAACTGATTCGCTCGTTTCACAGCGACCCTCCGTTCGATAACACCCGCGTTAAAATCGACAAAAACGACATCCGCGCGAAAGCCGGCACAAAATCAAAACGTTCGACGTCGATTTTATTGCGGAAATCGGTGCGTTAAAATCAAGATTGACCGCCTATTTTAGCGTGCCAACCTCCAGTCAAAATGGAGGTGCAATGATGGGAAGACCGCCACGCGGCATCCCTTGGCTCGACAAGCGCGACAACGGCATCTGGTACGTGCTTTGGTACGATGGAGAGGCACGCCAAACGCGGCGGCAAAGCCTGAAAACTGCTGAGCTGAAGCCGGCCACCACGGCTTATGCCGACTTTCTCCTTTCATGGTCGGAGGAAGGGCGGCCCAGTCGTCGATCTTTGAAAGTCGTTCTCGATTTCTATCTCAAGCGCCATATCGGTCGCTCCGCTAACGACACGGAGCGGCCTATGCACGCCGCCAAGCCCATTCTCCGATTTTTCCGTGATCGCGATCTGCGCACGATCGACGTTCCCGCGTGTCACGATTACATGGACGCCCGCCGCAAACAGAGAATCTCGGATGGCACGATTCGGCGCGAGCTATACGTCATCCAGGCGGCCGCCAACTACGCACTCAAGCACAAGCAAATCTCGACCGCGGACATGCCGACCATCGACGCGCCTCGGGATTCACCGGCGCGCCGGGCGTACCTGACACACCAGGAGTTGGAAAAGATTTTCAGCACCGCGGAAGCGGACCTCCAGGATTTCATCGCGCTGGCGTACTACACCGGCTCCCGGCGTGGAGCGATCGAGGATCTAACGGTTCGCCAAGTCGACCTCGCCGGCGGCCTGATAGAACTGATGCCGCACGATGCGAGCCCGACGGAGCGGCTTTCGAAAAAGAAGAAGCCGACTGTCCCAATCATGCCCGAGATCCGAAATCGTCTCGAGCGACTCGTTGAACGGAAGATGCCAGCGGCGACAGTGTTGCCGCCGCGGAGCTACTATCACCTGTTCAAGGCCCATGCGACGAAGCAGGGGTTGATGGAGAAGAGTTATCCTCACATCCTGCGGCACAGCCGCGCCACGCACCTATTGCAGGCGGGCGTTCCGATCTACGCCGTCGCCAAGCTGCTGGGCGACACCATGGAAACGATCGAGGCGTCTTACGGCCATCACAGCAGCGACTACCTGTCGGACGTATTTCGGGGCAAAGGGCCGAAGTTGGACTAACCGGCACTCCTATTTAGACGTATGATCTATTGCTTTCGCCTAGCGGTTGCGCTTGTATGCGGATAGGCTTGGGGAGGCTTCAATGCTTATCGGTCGACTGGCGGCGCTCGGCGCCGCCTTGGTACTCGCTGGCTGCGTAACTGGCGGCGAGAAAGTCGCGTTCCACACGACCAATCCACAACAGCAATCAATGATGCGCGACGGGTTGCCAGCATTGGTGTCGCGGCAGAAAGGCTCCCTTGTTTTGGTCAAGCCCGCCACACGCCAGACGCAGGTTGGGGGCCGCCCGGTCTTTACCGTCGGGATCAACAACATCGGAAAGGTGCCGATCGATTTCCGCGTCGATCAGATCCAGGTCGGCCAGATCGTCAACGGCCAAGAATATCCGATGCAGGTCGTGACCTACGAGATGCTGGCCCAGGAGGAGAAAAACCGCCAGGTCGCGGCAGCTATATTCGCAGGCGTCGCGGCCGGCGCCAACGCCTACGGCGCGTCACGCGCCGGGTACGGCTCCTATACGACGCCGAGTGGCCGTACTGGAACGTTCTACAGCCCGACAGCCGCGGTGATCGCGCAAAGCAACGCCGCGGCTCAAAACGACGCAATGATCTCTGCCACGATCGAACGCGGTCAAGCCAACATGGCGGCGCTCGAGCAATCGGTCATCAAGGACAACACCTTGATGCCGGGCGAATGGTACGGCGGGCAGCTTCATCTTTCGCCACCGGTGAACCCGCCCTCCGGCAACCAGAAGACCTACTCGATTGTCATCACAGTGGGCACAGATCGACACGTGATTGAAGTGGCGCAGACCCCCCTTGGCGCCTGACCTCAGCGGAACTTTTTAGGCCATGGCCGACTACGAATATTGCGATAAACCGGCTGGGTTGATGCGTTTAATCCAGAAGGAATGCGCCGCGCGCCGCGATCAGACTCTGAGCGATATCGGTTAAGCCTTCTGCAACATACTGACCGCCGGTAATACGATCACCAATCAATCCATGATTAACAACGTCATTCGATGGGCTGGCGGCGATTAAAACTGCATTGCCAGTACCAGTTAGCCCCATAAGGAATGCAATGACCATGCATGTCGAAGGTCCAACAATAGACCCCGAGCAGGCTGCGAAATACGCCAGAATCCTGGTCCGTATGGCATCCCAGACCAACGACATTGATGTGGTCCGCAAACTATTGGGCGAAATGAAGCGCACCGTAGACAAGGCGACGCCGAAGAAGCCGCGCGGGAATTGATCGAAGCGCATTTGAGACCGGAATAGGCAATCGATGAGCCTTCGTGAACTCTCCGATGAATCGATCCTGCGCTATCATGCCAACGTGCGGTCTATGGTGACGCTGGATATTGGTATCGATGGCTATACCCTCCTTGGTGAGCAGGCGAGGAAAAGAGGCCACGATCTGGAAAATGAGCTGACACGGCGCGGGATAGAGTTCGAACCGATCGTCTGGCCGAAATAGAAAACCCCGCCGGAGCGGGGTTTAAAATTAAGACGACTGCGGATGAATGATCCAAACGCCGCCAGCATCAAGCTCGCCCCGTTCATGAATTACAGACGTGGCGATTTTGCCGGGTCTTAGTATTCGTTGCTGCACAAGAATCGGCAGGCGGAAAAACAATTTCGTTCTCTCCACGGGGCGCGGAGACTCTGGAACGGATATGGGAATGGGCTGAATGATAGGTTCATCGCCGGGAAAATTGACCTTTAGGGCAAGATGTTGAAACGGATCATCGGCTCCCGTCTGAACCGTGAAGAAGAAAACCATCTGATTGATGGGTAGCTCAACAGATGGGATGAGGATGTCTTGGACATAAACGCCAATTAGATTCGCTTTCCCAGTCAATGACCAAGTGAAATCATCACAAACAATAACGGATGCGCTACGGTCACTCATGATGCGAATGTCAATGTTCTCGGCCCCGAAGATGCGGTAGCGGGCGTCAAGACTCCGCCAACGTTTGTTTTCACATCAGGCGTAACAACCTGGCCATCTGACCCGCCCGGCGTTAGGCCCGAGTTCTTGACCGACCCAACTCGCTCAAAAATTTTTAAGTCAAAATCGGAGTCGAGTCCCCAGATTAGGTCTGCAATAGTTTCAATCGTCATGTTTGATCGTCCGGAGAGCCGACGATTGATAGCCGACCGATCGACCCCAAGCTTTGCAGCCAGTACGGTCTGATTGATTTCACCTGCTTCGTGCTTGCGCGCATAGATATCCCGCAACTGCCCCTCGATCTGGCCGGACAATTTTAGGAGCGTCTTGCGACGAGCATCAGGTTGGCGGCGGGAAGACGGCAAGGATATCTCCACGAACTATGTATTGCTGAAGTTTGTTATCTCGAATGAAATCCGAGACGACACGCTGCTTTCTGTTATTCAAAGTTCTGTCAGTTTTAGTATCACTCGCTACTGCCACAGTCACCGCAACGAACGCGCGTTGAAATGGGCACCAACCGTAGACGCGCGCACCAGGCGGATGGAGCTTCCAAACGCCCTTCCCACTTGGCACCATGCATTTTAAGTCTCCCGCGCCTGGGCGCTCACCGCAGCGGAAGTTACAAAAAGCTTGCTCAATGTGTTCACCGATAGTTCTTCGGCTGCCCGCAAACGGATTATCATGCAGTCCGTCCATGGCATCGAATTCAGTCCAGAAATCACGGGAAACCCAGAGTCGGTTGATGGGTAGCCGCGATTCCCAATCTGGAACCTCATAGACCTCTAAAACTCCCGACAAGACTACTTCATCTATTGTTGCCATATAAGTCAAGCTTCACTTTAAGGCAATGATTCCAAACATTAAATTTATTACAACCGCACGTCGAACGCGCCTCCGTGCGCCAGCAAGATCACTTTAGGGAACTCGGGCTCGCAGACCAACATTTAATCCGCGCTTCTCAACCGCCTCATCGTGAACTCGATCTCGCCGCCGGGAAGCTCCGCCAAGAATCGACCGCGATCCAGCCGGGAATCTAGTCGCCAGTCGCGACGACCGAAAATTGGGGCCTAGGTTCAGGCATACGGTGGCACCTCAACGAGGGTGCCTATCAACCGAAGCAGCGCCTGTTGTTCCGGGCCTTGGGACTGTCGGAGAAACTCACCAAGCTCAATGTGGGAGAGCCTTCCCCCGGAGGGGGAATTAGGCTGATGAATGATAAAGGCATGACCATTCGTCGGCTCACGGCCCAGGTACCAAGAATCGCCGTTCGGGCTTCGATACAGTTCTCGGCGCTCTGTCATGGGAAGTCCGCCTTCTGGTTAAGCAACCAACTCTTAGTCCGCGCTTCGCAACCTCCGCATCGTAAATTCGATCTCCCCGCCCGGCAGTTCCCGCCAGGATTCGACGGCCGACAGGTAGGCGGCCGCCGGCCATCGATCGAGGAATGCCCTCGCCGTCTGGCGGGCTTCGTCTCGAGGCTGGGTGAAGGTCTCCCGGGCGTAGCCATCGTCCGCCCTCGCCTGCTGGCGTCGGGCTGCCATTCGATCGGCTAGTTCTTTCGGGGTTCGGTAGGCCATCGCGAAACTCGTTACTGACGATGCACCATCCTAACGGAAAAGGGCGCGGAACTCATGGCCCGCGCCCTTCCCCAAAACTCGCTGAACCAGGCGGAAAGACCGCCCTGTCCGAAGCCTTTAGGCTTAGCGGGCGGCCTCAGCGAGGTGACAGCGCTTGGAATTAGACACTGGACCACCTCCTTTCATTGTTGATGATGAGCAGAAGCTAGTCAGATATCCCAAGAAATCAACTATGGCGGACGGTGTTCCGCGCGCTATCGCAGATCTGAACTCAGTTCGTCCCTCCCGGTCCGCTCTGTCGCGCCGCATTGTCAGCCGCGATGAGGCGCCGCAGATTGACGTTGTACTGCGGGATGTTCGGGTTTCGGATGGGCCGTTCCAAAAGATACGCCGCGACGTCCGGGTTGAACCAGGCCATATGCACGATCTCGTCGGCGCTCTGCTTGTTCGTCGGCAAGAGCTCGAGCAGCAGCTTGAACCGCTTCACGATGCCGCCACCCTTGATGTCGCCGTAGGCATGGCGGACGATCAACTGCGCCCAGCCAGGGACGTTCCATTTGTCGGCAGTATTCGACCCGACCGTGGCGCGCTTCTCGGCCTCCTTGAAGTATTCCAGAATCTTGTGGGCCTGGCGCAAGCCGTTCATCTCCTCCGGACTGAACGTCTTTGCCAACAGCGCCTCGTTGTTCTTGAACTCTTTCGCCAGGCGGGCGAATTGAACTTCGGGCGTCTCGCCGATTGCGCGCGAGCTCTGCACCCGGTCCGCCAGAACTTCCGAGACGGCGGCTTTCCACCCGCGCTTGGCCGCCTCATCGTTCTTCACCAGCGCGTTGATCTCATCGAGCTTCTTGCCGGAACTGTAACCACCGCTCAGGAGGCCGTTTGCGACGTCGCGTGGGTCTTCCCGCAACAGCGTTCCGATGGCGGAGCGGTCGATATCTGCTTCGGTCGCCCGATGCGCGCGACGGGCATTCTCCAACGCCGACTTTGCTTCCGTCGATAGCTGGTCGCCGCGCCGCGCGGTTCGAACGATGCCGTCGAACTCCGTTCGGAGCGCCGGAAATTGCGCCAGCACGTCGGCGTTGTTGCGACTCCACGCACTCGCCCGGGCGAGATTGATCGAACCGTCGGGGTTCAAAGCTGACATCGCGAAATCCGAGCGCATGTAATCACGCGCCGCGGCCTGCCCTGCTTCCGCAGACTGCGCGCCGCTCAAAGTCCGCTGCAACGCCGCCGACTTCTCCGGGCTGCTCAGGAACCGCCCCGCCGTTTCGCTCGGCGGCGTGCTGCCGCGGTTCGGCATCCCGTCAATGTTTCCGGAGCGATCGATCTCGCGCGTGAACTTGGCCATCTCATCGTTTCGTTCGGGCCGGAAGCGATCCGCGAAGCGGCCATAGTTGGCGTTGGCTTCGGCATAGCCGGGAGCAGCCTCGATGGTGCGATTGATGGCGCCGCGCAGCGTGCGGATATTGTCCGCCAGATCGAAGTTGCCGCTGTTCTGCGCCTTCTGCTCCGCAACATTCATGTATCGGCGCAGATCGGCCAGATCGCCGCCCAGCGCCGTGCCGGGACCGCCAATGTTAGCGCCCGTCGCCGGGTCGATCTGCGGCCGCAATCGATCGAGCCGCTGGACGAATTCGGCGGGAAGCTGCTCCGCCGCCGGCCCAAGCCGATTGATGCTGGCGCGGACCCGATCAACGGCCGCGAGCACATCGTCTGCTGGCAGCATTTCAGTCCGACCGGGCGCCTGGTCAAACTGGCGATTCTTCTCGGCGCGAGCCGGAACGTAGTTGTTATCGACAACCGCGCGATCCAAGCGTCGGCTGGCGTTGGCTTTCGCTTCGGAATTGGCGACAGCGCCGAACTCGGCGCCCTGCCGCTGGCGCGCCGCATCGCGCGCGGCGCTTTCCTCCGCCCGCGCCTGCACGGCCGCCTCGGAAGGCGCCAGCCGTTCATTACGGGCTTCGCCCGCTCGCCGAAGCACAGCGCCCAAATCAGCTTCCGGATCCCGCAGGTTCTCGACCCGCTGCGCGGCGCCCTCCTTCACGTTCTGATCGCGCTGCACGAATGACGGCGCACCCTTGGACCTTGCGCCGCCCTCGAGCGTCACAAGCCCTGGATCGCGCGACAATAGGCCGGACGTCGGCAATTGCGACATCTCGACAGGCGTTTCGCCGGGCCGTTTCGGGTTCGTCAGTTCGGTTGCGTTCTCGCGAATATCCTGCGCTACAGCTCGCGGTGCACCGACGGTCCCGGCCTGGAGTTGAACCGCCGCTCGATCGACATCGGCAGCGTTGTAGGGTGCCTTCGTCCGCGGGTTCACCGGGGTTTCACGCGGAGCCGAACTAAACTTGCGTGCCGCGAGGTTACGGATCAATCCGCCCACTCCCTCGGCTGCTCCTTGCGCCGTCGATGCCCCGACGCCACCCAGCAACGGCGCGGCAAAGTCTGCTACGCCCTTCAGCATCTTGCCCGTGGTGCTTGTCGGATCCTGTGGGACGTAGTCTTGCGCGGCGTTCACGCCAACGCCGGAGCCCATCCCGCTGATCGCGTCGCCCGTGACAGTGCGAGCCGGCGCGGCCGTGTACGGCCGGGCCATGGTATCCAAAAGACGGCCAGTTGCCGTCGGGGAGCTCATGACCGCTTCAGCAACCGCCGGAGCGCGCGCCATCAGCATCGAGCCCATACCGAGCCCCTGGGTGCCGAAGCGGTTGATGTTGTAGCCCAGCTTCTCGTTGGGCGACATTTCGCTCTCGGGGATCGAAAACGGAGCCGTGGCCTTCTCGGCGAGTTGAGACGCCGGCGTCGCCATGGGGATTTCGGTGCCGAACACCTTGTTGATGCCGGTCACCGCCAAGTTCTGTGCGCCGGCCGCAAG
>Ga0209963_1000459_pt1 | contig 63159 bp, 66 predicted proteins | sample ThiBio_1000_biof_2_FD_183957 | JGI IMG/M metagenome (GOLD analysis project Ga0209963, IMG submission 183957) | Wastewater bioreactor microbial communities from Cape Town, South Africa - Thiocy_cont_1000_biof (SPAdes) | ecosystem: Engineered > Bioreactor > Thiocyanate-remediating >...
CAGTCCAGTGAGCGGGTCTGGTTCTTCCGTCGTGGGCGCTCTCCGTGAGTGGCAGTCCTATAGTCGATTTATTAGATATTGGTTGACAAGATACCGGTTTGTGGGCCAAACCGGGAAACGGCTGCTGGACGCAGTCGGAGAGCGCTGACGCGCGATGGCGGCAGAGCCGCGCGAACGGGAAGGGAAGGGGAGCGCCAATGGTCCGCTCCACCACAGCACCGCGACGCAAGCCGAGGCTTCGGACGGAGTTGTCGGACGCCGACGAGGCGCGGCTGCAGGCGGCCGTCGTGCTGTTCGGCGTGCCGAAGGCCGAGGTGGTGCGGCGCCTGATCCGCGCGTCCGTGCAGGCCGGGCCGGCGCTGTCGGCCGAGAACACGCGCGCCGTCGTCGAGCTCGCCCAGCAGGTCCGGATGGTCGGCCGCAACCTCTCGCAGGTCCTGCGCGCGATCCACCGCGGCCAGGCGGTGCGCATCGAGGACACCGAGCCGGTGTGGCGCGGGCTGCATGAGATGGTCGCCGCCATCAACGACGAACTGACCGAGATGACTGTCGCCTACGGCTCGAAGCTGCGCCGGGAGGCCGGGCTTCCGTTGCCCGCTGAAATCCGTACCGGGGACACCGAATGAACCGGGCCGCGCAGATCGCCTGGTGGGTAGCTCAGGTCGAGGCGGCGCGGACCGCCGTCGGCGTCGCCGCCCAGTCACGTCGACAGCCGCGACCCTTCGGCGGCCTGGACGAGGAGCCCAGACGCCGCGCGGCGCGCGGCGCGCGTCGCGCCGCTTGCCGAGGCGCCTCCGGCCCACGAGGTCGGGCAGACGATCACCGGAGGCCGCGACGAGGAGCGGTCGCGCTCGCTGCCGGGATCGTCGGCGGGTGGAGGCGGGGGCGGAGCATTCTCACCACGTCCCTCTGCGCCGGCGGCGATCGCCGGCGGGCTCAGTGGGGGAGGGCGGGGCGCCGCGGGGCGCGCCCGCCAGCTCGCCTCCGGCTACCAGCCGGCTGTCGTCAAGGTGCTGTCCTGGGCCCACGGCACCGTCCGGGCCACGAAGACGGGCCAGTACGCGCAGCGCGAGGACGTGCCGCTCGAGACCCACGACGGGCGGATGCTGACGGACCGCGAGGCAGTCGCCGACGAGATCAAGGCGTGGTCGGTGAATTTCTCGAAGCGGGCGGAGAGCCAGGACGTCGGCGCCGTCCGGCTGACGCTGCGCGGCGTGAAGGACAACGAAGAGGGCCGCGAGACCTACGAGAAGGCGATCGCGGCCGGCTTCGCCGGACACCGCTACGCCTACCGGCTCGACACGACGGAGGCAGGCGAGCTCGGGGCGCGCCTGGTCGTCGCCTTGGCGGGGCCGGCGAAGGAGCGGTTCCGGGTCCGCGAGGAGCGGGTGGGGGACGGCGAGAACGGCTTCGCCCGCAAGCGGTTCGACATGGCGTCGGAGGGCAAGATTAAGGACCGCATCCACGCGGCGACCGGCATCGACGCGCAGGCGATCGACGCGTCGCCCGGGATGACCAACCACGGCCGCAACGGCGTCACCTACCGGCTCAACAGGCTGGTCGAGCACGGCGCGGCCGTCGACGACAGGGGCAAGGCGATGGCCAACGTCGCCGACACCCGGATCGCGGCGCGCGAGTGGGGTCCGTCGCTGCGCTCGCAGTCGGTGCGCGACACGATGCACCTGATGCTGTCGGCGAAGGCGGGCACTGAAGTCGAGGCGCTGCGGCGGGCAGCGCGCGGCTTCCTGCACGACCGCTTCGGCGACCACAAGTTCATGTTCGGAATCCACGTCGACAAGGAGGCGGCCGGCCACATCCACGTCCACGCCGTCATCGCCGCGAAAGGCGAGTCCGGCCAGAAATTGCACCCGGGGCCGGAGACGTTCCGCGAGTGGCGCACGGCCTACGCGCAGCACGCCCAGGCGGAGGGGCTACGCATCGTCGCGACGTCGGCGCGGGAGCGCACGTCGTCGCAGAGCTACGGCCCCAAGGACAAGGCGATCGTCGACGCCGCCGACCGGCCGCGCCCGTCACGCGAGGCGCGGGACCGGGCCTACGCCGCCGACCCGGCCAACCGCCGCCTCATCGACAATGCGCGCCAGCGCATGGCGGTCGCCCGGTCGAACCCGATCCGCTTGCCGATGTCGCCGCCAGCGCGCGCGGCGGTGAACGAAAGCGTGGTCGCGTGGCGCGCCGTGGCGGCCGAGCAGCCGGAGAACCCGCAGGCGAAGGACATGCTCGAGCGCCTGCTCCTGGCGCAGGCCGTCGGCGGGATCCTGCAGGCGATCGGGAAGCGTGTCGAACACCTGACGAAGGAGGATGCAGCGATGGCGATCACGTCGGAGCAGATGGCGAAGGATCTGCGTGTCATGAACGAGGCGGTGTCGCGGACAAGCGACCTGCTCGACGGCCAGACCAAGCAGCAGTTCCGCGAGACGTCGGCGCGATACCTGGAGACTCTCGCGAACAGGATCGACCTCCAGCGGGCGCAGGAGCGCGGCGTTGAGCAGCTCAGCCGAACCGAGGTGGAGGCGATCGTCGGCGAGAACGCGGACAGGCTCGTGGCCCGCGCGCAAGAGGTCAGCGCGCAGGAGCGCAGCGAGGCTACCGCGGCCGAACGTCTCGCCGACCGCGCTCTCAATGCGGAGCGGCGGCAGGAGGCCAACGCGGCGCTGGATCCGACGTCGCAGCGAGAGCTCCGCGCAGAGAGGGCAATCGTCGCCGGTTCGCAGCAGTCGGCCGCGCGAGAAGCCCGCGAAGCGCCGGCGGCCGCGGACGCGGCGCGCATGATCGCTGAGCACCCCGGCCAGACCATCCCCAACGGCCTGGTCCAAACCGACGCGCTCGCAAAGCTGCGTGCCGAGCAGGAGCGCATCGTGCAGGAGCTGGAGGCCGCCAAGGGCGACACGCAGTCGATCAAAGGCCAGCGGCGGCGCTGACCGCGTGCGCTTCAGCGGATGATCTTTTGGCGGATCGCTTCGCCGATGAGGTGCGCCCTGTTTACTGCGTTAAGCTTCTGCCTTGCGGAGAGAAGGTGCTTCGTGACGGTCGGACGCGAGATCCCGAGAATGACCGATATCTCCCAGTCGGTCTTCCCCTCTGACGCCCAAAGCAGACAATCCGATTCGCGCGGTGTCAGCTTGCCATTATGGTGCCGCCTCCGGGATTCGGCGTGATGGAGATAACTGCCGACCGCGTAGCTCGCGGCAAAATTCAGAACGGACAGATGTTCTGTGTTGCTATCAATGCATCGCCCACCAAACGAAACGGCTGCCAGTCCGCCATCGATCATGGAAATGGGAACGACGTGACCATGCCGAAGCCCGAACTCGGAGGCTTCTCCTTGTATCAGGGTTACATCGCTACGCCGCGAGCACGTCGTATAGGCATCCTTCCAACCAAAAGGCATACGGTCGGAGCGAAGCCGATGAACGATCGGATCGCGAAATAGGTAGCCTTTGCTGTTGTATCGATCAGCCCACTCGACCGGAAAATGCTGAAACAAAATGCGCGCCGAGACTTCCGCCGGCGGCAGGCGCCGAAACGGAACGATGCCGCCGAATATGGCGGTAAATCCGAGACGGCCGGCCAGATTCAATAAGCAACGCTCAACGGAAGCCGCCGTCGGGGCGCGCTCGACGGCTTCGATAAATTGCCAGGTCTGATTGAACCGTTCCTTCAACTCTCACCTTTCTAAATCGCCCATTTGTATTCTCACCCGATGCACAGAGCCGAAGGCGTCTCATCGCAGCATGCTCGATCCGAGTTGCGCGACGCTGAGGGCCAAGGTGGGAATTGCCCCAAAGGCGATCGTCCCGGCGGTGCACAATCCGATCGCCCAGGCGTAGCCTGCCCTGGCGGCGACAGCCTTAGTCCGCTCTGGCTCGTGGAAATACATTTCGGCAACGATGGCGGCGTAGTAGTAGAGCGCGAGCGCCATGTTGAGAGCGGCGACGACCGCCAGCCAGGCGAAGCCGCCGGCGATCGCCGCCATCAGCAGGAACACCTTGCCGGCGAAGCCGGCGAGCGGCGGGATACCCGCAAGAGACAACAATGCGAGTGCCAGCGCTGCCGCGGACCACGGGGCGCATCGCCCGAGCCCGCGGATTGCGACATAATCGTCCCTCCCGAACATGCGCTCGACCTGTGCCAGAACGGCAAAAGCGGCGAGGTTCATGCAGAGATAGGCAACAAGGTAATAGCCGACAGCGGGCATTGCGCTGGGCGTACGTTCGGCGGCCGCAACGGCCATCAGCATGTAGCCTGCCTGGGCGATGCTCGAATATGCGAGGAGTCGTTTCAGGCTTGTCTGGCGCAACGCCATCAGATTGCCGAAACTCATCGTGACCGCGGCGATGATCGCAAGCATTGCGGGCCACGGAACGAGGTTATGCGGCAGCGCTTCGAGAAGAAGGCGCAGGAGGCCCGCGAAGGCTGCAACTTTCGGCACGACGGAGACGAAGCCAGAAGCCGGGGCCGTCGCGCCCTGGAACGCATCCGGCGCCCAGACATGGAACGGCACGAGTGTCATCTCGAAACCGTAGCCGACGAGGACAAGGCCGAAAGCGAGGGCGATCCAGGCCCTGTCGGCGCCTGCGAGGCTGGTGCCGATGATACGCAGGTTCAAGCTGCCGGTCAGGCCGAACAGGAATGTGAGACCGTAAGCCATCACGGCAAGTGCCGCGGCGCCGTACAGGAAGTATTTGAAAGTGGCTTCTTGAGCGGGCTTGTCGCTGCGAACAAGCAAAACCAGGAGATAGGATGGAAAGCTCACCATTTGCAGAAACAAGACAATCAGGCCGAGATCGGTCGCCGCGGCGAGACCCATGCCGCCGACGCTCGCCATGAGCAGAGCGATAGGTGCCTGTGCTTCTTGCTCCGTCCCGCGGAAGTGGGCGGCCAGCGCGAACAAGGTGATGATGGCGCCCGCCTCGATGACAAGCTGGTAGAAGCCTCGGAACGGATCGACGGCATAGGTGCCGCAAAACGCTTCCCGTGGTGCCGCAATCAGCATCGGCGCGGTCACGCCCATGGCGATCAGAAGACCGAGAAGCGCGACCCACGCCGGAAAGCGGCGCCAGGGCCCGCGCGCCCAGCCAGCAATCGGGACTAGGGCGAGCGCAAGGCCAGCCAAAACCATCTCGGGTACGACGGCGCCGAGATCCATGCAGCTCATGCTTGCGGCTTCGGGCATCAGAATTGCGCCAGGATGCGAGTGGCGCTGTCCACGGCCGCGATCAGAACCGCGGGCAGAATGCCAATCAGAACGGAAAGGGCCGCAAGTGTGCCGGCCGACCAGGCTTCGCGCGACGATAGGGCGGTCAATGCGTCGGCACCTGGTGGCGGCGTTCCCATCAGAGTGCGCGCCATCAACAGCAGATAGACCCCGGTAGCGAGGATGAGGCCGAGCACGGTGACCGCGGCGACCCAGAGCGAAAGCTGCAAGGCGGCCCCGATCACCTGGAATTCGGCGATAAAGCCAGAGAGGCCCGGCAGGCCGAGTGAGCCGAAGGCGAGCAGCCCGAAGAGGCCGCTGAAGGCCGGCATCGACCCGATCAGGCCGCCAAAGCGATCGATCTCGCGCGTCCCGGCACGGTGCTGAAGCATGCCGACCATGAGGAACATACCGCCAGTCAGCACGCCGTGGCTGACCATCTGCACGGCGGCGCCGTTGAGTGCGAGCTGGCGTGCGGCGACGCTTCCGGTCATCGCGGCGACCGCGACGCCGAGCGCCACATAGGCCATATGATTGATCGAGGTGTAGGCGACAAGACGCTTCATGTCGCTCTGCGCCAGCGCTGCGAGCGCGCCGTAGAGAAGCGATAGCAGGGCGATAATCACGAGAAGCCAGCCAAATCGGGCGACCGTCTCCGGCATTGCTGGGAGCAGGATGGCGACGAGGCCATATCCCCCCATCTTGAGCTGCAGACCGGCAAGCACGACGCTGCCTTCGGTCGGTGCTTCGACATGGGCGTCGGGCAACCAGTTATGCAGCGGCACGATCGGCAGCTTGACGCCGAAGCCGATCAGCAAGGCGAAGAAGACGAGCGCCGAAGCGAGCGGCGCATGGGCGAGCGGCTTCGCCGTAATGATCGCCGGCAGCGAAAAGGTGTGCGGCTCCATTGCGAGATAGAGTGCGAGGAAGCCGAGCAGCATGGCGAGGCTACCGGCGCGGGTGTAGAGGAAGAACTTGAGCGCCGCGTAACGACGACGCTCCCCGCCCCAGATGCCGACAATGAAATACATCGGCACCAAGCCGACCTCGAAGAACAGGTAGAACAGCAGCAGATCCTGCGCCGCAAATAGTCCGATCAACCCGGTGCCGAGCAGCAGGAAGAGAAAGGCATGAGCGTGGGCCCGATCACGCTCGCCAAACACATAGACCATCACGACGGTGAGCAGCACCGCAGTTAGCAGGATCAGCGCCAGAGAGATGCCTCCGATCGCAATGTCGTAGCTTGCACCGATCGCCGGAATCCACGGCGCCGTCATGCGCCATTGCAGATTGCCGCCGCTCGGATCGAACCCGACCCATAGGATGATCGCTGCAATCAGCGTCAGCACGGCGCCGACGAGCGCCGTCCCGCGGACGAGGTCCGGCCGGTTGTGCGGCAGAGTAAGCACGACCAGACCCGTCAGAAGCGGCAGGAAAATGGTGGTTGTGAGCATCGGGTGCGGTCCGTTCAAAGCCAGAGCATGAGACCGCCGGCCACGAGCGCCGCCGCGGTCCAGACGAAAAGCGCGAGTGTGTAGAGGTAGAGTTGACCGGCCTGTAGGGTTCGCAGGCGCTCGCTGCTGCCTGCGATACCGGCCGCGAGCGCATCACCTCCGCGGCCGAAGCCGAGCACTTCGACGCGCTCTGTGTCTCGCGCGAGGCGCCAGATGCCGCCGGCGGTCCGTTTCGCCCCCACATCGAATCTGCACTCGGCGGAGTGCGCTGCGCTGGCCATCGCGCGAGCTGCCGCCGCGATGAACCGCGCGACGCTGTCGAGGGCGTCTTCAATGGGATCAAGCAGTCTGGCGCATTGCATCGCCCAGATGCCTGGCGCCTCAGTAGCGGCCATCAAGCCCCTTCCGAACTTGGCCGGAAGTGAGCCGAAGGCCGGCGCCAAACCGCGCCAGACTCCGAAGGTGAATCCAACAATGACGGCAGCCACGGCAAGAAGCCGCCAGGCAGTCGGGGCCTCCGGCTCTACGGGGAAGGGAAGAATGTTGCCCAGTTGGCCCGCCAGAATCCAACCCAGAGCAACCGCGGCAAGCGCGAGTAGGCCCATCCCCGCACACATTGGCCATCCGGGTTCGCCCATCTGCGTCGGTCGGCGCCCTCCGAAGAAGGTCGCGGTTGTCGCGCGGCCGACGTAAATGCCGGCGAGCAGGACGAGCGCGATAATCAGAAATGCCGTGGCCACCCCAGACTGGGCCGCGGCGGCGAGTATTGTCTCCTCGCTCCAAAAGCCGGAGAGCGGCGGCACGCCGGCGAGCGCCAGAGCTCCTACCAGAAAAACCGCGCCGGTAAATGGCATGGCACGGATGAGCCCGCCGAGGCGGTCGAGCGCGCGCGTACCAGTCTCCTCCTGGACCGCGCCCGCAGCAAGGAAGAGAGTCGACTTGAAAGCCGCATGCGCCGCGAGATGAAACGAGGCGGCAAGCGGGCCGGCGAGGCCGAGCGCGATCATCATCTCGCCGAGTTGCGAGGCCGTGGACCAAGCGAGGATCCGTTTCAGGTCCACCTCGGCGGTGGCGATCAGGCCGGCGACGAGCGCCGTCGCGGCGCCGATCCAAAACAGGGCGACGAGTGCCGCTGGAGCCGCCTCGAACAGGGGATAGAGGCGCAGTACTAGAAACACGCCGGCGGCAACCATGGTGGCCGAGTGAAGCAGCGCGGAAACCGGTGTTGGTCCGATCATCGCGTCCGGGAGCCATCCGGTGAGCGGAAGCTGGGCACTTTTGCCGATGGCACCGGCGAGCACGAGAAAGGCAATCACCGTGATGGCATAGGAGTCGATCCGATCGGTCCCAATCGCGCCGATCAGAGCATCGATATCGGTTGTGCCGATCGTGGCGAGTGCCAAGAGCCAGCCGAGCAGGAGCCCGACGTCCCCGATCCGGGTCATTAAGAAGGCTTTCGCTGCGGCCTGTGGCGCGCCGGCTTTGGCATAATCGAAGCTGATGAGGAGATACGAGGCGAGCCCAACGAGCTCCCAGGCGGCGAAGAGCAGGACCAGCGAACTCGATAGCACCAATGTCAGCATGGCACCAACGAAGAGGCCGAGTTCAGCGAAGAAGCGCGGCCGATCTGGCCTCTCCGCCATGTAGCCGAGGCTGTAGATGCCGACACCGAGCGCGGTGCTGGCGACTATCATGGCGACGAACCAGGTAAGCCGCGTGACCTCGAGCCCGATGGTCAGCCGAAAGCCGCCGCTCTCGAACCACGTCGCCGACAGGTTGGCGCCATCTGGGTTGAAGATGAGCAAGATCAGCGATAGCGCGACGGCGATGACGACGAATTCACCCCCGCCCCAAGGCACGCGCCGCCCAACGCAAAGTGCAGCCATGGCTGCAAGCAGCGGCAAGAGGGGAATGGCAAGGAGCAGCGCCGTCACCGCTTCAGCTCAGCATACGCGTCGACCTCGACGGTCTGTCGCTGGCGGTAGAGCAGCATCACGAGGGCAAGCCCGATCGCCATCTCGACGGCGCCGATCGTGATGACCAGGATCGCGAAGATCTGGGCAGAGTAGTCGGTCGGCGCAGTGAAGCGCCAAAAAGCAATGATGTTAAGACCGATAGCGTTCAGCAGCACCTCGATCCCCATCAGAATCATGACGGCGGCGCGTTGTGCGATGACGGTGTAGACGCCGATTGCAAACAGAATGGCGCCGACCACGAGATAGGCGGTGAGCGGGACGATCATGCGCCGTGCTCCTCGGGACGATGATGGCGATGCATGTGGTGCTCGGTCGAGCCCCGTGCTCCTGCGAGTGGTGTGAGTCCGTCGTCAGCGATCGGCTCAGGTCTTTCGTCGATCGCGACTTTTGCGCTTCGCGACGGATCGTCAGGGTGCGTCGACGGGCGCGCCAGCAGCACGGCGCCGAAAATGCCGATCAGGATGAGGAAGCCGGCGCCTTCGAAGGCGACCATGTACTTTTCCATGAGGAGATGACCGATGCTGCGCGCCGAGTCCGGATCAGGCGCGGCATCGATGATCCGCCATGCCGGGCGTAGCAGAAGCATGCTGACGAGCACGACGCTGACCGCGGCGGCGAGCCAAACCGCGATCGGCCGGACCGGCGTGTCCATCGACATGTCCATGCCGCCCATGTCCATATCGTCATGCTTGTCGCCGCTGTGATGCATGACCTGGCCTTCCTGCTCATCATCGTCTGTGTGCTCCATCGGGTGCGCGCCGTGGCCGCTCCGCATGGCTGCCGCTTTCCGGTCGTTCGGCTCGTCAGGCTGCACGGCATTGCCGTGGTGGTGATCGTTGTACCCTCGTTGATGGTCGCCGTGCATGTGCTTGGCATGACCACTTTGCGCCGGCTCGCGCGGCACGAGACCCTTGCTGAACCAGCGTTCGACAAAGCTCATATCCATGCCGGCCATCATCGCTCCGCCCGGGTCGTGCATGACGAGGACCATGAACAGGATCATCACCAGCATTCCGCCGATATACATCATGATTTGCAGCACTCCGATCAGGTCGGCGGCGAGCAGGATGAACAAGCCCGCGACGCCGACGAACGAGGCCATCAGGAAGATGCCGGAACGGAACATGCTCATCGTGGTCGTCATGCCGAGCGCCCCGGTAATGGCGATGAACGCGCAGATGGCGAAGGCGATGATTTCGAGACCGGCGGTCATGGTCCCACTCCAAGCAAGATCAAGCCGCCGACAAGAAGCACGTTGAGCAACCCTAGGGGAATCAGAAGCTTCCAGGAGAGTGCCAGCATCTGCGCAGTCGAGAACGGTCGAACCAAGCGGCCAAGCCAGAGCATTAGCGCCATAAGGGCGTATGTCTTAATAATCATCCACGCCCAGCCCGGCAGCAGCGGACCCGTGGCGCCTCCGAGGTAAAGCAGGGCGCCGATTGCGGCTACGAGGAACAACACGCCGGCGAGCGCAATGCGCCAGAGCAATGCGGACCAGCCGGCGGAGACGTCGAGCACACCGCCGCCGATCGACGCTGCGAACGGTTCAAGGAACGGCGCCCGATAGGACTGCATCAGGCCGGTGACGAGATAGAGCACGAAACCGATCGGTTGGAGGACGACGAACCACAGGCCGCTTTGCGCTTCGACGATGGCAACCGTCGATAGCGATCGCGCCATCATGATCACGCCAACATAAGCGAGGCCGAGCGGCACCACGTAGGCGACGAGCTGGGCGATGATACGGTAACAGGCCTCAACGGCATGGGCTGTGTTCGCACCCCAGCCGGCGAGCGCAAGGCCGAGCACAACGAAGTCGATGACGACGATGACGTAGAAGACGCCGATGCCAAGATCGCGGCCGATCAGACCTGGCCCGAATGGAAGGACCACGAGGGCAAGCGCAACCCCGGTAAGAGCGACGACCGGTCCCGCTGGAAGTAACCAGCGATCAGAGTTCGCGATGACGAGACTGTGGCGGACATCGGCAGCCTGCGCCGGTCCGGGCTCGACGTGATGTGGTGTCGATAATCTTTCGACGAGCAGGGTCAATGCAGCGCCGAGGACAAGCGCGACGAGCACAAGCGCGGCGGTCGCGATCATTCCCATTCGAGCCCACCCATGCCCCATGCATATGCAATACCGGCTCCGAGCAGCACGATAAAGACAAGCATGTCGAGGAAGGCGCTGATCCCGATATCGGCGAACACCACCGCCCAAGGGTACATGAAGATCATCTCCATATCGAAGGCGAGAAAGATCAATGCGTAAACCGCGTAGCCGAAACGAAACTGCCCCCATATTGATGGTGTGCGCATTAAGAGCCCGGGGGCGCGTAGAAAAGCCGCTGCCACCAAGAGCGCCAGCCCAAGCGCCATGACAAGGACGAGTGCGACAAAGCCGTAGTCGTTGAGGATCGGGGAGGGACCGGAACTCGTCAAAGCTATTCACCTTGGAATGGACCAGCGTATTCGGAGTCGCGGTATTGCTATTTGCGGTGTCTCCCCGCTTGCCATGGCTACGAGGCGAACGGTTCCTTGCCACTTAGCTACTGCGTCACGTGAAGTTATCAATGAGTACAGCGGTCAAATTCGCCGGCCATATGGAGGATAGTGCCACGTTTCCCGATCAAGCCTTTCTTAAAACGACGTACTCCTCCGTCGTCGGTGCCACCAAGCTCGTACCAACGCACGTCTTGCGCAGATAGCCAGCGCAAAATCCACCATTGCAGCGCATATCCGGCTTTCAGCTTCAGCCCCGCCTCCACGCTCGCTCCTTGTACGGAATAGGCCGTATCACCGAGGATTCCGATCGCTGCGCCGTGTACCGGCAGGCCGTCGTGGAACGCAAGGACGATCTGTAGCCGGATGGGCTCGGGCAGCGCCACGAGCGCGGCTGTCGTGTTGATCAGACCCATCTCAGCTTGATGCAGTTGTTTCCTGGCGACCATCCCCGCATGTAATTCGCGAAGTATGTCGATGTCCGCAGGGGTTTCGCCCAAACGGATTTCAATGTTATGTGATAGCGCATGACGAAGATTCCAACGCCATTTTTTGTCGAAGTTGTTCATCTGTGCGTCTTCGTCGAGCGAGAGGTCGACGAGATAATGATCGGCGACTGACAATGGCCGGCGCAGTGCGAAACCCATCTCGGTCAGGGTTTCGCATTCTTGTCGATAAAACCCAGGATTGGGACGCGGGCTGATGGTCAGGCAGTGGCCACGTTTGTAACAGTACTCCTCAATTAAAGCGGAGACGGCGGCTTGATAGATGCTGAAATCAGTTGAATGATTGCGGTGACGCCAAAAAGGGCCAAAGCGGACGAGTGCGAGGTCTCGTCCCATCATGGGAAGTGCGTACATCGCAACTTGGGCGCCGGCAACGGGCGTACCTGTGCTCGCATCCCGAAGCAATAAATGGCTGCTTTCTTCGTGACGCCGACCGCTGGTATAATTTGGCGTCTGCTCGTAATGCCCGTCTTGAAATTGGGATACGACCTCGTTCCAAGCGGCGTCCGTGACGCTATCAACTTCGCTTGTCAACCGTGGTGGCTCATTCATTGATTACCTCTATCGCTGTCGAGCGCAAGTTGGCGAATCGGTCGGTCGCGGACATCGCTCCGCCGGCGTCGGCCGGCGGAGTTCGGTTTGCAAACTTCCATCAGATCAAAACCACACCCGCAGTCCCGTCACGAAACGGACTTGCCCAGGATCTTTACCTTCAGCTTTGGCGTAATCGGCGGTTGCTCCCGCCTTTTGGCTGTAGGAAACACCGATGTAAGGCGCAAACTCTCGCCGAATTTCATAACGAAGTCGGAGCCCGATCTCCGCGGTCGACAATCCGGACCCGACCTTGATATCCGGCGAGTCCTGAGCTGCAAAATTCAACTCGACCCGCGGCTGCAGCACGAAACGCTGGGTCAAGTAAAGATCATGCGTCCCTTCGATGCGCGCCATCAACTCTCCCTTGTTCGAAAGAAAGAGTGCGCCTGTCACCTCAAACCAATAGGGTGCTAGGCTTTCGAAGCCCATCGTCGCATATGTTCGCGAAGGCGTCGGGGCGAAGTCGTAGCGAACGCCGAACTGTAAATCCGTATAAACGCCGATTGCCCGGGAATAGAGCGCCTGAATCTCTGCATTTTCCAGACCATCAAGTCTGGAGCCCTCGCCTTGGCTTTTCAATACAAACCGGTTGATGTCGCCGCCAATCCAAGCCTCACCGTCCCATCGATAGCCGCCGCCCGAGCCCGGTTGATACTCCAAAAGGTTTGCGAACGCGCGCCAGGCAATGCTGCCGCCGTTTTCATGTCTGAGTTCTTCTCGCGCGGCCGCCATTGCGATCGGATCAAAATAAAGATCAGCCGCGGAATAGCGTGGGGGTGGAGGTGGGGGTGTTGTCGGAATCTTCGAGTCCGCGTGGCGCGCACTGGCCACTGGCGACATCTTCATTCCATGCATATCCATCCTGTGAGCCGCCGATGAGCGCTTCGGAGACCTGTGCATCGCTGGCTGGGAAGCGTCCTTTTCTTGTTTCTTTGGTGCAGCCTTGTTCGTCTTGCCAGCTTTGCCACTAGGCATGGTCATTCCGGGCATATTCATAACAGGCATTGAAGAATGGTCCATCTGCGCCAGCGCAGGCGCTGCCGAGATCAGCGAAAGGAGAGCCAAGGGGACAATCTGTTTCACGCGCGGTCTCCTCCGATCGGTCGCACGCTAAAAACCTGAAACATCCCGCCGTGCATGTGATAGAGCATGTGGCAATGAAAGGCCCAATCCCCCTGTTCAGCCGTGATATCGAAACTCACTTTGCCGCCCGGTTGCACATTCACAGTATGCTTCCGTGGTCCAAAGTTGGGAGGCGCACCGTTGATGACTTCGAAGAAGTGTCCGTGCAAGTGAATGGGGTGCAGCATCATCGTATCGTTGACCAGCGTGACGCGTACGCGCTCGCCTCGCCTAAACGTGTAGGGCTGCGTGGCTTCACTGAATTTCTGTCCGTCGAAACCCCACATGAATCGTTCCATATTGCCGGTGAGGTGGATTTCAAGTGCTCGTGTTGGCCGTCGCTTGTCAGAATTGCTCTTCAGTGCCACCAAGTCTTTATAAACGAGCACGCGGTGTCCGACGCTCTCGAGCCCCTTACCAGGTTCGCCAGTCCGATCCTGCGGCATCGGTGCGATGGACTGAACGCCGGGGCCCATTTTGACTTGGGGTGCTTTCTTGGGGTCGCGCATGTTCATCTCGGGCATGTCGCCCATGGCGTCTGATCCGCGTGGTTTCGGAGGAGCCATGCCGGGTGGGGCGGACGCCATTTGGCCGTGCATTCCCTTCATGGAATGACCTCCCATGCCAGACATCCCTGCCATTGCAGTTCCATCGCCGGACATGCTGTCCATCTGCATGCGATCCATTCCTCCCATCTTCATCGCGGACATATCCATGCCCATATCTTTCATTGTGCTCAGAGGCCGCTCACGAAGCGGCGGCACGGGAGCTGTCATTCCCGGTCTGGGCGCGAGCGTCGCCCGACCCAATCCCGAGCGGTCAATCGCTTCTGAAACAATCGTGTAAGCGCGATCGTGTTTTGGATGCACAATCACGTCATACGTCTCTGCGTTGCCGATCTGAAACTCGTCCACAACGACGGGACGTACCATCTGCCCGTCGGCGGAAATGACAGTCATCGGCAAACCTGGAATGCGAATGTTGAAAACCATCTGGGCGCCGGCGTTGATGAATCTCAGCCGCACGCGCTCTCCCGGGCGAAACAACCCGGTCCAGTTATCTTCTGGGCCGTGTCCGTTAATGAGAAACTTGTAGATCGCACCGGTGACGTCACTGACGTCGGTGGGATCCATTCGCATCTTGGCCCATTCGAGGCGCTCTTGCAGAGTTTTGTCGCGCCCTGCGAGAAGACCTGCAAGAGTTTGATGTTGATAGTTGAACACGCCTCCTTCTTGTTTCAATTTGTTGAAAACGAGCTTCGGAGACATGAACGTGAAATCCGAGAGCATCACGACATAATCGCGATCAAACGCAAACGGCTCTCGTTCCTTTGGGTCTATCACGATGGGGCCGTAAAGGCCTTCCTGTTCCTGAAACCCCGTGTGGCTGTGATACCAATAGGTACCACTTTGCTTCACTAGAAATTCATACACGAAGGTGCTGTGTGGCGGGATGCCCGGAAACGTAACGCCGGGAACGCCGTCCATCTGAAAAGGTACAAGCATTCCATGCCAATGGATGGATGTGCTTTCATCCATTCGATTGTGCACACGAAGCGTCACTCGCTGACCTTCTTTCAATCGAACGATGGGTCCGGGGAGGGTGCCATTCAACGTGATAGCCGAGCCTGGCTGACCATCGATCGACCATGTCGCGCGATCAATCGTAAGATCAATCTCGCGACCGGAAACTGACGGCAAGTCGCCTCTATTCAGTGTGGTCTTGCTCTGCGCCCACGCTGGCATCAGGGAAGACGCTAATCCTCCTCCGGTCAAAGCGACCGCGTGCTGCAAAAGTTGACGTCGATCGACCTTCATTTCAGCATTCTCCTAGTAACGCTTCAGCGTTTTGATGGATGTGATCTTTTCGATAGAGCTAATCGCAGCTCGCGATGCAGCATGGTAGAAACGGTGCCTGGGCGAGCGAAAACTTGCGCGCGTAGCAAAGTTGAATCGCATCATTGCGCCTTTCTGGGCGGTAGGTCCGGGGCATTTGCCGGCACGGGAGTTTTTTGCAGATCTGCAATCAACTGGTTCATCTCGCCAATCTCCCGAACCTGAGCTTCGATGATGCCGTCGGCTAATTTGCGAACTCGAGGGTCGCGGATGTGGGCCCGGCTGCTCGTCATAATGGCGATGGAGTGGTGGGGAATCATTGCTTTCATGTAATCGATATCAGAGACCGTCTCCTGGCTTCTGACCAGCCAAAGCGAAAGTGCGAAGACGACAACGCTGGCGGCAAGGATCGAGAGGTTCGCGCGCTTGCTGGAATACATCTGAGACATATAGGCCAACATAATCACGGCCATGACGGCGCCCATCAGAAGCGCCATCCAAACCCTTGTTTGACTGTATCGGACGTGCGCCAAGGCAAAGTTGTTAAGGTACATAAGGCCATACATGACGACCGTAGCCGTCGCGATCATGGCGGCAAATTTGGCGTACATCCGCATAGGCGTCTCCTCGGTGAAAAATGACGGGTCGTTTTGTATGGTCACTTCGCTTGGCGAGGGCTCTGATCGCTCTGAACAGGAGCAGGCGAATGGTCTTCAATAGAACCACTGTGGTCCTTATGGCCGGATCCGCCCTGCTTGTGCCCCGCATCGTCTGATCCTGGAGAGTTATGCGAGTGGTCATGCCCATCGCTCATGGACATGTCCTCGTCGGGCGGCGCCTTTGCGACGAGGTCCTTGTATTGATCGGGGGTCAAGCTTGGCAGTTTCTTTAGGAAGGCGACCATGCTCCAGATCGTCTCGTCATCGTGGCTGCCACCCCACGCGGGCATAGCGCTCATCTTGATGCCGTGCTTAATGACCCAAAATGCAGCCTTGGGATCGATCTTGTGTTGCGAAAGATCCGGCGGTTTCGGGTAGAGCCCAGGGCGAATTTCCGAATCCTTGTTTCCGGGCGCGAGATGGCATCCCGTGCACATTGCCGCGTATTGGCCAGCGCCTTTTAGAATTGTTTGAGGGGCATCAAGATCGGGTACCGTCAGCGAGTCTGCGCGTAGGCTTATCGATCGGTCGCGCAGAACCTGTAACATCGCAAACACTGGCTTCGTGTGCGGATCGTCGGCCGCGATGTTGTACACACCGGAATACACAAAGATTCCGCTCAGAAAGGCCAGGAAAACGATTGTGCCAATGACGGTGATACCGTGATGCTTCAGCTGCTGCTTCATTGCTTGTCCCTCTCTTGGCAAGCTCAAGATCTCTTTTACTTCGACAACCCTATAGTGCTCGCGACCATACAGTCGCCATGGTTGCGGGTACTAAGGTGGCTTATGTGATTGCATCCATGCGATGAGTCGCAGGATCCTTATCTCGGCTCTGTCTAACGGCTTGGCTGAGCAGGTGCCGCGATATTCGGCCCTGACGATCCGTTTTGGATCGACTGCTTCCCTTTCAAAGAGAATGCTCGCGAATGTGGGTGAGGATGCAATGCGACCGTCTACCGACTTACTTGGGTAGCACCTGGCCCTTGCCACGACACATAAGTGCTCTTCGGCAACTGCTAACGCCTACCATCGTAGCCGATCAGTGCGATAGCGCAGCTATGAGTCGCTCACTCGCCTCAAGCTACGAAAGAGCCATCGGGGGGGCGAATCAGCTGGTTCGGCTTTCGCCCGGAAGGTTTGTCATCAAGGGCGGATAGGACTGCAGCAACTAGTAAAGTTCGCTCAATATCCACGCGGTTTTGTTCGTTGCCCACGGCGACATGACAAAATAGCCCGCAGCAACCTCCGGTGTGATGACTGCCTCGTGTCTTGCCATCGCTTATCAGAGTATGTGCATTAGCTAAAGCGTGCGCTGCCACGTCCGTTTGAACATGCAAGGCTACATGAGTATGGGCAGATGCATGAGAGCGCGGGTGAGCTTCGGTCAAGCAATGAGTGGCAGCTGACCCGCCGCCGAACGCTAGCGCAAGGGAAGGCGAAATAACGCACAGCCCATAGACCAAAGCAAGCAACACTGCCGCCCGATATCTGAGACCTTGGGTGAGGTAGCTATGCATTCGCCATCGACGCTCCCGCAAACAACGTAGCCTGACACTACAATCCTGACAAGCGTCAGCTTAGGCGGCCTAATGGAACCTCTGAAGTGTGCCCGAAATGCGACATTGGCAGTCGCAACGATGAGGACAAATAATGACGGGCAGCGAGGACCGTATTCTCATGCGTGATGCTTTCTCAAGCTCCTGCAATGGAGAAGCTTAGAAAGCATAATCTCTACCTCCCCAAGACCATGTTTCGGATTGCAGAGCATCGCTTCTGACTTGGCAGCTTCGAGTTCCGTCTATATAACGCCGAACGCGCGGGGAATGTTGAAGAGCTTTTGCAGCGGAATGTTAGTCGGTCGGACCAGGACGCAACGGCGGAGGGCAGGGTGGATCGTCGCTCTGGCTTATCTGTTTTGCGTGCTGGCGCCGACGCTGTCCTTTTCATTGCCCGGCGGTCATGCGATCGCTTATTGCCTGACCGAGGATGAGCACATGCCTGGTCTGATCCATGTGCACAACGAGGGCAGGGCACAGCACGTCCATGGGAATGGACACGTGCATGATCATTCGAAAGCTCACGTCCATGCGGTGGGTGATCCCGACGCAAAGCACGTTGCGGTGAGCGACAGCTTTAGTCCGGCCAAGGCGCCGCAGCTCGTGGACGGAAAGTGCTGCGGCCTGATGTGCGTCACCGCGCTACCTGCGGCGGACGGCGACATTGCAAAGCCGTTGTTGCCGAAGGTCGTCCGTGTATCCGAGAACCATCGGAAACTGACGGACAACGCTCCCGCACGGCTTTATCGTCCCCCCAACTCCTGATGCGATCGAAATGACGTGGCGTCGCGCCCGGTGAGGGCACGCACGCCTATGGATCATCGCAATTCAGGAAGTCTATCATGTTTGCGCAGTTTGGGGCGAACTTCGCTGCCGTTCAGTCGGTGGCACGCGAATTCTATCAAAAGAGACTGAATCTTGCCGGGGCCGTCGTGCTGCTGGCCGTCAGTAGCGCCGTATCGGGATGTGCGGTCCCGATCGCCTTGAACGGCCGGGATCCTGCCGACCCGCAGGAGAAGGTGGCGGCTGTCGGCTATCGGTCGACGGTCGCACCGTATACGAGCCTGCGTCCGACGGCGCCGTCATCGTGGCGGCAGCTTAACGACAGCGTCGCGCCTTCATCGAAGTCCGGAAACTAGGAGGGCGCGATGAACAAGATTGTACGAGCCGACGGACATTTCACTCTCGTTCGCCGATTAAGGACGTCTCATGTCGCTGCTCTGCTTTCGGCGCTGGCGCTGTCCGGGTGCGCGACGTTTTCTCCGGATACCGGCATGTCGGTCGTCGCCGGCGTGGCGGGGACAACTATCAAGAAAGATGTCGTCGCGGTTCGCGGTGAGGAGCAGGCGGGCTGGGTGCGCGCCGCGACCCAGCGATTGCTGCGTCGTCCTCTGACCGTCGATACCTCGGTTCAGGTGGCGCTGCTCAACAACAAGGGTCTTCAGGCGTCTTACAACGAACTGGCGCTTGCCGAGGCCGATATGGTCGAGCAGAGCCTGCCGCCCAATCCGACTTTTTCGATTTCGAGAATTGCAGGCGGTGGTGCAGTCGAAATCGAACGTCAGGTCGTCGGCGATATCCTGGCGTTGGCAACGCTGCCGTTCCGCTCAGAAATCGCGCGGCAGCGCTTCCAGCAGGCACAACTGCGCGCGGCGCTCGAAACCTTGCGGCTCGCAGCGGACGTTCGTCGGGCCTATTACCGCGCGGTTGCCGCCAACGAATTGGTGGAATTGCTCACCGATGCCAAGGCGACGGCGGAATCGACCGCCAAGCTTGCGTCGAAGCTCGGCGAAACCGGCTCCCTCAACAAACTCGATCAAGCACGCGAACAGGTGTTCTACGCGGAAACGACGGCTGACCTAGCGACTGCCCGACAGGACGCAACCAGCTCACGTGAGCGGCTGATCCGCCTGCTTGGGCTGTGGGATGGCGATCTTGGCTTCCAGACTCCAAAGCAGTTGCCGGTGTTGCCCAAGCGGCCGCACGCGCTGCCGAGTATCGAGGTCGATGCTGTGACCCATCGGATCGATCTGCAGATTGCCCGCATGGAGCTGGATACGTTGGCAAAGTCTCTCAATCTCACCGAAGCCACGCGCTTCGTGACGCTGCTCGATGTGGCTGGGATATCCAGAAAGACTCAAGATCCTGAAGGCGCGCCATTCCGGGAACGTGGCTTCGACATCCAATTCCAAATTCCGATCTTCGACGGTGGCGAGGTGCGCGTTCGCCAAGCTACTGAGACGTACAATCTGGCATTCAATCGCCTGACCGAAAAAGCGGTCAACGTCCGCTCCGAGGCGAGAGACGCGTACCGCGTCTATCGATCCAGCTACGACATCGCCAGCCAATACCAGCGCGAAGTCCTTCCTCTGCGGAAAATCATCACCGAGGAAATGCAACTGCGGTTCTCCAGCATGCAGGTGGATGTCTTCGCGCTGTTGGTCGAGGCACGACAGCGGATCGCCGCTCTGCGGGCTGCGATCGAGGCCAAGTGCGCGTTCTGGCTGGCGCAATCGGATTTGCAGTCGGTCGTCAACGGTGGCGGCACCGCAGACACACAGAATGAATCCCGTCAGACCACGACCGCGCAGGCCGGCGTCGGCGGCCATTGAAGGAGAGAGGCATGCTATCGCGAAGAGGATTTCTCGGCACGGCAGCGTTGGTGAGCGCGAGCGCCGTCAGCGGCCGCGTGCAGGCGGCGGGCATTCCCGAAGCGCCGATCATGGACAAGGTGACGATGCAGCCGCCGCTGCATCCGACCAGTGGGCCAGAATACCGACCGGTCGTGACATTGAACGGCTGGACCTTGCCATGGCGGATGAACGGCGACTGGAAGGAGTTTCACCTGGTCGCCGAACCTGTGGTGCGGGAGTTCGCCGAAGGCATGAAGGCGAATCTATGGGGTTACAATGGCCAGGCACCAGGTCCGACGATCGAGGCGGTGGAGGGCGACAAGGTTCGCATCTTCGTCACCAACAAGCTGCCGGAGCACACCACGGTGCATTGGCACGGCATGATCCTGCCGAGCGGCATGGACGGCGTCGGCGGGTTGACCCAGCCGCATATTCCGCCGGGAAAAACGTTCGTCTACGAGTTCGAACTGAAACACAGCGGCACGTTCATGTACCACCCGCACTCGGACGAAATGGTCCAGATGGCGATGGGCATGATGGGCATGTTCGTTGTCCACCCCCGGGATCCATCATTCCGGCCGGTCGATCGCGACTTCGTCTTCATCATGAGCACCTATCTCATCGATCCCGGCACCTATTTGCCGAAGGTCAACGAGATGACCGACTTCAACATGTGGACCTGGAACAGCCGCGTGTTTCCGGGGATCGATGTGCTCCCGGTTCGTCTCGGCGACAAGGTCCGCGTCCGGATCGGCAATCTCACGATGACCAGCCATCCGATCCATCTGCACGGCCACAGCTTTGCGGTGAGCGGCACGGACGGCGGCTGGGTCCCCGAGAGCGCGCAATGGCCAGAGACGACGACCGACGTTCCGGTCGGCGCCATCCGCGCTTTCGACGTGCTCGCTGACAATCCCGGCGACTGGGCGTTCCATTGCCACAAGTCGCACCACACCATGAATGCGATGGGCCACGACATGCGCAACCTGATCGGCGTGTCGAAAAAGGATCTCGCGAAAGCGGTCGGCCGGCTCGCACCGGACGCCATGGTGATGGGGTCGACGGGCATGGCGATGGGCGAAATGGAAATGCCGGCGCCCGACAATACGCTGCCGATGATGACGGGCTCCGGCCAATTCGGGCCGATCGAGATGGGCGGCATGTTCACGGTGATGAAGATCCGCGAAGGCATGGGTCGCGATGATTATTCCGATCCGGGACCCTACAAATTCCCGACAGGGACCGTCGCCTATGAAGTCAATGCGCCTGCGGCAGAACCCGCACGCCCCGACGCGGCCGACACCAAACAACCCGCGAAGAAAGGCGCGAAGTCAATGAAGGGCATGAAGATGTGACGAATATCAACGGAGGTTCCCGGAACATCGAAAGCAGAAGGTCATGGATATGAGACGACCCACCCGCGTTTCGCCGTCGAACTTTGCACCGTTCGCACGCCGACCGTGAAAGAACCAACCAGAATCCGCACCACAGAAAGGAACTAACATGACGTTCAAACTTACAACCGCCGCACTGTCGCTCTCGCTCGTTCTGGGGTCTGCAATCGCCCTAGCGCAGGCGGCGATGGTCAAAGGCGAGGTCAAGAAGATCGACGAGGCCGCAGGCAAGATCACCTTGAAGCACGGTCCGATCAAGAATCTCGGCATGGATGAGGGGATGACGATGGTATTCCGCGTTCAGGATCCTGCAATGCTGAAGCAGGTGAAGGTCGGAGACAAGGTCCAGTTCGAGGCCGAGCGCGCAACGGCTGGAATCACGGTCGTCAGGCTGCAGAAGGCGAAATAGTCGCGTCATGGGGTCGGCATCACTGGAACAACGAGTGATGCCGGCCAATCCCGCGAATCTGTCTTGAATCTGGTCGAGGAACAGAATTTGAATCGCTGCGATAACGCCGCGAATGCGCGGATGATTGTTTTTGACCGCGAGAGCGGAAGGCTGACAGGCGCGGGCCAGTTGGAAGCGATGGCGATCCGTGCGCTGCAAGCTGGATCAGTGCTGACGCGCCCCTTTGGACATCGCGGCTACGGACTGGGCTGTAGGGCGGTTTCTGTCGTTGCGACATGTGACCGCGACATTGCCGTCAAATTGAACTCCGACGCGGTGTTCGCAATGCCGTTCGCCGACGCGTACTGGAGCAGGATTCTCAATAGACGCTATGATTACGAAGAAGATATCGCAGCATTGCTAAAGAGTGCGGCCAGGTTCAATTACACCCTGATCGATTGCGGGGCCAACTTTGGTTACTGGTCCGTGCTGGCGAGCAGCGCGCCATTTGGTCGTCAAACAGCGTTGGCGATCGAGGCGTCGCCAACGAATGCCGCTCGGCTCGATATCAATGCACGGCTGAACGGAAACCGCTTTCGATGCTTGAACGCAGCCATCGGCGGGAAAAGTGGCGGATTCGCCGCGATTAGCGGCCGGAAACACGAAGCCTTCGCTGCTGTTCCAATTGGGCATCTCCAACGCGATGCTGTCAGAATCGTTTCGTTGGACGGACTCGTCGACGAGGGAATGATCAATTCATTGGGGCCGATCATGATCAAGCTGGATGTCGAAGGTCTCGAGATTGAGGCGATCGAGGGGGCGGGGCGTCTGTTGGCGACGGACTCCATCGTCATCTGCGAGGATCATGGATCAGACCGCACGCATAGCGTTTCACGCCATCTTCTTACTAAGACCGCGCTCAAGGTCTTTGTCTTTGACCCGGCGGCTTGCGGATACGTCCCGGTTGTTACGACGACGATACTGGATCGGATCAAACGATATGGATGGGTCGGCTACAACGTGTGTGCGACTGCCAGCCCGTTTTGGGAAGACAGAATTCTTTCGGCGACTTGGATATATAGATGAACGGTCGAAACCAGAACCAGGGTCGACCGGACCCGCGGACCGGCCCGTGCGCCGCCCCGAAGCGTTTTGTCGTCAGACGAGCGAGTGGACGCGACAGCCGCGAGATCGCGAAGCTCGCTAACCTCGCCGGCGGAAATACCCTTTCCTTCCTCCTCCAGGGGATCAATCCCTTGGCGGATACTTTGCGAGTTTACCGTGAGATGATCATGGCACCGACGGGTATGTTTTCCCACCGCAACTGTCTCGTCGCGATATCACGTGGACAGATCGTCGGAACCGCCAACGCATTCCCTGCGAGCTTGATCAAATCGGAAGTTGAGGCTGCCGGATCGACAGATCGCGACAAGCTCCTGCAGCCACGAACTGACTTGAACGATTCGAAAAGTTACTTGTTGAACAACATCGCCGTTTCACGAGCCTACAGGCGGCGCGGCGTTGGTTCGTGTCTGCTGGCCGCGGTCATCGACGAAGCGCGTCTTCGCTCATTTCCATCGGTCACGCTGCATGTCTGGGCTGACAACAAAGAGGCATTGGCATTCTACGAAAGGGTCGGATTTCGAGAAGCGGGCAGGGCTGAAATTCCCCCACACCCAGATCTGCCGCATACCGGCGGAAGTCTTCTGCTGAAACTGCTAATCGCTAACGAAGAAGACGGGAGCCGTAATTCGGGCGTTGCAATCGCGGCAGTGGAATCCTGATCAAGAAATCCTGCGGAATGCGTTGTTTGTCTATGGCCAAAACCAATTCGGATCGCCCCTCGTCGAAAGTCACCACTGCATCGATGAATCGTGATGGCCTCCCTGTACCCGAGGGGCGGGATCTGCGCCTCGATCTCTTTCGCGGTTTGGCAAATTGGGCGATCTTTCTCGATCACATTCCGAACAACGCCGTCGCGTGGTTGACGACGCGGAACTACGGTTTCAGCGACGCCGCCGACATCTTCGTTTTCATCTCCGGTTATACGGCCGCATTCGTCTATTCGCGACGAATGTCGGCGCAAGGATTCGTGGCCGGAACGGCTCTGCTCATGCGCCGCGTCTGGCAATTGTATGTAGCGCATGTGTTGCTGTTCGTATTCTACTTGGCTGCGGTTCATTACCTCGCGCATCGATTCGATCTTCCGCATCTAATGGACGAGTTTAATGTCGCACGACTGATGGATGACCCCGTTGGAATCCTGATCCACGGTCTAGCGCTTGACTTCAAGCCGCTGAATCTGGACGTTCTGCCCTTGTACATCGTTCTGATGGCGGGATTTCCGCCGCTGCTTTGGGCAATGATGCGACGGCCGGATATGGCACTGGTTGCCTCGGCTACGGTCTACGTGGCCAGTCGTCACTTTGGCTTGAATTTCCCGGCCTATCCGTCGGGCGGATGGTATTTCAATCCGTTCGCCTGGCAATTCCTGTTTGCGATCGGCGCCTGGGCTGCATTGGGAGGTGCGAGGCGGGTGCAGGCCTTTATGCGCTCGCCGATAACGCTGGCTGCCGGCATTGCCTACGTGCTGGTTGCGCTTGTCGTAACGTTGGGCGATCGCCTCGATCTGCTGGCAGGCGTGTTGCCCGTTGGTCTGGTGGAATTGTTCGTTCCCAACGACAAGACGAACCTCGCCCCATATCGGATCATACACCTATTGGCGCTCGCGTGTATCGTCATCCGCATCGTTCCGAAAGACTGGCAACGTCTGCGCTCGCGCCTTCTGTATCCCGTTCTGGTTTGCGGCCAGCGGTCGCTTGAGGTTTTCTGCGTAGGAATCTTTCTATCGTTTGTCGGACATTTTATCCTCGAAACCTACTCAAACTCCCTGATTGCACAAATCGCGGTCAGCGCCGCCGGCGTGGTACTGATGACATGCGTTGCGTTGTATCGCACATGGTCACGGTCGTTGGATAGCCGCAGTGACAGGTCAAAAAGCAGAGAGGAAACTAACGCTAGTAGCTCACGGGTGTGTACATACACGTCCCTCTCACACGGCGAATAACAATGTCGAGCAGCAGGGCGGCGGCCTGATGATCGTCCTCGACGTGAAATGAATTCCGCCTCACCCCAACAGGAAAACCAAATGTCGAAGATTTCAACAGCTACCACTGTAGTGATTGCAGCAATCATTTCATGCGGAGCGGCCCTTGCTCATCCGCAACTCGAGGCATCCGAGCCCGCCGCTGGTGCGACGACGTCGTCACCAAAGCAGATCAGAATTACTTTCAATGAAGCGGTGATCTCGAAATTTTCCGGCATTGAAATCAAGGACAAGGCGGGCCGGACGATCGCGACTGGGAAATCCCTGACGGATCCGGCCGACAAGAAGCGATTGGTAGTCCCGGTGGAGGAGGAATTGGCTTCCGGCGAGTACACGGTCGATTGGCACGCCGTTTCGAGCGATACCCACCGTGTCAAGGGGACCTATTCGTTCAGCGTGACCCGCTGATGATCGAGGTCGGACTCGTCACCGCGCGGTTTCTGCATTACGCCGCGACGACGATGCTTGCGGGGCTATCGTTGTTTCCGCTCTATGCGTATGCGGGAGCCGAGCCGGAAGTTTTCGGCCGGTGGCGGCAAAGATGGCTGTTATGGACTGCTCTTGCGGCGCTGGTGAGCGTTGTTTGCTGGTTCGCGTTCGCGGCTGCGAACATGAGTGGCGACATAGGTGATCTCACCGATATGGAAACCCTCAAGGCAGTCGCCCGCGACACCAGCTTCGGTATTCTCTGGATGCTGCGCATGCTTCTTGCGGTGCTCATTGTTGGCGTCGCGGCTTGGTGTTGCCGGTCGCGGCGAGAGGCGGTGCGAGATTGCAGTTCGATGATGTTGCTCCTCACAGGGCTGCTGCTCGCGTCCTTGGCCGGCACGGGCCATACACAGGTCGAGGAAGGATGGGCTGGCATTGTTCATGTGATATCCGATGCCATGCACCTTCTCGCCGCCGGCGCGTGGCTCGGCGGCCTCATTCCGTTGGTGCTGCTCCTGCATCGTTACTTCGGGACGGATCTGGGGGTGGGATCGAAGGACGTGGATCGAATTCTGATGCGGTTCTCCGGCATGGGATATATCGCGGTCGCCACGCTCATCGGATCGGGCCTCGTCAATAGCTGGTTCCTGGTCGGATCACCGTCGGGATTGCTGAGCACGCCATACGGCCAAATTCTTCTGGCAAAACTTGTCTTGTTTGGTGGAATGCTGGCGCTTGCGGTCGCGAACCGGTTCTGGCTCGTTCCGTCGATGAACAAGGCTCGAACGGACGCGGCCGATGAGTTGGCGCGATGGTCCGCAAGGCTGCGCAACCATGTGCTGGGAGAGCAGTTCCTGGGATGGATCATTCTCCTGGCGGTAAGCATCCTTGGCACGATGCAGCCGGCGGTCGGGCAGTGACGAGAAGGCGCACAATGAAGGGAAGCTGGCAATGAAAGCGATTGGCTCGGAAAGGAAGGACAGGATGTCACGTACATACGGCGCCGTTTCGCGGCGAAGCGCACTGGGAATTGTTGCGGTGGCGTTGATGTCTCCGCGTGTTTCGGCGGCGGCAGAGCCGCTCCTCATTCGTGTTCACAAGGACCCGAATTGTGGCTGCTGTTCGGGTTGGGTGGATCATCTCAAGGCAACGGGCTTTAGCGTTGCAGTCCAGGAAACCACCAACCTGCAAGATATCCGCAGGCGTCTCGGCGTTCCGGACGATCTGACCGCGTGCCATACGGCCGAAGCGGGCGGATATCTCATCGAAGGACACGTTCCCGCGCCAGCCATCGAGCGCCTGCTGAAGGAGCGCCCTGCCGCCACCGGCTTGGCCGTTCCGGGAATGCCAGTTGGATCGCCGGGCATGGAAGGCGGCACGCCTGAACGATACGCCGTCGTTCTTTTCGGGGTGGACGGTCGGCGGACCTATATGGAGTTCGTGGGAACGCGAGCGGTCGGCTGATATGAACCAACACCGGCAACGCTAGGGGCTGCCGAATCTGATTGGACGGGTGATCGTCACGCGTCGGCGGATTTTGCGTTGAATGGCGATCGCCGAATCATCGTTAGACTGGGCAGGACGGGTAGCATTGCGTTCATCGTATGCACCAGTCATCGCTGTCCTAGCTGCGAGCGATGTTTGTTGTAGGCAAGCGTCGCGATCGCGCGATCCGGCCGGTAAGATTTTCGAGCATGGTCATAACTGACTTGCGGGCGCGCAGCGCAGGCCGCTCGACAAAAAACCACGACGGAATCGCAACGCTTGCGGAGAGAACCAGAGAGGCCGACACGATTGCAAAGGTTCCAATGGCGGGCCATTCCAAAACGAGGGTTTGCGTGATGGGCCAGCCGAAGATGTAGATTCCGTACGAGAGGTCCATTTTGTTGGTTAGGCTCCGAAGCGGACCGATGGGCATTTTCGCGAGCCAGACTGCGCCATACCCCGTCGTGAGCGGCGAGACAATTCTCTCCCATCCTGTGCCCACCGCTATCCAAAGGGTAAGACTGAGCGCCAGGACGCCCATGATCGACAACGGAACCTTGTCACGAAAGACATAGAGGCTCACGCCGAACGAGAAGCATAACCAAAATCGGGCCGCCTGATCGATCGGTAGCGCATCATGTCCGGCTCGAAACAACAGGAAGCCGCCGGCGACCACCCAAGATGTGGCCAGCACATAGGTGAATTGACGCCTGCGCAAAAGACCGGCGAAACCAATCAACGCCAAGGCAAGGTAGCACGCCATCTCGTACTTCAAGGTCCAGATCGAGGCGTTCATGACCGACGGATGGGGGTTGGCTTCAAAAACGCCAGGCAGGCCCGTCGCTGCGGAGCTGAGCAAAAGCGTCTTCAGGCCGTATCGCCAGACCCGAGAATCCGCCAGGAATTGCGTCGGCGCGCAAATTGTGACGATGACGCCTAACAAGACCAGCAATACAACGCAGGCTGCTAGAGCCGGAAAAACGCGTAGCCAACGGGCGACAAGAAATTCTGGGATTGAAGATGAACGCGCCAGGCTGGCTGCGACTGTAAGCCCCGACAAGACAAAGAACACGTTAACGGCGTGATCGCCGAGATTGTAATAGGTGATCCCGGCAAGGATCTCGTCCCCCTTTTGCCCGGACTTCAGGAATATGGCATGCGAGATGACGACGGCGGCAGCTGCGAGCAAGCGCAGCATGTTGAAGTTGTTTTGCTTTGGATCAAGGATCTGGGAAAGATATATCTGACTCATCTCGAATGCCCCATCATACTTGATCCGTTGTCACGGTTTGAAACGCCGTATCTACGATGAGCCATTTTCCCGCAAGAATGGTGCAAGTTGAGTGGTCGAGAGCGAGTGATCGAGTCAGAGCGTAAAGTTAGTGTTAATGGCCTGGTGTAGGATTACTGCGGTCCTTAAGGTTAATTTCGGCGTCGAGTTGCTTAAGTCGTGCATATCGCCATTTACAACCGGCTTTTGCTAGACCCGTCGCTGAAGAGCGAAGATGGGTTTTCAGTAACTGGAAGGTCATGGCCCGCAAATCCACCAAAAATGGCGGCAGTTAAAACGTCGGCTCGAAAGCGCCTGACAGACACTAAGAGGTGTTCACGAATTAGCCATAACCGTCAGCGACCATAGTTGACGATAATGTGAGCTAGAAACTCCTTCTCGTAGTGCGGCAACATGTGAGATACGTGGGTCTGTGAAGCTCCGAACTTTTTTCCATCGCCTGTTTTCGATCCTTGCGGTCGTCGGCCTTTTGGTAGCCCCGGTTGCGGCATCACAAGGCGCGACGGCGATGATTCGCATGTCGGCTGGGACGAGCGACATGCAATCCATGTCCATGCCGGACGGAATGCCCTGTTGCCCCGAACAAGGACCGGTTGCGCCGGACCAGCAGAAATCCTGTCCGCTCGCCGTGTCGTGCGTGGCCGACAGTGTCTCGAATGCGCCCACAGCCGTGGCGTTCATGCTGTCTTTGACGAGCGGCCAGGCGATCGCTCTATATAATGACTTGGAGCGGGACATTCTTCCTCAATCCCCGCCGCTCCGTCCGCCCCGAACTTAAGTTCATCGCCGGCTCGTTTGAGCCGTCTTGGCGCCGCGCGGCCGATCGCCGTGCGGCGTGAGCACGTGGCGTGTCGCCACGAACCCGCCGCGCATTTCGTGCGGTCAACGATGAACTGTGGACTTTGACCAATGAACTTCTTGAATGTGAAACACGCTGCAGCCGCGGCGCTCATCGGACTTGGGTTGTCGGGAGTCGTTTCGCCGGCCTTGGCCGAAATCGGAGATTATGAATTTCAACTCGTTCAGACCGAGATCAAGAAAGGCGACAGCGCCATCGTCGCCGTCCGGTTGGTTGACAAACGCTCCGGCAAGGCCGTGCCAAACGCGGTGATTTTCGCCCAGCGCGTCGATATGGCTCCCGATGGGATGGAAACGATGACGGCGCCGATCGAGCAACTGCCCTCGACGGAGACCGGCATCTATCGCTTCAAGGCTAACTTAATGATGGCCGGCGGTTGGCGTCTCTCGCTCGGTGCAAAGGTGCAGGGCGAGACGGGCACGGTCGAGAACAAGCTTTCGTTCAAGGCCGTGCCATGAACCGGAAAAGTCGAACCGGCCTCACCCTCGCCGCCATCCTGGCGGCGGGGGCGGGAGGATTCTGGGCTGGACATCGCGATTTCGCGCTGCCGTCCGTGGGGCTTGCGCCGAGTTGGCTTCGAGCCATGCCCTGGCTCGAGAGCGCGGCGTCCATTCCGGCAAATGCCAGTCCGGTGGCACTGGGACCCGTGATCTATTATCGAGATCCGGATGGCCGTCCCGCCTATTCTGCGACTCCGAAGACAAGCGAAAACGGGCGGGAATTCGTCCCGGTCTACGCGAGCGAGGACATTAGCTTCGACAATAAGCCGGCCAGCATCACGAAGAGTACAGCGGCCAGCGAGCCGAAGAGGATTCTCTACTACCGCAATCCCATGGGGCTTCCCGACACTTCGCCGGTTCCGAAGAAGGACTCCATGGGGATGGACTACCTTCCCGTCTATGCCGGCGAGGATGAGGACGCCTCTATTGTTAAGGTTGCGCCTGGCAAGTTGCAGCGGACAGGCGTCCGATCGGAGGTCGTTTCCGATCGCGCAATCGTTCGGCAGGTGCGCGTACCCGGCACGGTGCAACTTGATGAGCGCCGCATTTCCGTTGTCGCAACCCGATCGGATGCTTTCATCGACAAAGTGGAAAACGTCACGACCGGAGATCGAGTGCGACAGGGCCAGCCACTGCTGGAACTCTATTCCCCGGACATCAATTCGGCCGCGGCTCAGCTCATTTCCAATCCAGGATTCGAGGGTAGCCGCCGCCGTCTGCAGAATCTCAATGTGCAAGACGACGTCATCGCCGAAATGGAGCGCACACGCAAAGTGCCGCACTCCATAAGATGGTCTGCGCCGCGAGATGGCTTCGTGCTGGAGCGCAATGTCGTCGCCGGAATGAAGGCGGCGGCGGGCGACGTGCTGTTTCGGATCGCGGACATCTCTGTGATGTGGGTGCTCGCCGACGTGCCGGAATACGATCTCGGCACCATCAGATTGGGACAAAACGTTACCATCCGCGTGCGGAGTTTCCCGGGCCGAACTTTTGCAGGCCGCGTCAACCTCATCTACCCACAAGTCAATAAGCAGGCTCGCACGACCAAGGTGCGTATCGAAATCGCTAATCCTGATGGCGTGCTGCGGCCCGACATGTATGCCGACGTCGAGATCGCAGCCGGCACCAGCAATCCCGTCGTGGCTGTTCCCGACAGCGCGGTGATCGACACCGGTACGCGGAAGATTGTTATCCTCGACATCGGGGAGGGCCGTTTCAAGCCGCGCGAGGTTGCGACCGGGGCACAAGGAGGCGGCTTCACGGAAATCAGCCAGGGGATTTTATCCGGTGATCGCGTCGTCGTGGCCGCGAACTTCTTGATCGACGCAGAGAGCAACTTGAAAGCTGCGTTGAGCGGCATGGCTGCAGCGGAGAGCACACCATGATCGCCCGACTCATCGCGTGGTCGGCACGCAATCTCGTCCTGATTCTCGTCGGCACGGTCTTTGCGGTCGCGGCCGGTGTCTATGCGCTCAGGACTTTGCCTCTCGACGCTATCCCGGATCTCTCGGACGTTCAGGTGATCGTCTACACCGAATACTCCGGCCAGGCGCCGCAGGTGGTCGAAGATCAGGTCACCTATCCGTTGACGACGGCGATGCTGACGGTGCCGAAATCGAAGGTGGTGCGCGGTTTCTCGTTCTTCGGCGTCTCCTTCGTCTACGTCATTTTCGAGGATGGCACGGATCCCTATTGGGCGAGGAGCCGCGTGCTCGAATATCTCAACGCCGCGGCGCAGCGCCTGCCAGCGGGCGTCACTCCCGGTCTCGGTCCGGACGCCACGGGGGTCGGCTGGGTTTATCAATACGCCCTCATCGCCAAAGACATGACGCTGGCCGAACTGCGCTCGTTGCAGGATTGGGTGGTGCGCTTTGCCGCTTCCAAGGCGGAGGGCGTGGCAGAGGTTGCGAGCGTCGGCGGCTTTGTCAAGCAATACAATATCGTCGTCGATCCCCTGCGGCTGCGGGCCCAAGGAATCTCGCTGTCGGCGCTGCGCAATGCCGTGCGCGCCAGCAACAGCGATGTTGGTGGTCGGACGCTTGAGCTGTCGGAATTCGAGTACATGGTCCGTGGCCGCGGCTACATCAAATCGCCGGCTGATATCGAAAACATCGTCCTCAAGACCGACGGCGGCATTCCCTTGCGTCTCAAGGATGTTGCGCGCGTTGAAATCGGGCCGGATGAGCGGCGCGGCATCACTGAACTCAATGGCGACGGCGAGGTCGCAAGCGGCATCGTATTGCAGCGTTTCGGCGCGAATGCCTTGACGGTGATTGATAACGTCAAGCAACGGCTGGCCGATATCTTGCCGAGCCTGCCCAAGGGCGTTGAGATCGCGCCCGTCTACGACCGCTCGGATCTGATCGAGGCGGCGATCGAGACCTTGAAGCATACGCTGACTGAGGAAAGCGTCATCGTCGCGCTGGTCTGCATTGTCTTCCTGCTTCATTTCCGCAGCGCGCTCGTCGCAATCCTGATGCTGCCGGTCGGAATTCTCATGGCATTCGCGGCCATGAAGATGATCGGGCTTGGCTCGAACATCATGAGTCTCGGCGGCATCGCCATCGCGGTCGGCGCCATGATCGATGCCGCCATCGTCATGATAGAGAATGCGCACAAGCATCTGGAGCGTGCACCGCCCGGCAAGCCACGCGTACAAATCCTCATAGACGCGGCCAGCGAGGTTGGCCCGGCGCTGTTCTTCAGCCTGCTCGTCATTACCGTTTCGTTCCTGCCGATCTTCACGTTGGAATCGCAGGAAGGCCGAATGTTCGGTCCGCTCGCCTTCACCAAGACCTTTTCGATGGCTGCGGCTGCTTTGCTCTCGGTGACACTGGTGCCGGCGCTTATGGTGATTTTTGTCCGCGGCCGGATCATTCCGGAGCACAAGAATCCGATCAACAGGTTCCTGATCTGGGTCTACCGGCCAGTCATCCGCGGCGTGCTAAAGGCGAAAACCTTCACCATTGTTCTCGCGTTGGCTGCCCTCGCAGTCAGCATTTTGCCGGCGCGTCAGCTTGGCTCCGAGTTCATGCCGACGCTTAATGAAGGCACGCTGATGTACATGCCCACGACGCTGCCGGGCATCTCGGTGACCAAGGCTGCCGAACTCCTGCAAATGCAGGACCGCATCATAAAGTCATTCCCTGAGGTGGAGTCCGTCTATGGCAAAGCGGGGCGCGCGGCGACGGCGACCGACCCAGCCCCCACGGAAATGTTCGAGACAATCATCAACCTCAAGCCCAAAGAGCAATGGCGAGCCGGCGTCACCATCGACAGCCTCAAGGCTGAGATGGACAAGGCGTTGCAGTTCCCTGGTGTCTCGAATGCATGGACCATGCCGATTCGGGCACGTATCGACATGCTTGCGACCGGTATCCGCACGCCAGTCGGCGTCAAAGTCTTCGGCACCGATCTCGGCGAGATGGAAAAGATTGCGCGCCAGATCGAAGCCACCTTGAGAACTGTGCCTGGCACGTCAAGCGCGTATGCCGAACGGGTGATTGGCGGGTATTACCTCGACATCGTTCCGGACCGCGAGGCGTTGGGCCGCTACGGCCTTGCTATCGGCGATGTCCAAGATGTCATTGCAACGGCGCTCGGCGGTCAGACCGTCACCACGACGGTCGAAGGACGCGAACGCTATGGCGTGACGATCCGCTATCCACGCGACTTGCGTTCAAACCCGCAGACGATCGCGAAGGACGTCGAGGTGTCGCTCCCTGGCGGCGGCGCCGTACCATTAGGCGAGATCGCTAAGGTACAGCTTACCCGTGGCGCGACATCGATCCGCACAGAGAATGGTCAGCTCACAACCTATATCTATGTCGACATCAACGGGCGCGACCTCGGTGGTTATGTCGCCGACGCTCAGAAGGCTGTTGCGGCAACGGTCAAGCTGCCACCCGGCTACTCCATCGGCTGGAGCGGGCAGTTCGAGTACCTGCAACGAGCTGAGGCGCGCATGAAGATCGTCGTCCCGGTGACGTTGCTCATCATCTTCCTCCTGCTTTTTCTCAACTTCCGCAAGCTCACGGAAACGCTCATCGTGATGCTTTCCTTGCCTTTCGCCCTTGTCGGCGGCGTGTGGTTGATGTGGTGGCTTGGCTTCAACATCTCGGTTGCGGTCGCGGTCGGCTTCATCGCCCTCGCCGGCGTTGCCGCGGAGACCGGCGTCGTCATGCTGATCTATCTCGAGCAGGCGCTGGCGGAAGTGAGAGACAAGTGTGCGCGGGAAAGCCGATCCTTAACGCGCGCTGACTTGCATCAGGCAATCATGTTGGGTGCAGTGGAGCGTGTACGGCCAAAGATGATGACGGTTGTCGCCATCATGGCGGGGCTCGTGCCGATTCTGTGGAGTACCGGCACCGGCTCGGAGGTGATGCAGCGTATCGCCGTGCCCATGATTGGCGGGATGATGTCGTCGACCGTGCTCACCTTGGTGGTGATTCCCGCGATCTACGGACTCATCAAGGGATGGCACTTGCCGACGAAATTTGTCTCAGTCTCAGAGGACGAGATGGAATCCGTAGTCATTCGGGAGGCCGCCGAGTGAGTGGAGGAGATGACGATGCAGGACATGATGGGCGGCGGGATGATGTGGGGCATGGGTCTTTTCGGCGTTGTCGCCCTTGTTGTGTTGGTGCTCTTGGCCGCGGCCCTCATAAAATACCTGTTCTTCAGATGAGAAACCTCACCGGTTCATTCTGCCGACCCTGCCGTTTGGGTGTTCCAGGCTATCAGAAGGACTTGTTTTCGGCATACTTTAGTGCGAGCATTGAAGCGTCATGAAACGCTGGTCGGCACGACAGCTTGTCGCACTCTTTCTCACGGTGTTCGTCACTGTGGGAATGAGCCTGTCTGTCATCCAAGCGAGCGATATGGCGTTGAAGATGTCCGTCGGATCCGGCACCGCCGTCGGCGGACATAATAGTTGCCATGGATGTCCTCCGGGCAGCAGCGATAATGGCATGAAAGCCATGGGCTGTGCGGCTATCTGCGTCTCGCCGATTGTAGCGAACGTTGACCAGAGCAGCTTTGCGGTCCCCATGCGCAAGCCTGCGCCGGTCCTTACTGTACGATATGCGGCGCTCGATGGCAGGCCGTCGGCGCCCGATCCCTACCCTCCAAGACCCATCAACATCGACTGACGTCACGGCTGTCGCGCTGAGCGACTGAGCCGAGCGGACGAAACGCGTGCACGTGCCGTGAAAGGCGCGTGCGGCGGTCAGTAGGTTCCTCGCAACCGAACACTGGCGTTTCATCAATCACGATGAGCGGTAAGGGTCGAACGTGAACGTAGTATTGCATTCTGCTGTATCGCGCCGAAGCTTGCTTCTGGCGGGCGCTGGTTGCGTCTTGATGCCATCCCTCCCGTCCGGTTCGGCGAGGGCTAAAGCCGCTGCCGGCATCGAGCTTCGGGCTGCGCCTGGGCAAGTCACTCTCGGGGGTGACGAAGCGCCGACGACCGATGTCTGGGCCTACAACACGACCGTACCAGGCCCGACGCTGCGGCTTCGACAGGGGGAGCCGGCTCGGATTGTCGTCGAGAACGGACTCGATGAAGACACGACGGTCCATTGCCACGGAATCCGGTTGCCAAACGCCATGGATGGCGTTCCTGGCCTGACGCAGAAGCCAATCAAGCCCGGCGAACGCTTTACGTACGAATTCACGCCGCCTGACGCCGGCACTTTTTGGTACCACCCGCACGCCGACAGTCTACGGCAGCTCGGGCGCGGATTAGCGGGTGCTCTCATCGTCGAGGAGCGCGAGCGCGTCGCAGTCGACCGCGATGTTCTTTGGGTGCTCACGGATTGGCGCCTCACCTCTGACGCCCAGATCGCGTCCGGCTTCGGCAACGCCATGGATGCGGGCATGGCCGGTCGCATTGGCAACACGGTCACCTTGAACGGCGCCATTTCTACCGACGAGCGGGTTCGCGCAGGCGAGCGCGTGCGCTTGCGTCTGGTCAACGCTTCGCTGGCGCGCATTATGGCGTTGCGGTTCGAGAAACATCGGCCGCTGGTGGTCGCACTCGACGGCCAACCCTGCGATCCGCACGAGCCTGAAGGCGGCCGAGTTTTGCTAGGTCCCGCCATGCGGGTCGATGTCGTTCTCGATATGCAGGGTGAGCCGGGCCACCGGTATCGGGTCATCGACGAGTTCTATGAGGACCGCTCATATTGGCTCACTCAACTCGCGTACGAGCAAACGCCGCCCATCCGCAAAAATCCTCCCAATGCGCCGCTGGCATTGCCCGCCAATCCACTGCCGCAACCAGACCTCCCGAGTGCCGAGCGTCACGAGCTCAGACTGCAGGGCGGCATGATGGGCGGCGGCATGATAGGCGGCGGAATGATGAGTGGTGGCATGATGGGGGGCATGGGCATGTCCGGCATGAGCCACCGTGCGGTCTGGGCTATCAATGGCCAATCAATGACCGGCGACGGTCACGCCGACATGCCGCCGCTTCTGACGCTTAGGCGCGGACAAAGCATTGTGCTCGCGATCGTCAACGAAACCGCTTGGTGGCATCCGATGCATCTGCACGGCCACAGCTTCCGCATCCTCAAGCGCAATGGATCGCCCACTCGCCACAACCTATGGGGGGACACAGTGCTGGTGTCGCCGAGAGAGACAGTCGAAGTCGCGTTCGTCGCCGACAATCCGGGGGACTGGATGATCCATTGCCACATCACCGACCATCAGGTTTCAGGACTGATGGCCGTCATTCGCATCGCATGAGCGGGAATCAAATGAAGATGGCCTCACATTCAATTGGATTTGCCGGCGCAGTGGTTCTCTTGTCGGTAGCGCTGAATGCGGCGCATGCGGATGGAGACCCTCGACGCGGTGCCAAAATTTATGGCGCTTGCGCCGGCTGCCATTCGCTTGAACCCCATTTGAACCTGACCGGACCGAGCCTCTCCGGTTTGTGGGGAAAGAAAGCAGCCTCGGTATCGGACTTCCCCCGGTATTCGCGCGCTCTCAAGACAAAGGACTTTGTCTGGGACGAGAACACGCTCTACGCCTGGCTCGCCGATCCAAAAGCATTCGTTCCCGGCACCTACATGACGTTTAGCGGCATTCGTGACGATAGGGCGCGCAGCGATCTCATCGCGTTTTTAAAGATCGGCTTGGCGTCAGATGGGGCCAAGACGGTCGTCGCACAGGGATTGATCCCCGCCGAAGAAGCGCGCGGTCAGGCGCCGGAACCTCTCAAAACGGCCAAGCCTGACGGGCGGGTTACGGCGATACGGCACTGCAAGGATACGTTCTTCGTGACGACCGCTGACGGCAAAGAGCGCCCGTTCTGGGAGTTGAACCTGCGACTCAAGGTTGATTCCAGCACCTCTGGCCCGTCGGACGGCAAGCCGGTCCTCCTGCCTGCAGGTATGCAGGGTGACCGCGCTTCGCTCGTGTTCTCGAATGTCGCTGAGATTGGGACCGCGATCAAAGAACAATGTCCGAAACAATAAATCGGAGCACCTTCGCAACTAGCTTAAGCGTACAGCAAAACCAAGGAAAGGACGAACGAAAATGTTCTCTGCGCGACGATCTTTGGTTCATCGCCGTTCACTCATCATGACGGCCGCCGCCTTGATAGGCTCTTTTTCACTTGGCGGGCGCAGTCAAGCTAGCGTTCAAAATGAACGGCGGCCTGATAGAGCGTCTTCTGAAGAAAACGTCATTCGGGCTTTGAATCTCAAGACGATCGGCCCGGCGCACCAGGTGCGATCAATCCGGCAGCTTGACCGCAGTTTTCTACTGACGATGGCTTCTGGCAAGACCGTCTCCTATCCGGAATTCAATCTGCACTTCAAAACGGATTCCAGTGATCTCGGGCCAAATGCGGGTCATCCCGTATTGCTTTCTGCGGGCATGAAAAACGACCGCGCATACATCGTGTTTTCCGATCCGCGTGAAATCGAAGCGTTCATTGCTAAGAGCGCACAACTTCCAAAAGCTATCTGAGGAGCAAAATATGCAGCGTGGAAATATCAAATCGAATGCGACCGTTTCGGCCGTTTTGGTTTCGATTTTAGGGTTCATGGCGATCGTCACGCCGGCGAATGCCGAAGAAAAGCTATCGGCCATCCTATACCGAAATCCGAGCTGCGATTGTTGCTTGGAGTACGCCAAGTATCTGCGCAGCAATGGCTTCGATGTGAAGGTGGATGCGAAGCAGGATCTTGCATCGATCAGAAAGCAGATGGGCGTTCCCGAAAAGCTTGAGGGGTGCCACGTGATGGTCATCAACGGATATGCCGTCGAAGGCCACGTGCCTGTCGATGTGGTGAAGAGGCTTCTCGCAAATCATCCCCATATTCGCGGCATCTCTCTGCCTGGTATGCCGACGGGAACACCAGGGATGATGGGTCCAAAAGCAGCACCGTTTAGAATCTATGAAATTGGAAGTGACCCCACCAAAGTTTTCGCAGTCGAGTAGGACGCCAAGAGCGTGGGATTTGATTTCAACGAACTTGACGTCGCACATGAATTGGCCGTGCTCGCAATGACAGTGCTCGGCCTAGCGGTCATTATCGTCGTGGCAGTTGGCTTATTTTTTATCTGTCGTTACTTTCTGAGGAAACGCCGACAATGACGGTCGACCACTCCATTACGAGCATTACGAGCGAACCGATTCGCGCGACAATGAGCGTTGCGCCGGATGATGCTCTGCCGCAGAAGCGCCGGCTCCTACTTCTGGCCCCTCTGTTCATCTTTGTTGGATTTGCGCTTGCATTGGCGAAAGGATTGACACGCGATCCCAGCAGGATTCCTTCGGCGCTGATCGGAAAGTCCGTGCCTCGGTTCAGCCTACCACCGGTCAAGGGACGTACGCTCGGACTGTCGAGCGCTGACCTCAACGGCCAAGTCTCGCTCGTCAATGTTTTTGCCTCGTGGTGCATCGCGTGCCGCGAAGAACATCCGGTGCTGATGCAGTTCAAGGCCAGCAACAGCGTGCCCGTTCACGGCCTCAACTATAAGGACCTCCCTGATAACGCAGCGCGGTGGCTCAACACGATGGGCGACCCCTACACGCGCACGGGAGCCGACATCAATGGCCGTGTGGCGATCGATTGGGGCGTTTACGGAGTGCCGGAGACCTACGTGGTCACCAAGAAGGGGCGCATCGCTTACAAACACATCGGCGCAGTGACGCCGAAGGTTCTGGAGGAAAAAATTCTCCCGTTGATCCGAAAGCTCCAGCAGCAATGACACGAGCACAACGATCAATCACCCGTCTCAGTCGCCGTCGAATCGCAATATTCGCGGCGATTGCCGCGCTTTCGACGACGGCGGCCGCCGCGGAGCCGCTGGCAGAGAAGATCGTTCTGCGTGACAAGCCGAAACCCCTTCAAGCGGTCCAGTTTGTGGATGGAGAAGGAAAGTCGCGCGGCCTTTCGGATTTCCACGGCAAATTCGTTCTCCTCAACATCTGGGCGACGTGGTGCGTCCCGTGCCGCAAGGAGATGCCGGCGCTCGATCGGCTGGAGGCGACGCTCGGCGGACGAGATTTCCAGGTGGTGCCGCTGTCGATCGACCGCGGCGGAGCGGAGGTAGTGCGCAAGTTCTTCGCCGAGATCGGAATCAAAAAGCTCGGAATGTATCTCGATGTTTCGGGAGACGCGACGCGTAAGCTGAGCGTCGTCGGACTTCCGACAACGCTCGTGATCGATCGGGAGGGTCGGGAAATCGGTCGACTCATCGGACCCGCAGAGTGGGACGAGCCCGCGAATATAGCGTTCGTCAAATGCATCATCGTCAGGGGTGATGCGCCGCAAGCTCAGAAGAACCCGGAACAAGACACAACGACTTCTTGCGGCGGACGTGTTGTCCGGTTTCCAGCCGGGTCCACCACTGAGAAATAGGAAATCGAAAGGAGAAATCGCATGACGGTATCGCAATCCACCACCAACGCCGAGCCGTCGCTCGGGCGCGGCGTACTCAACGCGGCAAGGTACTATCTCGGCAACCGACGTGGGCTTTGGATCATCGGCGCAGTCGTGCTGCTAGCCGGTATCGGCCTCAACTGGGGTTGGCTGGTCGCCGCCGGCATAGCGCCGATCCTTCTGAGCACGCTGCCTTGCCTCGTCATGTGCGGGCTCGGCTTATGCATGATGGGTCGTTCTTGCGAAAAGCAGTCCGCGCCGTCAGGAGACGCGAAGGAAGTTGTCGCCTCGTCAGCCGTATTGGGTGCCAACAAGGTGAATAACGAGCGGTCGGGCGCGAGCTGTTGCCAGGGCCACGCCGAAACGCAAGCGCAAGTCACACAACAGCAAGCGATCAACGAAAGGAGTGAGTCCCATGCGTAAGTTCACAAAGGCAGTCCTGCTCGGCGCTACCCTCATTGCGGCTGCGGCCGCCGCACCTTCACTTTATGCCGAAAACGCGCCAAAGCAGGCCCAGTCCCGCTCTACGAACGATCAGGGAATGATGGGTAACGGCGGCCAGCACGGCATGATGGGTGGCGGAAACAATGGCCAGCAAGGAATGATGGGCGGCAACGCCGGCATGAATGGAATGATGAATATGATGACCCAGATGAGCAAGATGATGGAAACCTGCAACACCATGATGCAGAGCCACATGGATCATCATGGGGGCGATCAGCCCAACGGGCAGAAGCAAGCTCCCGCAACGCCGAATAAAGGCTGAGCGCGGACGCCCAATGAGCGGGAAAGCCGGGCAACCGAAAACCAACACCGCTGCCGGCTTGTTCGGCGGCGGTCTTGGCGAATTGATCCCTCGCGTGAGGATACAACTGAATGAGACGCTTTGATTGGTTTGTGCGTGGCTTCAGCGCAGCGACGGTGTTGATCGCGCTGTTATTTGGCATCTGGACGGCACCCGCCGCGGCAGAGAAGTCGGCGAAAGAACACGTTGTTGCGCTCGCCTACGATTCCCACACGGACATTTTGCTGAAGGCGTATCCGCACGCGCTCTACCGAAGCGACGATGGCGGAAAGAGCTGGCGAAACATTGCGGTCCCCGCCGCAGAACATGGCGAAATCGCTAGCCTGGCGGACTCTCCGGCGATCAAGGGGGTAATGTATATTGCCGGCCGGGGTCTCGGCGTGCTCCGGACGGATGACGGAGGCAAGACCTGGGTCCCACGCGACGACGGACTTCCAAACCAGAGCGTCATTGCGGTTGCCGCGCATACCACACAACCAGACACGGTCTACGCTGTCGTACAAGACAGCGGCGTCTATCGGAGCCAGGACGGCGGAAAGAGCTGGCGCTTGATGGATCGCAGCTCCCAAAGCGGGATCCGTCAGCTGATCCATTCCAACATGGCCGGAAGTATGCAGACTGGCTGGCTGTTTGCCGCGGCGCCAAAGGGCATTCGGCGGGCCATGGATTGCTTCTGCTTGTGGCAGGACGCCGGAGGACTCGGCAGTCCTGCGCGCAGCGTCGCTTTTGACCCGCGGCAGCCGGCGCACATTTTTGCTGCCACCGAGAAGGGACTCTTTCGCAGCGCGGATGGAGGCGAAAAATGGACTCAGATGAAGTCTCCAGGCTCCGAGATTTTCGCGCTCGCGTTTTCGCCGTCCGGGATTCTGTACGCCATCAGCGAGGAGGGGACTCTGTTCCGAAGCACGGATCAGGGCGACAGGTGGAACCAGGTGAATGCATAAGCTCCCGTTCGGTGCGATCATCGCTGCGGCAGGTCACATTGCAATAGCCCGGGCTGCAGACGATTTGCGCCCGCGCGATCCTCACGTCATCAACTTCGGCCGCGAGGTTTACCAGCAGTCTTGCGCCTCGTGTCATGGCGCCAAAGCAGAGGGGGCGCCGAATTGGCAAAAGCGTGACGAGCACGGCGAGCTCCCTGCTCCTCCGCACAATGCGGAGGGACACACGTGGCGGCATTCGGACGCCATGCTCTACGACATGATTAGCAAAGGTCTGCGAGATCCGTTCAACAAGACCACACGGTTGACCATGCCGGCCTTCTCGGACGTGCTCTCGCCCGAGCAAATCCGAGCCGTCATCACGTATCTGAAGACGCTTTGGACCCCGGAACAACGGCAATTCCAAGCGGAGGAAAGCCGTAGCCCGCCATCGATGAAGCCGTAGCTGAGTGGTGGCCGGTTCGGTCACAGGGGAATTAAAGATCAAATCATGAAGTGCGCGAATACATCCCGATGAGACTTCCGTTCAAGCTCCTCATAGCTGCACTGCTCGTGCTTACGGCAGCGTGCGCCGCTGCCGCGGGGCTTGTGTTGTTCGTATCGAAGCCGGCACCAGTCGTCACCACGACGGGCACGGCTGACATCGGCGGCCCGTTTACGCTGGTTTCGACCCGTGGCGGAACCGTCACGGACCAGACCTATCGCGGCAAGTGGCTCGTCCTGTTCTTTGGCTACACCTACTGCCCCGACGTATGTCCGACCACGCTCAACAATATCAGTGTGGCGCTGGAGGAGCTTGGTGCGGATGCCAATAAGTTGCAGCCGGTGTTTGTCACCGTCGACCCGGACCAGGACACGCGTGAAGTGTTATCCGATTACCTGAAGTCGTTTGACTCGCGAATTGTCGGACTGACAGGCACGCAAGCGCAGATCGACCGCATCGTAAAGGAATATCGGATCTATGTGGCGAAACAGAAATCCGAAAGTGGCGATGACGATTACCTCGTCGTGCATAGTGCGTACATCTACCTGATGGACCCGCAAGGAAAATTCGTGAACGTCATTCAAGGCACGCAGAGCGGCAAGGAAATCGCAGCTTGGCTGCGAAAGGAAACAGTACATTCGAAGTCGTAGGGAGATGTTAATGAGGTTCGCAAGTCATTTGATTTTAGGCGCCTTGATCGCGTTCGTTGTGACCGGTCATGTGCAAGCGCAAACGTCTCACCCGAGCACGATTCGTGTGGAGAATGCCTGGGCGCGGGCCACGCCTGCAGGGGCGAAAGCCGGCGCAGCCTATGTGGCTGTCATTAATAATGGCGGCTCTGCCGATCGCCTGCTGAGCGCTACGGCGCCAGTGGCGCAAAAGGTCCAATTTCATACTGAAACCGAAAATAACGGCATTTCGCGCATGCGCGAGCTGCGCAGCGTAGAAATCGATCCCGGAGCAAAGGTCGTCTTCAAGCCGGGAGACATGCACATGATGATGGTTGGTCTGAAGCAGGCGCTGAAGGAAGGCGAGACGTTTCCGCTTACTTTGACCTTCGAAAAGGCCGGCAAGATCGACGTTACGGTTTCTGTGGCAAAGGTCGGCGCCATGCAATCCGGCGATATGAAATCAATGACGCACGGAGCGGGCGGGCCAACGAAGAATTAGGTTATCGAAACCGACCTGCGAAAGAACCGAAATGAGCCCGACGCGCCACAAGAATCTCAAGATCCTAGTCCCGTGCATTGCCGTCATCGGCATCATGCTCGGCCTTGTCGCTTATTCGCCGACGCTCTATCGGCTGTTTTGCGCGGCCACTGGCTATGGGGGCACAACGCAGCGAACGGCGTCTGGCTCGGATGCCGTCTCCCAGCGGACGGTAACAGTGCGGTTCGACGCCAATGTCGCTCCGGGCTTGCCGTGGCGCTTTGAGCCGGAACAAAATGAGGTGAACGTCCAGCTGGGAGAAAACAAACTTGTGTTTTTCTCGGCCGAGAACCTCGGCGATCAGCCGATCGTCGGTCACGCGACCTTCAATGTGACGCCCGGGAGTGCCGGCATCTATTTCAACAAGATTCAGTGCTTCTGCTTCGATGAGGAGCGGCTGGAAGCGCACCAGAAGGTCGATATGCCGGTGGTATTCTTTGTCGATCCGGCTCTGGCGACCGACCGAGACACGCGGGACATCAATGCGATTACGCTTTCCTACACGTTCTTCCGCTCAACGAACCCCGGCGGCGCGAAAGACCTGTCCCGGTTCGTCGCAAGCGCCGAACCCAATCCCGCGCGGGGGCAGCAACTGTTCAGTGAAACATGCGCCGCCTGCCATGGGCTCGAAAAGAATAAGACGGGTCCGAGCCTCGCTGGCGTCTTTGAACGGAAGGCGGGATCGGCTGCCGGCTACAATTACTCGTCGGCATTGGTCCAATCTGGCATTCGCTGGTCCGCTGACAATCTCGACCGGTGGCTTGCTAATCCGCGCAAATTTATTGCTGGAGTAAGAATGCCAGCCCGCGTGCCGAACGCCTCGGCTCGACGCGACATCATCGCCTTTCTGAAGCAGGAAAGCCAACAACGAGCGGAACCGACCGCAGGCGCGATCGCTCAAAGCTCAGCGGATTGAGATCGGCGAACGGAAGTGAGCATGACACGAGCGCCTCAGTTCGTTGTCAGCAGTTTATGCGCTCGCGAAGCGCAACATCAGGAAAGGTCAATCGATGGCCAATAGGTTTCATTTGCGAAGATGGATCAGGTGGCTCGCGCCGCTTGTGATTCTTTTTGGTGCTGCTGTCGCGTGGTTCGCCTTCGATCCGGGGTTCCACCCACGAGCGGTCGCGCCCACGGCTTCGACCGACGTGCCGCAGGATGAGTTTGAAAAGCGTGTGGGGGCTTATTTGCTAGATCACCCCGAGGTGATCATCCAGGCGGTCAATCGCTATGAATCGAAGCAAGCAGCGCAGCGGGAGACGGAAGCGCAAGTCGTTCTCAAGGCGCGAGCTGAAGAGGTGTTCCGAGACAAGGCAAGCCCCATCGCCGGCAATCCGACCGGCGATGCAACGCTTGTCGAATTCTTCGATTACAATTGCCCTTATTGTCGAAAAATGGCGTCGATTATGGAGAAGCTGATCGGTGCCGATCCTCAGCTGCGCGTCGTCTACAAGGAGTTTCCCATCCTCGGTCCGAATTCGGTCTTTGCGGCCAAGGCGGCGCTCGCCGCAAACGAGCAGGGCAAGTACGTGCCATTTCACGACGGGCTGTTTCAACTGCGCGGTGCAACCGAACCGGATGCGGTTATGGAGGTCGCCGGAAAGGTCGGCCTGGATATTGAGCGTCTCAAATCGGACATGAAGCAGCCGGCGATCCAGGCTGCACTTGAGAAGAACCTTGCTCTCGCGCAAGCCCTGCGGATCAATGGAACGCCGGGTTTCGTGATCGGGGACCAGATTCTCCGCGGTGCGACCGATCTGACGGCGCTTCAAAAGCTGATCCGTGCTTCGCGCGACAAGCATCAATGATACCTCACGCGAGTTTACGAGTCATATGATGATGGAAGCCTCGTGGGCAGGCCTGATTGCGGCGTTTGCGGCAGGGATCGTGTCGTTTCTTTCCCCATGCGTGCTACCGCTCGTGCCCGGCTATCTGTCCTATGTCGCTGGCCGGTCGGCGATCGACAAATCTGCCCCTGTGCTTGTACTGCCCCGGCTAGGCGCCGTTTCGCTAAGCCTGTGCTTCGTGCTTGGGTTTGGTACGGTCTTTGTCATTCTCGGCGCTAGCGCCACGGCGCTTGGTCAACTCCTCCTCTCATATCGCAACGAACTCAATATTGTCGGAGGAGCGCTGGTGATCGGATTCGGCGTGTTCACGCTGGGCTTCGCACGTCCCGCCTGGATGGAGCGTGATATCCGCTTCCACACGGCGCTTCCAGGTGGGCGCCCCGCGGCGGCTTACGTCCTCGGCATGGCATTCGCATTCGGTTGGACCCCGTGCATCGGACCGATTCTCGGCGCGATCTTGACCGTGAGCGCAGCTTCGGTGACCGTATCAAAGGGGGTTGCGCTGCTGACGGCTTATTCGCTCGGTCTGGGCGTGCCATTCCTGGTAGCTGCCATCTTTACCGACGGCATTCTTGCCCGGCTCAGGTCGATTGGTCGCGTCGGCCGCATCCTTCAGCTTTTTGCTGGTGCGGTCATGATTCTAATGGGCATCGCCATGATCACGGGACAATTATCGAGATTCTCCTATTGGATGCTCGACACCTTTCCCGTTCTTGCTAATTTCGGGTGAAGTAGTCATGATGGAATCGACGATAACCTGTCCAAAATGCGGCCACCAAGCCACTGAGCAGATGCCGGCCGATGCATGCCAGTTCTTTTATGATTGCAACGGCTGCGGCGAACGATTGAAGCCGCTGCCGGGGCGCTGTTGTGTTTTTTGCTCCTACGGGTCGTTACCATGTCCGTCGGTCTTAGCTCACCGGCCCGATAATTCGAACTGACAGCATTGGCGTGGCTCAAGAACGAGAGCGTAACCGCTCATTGTAGAGAGTAGGTCCCGGCGCATCTATTGCGACGCTTGAAAGCGAGCCCGGTGATCAGAGCCGCAATGATGGGCAATTGAGCCGTAAACGTATGGACCGTTGGGGCGACAGGCTAATCAAAGATAATGCGAGGCACCGAACGCAATGGCGTGATGTCGACGAGGCCGACCCCTTGCAGAGTGGCGACACCTTGCTAGGTACACAATGATGTTAGGCACTGCGCTTGCAGTGGCATGATGTACTCGCTTGGAAGAAGCTGACCCAGGTCGCTCGGACCGACATCGTGGAGGCCCCCCTTGCTCATCTACATAATGTGATAGTATTCAAAAATTAGTCCGCTATAAGTGTATCATGGGAGGCCGAAAGCTCCAGGTTCCGTCGAGGCAAAAGCCGCCCTACCTACGTAGGTGGACGGTGCTTTTGCTTGCCTTGACTTATCTGTTCGTTGGCCTAGGCCACGCCGCTTTTCATGCCAAGGAAGCCCTCGCCGCGACGGCAGTGTCGGAGATAGGTGTCGCCGCCAGTGGCGGCTCAGATGAAGGCGATTCCACAAAGGCGCCTGTTCTTGCGGAACATTGTTCTGTTTATATACCGGTCATGATGCCGACGCCCATGCTCATGACCTCGCCAATCGAGCATCCGGTCAAGATCGTCTTTACTGCGCCTCAACGCTTGCTTGAGGACTCCCCCAAGCTCGACACGCCGCCCCCCAAGCACCTGACCTGAAGACCGTCATCACGCGCAGTAGGCTGCGCGTCGTCTTTACGCATTTCAGGTCGATCTCATGCACCGAATCAATGGGGCAGTGCGCATTGCGTGCGCATGGCTTGTCCTCTCAATTCCAGCGGTGGCCGCTGAGCGGTCACGACCAATTTCGCTCCCGCAAGCGTTGCAACGCGCGTTGGCTGCCAATCCCCGCCTTACCGCCGCCGAGCGGGACGTCGGAATTGCCGGTGGGCTGCGGATTCAGTCAGGGGCATTGCCAAACCCGGAAGCCTCGTTCGAACTGGACAACGCGCTCGGCTCAGGACCGTACAAGGGAACGCGTTCGGCCGAAACCAACCTGCAGCTCAGTCAACTGGTCGAACTCGGGGGCAAGCGCGAAGCCCGCATCGCCGCCGGCGAAGCCGGCATCGGCTCTGCGATCTGGCAGAGGCGGGCGACACGGCTGCAAGTGTTATCCGAGACCGCGATTGCCTTCATTACCGTCATTAGTGCGCAACGTCGGATCGAAATCTTCGACGATCAGATTGCCAGCTTCGACCAGTTAATTCCGCAACTGCAGAAACGCGTCGAGGAAGGAGCGTCATCGCCCGCGGAAACCGAGCGTGCCCAGGTCGCGGCCGATCTGTTCCGGGTTGAACGTGACCGAGCCAAGACCCAGCTGGCGACCGCCCGCCGGGATCTCGCCATCCTGATGGGCGAAAGTATCCCCCATTTCGGCAAAGCGATCGGTCAGTTGGCCCTCATCGGACGGCCACCCTCATTCCAGTTGGTCCTCAAAGCCATTGAGGCTAATCCTCAGTTAATGCGCTGGACCGCCGTGACCGCCCAGCGCAATGCCGAGTTATTGATCGCTCGCCTGAAAGCTGTCCCTGACGTTCGGTTCTCTGTCGGATGGCGGCACTTTCAAGATACCAACGACAATGGTGTCCGGCTTGGTGTGTCCATCCCGTTGCCAATTTTCGATCAGAACAGAGGTAACATCCTTGCGGCCCAGGAGTCGCTCGCCAAGACCGCGGCTGAACGTTCCATTAACAAACTGGTTCTCACCAGCATCGCCGGACGAGCCTACGACTCGGTCAACGGGGCACTTGCGGAAATCAAGCTGTTGCGTTCCTCGGTCATTCCAAAAGCCCGCAGCGCCGCCGAAACCATCCAGAGCGGCTATGCCCAAGGCCGCTTCACCTTGCTCGAACTGCTCGACGTGAAGGGCTCGGTCCTTCAGGCACTGCTTCGCGAGCAGGAAGCCTTGCAAAACTTCCATATCGCCGTCGCGACCATCGAAGGTCTCGTCGGTAATCCGTTCTCGCTTACCCATCAGAGTTCAAGATGATCAAGGCATTTGCTCGCTACTTCGTATTTCTGCTGGTCGCCGCCGGACTTGTCTATGGCGGCTACCTGATGTTGAAGCCCGCCACATCGACGCCGACGCCAACCGAGGCATTGGAAAGCGAGCACTCCGACAACGTGGTCTTCAGCGATGCCAAGGTTGAGGCGTCGAGCATTGAGCTTGCAAAGGCCTCCTCTGGCGTGTTGCGCAACAGCATGTTCTTGAACGGTATCGTGCAACCCAACCAGGAATTGCTGGTGCAGGTGACACCGCGATTTCCCGGAATCGTTCGCGATGTGCGCAAGCGCATCGGCGACAAGGTCAAGAAGGGCGACGTCCTGGCGGTGATCGAGAGCAATCAAAGTCTGACGCCTTACGAATTGAAGGCATCGCTCGCGGGGACGGTGATCGATCGTCAGATTACCCTGGGTGAGTACGCCTCCGAACAGAAGCCCGCGTTTATCGTCGCCGACCTATCGACGGTGTGGGTCGATTTTTCTGTTTATCGGCGGGACCTGAACCGGGTCAGCGTCGGCGACGAAGTGCTGATCGACCCCGCCGATGGCGGGGCGCCAATCGACGCTAAGGTTTCCTATCTGGCGCCGGTCGGAAACAGCGATACGCAGAGCGCCATTGCCCGGGCCATAGTCCCGAACACCGGACAGCGATTGCGTCCGGGTCTCTTCGTCACCGGACGGTTGACGCTGACGGCGAAGAAGGTCGGTGTCGCGGTCAAATCGTCGGCGCTTCAGACCGTCGAGAACCGCACGGTGGTGTTCGTGCGCAACGGCGACAAGTTCGAGGCGCGGAACGTCGAAGTCGGCCAGCGCGATCCACAGCTCGTCGAGATCACGTCCGGCGTCCTTGAGGGCGACGTCTACGCGGCGCAGAACAGCTTCATCGTAAAGGCGGAAATGACCAAGGGAGCGGGTGGCGATGAACACTAACAACGGAATGATTTTGATCACCGCATTGATCAGGCCCCATATGGAAAGCCACGTCGTCCGTGCGCTTCACGATTTGGCGGATTTCCCGGGCTTCACCTTCGATGAGGTTCGCGGCCAGGGACGCGGGCGCGGACAGGGCGGGACCTACGTCGCCAGCGACGAGGACATCACCTATCACCAATACCTTGAATTGAGGGTGGTGTGCCCGATGGACCAGGCCGCCGAGATCTGCCGCCGAATCGAAGCGGCGGCTTGGACTGGGCGAAAGGGCGACGGTGTCGTCTATACGATACCGGTCAAGACCTTCGCCCGGATTCGGGAAGCGGGAGCGAAGGAGCACCGCCATGATTGAGGCGATCCTGTCCTTCTCGATCCGCCAGCGCTGGCTGGTGATGATCGGCGTACTCCTGATGGCCGCCTTCGGTGCATGGAATTTTACCCGCTTGCCGATCGATGCCGTGCCGGACATCACGAATGTTCAAGTGCAAATCAATAGTAGCGCACCGGGCTACTCGCCGCTCGAAGTCGAACAACGGATCACGTTTCCGATCGAGACCGCCATGGGCGGCTTGCCCCATCTCGAGAGCACGCGTTCGCAGTCCCGCTACGGCCTGAGCCAGGTGACCGTCATCTTCAAGGACGGAACCGATATCTATTTCGCGCGCCAACTGGTCAACGAACGGATTCAGCAGGTCAAGGATCAGCTCCCCGTGGGTGTCGAAACGGCGATGGGTCCGATCTCGACCGGTCTTGGAGAGATCTATTTGTTCACAGTGGAGGCGAAACCGGATGCGCGCAAGGCTAGGGGCGAGAAGTATACCCCGAGCGACCTGCGGACCATCCAGGACTGGATCATCAAACCGCAATTGCGCAACGTGCCCGGCGTCATCGAGGTCAACACCATCGGCGGTTTCGAACGGCAGTTCCAGGTTTTGCCGGATCCGGCGCAGTTGATGGCCTACAAGCTCAACTTTCGTGATGTGATGACGGCGCTGGCCGCGAACAACGCCAACGTTGGCGCCGGCTACATCGAGCGCAACGGCGAGCAGTACCTGGTCCGCACGCCCGGTCAGGTGGCCAACGTTGAAGAGATCAAGGAAATCGTCATCGGCTCACGCAACGGCGTGCCGGTCCGGATCTCCGATGTCGCCGACGTCAGCGAAGGTAAGGATTTGCGCACGGGTGCGGCAACCATCAACGGCAAGGAAACGGTGCTCGGTACCGCCATGCTATTGATCGGCGAAAACAGCCGCACTGTCGCGCAAAGCGTGGCCGCCAAGCTCAAGGAAATCGGCAAGTCACTGCCGGACGGCGTGATCGCACATACCGTCTACGACCGTACACATCTCGTTGAGGCAACGGTTGCGACCGTCGAAAAGAACCTTGTCGAAGGCGCTTTATTGGTCATCGTCATCCTGTTTCTGATCCTTGGCAATTTCAAAGCGGCGATTGCTACGGCGTGCGTCATCCCACTCGCCATGCTGTTCACGATTACGGGCATGGTGGAGAACAAGGTCAGCGCCAATCTAATGAGCCTCGGAGCGATCGATTTCGGCATCATTATCGACGGCGCCGTCATCATCGTCGAGAACTGCCTGAGATTGCTCGCGGCGGAGCAGCACCGGTTGGGCCGCCTGCTCAATAGGCAAGAGCGATTCGAGACCATTCTTGCGGGCTCGCGCGAAGTGATTGGCCCCAGCCTGTTTGGCACGCTGATCATCGCCGTGGTCTATCTGCCGATCCTCACCTTGACCGGTGTGGAAGGGAAGATGTTCACGCCGATGGCGCTGACTGTCCTGATGGCGCTGACCGGGGCCGCCATCCTGTCAATGACCTTTGTCCCCGCCGCCGTTGCGCTATTGGTGACCGGCAAGGTGTCGGAGCATGAGAACTGGTTCATGCGCGGCGCGCGTCACCTTTATACACCGCTCCTGAGCGCATCGATCCGCAATCGCGTCGGCGTGGCGGCGATCGCCGCATTGTTCGTCGTGGTCTGCGGCATCGCGGCCACACGGATGGGCTTTGAGTTCATCCCGAGCCTCGACGAAGGCGATGTCGCGCTGCAGGCCATCCGGATTCCGGGCACCAGCCTGACTCATTCGCTTGAAATGCAGGCGATGCTTGAGAAGCGGCTGCTCAAGATTCCAGAGGTCAAGGAGGCCTTTGCGCGAACCGGAACGGCCGAAGTCGCGACCGACCTCATGCCGCCTTCGACCTCGGACGGATATGTCATGCTGAAGCCACGCAAGGAATGGCCCGACCCGAAAAAATCGAAGGCGGCCGTCGTCGCCGAGATCCAGGAAGCCGCCGAGGAAATCCCCGGCAACGTCTACGAGATCTCGCAGCCAATCGAGATGCGGTTCAATGAGTTGATTTCGGGCGTCCGCAGCGACGTCGGCGTCAAGATTTTCGGGGATGACCTCGATACGCTTGTCCAATCCGCCGCCAAGGTGCAGGCGGTGCTACAGAACGTCCAGGGTGCCGCCGACGTCAAGACCGAGCAGGCATCAGGGTTGCCGGTGCTGACGGTCAAGCTCAACCGCCAGGCGTTGTCGCGCTATGGCATCAGCGTCGGTGACGTCCAGAATCTCGTCGAGATTGCGGTCGGTGGCAAGAAGTCGGGGCAGGTCTTCGAAGGCGACCGCCGGTTCGACATCGTGGTTCGCCTTCCAGAGTACCTGCGTTCTGACATTGAAGCGATCAAGGCGCTTCCGGTGCCGCTTCCCCCGCTCGAAAGTCAGACCAAGGCCACGCCCGCGGTCTGGAACAACTCTGCGCTTGCCCAGATCCGCTACGTGCCTCTCTCGGAACTCGCACAAATCGATCTAGCTCCCGGACCGAACCAGATCAGCCGCGAGCAGGGCAAACGCCGCATTGTCGTTACCGCCAACGTCCGGGGGCGTGATCTCGGCTCGTTCGTGGCGGACGCGCAGCAGCAGATCGAGGCCAAGGTCAAGCTCCCTGCCGGCTATTGGATTGGATGGGGCGGCCAGTTCGAACAGTTGGTGTCGGCGACCCAGCGGCTGACGATCGTGGTGCCGATCGCCCTGCTGCTGATCTTCCTCTTGCTGTTCATGAGCTTGGGCTCGATGGCAGACGCCCTGCTAGTGTTTAGCGGGGTCCCGTTGGCCCTCACCGGCGGTATCATTGCGTTGCTGTTGCGCGGCATTCCGCTGTCGATCAGCGCCGGAATCGGTTTTATCGCACTGTCCGGCGTTGCGGTGCTCAATGGTTTGGTGATCATTACCTTCATCGAGCGACTACGCCAGGAAGGTCGTCGATTGGTCGATGCCGTGCATGAGGGCGCGCTCACCCGATTGCGCCCGGTGCTCATGACTGCGCTCGTTGCGTCGCTTGGGTTTGTCCCAATGGCGATCGCGACCGGAGCTGGCGCGGAAGTTCAGCGGCCGCTGGCGACAGTGGTCATCGGCGGCATCATTTCGTCCACCATCCTGACCCTGCTTGTTCTCCCGGCACTCTATGTCCTGTTCCGACGCGAGGACCTCGAGAACGGAGCGGCCGTGCAGCTGCACGCCGCAAATGCCACGAACGGAGGCGCATCATGAAGCTTGCCGACGGAAGATCGGGGCAGGCCGACGAATCGCGCACGATACGAAGTGGCCGCGCATCTGTAGCGCAGGTCTTTGCATCCGTTCCTAGACGGCGAATCTGGCGTGCGCTCCTGGGTCTGGCGCTCTTCTCGATCACTGCGGGCGCGATTGAAGCATCGCACGCGCAAGACCCGAAGGCGAGGATCGTCGGTCTTGGTGCGACGATGTGCCAGCAATTCGACGACGACATCAAAGCCAATCCTGCGATCCGCCGAGACTATCTGGCGTGGGCGCAGGGGTTCATGAGCGGCATCATCCTGAGCAGGCCGCCCGGTGTAGACCAAGGTCTAGACCTTGCTCCAAAAACCTTCGACCTCGTCAGCCAACTGCATTTCTTAGAAGATCATTGTGCGCGCAATGCGTCGCTTGATTTTTCAGATGCGGTCGAAGCGCTCTACAAACGCCTTCGGCTGGAGGGCAAGACGTGATCAGGCACGGATTGCGTGCTCGATTCAGGAGGCGCCTGCCATGAACGTCGCCACACGTGCTGAGAAAGTCCGCTTCCACGTGGAAGGAATGGACTGTGCCTCGTGCGCCGGGAAGATCGAAACCGCTCTGCGGCGGGTACCGGGCGTCACCGATGTCGCCGTCTCCGTCACGGGCGGCACCGTGATCGTCAGTCGCAACGGCGGTCGCGTCGACGACGATAAGCTCCGCACTCGGATTGCGGATCTCGGTTATCGCGTGGAGCCTGCCGAGAGCGGTCTCCATGACGAAGCTCAGGGCGTCTCGCCGGCGCGGCGAGACGAACCGCACGCTCACAGCCACACCACCGGCGACGGCACTTGGTGGCGGACCCCAAAGGGTTTGCTTACCTTGGCCTCCGGTGTCGCACTGGCCGTTGCATTTGGGGTCGGCAACATTGTCCCTGCCACTGAGCGTTGGGCATTTCTGCTGGCGATGTCGGTGGGCCTCGTTCCGATTGCACGTCGTGCGCTCTCCGCCGCGCGCTCCGGAACGCCATTCTCAATCGAGATGTTGATGTCGATTGCCGCCATCGGTGCGGTCATCATCGGGGCGACGGAAGAAGCTGCGACCGTTGTATTTCTGTTCCTGATTGGCGAACTTCTGGAAGGCGTCGCGGCCGCCCGGGCCCGCGCCAGCATCCGAGATCTCACAAAACTCGTTCCGAAGACCGCTCGTCTCGAAGATGATGAGCAGGTTCGCGAGATATCGGCGGACAGTCTCGAGGTCGGGGCGACAATCCAGATCAGGCCAGGCGACCGCATTCCGGCGGATGGCATCATCCTGTCCGGACACAGCGCGATCGACGAAGCCCCGGTGACGGGCGAAAGCACGCCCGTGCGGAAGGGGCCGGACGCACTTGTCTTTGCCGGGACAGTGAATGGCGATGCCCTGCTTCGGGTGCGGGTGACCGCCGCAGCGGCCGACAACACGATTGCGCGGGTCATTCGCCTGGTCGAGGAGGCACAGGAGTCGAAAGCACCCACGGAACGCTTCATCGATCGGTTTTCGCACTTCTATACGCCAGGGGTTGTGGCGGTTGCCGCGTTGGTTGCCGTCGCTCCTCCATTGTTGCTCGACGGGAATTGGAGCGGATGGATCTACAAGGGCCTGGCGATCCTGCTGATTGGTTGTCCTTGCGCGCTGGTCATCTCGACGCCTGCTGCGATCGCCGCCAGCCTTGCCGCCGGGGCGCGCCGCGGCCTTCTCATGAAGGGTGGCGCGGTCCTGGAACAGATCGGCAAGATCACCGTGGCATGTTTCGACAAAACCGGAACGTTGACGGCGGGGAAACCTCAGGTAACGGACGTCATCGGTTTCGTCCGCCGCGAGGCGGATATCCTGCAACTGGCCGCCGCGCTGGAAGCAGGATCGAGCCACCCACTTGCGATCGCGATTCTGGCGAAGGCTTCGGAACAGCAGATTACACTGCCTAACGTTGCCGACTCGAAAGCGATCGGCGGAAAGGGCGTCCAGGCAACGGTCGATGGACAAAGCGTCTTTCTTGGGTCGCCGGCGGCTGTTGCGGAATTTTCGCGGCTGACTTCGGAGCAGACTGCGCGGATCGCGGCGCTCAACAATCAGGGGAAAACGGTTTCTCTGCTTGTCGTCGATGGGGCGCTTGCGGGTGCGATCGCGATGCGCGACGAGCCACGTCCGGATGCAAAGTACGGGCTCAAGCGTCTCACGGATGCGGGAATCCACACGCTGATGCTGACCGGCGATAACCGCCGCACCGCGACCGCAATCGGTCAAGATCTGCGCATCGAGATCAAAGCGGAATTGTTGCCGCAGGATAAGCAAAGAATCGTTATCGAGCTACAGCGCGATGGCGGCTCGGTTGCCAAAATCGGCGACGGCATCAACGACGCGCCGGCCTTGGCGGCAGCCGACGTCGGCATCGCAATGGGGGGCGGTACCGATGTGGCGCTGGAAACCGCGGACGCCGCCGTGTTGCACGGCCGCGTCGCGGACGTCGCTGCAATGGTCGACCTGTCAAAGCGGACCATGGTCAACATCCGGCAGAACATTGCCATCGCACTGGGTCTCAAGGCCGTTTTCTTGGTCACCACGATCGTCGGGCTGACCGGATTGTGGCCCGCGATTCTCGCCGACACCGGCGCGACCGTTCTCGTCACCATGAACGCGCTTCGCCTGCTCACGCAGGGAAGGGCCTGACGGAGGCGCAACGTGGAGGAAAAAAGGGAATCGTTACGCACGCGCGTTCTGAAAACCGGCAGCATTTCCTTCGGAGGCGCCGCAATCTCCTGCGTGGTCCGCAACATCAGCGCGTTGGGCGCCCTTTTGGAAGTTCAAAGTCCGCTCGGCATTCCGGAGCGTTTTATCCTAGTGGTGCCGTCGGACCAATTGTCCCGACCGTGCCACCATCTGGAAGTCTGAGCGCAGGATTGGAGTCCGGTTCGAACGTTCGCGCGATGCAGGCGGCATTTGCGAGAAAGGCACATGATGTCCGGACTGAAACTGATGATAAGCGCGTTGTTGCTAGTTGGGTCGCTGTCCGCGACGTCGGCGGCCTATGCGCGAGGCGGATTTGCTTCGGAGAATCCTTTTGCGGCAGAGCACATCGAAGCGCTACCCCCCAAGATTCAAAGAAAACTATCCGCACGCGCCAAGGCCTGCGGTAAGAAGGCGGCCGCGGCTCATTACTTCTCCGTCAGCATCGGAACGAACGGCCAGCATTTCATCTCGCTTCATTTCGAGGATTTCGCCTGCCAGAACAGGACCACCATCTGCCGGGGAGGTCTGTGTCTGCACGAGGTGTACCTTCAATCGAGGGCAGGGCCGCGCCTCGTCTTCAGTGCTCATGCGCGCGACCTGAAGATGGTCGACGATGACGATACCATCGGCTTAGAAGTTTCAGGGGGACCCCTTCGAGGCCGATACCGATGGAACGGCGGACATTTCGTCCGTATGACGACAGGGAAAGAATGACGGCGGATGGTGCCAACAATCATAAAACACCTTCATTTCGACGGAGCAGACATCAGCTTCTGGAAGAAGTTCCGACTGTTCTTTACAGTAGGCATCGTGGTCCTGCTGCTTGGATGCATCAAGGCGGCGATCCATTACTACGGTTTTGAGTTCCTCGAGCTCAACCGATTGCTGACGAGTGGCATTGGCGGTGCCATCTTTATCATCGGCTTCCTGCTGTCGAGCATCCTGGCGGACTACAAGGAAGCGGAGCGCATTCCGGCTGATATCCGCACCGCTATTGAGGCGATTGACGGAGACCTAGCGTCGTTTGCCGTCAGTAATCCAGACTTTAACCTCGGAGAATGCCGCGAGATTCTTATTGGTATCGTTGACAGGCTCCGTCGAGGTCTGGATCATGCCCAAAGTCACAAAGATATTCCGCCTGTGTTGGACGAAATCGCAAAATTGACGCCCATTTTTGGCCGCCTCGAAGGGATGGGGATGGCCGCAAATTTCGTGGTGCGGTTGCGCACCACACAGGATGTTATTCGGCGCGCAATGTTGCGCATTTATCATATCCAACGCGTCGAGTTTGTTCCCTCGGTGCACGTGCTTGTCCAGACGCTGGTGCTGTCAATCGTAGGAATGCTGCTCCTGCTAAAGACCGAGGGAGATCCCGCCTCCGCGATCATGTTCGGCTTTATTACCTACATGTTCGTCTATGCGCTGTATCTGGTTCGATTGCTCGAGCAGCCGTTTGCGAAGGGACATGGCTCTGTCGACGATGTAAGCTTCTTTTTGTTGGATGAACTTGAGACGAAGCTACGAGGCGCCGTCGGCCAGAATGCCGGTCCACGTCCGGCTCGCTTTTCGGAGGCTTGATATGCACGGTGGAGGAACCACGGGAACAGCCGCCGCGCAACACGCAGGAAGGTTGCGCTGGGCGCTGGCCTTGACGGTCACCTACATGATCGCGGAGGTCGTCGGTGGTTTGATCACGGGCAGTTTGGCCCTCCTGGCCGATGCCGCCCATATGTTGACGGATGTCGGCGGGTTGGGGCTCGCGCTACTGGCGATCCGTTTCGCAGCGCGTGAGGCGACGCCGCAGCGCACATTTGGCTATTTGCGGATGGAAGTGCTGTCGGCGTTGACCAACGCTGTCGTTCTGCTGCTGCTGACCGTCTACATTCTTTACGAAGCCTACCAGCGCTTCGTGTCGCCGCCCGAAATCTTGAGCGGCCCACTGCTGTTGGTTGCTGCGATCGGCCTCATCGTGAACGTGATCAGCATGCGGTTGCTGGCGGGCGGATCATCGGAAAGCCTCAACGTGAAGGGCGCCTATTTTGAGGTGCTGAGCGACATGCTCGGCTCGATCGGGGTGATCGTCGCGGCGCTCCTCATGATGTGGAAGGGATGGCGGCTTGCGGACCCGATCATCGGCGCGGGCATCGGCCTATTCATCGTGCCGCGAACGTGGCTGTTGTTAAAGCAGGTCACCCACATCCTAATGGAGGGTGTGCCGCCGAACGTCGACGTCGATCTTCTCGAGAAGAGACTGGTGGGAATTTCGGGCGTGACGGCTGTTCACGATCTGCACGTTTGGACGATTACGTCGGGATTCGACGCCATGAGTTGCCATCTTGTGGTCGCAAACATGTCAATGGGTAGCGCGGCCCTGCGGGAAGCGCGCCGCGTCATGAAGGAAGACTTTGGCATCGATCACGTCACGATCCAGATCGAGGACGACGCGCTACGGGCTGAGGAAGCTGTTCTGCATGTCTGACACCAAGAACAGCACTTTAGACGCCGACATCATATGCGTGTTGTTAACCATTATTCCGATCGTGGAAGATCTTCTGTATCGTGCCGACCATGACCTGGCGGGACCTGACCACATTCACGCGCCGGGGCGCTTCGGCGCAAGGCTTTTGCGATCGGCATTAGCCTGAATACTGTTCTTGTCGTCGCGGCGGCAGTCTGCGACGCGGCGGCCAGGAACTTGCGCACAAAGCGGCTCTCGCCGGGGGGAGCGGGAAGGCTTCGCGCCGAAGCAGAGCGCCTTTCGTAGTTGGGGTCTGGCTGGCGGAACAGCAGGACGCGGCCGCGCGGCGCCAGCGGCAGAGCGTCCTCTTGCGGCGCGGAGCTACTCTTGGCTTTAGCGGCCGGGCGCTGCGGCTGATGCCGCGCGGGCGGCTTGCGCGGCCGCCGCAAGTTCCAACCTTTCGTCAGTGCGAGGCAGCTTACCATCTCCTCCGGGATCATGCAGGATGTTGGCCCGCGCGCTGGGGTAGCAGAAAAATCAGGCCGACGATGATTGCCGCCAGCATCGCCGAAGCGAGTGGCCTGCTCAAGTCAAGACCGCCGTGGTTGATCGGTTTATCGAGGAAGTCACCGACGGTTGCGCCAAGGGGGCGCGTCAAAATAAAGGCGGTCCAAAACAAGAAAACGCGCGACACGCTCGTCCCGTAATAGAGCGCCGCAACGATTGCGAGGGCGGCCCCGAAGACGAGAGCCCCACCCTGATAACCAAGTCCACCAGTGTCGGCGAGCCAATCGCCGAGAGCAGTGCCCAGCGTCTGGGAAAAGGTAATCGTCACCCAATAGAAGATTTCGACTTTCGGAGTCTTGACGGTCCGAACGTCTACTGTGCCCATCGTGAAGTACCAGAGTGCAAGCGAAGCCAGAACAAACAGGAAGAGAATCGAAGCGCCACCGGTATAGCCAATGCCCAATGAGCGATCGAAATAATCCGCCATGGCTGTGCCGACTGTCGTCGATGCCACGATGGCGATCCAGTAGATCCAGGCGTTGAATTTCTTCGTTGAGATTTGGGCCGCAACCGCCGCAACGAATATAGCAAGGAAGACGGCTGTGCCGATGAGATAACCGCCGCTCTCTGCATTCTTGTCGGCATGAAGAACGCTCATCGTGAGCGCATCGCCACCGGTTTCCCCGAGGGTCGTTGCGAGGATCTTGATGGTCCAGAATCCGAGCGTGACTGCGGGGACCTTGCTCAGGCGGTCGGAGAATTCGTTCTTCATGAGATCTGCCTTCGATTGATGTCTTTTGCTTCCCGCCGCAGGTGTCCGATCAGGTTGGTCCACCGACCCGGTCCATGACCGCGATGAGGCCTTTGATGGCCGCCTTACAGGCTTCAAGGTTCGGCGACGTCGACCTGATCGCGGTGAGCGTCCGGTCGATCGCCTTGTCGACCTCATGCCAAGCCGCAGCTGCGCGCGGTTTCAATCCGGCTTCCGCTTCGTCCCACGATGTCTCTAGGTCCTTCAGCCGGAGTTTTGCGGCCGCGATGTCACCCGTTTCCAGCAGCGCGCTTGCGTCGGTAGCAATCGTTCGGAATTTGGCCAGGTTGCCGAGCTTGGGCGATGCCGCTTCGGCGTCCATTGACGCGGTGAGGCTCACGGGAATGGAAACAATTGCAGCCGTCAGAGGAGATGAACAAAGTGCCGCGAGCAGGATCGCTCGGAGGGAGTTTCGATCTGACATTTCAAAATCCTTTTATGAGGCTTTATTGCGCGAGGGTTTCAGGATTCGTTCTCGATCGGGATCGGGGTCGCGGATTGTCTGACGCTGAGGACAGCGACGAGTGCGATGATGACGGTCAGAAAGGCAATGCTGGTATCAACCGTCCCGAAACCCAGCCCGCCGTATTCCCGCGATTGCGAGAGCAGGTCCCCGAGCGAGGCACCCAGCGGTCTGGTCAGGATGTAGGCCAACCAGAAGCAGAGCACGGCGTCGGCGTTATTCTGATAAGCCGCCGCGATCAACGCGATCAGGGCACCGAACACGATCACGCCGAGGTTGAAACCCAGACCCAACGCTTCGCTCGCGAGATCGCCGGCCGCAGTGCCGAGCGCGAACGTGCAGAGGATCGCCGACCAATAAAACAGCTCTCGCCGCAGGGTGACGATGGTGTGGATCGACAACGTCCGCTCCACGCGGTACCAGGCCGCGAATATTGCGGCCAGTATTGCGACAAAAGCGGATGTGCTAAGGTAGAGGCTGACGCCCATGCTGTCGGTCAGAAGATCGGTGATTTGTGTCCCGACGACGCTGACGAGAACCACAGTGAGCCAGTAGATCCAGGGCACGTAACGGGACGTCCGAATTTGCAGGATCAGGGCCGCGGTCAGCAGCGTCATCGTGATGCCGTCCGTCAGAGCAGTGCCGAGCCCGACATGTACGGCCAGATAGTCCGCTCCGGTCTCGCCGACCGTCGTGGACATGATCTTAATCGCCCAGAACGCGAGCGTGACCTGAGGAACCTTGTTTAGCCGCAGCGCGGGAGGTTGGTTGGCAAAACTCATGGCGATCTTTCCTGGCGCGTTCCGGATGAAGCCGTGATGCCGCGGCTGTTGTCGGAGCCGATTGAGCCCGCCAGACTTAGAAAGGACTTAGAAATTGAGCGACTTGCAGGGAAATCGTGGCCGTCGACCCTAAGGCGCCGCTAAGTGGCCGGGCGGCTGATATAAGGAGGTTTCGGTGGGTGTTCTCACAGGTGATTGATGCGCATTCTTCTGGTCGAGGATGACGGTATGGTTGGAGCGGCGGTGGCGCAGGCGCTCAAAGACGCCGCATATGCCGTGGACTGGGTCAGGGATGGCCAAACGGCGATCGAAGCTGCGCGTGCGGAGACCTATGACCTGACGTTGCTCGACCTTGGACTGCCAGTTCCGGACGGCACCCAGGTGTTGCGCGAGTTCAGGAAAATGGATCGTCAGTTGCCCGTCATCATCGTGACGGCACGCGACGCGATCGATGATCGTATCCAGGGACTCGATCTCGGTGCTGACGACTACATCGTCAAACCTTTCGAAATCCGGGAACTGCTCGCGCGGATGCGTGCCATCCTGCGGCGACAGGGAAGCGGAAGTTCAGCGATCCTGAGCAACGGCGCGATCAGTCTTGATCCGGCGACCCGCGAGGTTATTCACGAAGGCAGCACGGAGCGCCTGACTGCGCGTGAGTTCGCTCTCCTTCAGGCTCTCATGCTCCACCCGGGCACCATTCTGTCACGCGCCGATCTCGAACGGCACATCTACGGTTGGAATGAGGAGGTCGAGAGCAACGCAGTCGAATTCCTGATCCACGCGATCCGCAAGAAGCTCGGGGCATCATCCATCCGCAACGTGAGGGGCGTCGGATGGATGGTTGATCGCTCATGTTGATTTCCTCGCTCCGCGGACGGCTCTTTACCGGACTTACCCTATTCACCGTCGGGATGGCGCTTGCGGCGGGTTATCTTGCCTATCGCTGGGCATTCGATGAGGCGATCGAATTGCAGGACGCAATCCTGTTACAGGTGGGATCGCTGGCGGCAAGGAACCATCTCTCGACCACGCTTCCATCGGAAGGAAACATCGATGGCGAAGCACAAGTCCTTATCGAAGAGATTGGACCAGGCGGCGGTGCGGCCGAACGGGGAAATTCGGCGGCCGGACTGCCGGGCGATCTTCCGGATGGTCTCCAGACTGTTTCGCGCGGCGGAACACGGTGGCGGATACTCGTCCGGACACGTTCCGATGGAAGCCGTGTGGCCGTCGGCCAACCGACCGCCAACCGCGACGAGGTCGCCCAGGATAGCGCGCTGCGGACCATTGTGCCGCTCGGAATCCTCATTCCATGCCTCATGGTGTTGATCGCGCTTGTCGTCGATCGGACCCTGCGTCCCCTTTCCCGGCTGGCCGAGCGCCTCGACGCAAAGCGATCGGATCATCTGGAGAAATTGCCGACGGAAGGCATTCCGACCGAATTGCTTCCGTTCGTGTCGTCCATCAATCGCTTGCTCGAACGCATTAAGGCGATGTTTGACTCGCAGCGGCGGTTCGTCGCCGATGCCGCGCATGAGCTTCGCACACCCATCACCGCTCTCATCGTCCAGGCCGAGAATCTCGAGCAGGCCGATCTTTCGAAAGACGGACGTGATCGTCTCGTTTCTCTCAAAACCGGTATTCGCAGGACCGGACACCTCTTGGAGCAACTGCTAACGCTGGCGAGATACGACAATGACGTTTCCAAGGACAAGCCGGAGAGCGAGTTCGATCGTGTCCTCAAGGGAGTAGTGGCCGATTTGCTTCCGGCCGCACAAAACAAGTCGATCGACCTCGGTTTTGCCCGGATCGAACCGATTTCGGTTCGGCTCGAACCCGTTGCCCTGACGGTGCTGGCTCGAAATCTGCTCGACAATGCCTTGAGACACACCCCCACGGGCGGACAGGTCGACGTGAGCCTGTTTGCCGAGTACGGGTTCATCGTTTTTATGGTCAAGGATACCGGCTCCGGAATTCCGGATGCGGACCTTAATCGCATCTTCGAACCCTTCGTCAGGGGCAGTCGCTCCCAAGGCGAGGGGAGCGGTCTGGGTCTTTCGATCGCAAGACGGATCGTCGAACGGTGTCACGGATCGATCCGCCTTGAAAACAAGTCAGCACCTGGTTCTGGTTTGCGGGTGATCGTTCGCCTTCCACAAGACTGAGCCGACGCCGTCCAGCTATTTTTCGCGAGATCGAAATCAAATGCTCATTCTGCCCTAAGTCCACTACGGGACAGTGTTCATGGTGAGGCCGCCGCGACCGCGTCGTTCCTGCACCTGACAATGGGGTGAGTGGAGAAATACATGATCAAGAATTTTCGATGTTGTTTTGGCGCTTTGAGCGTGATCAGCCTCTTGGCGTTCACAGGACCTGCGCTGGCTTACACAGGTCAGAAGCTTTCCGGCCAAGCGAAGGTAAGGATCGCACAGGCGCGCGAGATCGCCCTGAAAGCGCATCCGGGAACGATCACAGACGAGGAACTTGAGCGCGAAGGAGGCGGCAGCGGACTTCGCTACTCGTTCGACATTAAGACCGGCTCCAAGATTCAAGAAGTCGGGATTGATGCCGCCACTGGCAAGGTGCTTGAAAACAAGATCGAAGGGCCGCATCCAGATTGACGGAAATAGCACTCCGAGCGGACGTTGGAAGGTTGCAATCTCAGGAGGGGACCGCCGCCCGGACCACCTTTCGCTCCCATCCGGTACATACAATTCCGTGGCTCCGGCTAGCGCTCTTTTGTGCGGGTCTGTGTTTATCGATGTAGGAATTCGCCATGCTGTCAGCAGATCAGGTCATTGTTTCTTGATAGTCGTGCTGGTCAACCTTGTCGCCCCCAGCGCACGGCCAGCACTCAAGCTCGAACCCAGCGTGGCTTTTTCTAACCGATGGCCTAGAGCGCCGCGGTCTTATGCGCCAACGCTTGCGTCGTCATGATCGCAACAGCGATCGATTTTAGCGATGTTCTGTTGTCTGCGAACCCAACCAGCGACTCGTAGTTACAAGCCTGGCCAGCGGAAAATTCCATAAGATAAGTTATGCGATTCGACATTCGCTATATTTCTCAGACGTATCAATTGCCAGAGTTCCATAATCACGTTTGTTCGGCTGCGACCGCGATGTCAATGATTTGCCGGTTCAGTCATGC
>Ga0209963_1000460_pt1 | contig 62693 bp, 58 predicted proteins | sample ThiBio_1000_biof_2_FD_183957 | JGI IMG/M metagenome (GOLD analysis project Ga0209963, IMG submission 183957) | Wastewater bioreactor microbial communities from Cape Town, South Africa - Thiocy_cont_1000_biof (SPAdes) | ecosystem: Engineered > Bioreactor > Thiocyanate-remediating >...
ATGAGGTGCACCTGCCTCAGCCCGTCGCGATCCTAGAGAAATCGCATTCTGGCTGGTCAGGTGCACCTCGCCTCGTCTATCCGGCGATCAAGCCCGGCGTGTCGCCAACCCCGGTGAAAGACGGAGGTCAGCGCCGGCGGCAACAAGTACAGCTGGTCATGCTCCACAGCCAAGAAGTTGTAGGCCACACCCACATTCTGGCCGCCTCACCCGACACCTTCGGGAACCTCGAGCGCGTGTCGCCACCGGACCACCGTCGATCACTGGGTTCGTGCAACAGGCTCACAGGCCTGCAAATCGTTTCCAGATGACGTTCAACCCCGCGTCACAGCGCAGGGTTGTGTTAGTCGCACCGTCAACCCGGGTACCCAGGTAGTTACCTCGACTCCAGACTCGCTGCTCGTCAGGCTGGGGAGCCCTGCGACGCAGCACTCCTACCGGGGCCGGTGTTCTTCGACGGGACGCCGGCCCCGGCAGGCTGCGTCGCTATGGCCCGCGGTGGAACATCGGTTTCTGGGCCGGTTGCGCCGCGTCCATCAGGTGGGGAACGTCATCGTCCGGAACAGCAGGATCTTCAACAGCCTGGCTGTCGTTTCTGGTCGCTCGTCCTTGTGATTGAGGCTGCGCACCAACAGCAGGTTCACGATGGTGCTGCTGATCTCCTCGGCGGACGGGTCCGTGCGGAGTTGCCCGGTCTGCTGGCCGTACCGGATCAGGTGCAGCAGCGGGTCGAGCAGCGGCACGATCGTGCGGGGATCCAGGTCGTCGGCCGGGTCCGGGGTGTGTTCGGTGCGGATGGTGTACTCGAGGACCGCTGCGGTGAAGGCGGCGGTCAGGCCGCGGTGGAAGTAGCTTAGCCGGGCCAGCGCGTCGATCTGGTCGGCCAGCGCGTCCCGGGCCGGTCGCTGCCGGGCGATGTCGTGGTCGGCCTGCACTAGCAGCGTCGTGGCGTGCGGTGCGAACACGACCCCGATCAGGACGTGTTTGGTCGGGAAGTGGTTGTACGCGGTCGCGACGCTGACCCCGGCATCGGCGGCGATGTCCTCCATTCGGGTACTTGCCCATCCGCGGGCGCTGAACGCCGAGTCCGCGGCGGCGATCAGGGCCGCACGGGTCCGGTTCCGTTTGGTGCGCGCCGCCCGGATCCGGGGTTCGTCATGTCGTTGCTCATCGTGAGCGACCACCATCCGCACCGCCTGCGCGTTCCTGGATCAGTACGCAGTCCGGACCCTCCGTTCCACGCCTGGGCAAGGGTTGATGATGGCGTTTCACCGGTGATCTGTCTTCTCCGGGCGCGGCGCGAGACGGAGGTTCGGCCGCGGCGCGCGCGCCGCCAAGGCAGCCGAGATGCCCGCCCGCAGGTGCCGGCCTCGGCGACGAGGGTCGTCGTTGAGCAGCGACGAGCGACGGCCACGATCACGGCCGCCGAGGAAGGCAAGCCCAAACCCCCGGTGGGGAGTCCCGCCGGCTACTGGTCGTCCTGGTCGCCCGGCGCGGAGATGAGGGTGGTGAGCATGTCGGCGATGTGCTGCTGTCCGGCGGCGACCTGGTCGAGCTTGCCGCGCATCTCGGCGAAGCCCCTGCGGGTCTCTTCGAACCCGGCGGCGGTCTGCTCGCCGAGCGCGTTGATCGCGGAGCGGTTGGCGTCGACCTTGACCCCGAGGTCGGCGAGGTCCCGGTCGCGGGCGGCGGCGAGGTGTCGCGCGGCCGCGGCGTCGGCGGCCACCTCTTCCATGCGGGCCTCCAGCGCGCTGAGCCGGGCCTCGACGTCGGAAGGGTTGGACACGGGATGGAGCGTACCGAGCCAGCGTCGCTGCGGCGTCAGCCCACGGCCCGCCGGGGGACCCGCGGACCCCACGTCGTCGCGGAGGCCGCGGGCGTTGGAGGCGCGCAACGGCGCGGTCAGGGTGGCGCGGGAGTCACGGTACGAGGTGGAGTCGTGGGCGGCCGGTCGGGGCGATCGGGTGGGCTGCGCCGAGGGGTTGGCCCAGGGCCAGGCCGACGACGAACTCGGCGACCGCCCGCGCGGCGGGGAGCAGGTCGGGGTGCAGATAGCGCCGCGAGGACTGGGTGGGGTCGTGGTGCAGCCCGACGCACCAGCCGGTGTCCTCGTCCCAGGTCGCGACGACGGGTGCGGGACGCTGGGGGTGCAGCGCGCCGCCGAGCGACGCAGTTCCGGCGGCGGTCTGGTCGGCGGGTGTCCAGGCGGCCAGGCGCCCTGGCCCGCACCATCACGCGGGACCCGGTGACCGAGACCATCGCGTCGCGGCGATCAGCCCGATCAGCGCCGCGGACGCGACCAGGGTCGCCCAGTTCCACCACTCCACCGGGTACACCCGACCCACCGACTCGGGCGGCAGGGTCTCTCCGATTTCGCCGATGAGCAGGAAGGCGAACACGGAGACGGCGACGGCCAGCCGCCACTGTCCGGCCGACCACCACCGGGGCTGCGTCAGTGTGGTGGCCGACAGCAGCGGCGGTCGTCCCGTGGACGTTCCGAACCGGGTCCTGGTGGACATCAGATCATCATCCGATCGGTGCTCAGAACGGCCAGCGGTAGCCGTAGCGCGGAGCGAGCGTGGCGTCGAAGCCCCGGTGCCGCCCGGCCGGGACGATCGCCAACAACACGAGCGGGAACAGGTCCTCGGCCGGGTACTCCCACAGGTAGCCGCCGGTGTGCAGCAGCATCAGCCAGATCGGGGTGAGCAGCAGCAGCCCTCCGACGGCGGCGAGCCGGGTGGCCACACCGAAGATCAGTCCGAGGCCGATGGCGAGCTCGGCGATGGTGAGGAAGATGCCGAAGAATCCCCAGTTGGGCAGCACCAGGTGCTGGTAGGCCCAGCCCAGCGGGGCGATGTAGGTTTTCGACGAGGCATCCGTGGCGATGGCCTGGGCCACGCCGCGGGTGACGAGGTTGAAGGAGATGAAGCCGAAGTCGTAGTTGCCGACGTTGATGACCTTGGCGATGGCGTTGGTGAGCCACACCAGGCCGGTGAAGACGCGCAGGACGGTGAACATCCGCGTCATCACGCGATACGAGCTCGGGGCGTCGACCCCCGGCTCGGTCGTGTGGACGGTGTCGGTCATCGCGTCGTGCCCCTCTATCGATCGTGCGTCAGGTGCGGTCAGGCTAGGGCGTCCCGGTGTTCGCACTGACACCCTGCGGCGGTTCGTCCGGGAACCGTAAGTGTCCGCCTCAGGCGCGCGGCCCGATTGGTCAATCCGCCGAACAAACGTATAAACAGACCGAATCGCAACATATTTTGCCTGTTATGTCGGCTTGTTGCACGTATGGTGAAAAACTGCGCTCAGCGGGTGAGGTTCCGAACCGGAAGTACCGCGGCTTCGAAGATCGGTGCAGCACGGCTGAACGACTTCACCACGCCGAGAGGATCACCTTGTGGATGTGACCGCACACCTGGCCCCCGTTCTCGAGATCGCCGCCACGCACGCCCGCGACGTCGACGCCGAGGGCCGGTACCCGGCCGAGGCCGTGCAGGCGTTGCGCGAGAGCGGCCTGCTCGGTCTGACCGTCCCCACCGAAGCCGGTGGACTGGGCGGTGGCCCGCACGAGCTCGTCGCGACCGTCGGCGGCCTGGCCGGGGTCTGCGGCTCGACGGCGATGATCTACCTGATGCACGTCAGCGCCGTCATGCCGGTGGCCGTCGCACCGCCGGCCGGGCTGCCCAAGCTGCTCAACCAGCTCGCCGACGGCAGCACCCTCGGGTCGCTCGCCTTCTCCGAGGCCGGCTCCCGCTCGCACTTCTGGGCCCCGGTCTCGAAGGCCACCCGCGACGGCGACACGGTGCACCTGACCGCCCGCAAGAGCTGGGTCACCTCCGCCGGACAGGCCGACGTCTACGTCGTGTCCACAGGCTCGCCCGACGTCGAGGGCGGCGTCGACCTGTTCGCGGTTCCCGCCGACACCGCGGGGCTGGAGGTGGCCGGGCCGTGGAAGGGGATGGGCCTGCGCGGCAACGCCTCCTCCCCGATGACCATCGACGCCCAGGTGCCGGTCGAGCACCGCCTCGGCGAGGCCGGCAGCGGGTTCGAGGCGATGCTGAACGTGGTCATGCCGTGGTTCAACCTGGGCAACTCCTCGGTCTCGGTCGGGCTGTCGCGCGCCGCAGTGGACGCCGCGGTCACCCACACCAGTGCCTCGAAGCTGGAGCACCTCGACCAGAGCCTGTCGGCGCTGCCGACGATCCGCGCGCAGCTGGCGAAGATGTCCATCGAGCTCGCCACCATGTCGGCCTACCTCGGGGTCACCGCGCAGCGGCTGATCGAGCCCCGGGACGACACGATGCTCTACGTCCTCGGCGTCAAGGCCGCCACCAACGACGCCGCACTGCGGATCACCGACGCCGCCATGCGCGTCTGCGGCGGGGCGGCGTTCTCCGAGCACCTGCAGCTCGACCGCTACTTCCGCGACGCCCGCGCCGGGCACGTCATGGCCCCCACCGCCGATGTCCTCTACGACTTCTACGGCAAGGCCATCACCAACCAGCCCCTGTTCTGACCCACCTGATCTGATCCCCGTTCTCGACACGAGGAGCTCCGTGAGCAAGCCCCTGATCATCGGCTCTGTCGCCTACACACCCAACGTCGTCACCATCTGGGAGGGCATCCGCGAGTACTTCGGCGACGGCCCGGCCGAGATGGACTTCGTCCTGTACTCCAACTACGGCCGCCAGGTCGACGCCCTACTGGCCGGTGAGATCGACATCGCATGGAACACCAACCTGGCCTGGGTGCGCACCGTCGCCCAGACCGGCGGCGAGTGCCGGGCCCTGGCCCAGCGCGACACCGACACCGTCTTCCAGACGATCTTCGTCGCCCGCACGGGCAGCGCACTCGGCGGCCTGGAGGGCCTCAAGGGCCGCCGCCTTGCACTGGGGTCGAAGGACTCCGCGCAGGCCGCGATCCTGCCCGTGCACTACCTGCACGAAGCCGGGCTCGGCGACGACGACGTCGAGCTGCTGCGGATCAACAGTGACGTCGGCAAGCACGGCGACACCGGCCGCAGCGAGCTCGACGCGCTGCGCGCGGTGATGGACGACAAGGCCGACGCCGCCGCGCTGGGCATCAACACCTGGGAGGCCATCGGCCGCGACGAGCTCATGCCCGGCGCGTTCGAGGTGTTCTGGGAGTCCCCGACCTACTCGCACTGCAACTTCACCGCCCTGCCGACGCTCTCGGACGAGCGCGCCGCCCCGTGGGTGGAGAAGCTGCTCGCGATGGACTTCGACAACCCGGCACACCGGCCGATCCTGGAGATGGAGGGCCTGCGCCAGTGGGTCCTGCCGAAGATGGACGGCTACGCCTCACTGTTCGACGCCGTGAAGGAACAGGGGATCTCGCCCCGATGGTGAGTCCCCTCCTGGTGCTCGACCTCGTCGAGCGGACCGGCCCGCTGCCCCTCGGGGCCACGGTCGCCGTTCCGCTCGACGGGTCGGACGACGACGTCGCCCTCGTCACCGCCTGGTGCACCCGCAGCGGCAACAGTCTTGTCGAGGTCATCGACGGGGTTGCCACCGTGCGCCGGGGCCCGAGCCCGGACCCCTACGCCGATCTCGATCCCGACCAGATCCCCGGCACCCGCCTGTGGATCTACACCAACTTCGACTGCAACCTCGCCTGCGACTACTGCTGTGTGCGCTCGTCACCGCAGGCCGAGCGTCGTGCGCTGGGGGCCGACCGGGTCCGGAAGCTGGCGGGCGAGGCCGTCGACGCGGGGGTCAGCGAGCTGATCCTCACCGGCGGGGAGCCGTTCCTGCTCCCCGACCTCGACGACCTCGTCGCCGCCTGCACCGCCGCACTCCCGACCACCCTGCTCACCAACGCCATGCTGCTGCGCGGGCGGCGGCTGGAGATGCTGCGGCGGATGGACCGCGACCGGCTCGTCCTGCAGATCAGCCTCGACTCCCCCACCCCGGAGCTGCACGACCGGCACCGCGGCGCCCGCTCCTGGGAACGCGCGGTGGCCGGGATCCGCACTGCCCAGGCCGACGGGTTCCGGGTCAGGGTGGCAGCGACCCTGGAGCCGGAGCGGTTCTCCGAACTGGAACCGTTCAAGGCGTTCCTCGACGACCTCGGCATCGCCCGCGACGACCAGGTCATCCGCGCGCTCGCGCACCGCGGCGTCGCCGACACCGGCCTCGAGCTCACCGTCGAGTCCCTCATCCCGGAGATCACCATCACCGCCGACGGCGTCTACTGGCACCCCGTCAGCGCTGATCACGACGACCAACTCGTCACCCGCGAACTGTTCCCGCTCGCTGACGCCATCGCCGAGGTCAAACGCCGCTTCGTCGCGCACCGTGCCAAGGCCGACGCGGCAGCGCAGTGGTTCCCCTGCGCCTGAGCAGCGCTCACCCCAGGGCGACGGCGACGGCGCGTGCGACGGCGAGAGCGTCATGCACCCCGTTGTCGACACCCTTCTCGAAGTCGTCGCCGTCGGTCGCCATCGTGTTGGTGATGTGCGCCAGGCACACCACCTGCGCCCCGGACGCGGCGGCGTAGGCGTACAACGCCGCCGCCTCCATCTCCACGCACACGACACCGGCGGCCACCGCGGCGGCAATCGCAGCCCCGGTCTCCCGGTAGGGCGCATCCGTGGTCCATGACGCACCGGTGACCACCGGTTCCGGGAGTCGGTCGAACGCGCCGTCGAGCCGGCCCAGCGTCTTGTCGTCCAGGCGGCTCCACCGCGACGGCGGCAGGTAGTGCACGCTCGTCCCCTCATCCCGCAACGCCCGTTCGATCAGCACGAAGCACGGCGTCGAACCGACCGGCGAGATCTGCCCCGCCGAGGTCACGCTCACCACCAGCCCGCACCCGGACTCGGCCAACTGCTCGGCCACCAGCACCGCAAAGGGTGCGCCGACCGCCATCCCCACCACCCCGACCTCGATCCCGTCGAGCCCGACCGTCCACATCTCCGTGTGATAGCAGGCCCACCCCGGATGCCGGGCGCCCCGCCCGGTGGCGGCCAGGTGGCGCACGATGTCGCCGTCCGGGTCCAGCAGGCACACCTCCGGGACCGCGACATCCGGAAGACCCCGCTGCCGACGGGCCTCCCGCAGCAGGTTCGCCGGCCGGAACACCGGCTCAGCGGCGTAGTCCTTCGGAACCAGCAGCGGCAGAACGTCGTCGGAGTGCACCCGCGCATCCCAACATCCTCGGTAACCAATGCACACATACGCATGAGTTGATGGGGAGAGTGACAATGGGCAACGCACACGGCACCTCGAACGCGGTACTCATGAGGTCGTCTCCGCCAGCGCCCAGATCGCGGCGGCGAGGGTGAGGACGATCGCGGCCGCGCGCAGCGCGTTGATGGTGGCGAACCGGTTCAGGACGGCCTCCACGGCTTCGGCCGTGTGCTCGCCGTGTCGAAGGGGGAGCAGGGTGGGCGCGGCGCGAGCGGTGGTGACGCCACCCGCCACGGTGCCCGCGCCGGCGGCCACCAAGGCGATGGCCAGGACGGTGGTGGGGTGCGTGAGCAGGCCGACCACGACCGCGGTGAGGGTCAGCGCGGCGGTGCCGACGCCCATGATCGGGTACCAGATCAGGCCGTTGCCCATGTCCGCGGCGCGCACGTAGTCGAGATAGGCCGGCGCCCCGATCCGCCGGCGCGCCGGCAGTTGCTTGATCGCCTGATCCAGGGTGGCGCCCGCAGCGATCCCGTTGGCCGCGGTGGCGGCCAGGAGCAGCCCGGTGACCCAGGACGGGTTCATGACAAGACACCTCCTGACGACCTTCATAGATAGTGTCGCTACGTGTAGCGTTGTTGTCTATAGTGCCGAAGGGGGAGGTGCCCGTGGATGGCCGGGTGGCCCACGTTCTCGCTGCTGACGTGCTGGGGGTCGAGGTGCCCGACACCCGGCCGGTGTTCCTCGCCGTACTGGGCGTGCACGTGGTGGCGGGGCTGGCCGCGGTGCTGGCCGGGTTGGTCGCCGCGCTGGCCGGCAAGCGAGCGGGCCGGCACCCGCAGGCCGGGCGGGTGTTTCTGTGGGCGCTGGGGGTGGTGGCGGTGACCGCGGCCGGTCTGGCCGTGCTGCGCTGGCCCCACGATGTGCATCTGCTCGTGCTCGGGGTGATCGCCGTCGCCTGCGGGCTCGGCGGGTACACCGCGCGTCGGCGGCGACGGCCCGGGTGGGCGCGCCGGCACATCCTGGGGATGGGCGGGTCGTACGTGGTGCTGCTGACCGCGTTCTACGTCGACAACGGCCCGCAGCTGCCGGTGTGGCAGCTGCTCCCGGCCTGGACGTTCTGGGTGCTGCCCGCCATGCTCGGGTCGCCGGTGATCGCGGCGGCGCTGCGCCGGTACCGGGCCCGGGGGTGGTTCACCCCAGCCGGGCCCGGGCAATCAGGCAGCGCCGCGACGCCCAGCCCGCCAGCAGGCACCGGACCCCGCTGAACCCGACCGCGGCCAGCAGCGGCCACGCCGCCGGCACCACGGTGCTCAGCAGCCACGCCCCGGCCGCGGCGAGCATGACGACGTCGCCCACCGCGCACGCGCTGGTCGCGAGCCCGGCCGCCGCCGGAGCCAGACCGGGGCGGGCAGCGCCCCACCGGTGCCCCGCTCGACCGGTCAGGACCAGAACCAGCACTGCCGCGGGCACCGCGATCGCGAGCACGACACCCACCCAGGGCAGCAACCGCCACGGCCCGGCCAGGCCGCCGCCCCAGGGCGCGGTACCGCTGGCGGACATCGCCGCCACCCACGCCGTCGCGGCCACCGGACCCGAGGCCAGCAATCCCATCGCGACCCGGCGGGCCAGGCCGGCGGCGCCGACCGCGACGAACCCGGCGATCACGTCCCGGGGCGACCCGAACTCGGCCACGGCGGCCGCCTCACCCGCTGATCCCGTGGACCTGCGGTGCGCTTCGCACGCCTCGGCGAGTCCGTCGCGGAGCTCGGCGATCACGTCTGCTCGCCACCGTCGCGGACCGATCAGCCCTACCGCCACGGCGGCCAGGTAGTCCTCGACCACCCCCGCACCCCCGCAGGTCCCCTCAACAGCAGCGCCGGACGCGGCGGCGGCGTTCACGTCGTCGCCGGCCATGCCCCACCGCCCATCAGCGTGGTGACGGTGCGGGCGAACTCGCGCCAGGCGGAGCGCTGCTCGACCAGGGCTGCCCGGCCCGCGGCGGTCAGCTCGTAGCTGCGCCGGCGCCGACCGCCCGCCATCGACCAGCCACTGGCCACCAACCCGGCCCGCTCGAGGCGGTGCAACGCCGGATACACCGTGCCCGTGGCCAGGTCCACCCGCCCGCCGCTGCCCGCCCGCAGCGCCTCGGCGATCCCGTAGCCGTGACGCGGCCCGGCCTCCAGCGTCGCGAGCAGCAACCCGTCCAGATGACCCTTAAGCACCTCAGCCCGCATACGTAGCCACGCTACGCCCAATACCGCAAGGCTTTACCCGGGAATCGGCGGCAGCGACCTGAGCTTGGATGGTGGCCTATTAACAGCGTGGAGCGCACCATGGGCAGCATGAGGATCGAGCTGCTGGTCGTAGCGGACTGCCCTCACGAGTCGGTGGCGGCCGGAGTGCTCACCACGGCGTTATCCGATATCGGTCTCGGGTCGCTCGGCTTCACGGTGACGGTGATCGAGTCACAACACGACGCCGAGCTGCGCCACTTCATCGGCTCACCAACGATCTGCGTCGACGGCGCGGACGTGTTCCCGCAGCCCGAGCGCCCCGCAGCGATCGCCTGCCGGAGATATCCCGGCCGCACGGGTGCACCCGCGCTGCGCGAGCTGAGGCAGGCGTTGAAGCGGGCGGCCGCCCTGTCGACGGCACAGTGACCCCCGTGAGCGACGTGGACCGGGACTCGCCGATCCGGGAAGGGCTCCTCGCCTGGACGCGGGGAGATCTCGACGCCCTGCAGCGGGTACTCGACCCCGCCGTGACGCTACGGGCCGTGCAACCGGGCCCGTGGGACTGCGACGACCGCGACCAGGTGATGAGTCTTCTACGCCACCGCGCACTGGAGCGCGGAGACCAGCCGACACGCGAGGTCGACGTGCAGCGCCTGGACAACTCGACGTTCCGCGTGACCGGGCTGGGCGGGGGTGAGGCGGTCGCGACCCTGGTCACGATCGCCGGCGGCAGGGTGGTCTCCCTGCAGCAAGTCTCGACAGCCCAGCCCGATCCTCACGCCGAGGCCGCGGTAGCAGCGATCCGATCCGGGGATGTCACCGCACTCACCCAGGTCCTCAACCAGGCACCGCACCTCACCCGCGTGCCCGTGCCCGGCTATCAGGGCAGAACACTGCTGCACGTCGCAACGGACTGGCCCGGCTACCTACCGAACGGCCCCGAGGTTGTCCGGGTACTGATCGAGCACGGGGCAGACCCCAACCATCGCGGCGGAGACAACGGCGACGGCGAGACACCGCTGCACTGGGCGGTGAGCAGCGACGATGTCGATGTCGCGCGTGCACTGCTCGCAGGGGGCGCCGACGCCGAGGCTCCCGGCGGGTCGATCGGCACACCGCTGGACAACGCGATCGGCTACGGCTGTTGGCACGTCGCCGAACTGCTTGCCGCAACGGGGGTGCGCGTGGACAAGCTGTGGCATGCCGCCGCCCTGGGCAGGCTGGATCGCATCGAGGCACTCCTGGCGGCGGCCTCTGGCAAGGACCAGATCTCCCAAGCCTTCTGGCACGCCTGCGCAGCATCGCAGCGGCGTGCCGCCGAACGCCTCCTCGCCGCGGGAGCCGACCTCAACTGGACACCGGAGTATGCGGCGCAGACGCCGCTCGACGCTGCGAGCGGGGAGTCCACCCGTCAGCAGAACGTCATCGAGTGGCTTCGGGAACGCGGCGCGATCTCTGCGAACCCGGCCGGCAGCATCGGGCGAGATGTACAGCTAGAACAGGGTGTCCCGGACGCGTAGTGGTCGGTAGCCGGTGGGGCCGAGCTGGGCGAGTTCGCCGTCGATGTCGACCTCGATCGCGCCGAAGAAGTTGATGTTCTCGCTGTGCGCCGGGGAGATGTGCGCCAACACGTCGTCGTCGACGTGGCGGCCGCCGCGGCGCATCGACTCGGGGTATCGGTAAGGAGTGTGTCACCGGCCGCCAGTTGGCGGAGGGCGCGACGGCAGAAGATCGTCGTACTTCGTGACGTCGGGCGGAGGCCGGGTGGCCGTGGGTAGCGCGACGAGGACGGCCTCGAGGGTGGCGGGCGCGGTGTTGGCCGCGCGACCGCCGAGTTCGGGGACGTACTTGTAGATCGTCGAGCGGCTGACGTTGAGCAGCCGCGCGATCGACGACACGGTGTTGTCGGGTCGGGCGAGCAGGTCGCGGGCGTGACGGACCTGCTCGGGGGTCATCGCGGGTGGCCGGCCGAGGCGGACCCCGCGGGCCCGCGCCGCGGCCAGGCCCTCCCGGGTGCCGTCGACGATGAGTTCCCGGATGAATTCGGCGAGCGCGGCGAAGACGTGGAAGACCAGCCGCCCGCCGGGGGTGGTGGTGTCGAGGTTCTCGTGGAGTGAGTGGAACCCGATCCCGCGGCGGCGGAGCTGGGCGACGAGGGTGATGAGGTCCTGCAGGGACCGGGAGAGCCGGTCGAGGCTGGGCACGACCAGGGTGTCGCCGGCGCGCAGGTAGGTCAGGCAGGCCTGCAGCTCGGGGCGGTCGGCGTCGCGGCCGGAGAGCTGGTCGGAGAACACCTTGGCGCACCCGACGTCGTCGAGCGCGCAGAGCTGGCGGTCGAGCAGCTGCGCGGTGGTCGACACCCGGGCGTACCCGATCAGCACCCCGGTGACGGTGGCGGGTTCCGGCGCGAGGAGGACGTCGTCACCCGACGACGGGCCACCGGACGGGCCGGGGGAGGTTGACATGCCGCGAACTGTACGAGAAACGGTGCCCAGCTCGATGTTCGACACGCTGCGTTCTCGACACGTTTGTTCGACAGTCAGAACGGCTCCTGGTGGCCACCGACCAGAGTTGTAGATCTTGTTCGGGAATCGTTCAAATTCTCAACGCCTTCGCGGCGGCGGCGCGGTGTGGTGACTCCGGGACGGTCGGTTCGCGGAGCCGAGCTGTCAGACCGCGGTGGTGGCCGCCTGTTCGCCGGGATCGGTGACAAAACCGGGATCGACGTCGGTCCTGGCCCGTCCCGGGCGCGGGGCCCGCTCGCGCGCGCCGCGCATCAGCCCGACCGTGACCAGGTCGCCCGCCCGGAGCCCGTCGCCCGCGGCGAGGTGGAGCAGCCCGTCCGCCCGCGCGAGCGCGGACAGGGCACCGGCGCCCCGACGGGACAGCTCTGTGGTGGGCACCGTGGCGCGGTCGGATTCCCGGAGTGTGACGAGCAGGTACCGGTCTATCTCCTCCGGTTCGACATGGACCGCCACGTGGGCGGGGATGGTTGGGCGCCGGGGCGCCGGGCGGGCGTGCAAACCGGCCAGGAGCGGCAGGGCGAACAGCTCGACGGTCAGGGCCGCTGACACCGGGTATCCGGGGACACCGATCACCGGCACCGCACGGTCGCCGCGCAGGACGGCGAGCACCACGGGATGGCCGGGCTTGACCGCGACGCCGTGTACGACGACCTCGCCCAGGGTGCGCAGGACGTCGGCGGTGTGGTCGTCGCGCCCGGCGCTGGATCCGGCGATGATCAGGACCAGCTCGGCCGTGCGGGCGGCCGCGCGGGCGGCGTTGGCGATGCGCTCCGCTCGGTCGGGCTCGATGGGCAGAACCCGGACCTCGCACCCGTTCTCGCGCAGTATCCCGGCGAGCAGCAGCGAGTTGGTGTCGAGGATCTCGCCGGGCGCGAGGTCGGTGCCGATCGGGCGGATCTCGTCGCCGGTGGGGATGATCGCGACGGCTGGACGGGTGTGCACGTCGATGGTGGTGTGCCCGGTGCTCGCGACGAGTGCGACGTCGACCGGGCGGAGCCGGTGGTGGGCGGGTAGGAGGAGCTCTCCGACGCGGACGTCCTCGCCAACCTGCCGGACGTGGGTGCCTGGGGCACACGCCGAGGCGGGGATCTCGACGGTCTCGTCCCGGTGGTTGGCCACCTGCTCGCGCATGACGACGGTGTCCCGCCCTGCGGGCAGCAGATCACCGGTGTCGACCACGTCGTAGCGGTCGGGTGCCAGGACGAGCGACACAGGGGGGTCGGCCGGGTCCGGGATCGCGTCGAGGGCGCGTATGGCGATGCCGTCCATCGCCGCGACCGGATCGGCGGGAACCGACCACCGGGCCCACACCGGCGTCGCGGTGAGCCGCCCGATCGCGTCCCCGATCCCGATCGTCTCGGCGGGGAGCAGGTTGGCGCAGCCCGCCGCCGTGCACGCCGTCAGCCAGGCGGCCCGCGCCGCCTCGACGCCGGGAGGCCGCGACCCGGTCGGGCACGGCGACCCGGTCAGGCGCGGCGACTCAGCCATGCACGGCCGCGATGTTCGACGGGTCGACGATCGGCTCCTCGGTGATCCGTTCGGTCCCGGCGTAGACGTTCATGGTCTCCCCGCGCAGGAACCCCACCAGCGTCACCCGGCCTCGACGGCCAGGTCGACCGCGAGGGAGGACGGCGCGGACACCGCCGCCAGCACGGGGACCCCGGCCATGACCGCCTTCTGCACCAGCTCGAACGACGCCCGCCCCGACACCATCAGCACGCACCCGGTGGCCGGGACGCGCCCGCGCAGCAGCGCCCATCCGAGCACCTTGTCCACCGCGTTGTGGCGTCCGACGTCCTCGCGGGCGACCAGGAGCTCGCCGGTGGCGGTGAACAGGGCCGCGGCGTGCAGGCCACCGGTGCTATCGAAGATCCGCTGCGCGGCACGCAGCGCGTCGGGCAGCTCAGCGAGCGTCGACGGGGAGATCCGCATCCGGTCCGCCGCCGGGGAGAACCGGGTCGTGGTGCGCACCGCGTCGAGGGAGGCCTTGCCGCAGATGCCGCAGGAGGACGTCGTGTAGAAGTTGCGCTCGACGCCGGGATCGGGTGCGGGCACGCCGGCCGCGAGAATCAGGTCCAGGACGTTGTAGGTGTTGCGGCCCTGCGCGTCGACCGAGTCGCAGTAGCGGGCCAGCGTGACGTCGGCGGGGTCGGTGAGGACCCCCTCGGACAGCAGGAAGCCGTGGGCCAGCTCGACGTCGTGGCCGGGGGTGCGCATGGTGACCGCGAGGGCGCGGCCGCCGACACGTAGCTCCAGTGGTTCTTCCACGGCGAGCGTGTCGGGCCGGGCAGCCCGGCCGGCCGGGGTGATCCGCAGGACCGGGCGGTGGGCGGTGAGGCGTCCGATGGCGGGGCTCCTAGGCCTTCTCGGATCGGGCGTTCTCGGGCGGGAGGTTCTGCACGTGCTGGAATCCGAACCGGCCCTTGATGCACAGATGCCCGTGGGTGACCGAGTGGTCGGCGGGGGAGGTGACGTTGACGATCGACCCGTGCTGGACGTGCAGCTCCAGGTTGCAGCCGACCCCGCAGAACGAGCAGATTGTGGTCGCGACCGTCTCGCTCTCGGCGTCCCACTCCCCGTCCTCGCGCAGGTCATGCTCACGGACGGACTTGAGCGCCCCGGTGGGACACACCCCGATGCAGTTGCCGCAGTACACGCACGCGGAGTCGGTCAGCTCGTTATCGAACTCGGTGGCGATGCGGGCGTCGAACCCGCGCCCGGCCGCGGTGATCGCGAAGGTGAACTGGGCGTCGGTGCCGCAGGCCTTGACGCACTTGTAGCACAGGATGCACCGCGCGTAGTCCCGCACGTACAGGTCATTGTCGATCTTCACCGGTTGGGCGACGGTCGCGGCGGTGGTGCCGTCGGGGGCGTGATGGTGCCCGGCGTGGCGGGCGTCACGCTCCCCGGCCGCGGCGGGCGGGGCGGGCGGGCCGTAGCGGCCCGGGTCGACGCCGTAGTCGGTCATCCAGCGCTGCACCTCCGCGCTGGCCTGGGACATGTCGGTCGAGGACGCCAGCAGCTCCAGCACCATGCGGCGGCTGTGACGCACCTTCTCGGTGTCGGTCCGCACCACCATCGCGTCCTCGACCTTGCGCGCGCAGGACGGCACGAGCACCCGGGAGCCCTCGACCTCCACCACGCACACCCGGCAGGCGTTGATCGGGTTCATGTTCGGCGCCCAGCACAGCGTCGGGGTGTCGGCCTGTTCAGCGGTGCCCTCGGAGTGCAGCGCGTCGAGGATCGTGGCGCCCTCGGGCACCCGGACCGCACGGTCGTCGACGGTCAGGGTGAGGATCCGCCGGATCTGCCCGAGCAGCACCGGCGCGCCGCCCTGCCCGGCCCGCGCCACACCCGTGACTCCGGATCGGTCCGGGTCGACCGGATCGACGGCGGTTGGGCCGACCGCGCCTGCGGAGGACTCGCGGGACTCGCCCGCGTGTTCCCCCGTGCGCGGGCCGTCGCCGACCGTGTCGGTCCCGGGCACGGGCGGCCCCCCGGCGGAGGCCTCGGATGCCCCGTCGGCCGACTTGTTGGTGATCATGGGTGTGACACCTTCCCGTTACGCGAGCCGTCGCCGGCGGATGGGGCGTCGAGCAACCCCAGCGCCAACGCCGACTGCACGGCGGCCGGGGCGGTGTGCCCCAGCCCGCAGATCGATGCGTCGGTCATCACCCGGGCCAGGTCGGTGAGCAGCGCGAGCTCGGTGGCCCGGGAACCGAGCGGCGCGCCGCGTTCCAGCCTGGCCAGCGCCTCCTCCTGACGGACCGTGCCGACGCGGCACGGCACGCACTGCCCGCAGGACTCGTCGCGGAAGAACGCCGCGATCCGGCGCAGGGTGGCGGTGAGGTCCGCGGCGGTGTCGAACGCGAGCACGACACCCGAGCCCAGGCTGGCCCCGATCTCGCGGGTGCCTTCCAGGGTGAGCACGACGTCGAGCTGATCAGGCATGACGAACCCGCCCGCCGCGCCGCCGAGCAGGATCGTGCGCAGCTCACCGCGGACGCCGCCGGCGAGGGTGAGCAGCTCGCGCAGGGTGGTGCCGAACTCGACTTCGTAGACCCCGGGCGTGGCCACCGCGCCGGCGACGCAGAACAGCTTGGAACCGGTGGAGCGCGCAGCGCCGACCGAGGCGAACGCGGGCCCGCCGATGGCGAGGACCTCCAGCACGTTGTAGAGGGTCTCCACGTTGTTGATCACTGTGGGTTTGCCGAACAGGCCACTCACGCTGGGGAACGGCGGCTTGTTGCGGGGCTCGCCGCGGAAGCCCTCGATGGAGTTGAGCAGCGCAGTCTCCTCGCCGCAGATGTAGGCGCCCGCGCCGCGGCGCAGTTCGATGTCGAAGGCGAAGCCCTCGCCCATGACGTCGTCGCCGAGGTAGCCGCGCCGTCGCGCCGCCGCGATCGCGCCCACCAGGCGCCGGGTGGCCAGCGGGTACTCCCCGCGGATGTAGAGGTAGCCGCGCTCGCAGCCGGTGGCGTGGCCGGCGATCGTCATGGCCTCGATCAGCCCGAACGGGTCGGACTCCATCAGGACGCGGTCCTTGAACGTGCCGGGTTCGGACTCGTCGGCGTTGCACACCAGGTAGTGCGGCCGCTCGGGCGCTTTGGCGACACCGTCCCACTTGACGCCGGTGGGGAACGCGGCGCCGCCGCGGCCGGTGAGGGTGGCGTCGGTGATCTCGGTGATCACCCGGGTCGGGCCCAGCTGGACCGCGCGGCGCAGGGCCGCGTACCCGCCGTGGGCGCGGTAGTCGTCCAGGCTTGCCGGGTCGACGACGCCGATCCGGCGCAGCAACCGGAGCCCGGCGGATCCGGACTGCGGGACGCTGACGGTGGTGTCGGCGAACGCCAGGTCGGCGCGGGCGGCCGCAGACTCCGCCCCCTCCGCCGCACCGGGATCGGACACAGCAGAGGCAAACACAGCGGCGGCGAGCACCGCGTCGGGCAGGGCCGGGGCGTGGCTGAAGTCCGGCTCGCCCGCCAGCTGGAACAGCACCGCGGGCGCCCGCTCGCACAAGCCCAGGCACGGGCTGCGCACCCAGCAGGCCTGCTCACCGGTCGCCTCGGGCCCGAGCCGCTCGGCGAGCCGGGAGATGATCTCCTCGCCGCCGAACGGGCCGCAGGCCACGTCGTCGCAGACATGTACGACGCGGCGGGCGCGGGGCTCCACGGCGAACATCGCGTAGAACGTGGCCACCCCGTAGGCGTCGGCCGGCGGCACCGACAGCCGCCGCGCCACGTGGTTGAGCGCGCCCGGACTGATCCAGCCGATCGCGTTGGACACCGCGTGCAGGGCCGGGAGCAGCAGATGCCGCCTGCCCCGCGCGGCATGCCCGGCGTCGGCGAAGTGCCCGTCGCGCGACTCCGGGGTGGCTTGCTCGCCGAGCAGCGCGTCGAGCGCCGCGTCGACGGCCACCCGCTCCGGGACGCTCGGTGTGGCCGACGACAGGCGCAGATCCATGTGGCTCCCTTACTACTGGCCGGCGACCGGCAACGCTGCCGACGCCTTCTCGATGCGCACCGCGGTGGCCTTGAACTCCGAGGTTCCGGACTTGGGGTCCCAGGCGTCGTTGGTGAGCACGTTGACGTCCACCTCCTCGGAGAAGTGCGGGGTGAACGAAGCCAATCCGGGGCGCAGCGACGGGTCGAACGCCACCGGCGCCTCCACCGACCCCCGCCGCGAGGTGACCCGCACCCGGTCCCCGTCGGCGATGCCGAGCGCGGCGGCGTCCTCGGCATCCATCCGCAGGGCCTCCCGGCGGCGCAACGGCGAGGAGTACCCGCCGGTCTGCACACCGGAGTTGTAGCCGTCGAGGACCCGCACGGTGGTGAGCCGGATCGGATATAGCTCGGTGAGGGTGTCCACCGGCGGCACGTGTTCCACCGGGACGAACGGTGCGGGTGCGCCGCGGTCGGCCGGGTCGGGCTCCCACAGCCGGGCGTGCAGCAGCGGCGTGCCGGGATGCTCCAGGGTCGGGCAGGGCCACTGCAGGCCGCCGTGTTCCTCCAACCGGGCGTAGGACATGCCGTGGTGCCAGTTCAGCGACACCGACCGCAGCTCGTCCCACACCTGCTCCGCGGTCGGCTCACCCCAGTCGTGGCCCATGCGGTCGGCGATGGCGCAGATGATGTGGGTGTCGGGCCGGGCCAGACCGGGCGGGTCGATGGCCTTGCGGATGCGCTGCACGCGGCGCTCGGAGTTGGTGACGGTGCCCTCGTACTCGCACCAGTCCGCCGCAGCGGGCAGCACGACATCGGCCATGTCGGCGGTGGCGGTGCGGAAGATGTCCTGCACGACCAGGTGGTCGAGGCCCTCCAGCAGGTGCCGGGAGTGGGTGGCGTTGGCTTCGGACTCGGCCGGGTTCTCCCCGACGCAGTACAGCGCCCGCAGCCGTCCCACACCCGTCGGCCCGGGCTCCATGGCCTCGAACATCTGCGACAGGTGCATGCCCGGCTCCGTCGGGATCCTCGCGCCCCAGGCCTGCTCGAAACGGGCCCGAGCCTCCTCGTCGCCCACGTCATAGCCACCGGGCAGCTTGGCCGGGATGGAGCCCATGTCCCCGCCGCCCTGCACGTTGTTCTGCCCGCGCAGCGGCACCAGCCCCGACCCGTAGCGCCCGACGTGCCCGGTGAGCAGCGACAGGTTGATCAACGCGAAGACGTAGTCGGCGGCGTTGTGGTGCTCGGTGATGCCCAGCGTCCAGCAGATCTGGGCGCGGTCCGCGCGCCCGTAGGCATGCGCCAGCTCGCGGATCATTCCCGCCGGCACCCGGGTGATCTCCGCGGCGCGCTCGAGCGTGTACGGCTCGACGGTGGCCTTGTACTCGTCGAAGTGCGCGGTGGCGCGCCGGACGAAGGCCTCGTTCACCAGCCCGGCATGGATGATCTCGCGGCCGATCGCGTTGGCCAGCGCGATGTCGGTACCGACGTCGAGGCCCAGCCAGCCATCGGCCCACTGCGCGGTGGAGGTGCGGCGCGGGTCCACCGTGTACATGCGGGTGCCGTTCTTGAGCCCCTGCAACACGTGGTGGAAGAAGATCGGGTGCGTCTCACGCGCGTTGGAACCCCACAGGATCAGCAGGTCGGCGTGCTCCGCCTCGACATAGGCCGACGTACCCCCGCCTGCCCCGAACACTGTCGTCAGACCGACGACCGAAGGAGCGTGTCAAGTGCGGTTGCAGGAATCGACGTTGTTGCTGCCCATCACCGCCCGGGCGAACTTCTGCGCCGTGTAGTTCATCTCGTTGGTCGCCTTCGAGCAGCTGAACATGCCGAACGCGTCACCCCGATGCCGCGCGAACCCCGCCGCCGCACGATCGAGAGCCTCATCCCAACTGGCCGGCCGCAGCACCCCACCCTCGCGCACCAGCGGCTCGGTCAACCGGACGTGTCGGGGTCCTCGCCTACGAGGCATGGCCGTTCCCTTCTGTTCCGGACAGAGCGGAGCAAGCATACGATCCGGCCTGCCACATCCGACAGGAGAGCAGTGGTCCGGCCATGACGCGCTACGTGCAGCTCAGCCATGCCCTCGCCCGCCAGATCGGCGCCGGTGAGCTCGGGGTGGGTGCCGAGCTGCCCAGCATCCGTGATCTCGCCCGCCGTGAGGACACCACCATCTCCACGGTCGGTCGCGCCTACCGCCACCTCGGCGAGGCGGGGGGTCATCGAGATCGGGGACCGCCGCCGGGCCCGCGTCGCCGCCCGCGGCGCCGACGCGGCGGGGTAGCAGCGTGCGGGCGGCGAGCAGCTCGCCGGCGTGGGCGTCGCAGGCGAACCCGCGCCACAACGCCCGCCGCTGGCCGGGCTCGCCGATCAGCACCAGCCCCACCACCACCGGCTCGAGCATGCACTGGCGCGGCGCCACCTGGTCGTGATGGACGAAGCCACCGCACCCGGCGGCCAGCAGACGGAACGGCTCATCTCCCACAACGATGGTTCTCCCCGATCTCGCGGGTCACCACCGCCGGGCATCGACACGACTCGCTGGCCTTCGGTGCGGTGATGGCCGGCATCCGGATCCGCCGCCGCGGCCCGGGACGACCACGCTCGCGACCCGGGCGTGTCCTGGGCGACAAAGCGTTCTCCAGTCGCGCGATCCGCTCCCACCTGCGCAGACGCAGGATCGCGGCGACCATCCCTGAGCCGGCCGACCAGCCCGGGGCCAAGATCGACTGGCCGGCGGCATCGCAGTCCTGACCGGCGTCCGCACCAAAGCCGGGTATCAGCCGCCGAGGTAAGACATCTCCGGCTTCGGGAGGTCTACGGTGCTCAGGCCGCGCAGTTCGGAATAGCGGTCGTCCCGAGCGCCCCAGATAGCGGCGATCGCAGCATGCAGCGCGTCGTCGTCGACCCCACCCCGGAGCAGGCCGCGCAGGTCGCGCCCGTGCGCGGCGAACAAGCAGGTGTAGAGCTCGCCGACCGCGGTGACCCTGGCCCGGGTGCAGGTGCTGCAGAACGGCGTGCTCACCGACGAGATCAGCCCGAACTCGCCACGCCCGTCGAGGAAGCGCCAGCGTTGGGCGACCTCGCCCGGGCGCGCCGCCGCCACGGGTTCGACCGGGTGCATTGCGGCGATCTGGTCCAGCACCTCGGCCGAGGTGACGACCTCCGACCGGTCCCAGCCATTGGAGTTGCCCACGTCCATGTACTCGATGCACCGCAGCACGTGGCCGCCGTCGCGAGCGAACTCGACCAGGTCGAGCAGACCGGCCTCGTTCATCCCTCGGCGCAGCACGGTGTTGAGCTTGATCGGCGACAACCCGGCGTCGGCGGCCGCGGCGATGCCGTCGAGCACCTTCGACAGAGGGACTTTCGTGTCGCCCATGGCCGCGAACACTGTCGGGTCGAGGCTGTCCAGGCTGACCGTCACGCGGTGCAGCCCCGCGTGGCGCAGACTCTGCGCGTGGCCGGCGAGCAGCGAGCCGTTGGTGGTCAGCGCGACGTCGGTGATGCCCGGTGTCGACGCGACGAGGGACACCAGGGCGTCGAGGCCGCGGCGCAGCAGCGGCTCACCGCCGGTGAGCCGGACCTTGCTGACGCCGAGGTCGGCGAAGACCCGTACCAGCCGGCCGAGCTCTTCGTAGGACAGCAGCTCGCTGCGCGGCAGGAACGCGTGGTCGGGGCCGAAGACGTCGCGCGGCATGCAGTAGCCGCAGCGGAAGTTGCAGCGGTCGGTGACCGATATCCGCAGGTCGCGCAGTGGTCGGGCGCGGCGGTCGCGGACCGCCGGCCTGATCGCGTCCCCTCCTGCGTCCCCCGATGTTTGCGCCATACCCCAGCCTAGGCCCGGATCCACCACCCAGCCGTCGGTAGTGAGTCGCCGACTGAGTGGATCTTGCTGTACGGGCGGCGGTTCAGCCGGGTCAGCCACGACCGCAACAGCAGCACCCGGCCGGCCAGCTCGGTCATCCGCAGCCGTCGGCCGACGCCTCGGACGGCATCACCAGCGCGTCGTTCGACGCTAACGGCAGATCGTGCTCGGCCAGGAGATCAGCCTCCGGGGCTGCGGATCACCTGGGCATGCGCCTCGCGCGTCTGCTCCGCGACGTACGACGTGCCGTCGGCACAGCCGAGCGGCCGTCGAGACGGCCGACGACGGGCGGGTCTCTCCTGGCTGCAGGTCACGCCCGCCTGCCAGACTGACCCGGTGAGCGGCCAGGAGGGCCCAGCGATCTGCTCGGCCAAGGGATGCCAGGCCCCCGCGACCTGGGCGGTTGTGTGGAACAACCCCAGGCTGCACACTCCCGACCGCGAGAAGGTCTGGGTGGCCTGCGGTGAGCACAAGCAGCCGCTCGCCGACTACCTCGCCGTCCGCTCGTTCCTCAAGCGGGTCGAGCCTCTGGAGGAGGTCTAGACGGCTCCTCTCTGTGTCAAGTGGATCTTGGGTCAGGTTGTAGAGTCGGTGGTGGCGGGTCCGGGAAGTGACTTGTCTGAAGAGCCGGCGGTAGGGGTTGAGCCGGTCGCGCTGGAGTTCGTAGTCGCCCCCTGGTGTCCTCTCGGGCCCGCCCCGTTCTACGGGTCAGCGTCGCGGATGAGGCATCGGTAGACGACGTCGGACAGGCGCCTCTCGAGGCATCGCAGGGCTTCCTTGTGGCTCTTCCCGTCTGCTCGTTTGCGCAGGTAGTAGACGCGGCCGGGGCTGTCGCGTTGGAGTTGGGTGATGGCCATGGTGTGCAGGCAGCAGTTGAGCTGGCGGTCCCCGGCGCGAGAGAGCCGGTGCCGTACGACGTCCCCGGAGGACACCTCGATGGGGGCGGTGCCGGTGTAGGAGGCGAACGCGGCGGCGGAGCGGAAGCGGTGCACGTCGCCGACGCGGGCGAGGATCTTCCCGGTGGTGAGGTTCCCGATTCCGCGCAGCTCGCTGAGGGTGCTGCGGCTGGCCTGCACGGCGTCGGCGATCTCGGTGTTCGCGACGGTGATGCGCCGGTCGAGGCGGCGGATCTCGGTGATCAGATCGGCCGCCAGCCTGCGCAGGGTGCGCGGCCCGAGGCTGCGGGGTCGCACGGTGCGTAGCAGTTGGGCTGCGGTGTCGGCGGTGAGTTGGCGGGGCGCTCCCGCGGGGATCAGTTGGGTGAGCAGCACGTGGAGCCGGTTCACCGTCTGGGTGCGGGTCTTGACCACATCGTCGCGGTGTTCGACCAGGGCGCGTAGCGCGGTCACTTCCTCGTCGACGGTGACGGTGCGCAGCCCGGCGGCGCTCAGCGCGGCCACCGCGACGGAGATCGCGTCGGCGTCGTCGTTCTTGCGGCCGTGCCCGGTGGAGAGCACCCGGACGCGGGCGGCGAGCTTCGCGGGCACGTCCACCGCGGCGATCCCGTCGGCGGACAACCGGGCGGCCAGGGGCGCGCCCAGCCCGCCAGCACCCTCGATCGCCCATATGGCGTCGGGCCAGCGGGCGACGAACCGGCGCAGGTCCCGGTAGCCGTGCGGGCCGACCGGAACCCGGACGGTGGCCAGCGGTTGCAGACCGGGACCCACCGCGGCGGCGGTCCACGACGCTTTGTGTGGGTCGATACCGATCATGATCCGGTCCGACTCCGGCGTGCTGTGTGACACCAAACCTCCTCGAGGGACATGAACCGCAGGTCCTGTGACGAGGGGGGCATACCAACTTTGGGCGTTGCAGACCTCTCTTCAGCCACCCCCCGCCAGCGGCACCGGCCGGGACGCAAGCCGTCTAGGAGTCAACCCATTGCGGGTGACAGGTATGGAGCGAGCGACCCCAACCGATGCCTGGAAGATCAAGGCTGCAGACCCGATCTCCCGCGGGTAGTGAACAAGTTGGTAGGGAGGTCCGGGCTGGGGCCTCGCCACATGTGACACTTCTATGTGTGTCAAGGGGTCCTGGAGGCCGTTCCCCCGTATGGCGGCTCGGTCGCGGGTCGTCTCGGTGATCACATGCGGAGTCGGCGGTGTTCGGCAACCCGGCAGGCCGGGCGGCAGAATCGGCGGGGCTGGCCGCGCCGGATGAGTGGCTGGTGGAAGGTGTGCTGGCAGGGCCAGCGCCGGCAGCGCAGGACCAGGCAGGCGGCATGGTCCGGGCATGGTCCTGGGGTCGGGGGCGGTGTGTAACGACGCTTCTATGTGTGTCAAGATCGTTTGAGGCGGTTCCTCCTGTCGGGTGAGTCGGTGGCGCGCACCGGTGGCGGGGTCACATGTGGAGTCTGCGGTGTTCGGCGACGCGGCAGGCCGGGCTGCAGTAGCGGCGGGGTTGCCCAGGTCGGTTGAGCGCCATGTGGAAGGTGCGGTGACAGAGCCACCGCTGGCAGCGAAGCACCAGGCAGGCGGTGTGGTCTGGGCACGGACCTAGGAGCCGGGTGGGGCTGTAACGATATGGCCCGGGCTCGCTCGGGCGCTGGTTCACGCGGTGGCTGCGAGGTTGGAGGCCATCGCCGCGGTGAGGGTGCGGTAGAGCTGGCGGGCGATGTACCGCTTGAGACAGCGCCGGATCTCCCTCGAGGTCTTGCCCTCGGTTGTGCGCCGGGCGACGTAGGCCTGGGTGGCGGGGTCGCTACGGATCCTGGTGGTGGCGATGACGTGGATGGCCTTGTTCAGCGCCCGGTCTCCGCCCCGGTTGAGCCGATGCCGCACGGTGCGCCCGCTGGAGGCCTCGATCGGGCTGGTTCCGGCAAGGGCGGCGAACGCGGCGTCGTTGCGACACCGCCCGGCGTGGGAGAACGAGACGATGGCTTGCGCGCCGCTGACCGGCCCGATCCCACGCTGGTCAGTCAGTCCCGGAACGAGGTCGTTGACGATCGCGACTAGCTCAGCCCGGTTGGCCTTCAGCATCCGAGCCGCCTCGCGTAGCGCCAGGGCGAGGCGGCGGATCTCAGCGTGACGCACGGCCTGCTCTCGACTGGCTTGATGCGGCTGCCGACGTTTTACCAGTTCAGACAGGGTGGTCGTGGTGAGCTTCCCCCGGGCGAAACGACAGTCAGCGTCGCCCCCATCTCGCAATAGCGCCTTGAGACGGTTGGTCTGCCCGGTGCTGGTGGTGGTCAGTTCCTCTCGCGCGCACAGCAGGATGCGCAGGGCCTCTCGGTCACCGTCCGCGCGTGGGGTGGGCAGCTTGTCCGCGTCGAGGCCGAGCGCGGACAGCACGGCCAGGTGCGCGTCGATCGGGTCGGACTTGCCCTTGCCTCGGCGGGCCTTGCGGCTGGGTTGCTCGGCCTCGATTACCGGGAGCCCGGCGGCCTTGGCCGCGCGGGCCAGCCCCACGCCGTAGCTACGGGTCCCCTCGATCGACACCACCAGCCTTGGCCCGGGAGCATGCTCGAACATCCAGGCCAACGTCTCGGCGTGGCCGGCGCTGTCGTTGCCGAACGAGCCGGTGGCGATCACCGCGCCACTGGGGTAAGCGATCTCGACCTGGTTGGTGTCGCGGTGGGTATCGGCGCCGATGACTGCATCGACGACTTCTGAGAGCATGGCCACTGGCCGGATGTCCTTCCGTGGGGCGCGGTCAACATCGGCACCGGCCTGGATGGGGTCACCGTGGTGGCATACCTGTGACGGGTCACGCTCGCGCGGACATGCTTCTAATCAAGCCAACTGGTGGGCCAGGCCGGTGCCGGCAACCACGACGGACAGGCCGTTACAAGGGCACGCCGAGGCGGCCAGATATTCGCCGAGTCACGTCACGGTCACCGGCACCGAGCCTGGTGGTTCTCCATCCAGGAGCACCGCAACGACACTCACAGGTATTCGCGCTGCTCGGTCATCCGGTGGCCTCGGCGGCGGGGGTCATCGCGGTGGTGAGGGTGCGGTGGAGCTGCCGCGCGATGTACCGCTTGAGGCAGCGCCGGATCTCCCTGGGGTTCTTGCCTTCGGCGGTGCGGCGGGCGACGTAGGCCTGGGTAGTCGGACACGAGCGCATCCGCGTGACCGCGATGGTGTGCAGCGCCCGGTTCAGGGCACGGTCCCCGCCCCGGTTGAGCCGGTGCCGCACGGTGCGCCCGCTGCTGGCCTGCAGGGGGCTGGCGCCGGCGAGGGCGGCGAACGCGGCGTCGTTGCGGCAGCGCCCGGGGTGGGAGAACGACACGATCACCTGGGCGGCGCTGACCGGGCCGATACCGCGACGGTCGGTCAACCCCGGTGCGACGTCGTTGACGATGGTCTGCAGCTGGATGCGGTTGGCCTTGAGCGTCCGGGCGGCCTCGCGCAAGGCGAGGGCGAGGCGGCGGAGCTCGGCGTGCCGCACGGCCTGCTCCCGGCTGGCCTCGCGCGGTTGCCGACGCCGGGCCACGCTGGCCAGGCGGGCGTCGGTGAGGGTGCCGCGGGCGAGGTGGCGGTCGGTGTCGTCCCCACTCAGTAGCAGCGCGCGCAGCCGGTTGGTCTGCGCGGTGCTGGTGGTGGTGAGTTCCTGACGTGCAGTGAGCAGGATTCGCAGGGCCTCGCGGTCCCCGTCGGCGCGCGGGACGGGTAGCCGGTCGGCGTCCAGGCGCAACGCGGCCAGCACGGCCAGGTGCGCGTCGATCGGGTCGGACTTGCCCTTCCCGCGCCGGGCTTTGCGGTTGGGCTGTTCGCACTCGAGCACGATCAGGCCAGCCGCGGCCGCGGCGCGGGCCAGCCCGACGCCGTAGCTGCGGGTGCCCTCGATCGAGAGGGCCAGCCGCGGGCCGGGGGCGTGGTCGACGATCCAGGCCAGCAGCTCGGCGTAGCCGGTGGTGTCGTTGCTGATCGTGGTGAGGGCGATCGGAGCGCCGTTGGGCAGCGCGATCTCGACCTGATGGGTGTCGCGGTGGGTGTCGACCCCGACGACGGCGTCGACGAGTTCTGCCAGCATGGGCACCGGCCTGGTTCCTTCCGTAGGGAGCGGGTCAAACGGTCGGCACCGGTCTGGGTAAGGGTCACCGGAGTGGCACATCTGTGACGAGTCACGCCCACGGGCGGACAGACTTCTGATCAAGCCAACTGGTGGGCCAGGCCGGTGCCGGCAACCACAGCGGACAGGTCACATGAAGGGCACGCCGAAGCGGCCAGATCTTGAGCGAGTCACGCCACGGTCACCGGCACCGAGCCTGGTGGTCCTCCACCCAGGAGCACCGCAACGACACTCACAGATCGTGGGCTGCCGGGCAGGAGCGGGTCCTGGCCGGTAGAGCCACAGATGTGGGAGGCCCCAGTGAGCGCGAATGCTACGAGTGTCGGCCTGGATGTGCACGCACGCTCGGTCGTGGCGTGCGGCCTGGACGGGCGCAGCGGGGAGTTGTTCGAGCGCCGGTTGACCCCTGATCACGGCGACATCGAGTCGTGGATCAGGTCGCTGCCCGGCCCGGTCTCGGTGACCTATGAGGCCGGCCCGACCGGGTTCGGACTGGCCCGGCACCTGATCGGGCAGGGCATCGAGTGTGTGGTGGCGGCGCCGTCGAGGTTGCAGCGTCCGTCGGGGGATCGGGTCAAGACCGATGTCCGGGATGCCCGGCACCTGGCCCGGTTGCTGCACCTGGGGGAGATCGTCGCGGTCACCGTGCCGGGGGTGGAACAGGAAGCGGCCCGGGACCTGGTCCGTGCCCGCGAGGACGTCCGCGGGGACCTGATGTCCGCGCGGCATCGGCTCTCGAAGTTGTTGCTGCGCCAGGGGATCGTCTACTACCAGGGCAAGCCGTGGACCGGGGTGCACGACCGCTGGCTCAGATCCCAGCACTTCACGTTGCCGGGTCTGCAGCTGGCGTTCGACATCGCCTACGACACCCTGTTGGCCACCGTGGCCCGCCGTGACCGGCTCGACGAAGCGATCACGGTGATGGCCGGTGGCAGCGAGTTCACCCCGGTGGTGGCACGGCTGGGATGCTTGCGTGGGGTGGCGACGCTGACCGCGTTCGGGCTCGCGGTGGAGATCGGGGACTGGCACCGCCTCGATGGCCGCTCGATCGGGGCGGTGCCTGGGGTTGGTGCCCACCGAGTCCTCCTCGGGCGGCACCCGATCACAGGGGTCGATCACCAAGACCGGCAACGGGCACGCCCGGCGGTTGTTGATCGAGGCGTCGTGGCATCACCGCACCCCCTACCGGGTCGGGGCCGATCTGCGCCGCCGCCAGGACCGCGCCACCCCGGCCGCACGCGACCGAGGACAACGAGCCAACCAGCGCCTGCACCACCGCTGGGCGGCCTTCGATGCCCGCCGCAAGCGGGCCGTGGTGGCCAACACCGCGATCGCCCGCGAGCTCACCGGCTGGTGCTGGTCACTGGCCGTCCTGGACTGATGCGACTTCCCCTCCCCCCGTCGTTGATCGTTTCTCGCTGCTCGTCGGTGTCAACATCGTTCGTCCTCGCTGCGCTGCGGGCGCTGCATGTTGACACCTCCCACGCGGCGAGAACAGGTCGCCGGGACGGAGGAAGGGGGGATCATGACGCCCGGATGAACACCCCGGAGCGGGTCGAGCCGCCCGGTCGGGTGGACCGGATCATCGGCTCGGCGCGGGCGGTGTTCGAGCAACGATTCTGCGACCGCATCCTCGCCCGGCTCGACCCGGCGAGCGTGGCTGCACTGGAGGCACTTGTCGTCGAGGGCGCCGCATTGCCATCGTCGTCGGGGCGGGTGCTGCTGGCTGAGCTGAAGGCCGACCCTGGGCCGGTCGGGTTGGAGACCCTGCTACGCGAGGTCGACAAGCTGGCCGCGGTGCGCGCGTTGGGTCTACCAGCAGGGTTGTTCGCCGACGCCAGCGAGAAGCTGGTCGAGGCGTGGCGGGCCCGCGCGGTCCGCTCGTATCCGTCCGACTTACGCGCGGCACCGCGGCCGGTGCGGCTGACGTTGCTGGCCGCGCTCTGCGCTCTGCGTTGCTCGGAGATCACCGACGCGCTGGTCGAGCTGCTGATCGGGCTGATCCACCGGATCAACGCACGCGCGGACCGCCGCGTCGAGCGCGAGCTGACCGAGGACCTGCGCCGGGTCCGCGGCAAGGAAGCGATCCTGTTCCGCCTCGCCGAGGCCGCCGTCGACCATCCCGACGACACCGTCCGCACGGCGTTGTTCCCGGTGGTCGGGGGGAAGACCCTGCGCGAGTTGGTGCGCGAGGCCAAGGCCAACGAGCACGCCTTCCAGGCCCGAGTCCGCACCGTGTTGCGCGGCTCGTACTCCAACCACTACCGACGGATGCTGCCGCCGCTGCTCGCTGCGCTGGAGTTTGGCTGCCACAACACCGCCTACCGCCCGGTGATGGCGGCGCTCGCGCTGCTGGCCCGCTACGCCGGCGTGGACGGCAAGACCCGGTTCTTCGCCGACACCGACACCGTCCCGATCGACGGCGTCGTGCCCCGCGCCTGGCGCGAGGCGGTGGTTGACGACCGGGGCCGCGTCGAGCGAATCCCGTACGAGCTGTGCGTGCTGGTCGCGCTGCGCGACGCGCTGCGCCGCCGCGAGATCTACGTACGCGGGGCGCACCGGTGGCGCGATCCGGACGAGGACCTGCCCGGCGACTTCGACACCACTCGCGAGGTGCGCTACGCCGCGATCCGCCAGCCCACCGACCCGACCGCGTTCATCACCGACCTGCGCGCTCGGATGACCACCGCGCTGGCCGCCCTGGACTCCGCGTTGGTGGACGGCGCCGCGGGAGGGGTGGCGATCACGACCCCGTCGCGGCGAGCCGTGGATCAGCATCCCCAAGCTGCTGGCGCTACCGGAGCCGGCACAACTGGCCGCGGTGAAGGACGAGGTGATCCGCCGCTGGGGCACCCTGGACCTGCTCGACGTGGTCAAGGACGCCGAGTTCCTCACCGAGTTCAGCACCGAGTTCGCCTCGGTCGCCTCGCGGGAAGTGATCGACCGCGACACCCTGCGCCGCAGGCTGCTGCTGTGCCTGTTCGCGCTGGGCACCAACATGGGCATCAAGGCGATCGTGGCCACCGGCGAGCACGGCGAGACCGAGGCCGCGCTGCGCCACGTCCGGCGCCACTACATCACCCGCGACAACCTGCGCCGCGCGATCACCCGGCTGGCCAGCGCCACGTTCGCCGCGCGGGACCCGAACTGGTGGGGCCAGGGCACCGCCTGCGCGTCGGACTCGAAGAAGTTCGGTTCCTGGGAGTCGAACCTGATGACCGAGTGGCACCAGCGCTACGGCGGCCCCGGTGTGATGATCTACTGGCACGTCGAGCGGCGCAGCGTGTGCATCTACTCCCAGCTCAAGAGCTGCTCCTCCTCCGAGGTCGCGGCCATGATCGAGGGCCTGCTGCGGCACTGCACCGACACCGACATCGAGGCCAACTACGTCGACACCCATGGGGCCAGCGTGGTCGGGTTCGCCTTCACCGAGCTGCTCGGGTTCCGGCTGCTGCCGCGGCTCAAGAACATCGGCTCGATCCGGCTCTACCGCCCCGATGACCAGCACCGTCACGCCGCGCTCGGGCCGGTGCTGACCCGCCCGATCCGCTGGGAGCTGATCGCCCAGCAGTACGACCAGATGATCCGCTACGCCACCGCGCTGCAGCTGGGCACAGCGGAATCCCGAGCAGGTGCTGCGCCGGTTCACCCGCGGCGGGCCCAAGCACCCCACCTACGCCGCCCTGGAAGAACTCGGCAGGGCCGTGCGCACGATCTTCGCCTGCGACTACCTCGCCAGCCCGCAGCTGCGCCGCGAGGTCCACGGCGGGCTGCAGGTGGTGGAGAACTGGAACTCCGGCAACACCGTGATCTTCTACGGCAAGGACGGCGATCTCACCGGTCCCGACCGGGAGCACGCCGAGACCTCGATGCTCGCCCTGCACCTGCTCCAATCAGCGTTGGTGCACGTCAACACCCTGCTCGTGCAGACCGTGCTGGAGACCCCGGCGTTCCACGACCGGATGGGCGCCGACGAGCGACGCGGGCTGAGCCCGCTGTTCTGGACCCACATCAACCCCTACGGCCGGTTCCGGCTCGACATGAACACCCGCCTGGACCTGACCGCACCCGGGCAGGAGCCAGCCGGCCGAACCTACCGACCTCGTCGCCCGGCCGGCCCCCGTGCCCGCTGCACCTGACGTTCGAGCACCATGAGGTGGTGCACCAGCTGCTCCATGCTGGTGCATGCCTCCGCCACCAGGTGCTGGGTCGTGGGATCGTCCGCCGCCGCGGCGGTCGAGCTGAGCTTGTCCGCGCGCCGCGACAGCGAACGCGCCTCGCGCAGCAGCGCCGTGACCACTTTCGCCGACGGAGGTTCCGGCTGGTCCTCATCGTCGCCCGTCATGGCACAGATTGTGCTGTGCGCCGCAAGCGCCAACGGCTCCCGAGCAGCGCGGTGGCCGAGCGTCGTGAAGGACGTGGGCCACGATGACGGGGTGATCGTCGTGGTCGAAGGCCCCAGCGCTGCCGGGAAGACGGCGTGGTGTCGGCGTCACCTGCCGACCTTCGTCCACGAGTACGCCCCTACCGGGTCCGAACCCGACGGCACGAACCCGGCGGTGCAGGCCGCGTACTGGGTGGCGGTCAATTCCCGTCGCTGGGACCAGGCTCGATTGCTCGAGGGCGAGATCGGTGTTGCGGTGTGCGACGGCGACCCGCTGAAGCTGCACTACAGCTGGTGTCTGAGCAGGGTCGGAGCCGCCCCGCCGGCGCGGTTCGACCACGAGCTTGCCCAGGTCCGCCGGGCCTTCGCCGAGAGCGCTCTGGGCCTGGCGGATCTGGTGCTGGTGTCGATCCCGACCGTCGAGACGCTGCGCTCCCGCCGCGACGCGGACCCGACGCGCCGGCGACGATCCTTCGACCTGCACGCACGCCTCGGCGAGCACCTGCGTGCCTGGTACGAGGCAGTCGACGCGCTCGATCCGGGGCGCGTCATCTGGGACCTGCCACCGGGCGGCCTGCCGGCCGCGATGCCCCGGCCGCGCACCACGCGGTCGGACGTCGGTGTGCTCGACGAGCTCATAGCCTCGTTGCCGACATCACCGTGAGCGGATCGATGATCGGGCGCCTGGCGGGCGTGAGTCGTCAGTGCGACCACCGCCGTGCCCACCAGGGCTGCGATGGATCAGCTCTTGGGTTGTTCAGGGTCTTCACCCGGAACGCGGCGTCGGCCCGGGCGACCAGCACGCGCAGCGCGGCGGCCTGTCGGGTGGGGAGCGCCCGCAGTGCTCGCTCCAGTTCATCTCGCGCCATCGGGCCGATGAGCTCGGTCCAGTCGTTGTACGGCGCGCTGAGTGTTGCCGCTGGCAGGGACGCGGTGCGCTGGCATGTCTCGAGCGCCTGGATTACCCGTAGTGAGCTGATCTCGGGACGGTCGAGTCGGTCCAGGGCGCGGGTGGTGGCCAGCGGGACGCCGGGGATGGCTCTCGTCGCCGGCCGCGCGGCTACGGTGCGCAGCCGGGAGGGGCGCTTACGCGGCATCGGCCTTTCGTGTCGTGATCACTTCCCGATCATCGCACCTGACGTACCAGCAGCGCCAACACCGGCGCCCTACCCTGCAGCAATGAGTCTGGGGCCCGTGCGCACCGCCTACTCGGTTGCGTCCGAGCAGTACATCGCCCTCTTCGACGGCGGGTGGCAGGCCCATAAGGACGACACGGCCTTGGTCCGGCGGCACCTGGTCGGTCTTGCTGGACCTGTGCTCGACCTCGGCTGCGGTCCCGGTCACTGGACCCCTACTTGCACAATCTGGGCGCCGACGTGACCGGCGTGGACATGGTCCCCGAGTTCATTGCGCATGCCCGGGCGACCCATCCAGGACCCCGGTTTCAGCTCGGTTCCATGACCGAGCTAGATGCCGCTGAGCACTCTGTAGCCTGCATCCTTGCCTGGTACTCGACGATCCACCTGCCGCCGCCGGAGCTCAAGCGGGCGGCTCGTCCGAGGCGCCGGACGTGGAGGAGGCCGGCTTCCGCGCCGGCAACGGGGTGCTCGACGGTGTCGCGCTGCTCGGTTGCGGCACGATCCCCGACCGCATCTGGCACAAGCCCGCCGTCGCCGTGCTGGGCATCGACGCGCCGCGGGTCGACGACGCGTCCAACGTGCTGTTGCCCCGCGCCCGCGCGATGGTCAGCCTCCGGATCGCACCGGGGGATGACCCGGTGGACGCGCAGCGCGCCCTCACCGCCCACCTGCAGGAGCACGTGCCCTGGGGCGCGCACCTCACCGTCACCCCGGGTGCGGGAGGGGCGCCGTTCAGCCTCCGTACCGTGGGCAGTCCGTACGACGCCGCGCGGCGCGCGTTCGCCGAGGCCTTCGGCAACGACGTCGTGGAGACCGGGATGGGCGGCTCGATCCCCTTCATCGCGGCCTTCGCCCGCGCGTTCCCCGGTGCGGCGGTGCTGGTGACCGGCGTGGGTGACCCGGCCAGCAACTGGCACGGCATCGACGAGAGCCTGGACCTGGGGATGTTCGCCCGTGGCGTGCTGGCCGAGGCGCTGCTGCTGGCCGAGCTCACCCGCTGACGATCACCCGCTGACGATCACCCGCTGACGATCACCCGCTGACGATCACCCGCTGATGCTCACCCGCCGTGGGGCAGGAGTCGGTCGAGGACCTGCTGCACGGCCGGTGCGCACCTGCTCCGCTCCGCGGCGGCGACCCACGCCATCTCCGCGATCTCCCGCCCCGGCCGGGGTACGCCGGTGACGTCCGCCCGGTAGCAGTGCATCCGCAGCTCCCGGCCGGGCAGGCCGTGCGCCCGAGCGTGCACGACGCACATCGCGGCGATGCTCGACGGGACGACCACGAGCCCCAGCTCCTCGGCGATCTCACGGCACAGCGCCCGGGTCAGGTCCTCGCCGGCCTCCGGCTTGCCGCCGGGCAGGTAGAAGGCGCTCCGGCCCCGGGTGCGGACGACCAGCAGCCGCCCGTCCCGGACGTGGACCCAGCCGACCGAGACGACGAGGCCTGCGGTCACTCGACGACGGTCCCGTGCAGCGCCTCGTCGAGCTCGACGTAGGTCGCCCACTGCTCGAGGAGCTCGACGAACTCCGGGGTGGCGCCGACCGCCCGGTACTCCTCGATGTCGGTCACCTCGATGACCTCGAGGTACTGCACGGAGGGCGTGCCGGTGCCGTCCAGGGTGCCCTGGATGCGGGTGACGTCGTAGCTGAGGATCGCCGGGCTCGCACGGGCCACCGGGTAGTCGGTGGCCCGGATCCAGGCCTCGTAGTCCGCCGGGTCGACGCCGGGGCGGAGCTTGTTCAGGAAGAAGACGCGATGGGCCATGGTGTGCTCCTCGGCGGGGTCGTGGGTCGTGGACGGGGTGGGTGGAGGTCAAAGCCTGCTCAGCACGTCGCGTGCGGTCAGGGTGGCGATGCGGTGGGCGTCGGGGGCCGGGAACAGCCACAACCCGACGGAGTCGGAACCGGCGTCGATCAGCCGGCGCAGCTTCTCGGCGCACTCGTCGGGCTCGCCGGCGACGGCCAGGTCCTCGACCCAGGAGTCGGGCATGTTCCTCGCGACGTGCCCGACGGCGTCCTCGCCGCCCTCGGCGAGCAGGGTGGCGAGCTCGTCGCGGATGCCGTAGACCTCCGAGAGCGCGTTGTCCGGCATCGCCGCGAGGTAGAACGCGATGGACTCGCGCACGGCGTCCTTGGCCACCGCACCGTCGTGGTCGACGGAGAACAGCGTGTAGGTGACCAGCCGGTGGGGCTCGCTGCGCCCACCGCGGCGCGCGCCTTCGTCGACCCGCTCGCGCGCCCAGCGGACGTAGGCCGGGCTGGACAGGGTGGACAGCACGGTGCCGTCGGCGATCTCCCCCGACAGCTTCAGGCCGCGCTCGTTGACCACACCGGTGTAGAGCGGAACCCTGGTCGCCGCCGGATGGGCGAGCGCGATCCTGTCGAAGTGGAAGTGGCCGTCCTCGGTGAGCTCCTCGCCGTCGAGCAGCCGCCGGACGGCGGTCACGCACTGCCGCAGCGCCGGCAGCGCCTTCGGCGGCATCAGGCCCATCTGGTCCAGCCAGGCCGGGACGCCGTGCCCGATGCCGCCGTAGATGCGGCCGGGGAACAGCACGTCCAGCGTGGCGAGCTCCATCGCCAGGATCGCGGGGTGCCGGGTGGCGGCGGAGACGATGCCCAGCCCCAGGGGGAGCGAGGTGGTCGCGGCCAGCGCCGCGGTCGATCCGGCGATGCCGCCGGAGAAGAAGCAGTCCTCGGAGAACCAGAGCTCGCCGAAGCCGAGCTCCTCGGCCGACCGGGCCATCGCGACGATGTCCTGGGGCGGCATGTGGCTGCCCAGGACCAGGCCGACCGGGCTGGCGGGGTCCGGTGCGGTGGACGTCGGGCGCATGGGGATCTTCCTCCGCGGGGGTGGGAACGCTGGACCGCGCCGGGCCACCCGGTGCGCGGTGTGATGTGGCGATGAAACTACGGAATCCCGCGCCGTCCGTGTCCGGCGAATCCACCAAGGCCTGCGCCGTTGTTGTGCATCGCGCCCGCCCCGCGGCCGGGTCCGCGCGCGCCGCTCCGGACCGCCGTAGGAAACGCACAAGTTCTGGCGATTCTTCGTGAGAACGGCACAGTCGTCCCCGCCTGGCGGCCTCTAGTCTCGGTCACCGGCAGCCACCAGGTCGCTCATCAGCAGATCCAGCGGGACCGGCGAACGGAGAATCGGTGCGCATCGGTATCGACGTCGGCGGAACCAACACCGACGCAGTGCTCGTCGACGGCACGACCGTCCTCGCGGGGATCAAGACCGGCACGACCGAGGACGTCACGGCGGGTATCGCCGCCGCGCTCGCCGGGCTGCAGGCCGCCACGGCGCACGATCCCGCGTCCGTGCAGGGCGTCATGATCGGGACGACGCACTTCATCAACGCGATCATCCAGGGGCGTGACCTGGCGCCCACCGCCGCGATCCGGCTCGGCCTCCCGGCCACGGCGGCGCTGCCCCCATTGTCGGGGTGGCCCGCCCGGCTCGTCGCCGCGACCAGGGGCCGGGGCTACCTCTGCCACGGCGGCCACGAGATCGACGGCCGGACGATCTCGGCGCTGCGGCGTGACGAGCTGGAGCGCGTGGCCGAGGACATCGTCGCCTACGGGATCCAGAGCGTCGCGATCTCCTCGGTGTACTCGCCGGTCAACGCCGAGTGCGAGCTGGAGGCGGCCGCGATCCTCGCCGAGCTGCTGCCGGACACGCCGATCAGCCTGTCGCACCAGATCGGCCGCATGGGCCTGCTGGAGCGGGAGAACGCGACGATCATCAACGCCTCGCTGAGCGGGCTGGCCACGCACATCTGCCGCGGCCTGGCCGCTGCCGTCGAGGCCGCCGGGATCAGCGCACCGCTGTTCCTCAGCCAGAACGACGGCACCCTGATGGACGTCGAGTACGCGCGCCGGTTCCCGGTGGCCACCTTCGCCTCCGGGCCGACGAACTCGATGCGCGGCGCGGCGTTCCTGTCCGGTCTCCGCGACTGCGCGGTGGTCGACGTCGGAGGCACCACGACCGACGTCGGCATGCTGCGGCACGGTTTCCCGCACGAGGCGAGCACCGAGATCAGCGTGAGCGGGATCCGGACCAACTTCCGGATGCCCGACGTGCTGTCGGTGGGCATCGGCGGCGGCAGCCGGGTCCGGCGGGACCCGCTGTCGGTGGGTCCGGACAGCGTCGGCTACCGGCTGACGCAGGAGGCGCTCGTCTTCGGCGGTGAGACGCTGACCTGCACCGACATCGCGGTGGCCGCCGGCGTCGCCGACATCGGCGACCGCGGCCTGGTGCGCGGCCTGGACCGCTCGTTCGTCGACGCGGTGCTGGCCAGGGTCGGCGCCGACATCGGCGCGGTGGTCGACCGGGTCCGCACCAGCGGCCAGACCACCCCGATCGTCGCGGTCGGCGGCGGCAGCATCCTGGTCCCCGACGACCTGCCGGGCGCGGGCACGGTGCACCGCCCGGAGCACTACGCCACCGCGAACGCCATCGGCGCGGCCATCGCCCAGGTCGGCGGCGAGGTCGACCGGATGTACTCGGTGGCCCCCGGCCAGCGTGACCGGCTGCTCGACGAGGCCAAGCAGGAGGCCGTCGACAAGGCCGTCTCCGCGGGTGCCCGCCCCGAATCCGTGCAAATCGTCGACGTCGACGAGGTGCCGCTGGCCTACCTCCCCGGCAACGCGACCCGGATCCGGGTCAAGGCGGTCGGCGACCTCGTGCTGTCCGACTGAGCACCGTCACCCCTCCTTCCCACGACATCTCCCCGCCCGGTCCCGGAGGCATCCATGGCATTCACACTCGAGCTCGCCGACCTCGCCGACCTGGCCCAGGGCGCCGCGCTGCTCGGGACCGGCGGCGGCGGTGATCCCTACATCGGCGTGCTGCTCGTCTCGGCCGAGCTCGAACGGGGCCGCACCATCACGATCCTCGACCCGGACGAGGTCGACGACGACGCGCTCGTCGTGGCCAGCGCCTTCATGGGCGCCCCGACCGTGGTGATCGAGAAGATTCCCAGCGGCGAGGAGCCGGTCCTCGCCCTGCGCCGGCTGGAACAGCACCTGGGCCGCACCGCCGACGCCATCATCCCGATGGAGTGCGGCGGGCTGAACTCCATGATCCCGCTGCTCGTCGCGGCCCGCACCGGGTTGCCGATGGTCGACGGCGACGGGATGGGCCGCGCCTTCCCCGAGCTGCAGATGGAGACGTTCGGGGTGTACGGCGTGTCCGGCTCGCCGATCGCGATCTGCAACGAGCGCGGGCACGTCGCCCTGATCGACACCGGGGCCGACAACCACAGCATGGAGTGGTACGCGCGGGGGGTCACCATCCGCATGGGCGGTGTCTCCTACATCGCCGAGTACCCGATGACCGGCGCGGAGGTCAAGCGCACGGCCATCCCGCAGACCATGTCGCTCGCCCTGCGGCTGGGCCGGGTGCTGCGGGAGGCGCGGGAACAGCACCGCGATCCCTTCGAGGCCCTGACCGAGTGCCTGACCGACACCATCTACCGCCACGGCCGGGTCCTGCTGGAGGGCAAGGTGGTGGACGTCGAGCGGCGCAGCGCGGACGGCTTCGTCCGCGGCACGGCACGCATCTCCACCTTCGACGGTGCGCGGACCGTGGAGCTCACCTTCCAGAACGAGCACCTCGTGGCCCGCGACGGGACGCGGCTGCTGGCCGTCGTCCCCGACCTGATCTCGGTCCTCGACGCCGAGTCGGCCACTCCGATCACCACCGAGGCCCTGCGCTACGGCCAGCGGGTGAAGATCTTCGCGATCTCGACGCCGCCCATCATGCGCTCGCCCGAGGCGCTGGCGGTGTTCGGCCCGCGCGCCTTCGGGCTCGACGAGGACTGGACCCCCGTCGAAGAGCTCTCCCCGCACTGATCCAGCCTCCCCACCGATCCAGGAAGGGCTCCCATCGTGGCGACCACCGAGGCGAAGCACCCCCCACCGCACCGCACGCCACCGCACCGCACGCCACTGCACCGCGAGCACGAGGCGCTCGGCGCGTCGTTCACCGACTTCGCGGGCTGGCAGATGCCGCTGCGCTACAGCGGTGATCTCGCCGAGCACCACGCCGTGCGCAACGCCGCGGGCCTGTTCGACCTGAGCCACATGGGCGAGATCATGGTCGTCGGACCGGGTGCGGCGGCGGCGCTGGACCGGGCCCTGCTCGTCGACGCCTCCGCGATCGGTGTCGGCCGGGCCCGGTACACCATGATCTGCGCGCCCGACGGGGGGATCCTCGACGATCTCATCGTCTACCGGCTCGCGGAGCAGGAGTACCTGGTGGTGGCGAACGCGGCCAACTCGCCGATGGTCGCCGCCGAGCTGACCGAGCGCGTGTCGGGGGAGCGCGCCGCGGTGTTCGATGCGACGAGCGAGTTCGGGCTGGTCGCGATCCAGGGCCCGGTCGCCGCGGCGATCCTCGCGCCGCTGTGCTCGGCCGATCTGCAGGCGCTGCGCTACTACGCGAGCGTGCACGCGGACGTCGCGGGCCGGCCGGTCCTGCTGGCCCGCACCGGGTACACCGGCGAGGAGGGCTTCGAGCTGTTCTGCGTGCCCGACGACGCCCCCCTGCTCTGGGCGGCGCTGCTCGAGGCGGGAGCGGGCCACGGCCTGCTGCCCGCCGGGCTCGCCTGCCGCGACACGCTCCGGTTGGAGGCCGGGATGCCGCTGCACGGCCACGAGCTGCACGCCTCCGTCACCCCGTTCCACGCCGGGCTCGGCCGGGTCGTGTCCTCGGCCAAGCCCGGTGACTACGTGGGCCGCGCCGCGCTGGCCGCGGTCGCCGAGTCCGGACCGGAGCAGGTCCTCGTCGGGCTGGTCGGCGACTCCCGGCGCGCACCCCGCCACGGTCACCCGGTGCTCGACCCGGACACCGGTTCGACCATCGGCACGATCACCAGCGGCGCCCCGAGCCCGACGCTGGGCCGGCCGATCGCCATGGCCTACGTCGCACCCGGCCGCGCCGTCCCCGGCACCCGGCTCGTCGCGGACGTCCGCGGCAGGCACGAACCGGTGACGGTGGTCGAGCTGCCCTTCTACCGACGCCCGTCCCCCACCCCTGCGACCTCGAAGGCCGGCTGACACCGATGACCATTCCCGACGGCCTGCGCTACTCCACCGACCACGAGTGGCTGGCGTTCACCGACGACGAGAGCGCCCCGGCCACCGTGGGCATCACCGCGTTCGCCGCCGACGCGCTGGGCGACGTCGTCTTCGTCGACCTGCCGGAGGTCGGCACGTCGCTGCGCGCCGGCGAGATCTGCGGCGAGATCGAGTCGACCAAGTCGGTCAGCGATCTCGTCGCCCCGGCCGCGGGCGAGGTCGTCGAGCGCAACGAGGCGCTCTCCGAGACCCCCGAGCTGATCAACACCGACCCGTACGGGAAGGGCTGGCTGCTGCGGATACGCGTGAGCGCGATCCCGCCGGACCTGCTCGACGCCGCCGCGTACCGCTCGCTGACCGAGGGCGGGTCGTGAGCTCGCTGCACGGGTCGCTGGCGGAGGTCGACCCGGAGGTGTCGGAGGCGGTCGAGGCCGAGCTGCGGCGCCAGCGCGACACCCTGGAGATGATCGCCTCGGAGAACACCGCGCCGGTCGCGGTGCTGCAGGCCCAGGGCTCGGTGCTCACCAACAAGTACGCGGAGGGCTATCCCGGCCGGCGCTACTACGGTGGCTGCGAGCACGTGGACCGCACCGAGCAGCTCGCCATCGACCGCGCGCTGGCCCTCTTCGGCGCCGAGCACGCCAACGTCCAGCCGCACTCGGGCGCGCAGGCCAACGCCGCGGTGATGGCGGCGCTGCTCACGCCCGGCGACATCATCCTGGGGCTCGACCTCGCCCACGGCGGGCACCTGACCCACGGCATGCGGCTGAACTTCTCCGGCCGGCTCTACCACGCCGTGGCCTACCACGTGCGCGCGCAGGACCATCTCGTCGACATGCAGGAGGTGGCCCGGCTCGCCCGCGAGCACCGGCCGGCGATGATCGTCGCCGGCTGGTCGGCCTACCCGCGGCAGCTGGACTTCCCGGCGTTCCGGCGGATCGCCGACGAGGTCGGTGCGCTGCTCATGGTGGACATGGCGCACTTCGCCGGACTAGTGGCCGCCGGGCTGCACCCGTCCCCGGTGCCGCACGCCGACGTGGTGACCACCACGACGCACAAGACGCTGGGCGGCCCCCGCGGCGGGCTCATCCTGTGCCGCGGCGCGCTCGCGAAGAAGATCGACTCGGCGGTGTTCCCCGGCCAGCAGGGCGGGCCGCTGCAGCACGTGATCGCGGCCAAGGCCGTGGCGCTGCGGCTCGCCGCGACGGCCGAGTTCCGGGAGCGGCAGGAACGGACGATCGCCGGTGCCCGGATCGTCGCGCGGCGGCTGCTGGAGCCGGACGCGGTCCGCTGCGGGGTCACCGTGCTCACCGGCGGGACCGACGTGCACCTGGTGCTCGCGGACCTGCGCTCCTCGCAGCTCGACGGGCGCCAGGCCGAGGACCGGCTGCAAGCGGTCGGCATCACCCTCAACCGGAACGCGGTGCCCTTCGACCCGCGGCCGCCGATGGTCACCTCGGGGCTGCGGATCGGCACCGCGGCCCTCGCCACCCGCGGCTTCGGCGAACCGGCCTTCGCCGAGGTCGCCGACATCATCGCGACGGCACTGGCGCCCGGCTACGACGACGGCGTGGCGGCGTCGCTCGCCCGCCGGGTGGCGGCGCTGGCCGCGGCCCACCCGATCTACCCGGTCGGAACAGCCGTGGGCCCCTGATGGCGATCAGCGCGTTCGACCTGTTCAGCATCGGGATCGGGCCCTCGAGCTCGCACACGGTCGGGCCGATGAAGGCCGCCCGGATGTTCGCCGAGAGTCTCGTCGAGGCCGACCTGCTAGGGGCGACGGCCGCCGTGCGCACGGGACTGTTCGGGTCGCTCGGAGCCACCGGGCTCGGCCACGGCAGCGACAAGGCCGTGCTGCTGGGCCTGAGCGGTGAGCGCCCCGCCATCGTCGACGTGGAGACGGCCGACACGCAGGTCGAGCACATCCGACAGACCCGCAGACTGGCCCTGCTGGGCCGGCACGAGATCGACTTCGACGAGCGGACCGACCTGGTGCTGCACCGCGGCCGCTCGCTGCCCGGCCACCCCAACGGGATCCGGATGACCGCCCACGACAGCGGGGGAGCGGAGCTTCTCGCGCGCACCTACTACTCGGTGGGCGGGGGCTTCGTGCGCGAGGACCCGCACGGCGACGGTGCCGGCCTCGGGCTCGTCGCCGACGACACCCCGGTGCGCTTCCCCTACCGCAGCGCCGCCGAGCTGCTCGGACACTGCGCCGACAGCGGGCTGCCGCTCAGCGGCGTGATGCTGGCCAACGAGCTGTCGTGGCGCGGCGAGGACCAGGTGCGCGCGGGTCTCCTGGAGATTTGGCGGGTGATGCAGGACTGCGTGCGCCGCGGCTGCGAACGCGAGGGCACGCTGCCCGGCGGCCTTGAGGTGCGCCGTCGCGCCCCGGGCCTGTTCCGGCGGCTGCGGGACGCGGGCCCGTCCGGGGACCCGCTCGACGTGATGGACCGGCTGAGCCTCTACGCCCTGGCCGTGAACGAGGAGAACGCCTCGGGTGGGCGGGTGGTGACCGCACCGACCAACGGCGCGGCCGGGATCATCCCCGCCGTCCTGCACCACTACCGCGCGACGGTGCCCGGTGCGGACGACGACGGGGTCGTCCGCTTCCTGCTCACCGCGGCGGCGATCGGGGTGGTCTACAAGGAGTGCGCGTCGATCTCGGGGGCGGAGGTCGGGTGCCAGGGTGAGGTCGGCAGCGCCTGCTCGATGGCGGCGGGTGCGCTCTGCGAGGTGCTCGGGGGCAGCCCTGCGCAGGTGGAGAACGCGGCCGAGATCGGCATGGAGCACCACCTCGGGCTGACCTGCGACCCGGTCGGCGGGCTCGTGCAGATCCCGTGCATCGAGCGCAACGCCATGGCCGCGGTGCGCGCTGTGCACGCCGCCCGCCTCGCCCTGCACGGCGACGGCGCGCACGTCGTCAGCCTGGACGCGGTGATCACCACGATGCGCCAGACCGGTGCCGACATGCTGGACGAGTACAAGGAGACCTCACGCGGGGGGCTCGCCGTCAACGTCATCGAGTGCTGATGGCCCCGGCCGGGTCAGGTCAGGCCGCGGGCCCGGCAGGCGAGCTGCAGCAGCAGCCAGTCGTCGGGGTTGTCGGGGTCGACGTCCAGCTCGGCGAAGATCCGATCCACGCGGTAGGCCACCGAGTTGCGGTGCAGGTGCAGCTCGGTGGCGGTCCGGGAGAGCGAACCGTGGTTGTCCAGGTAGGCCTGCAGCGTCCGGACGGCCGAGGTGGCCTTGGTGTGGCCCATCTTGTCCAGCGGCGCGAGCACGGTGTCGACGGCGGTGCGCGCCGTGTGCGAGGCGTACCACTCGACGAGGGTGCGGCGCAGGCCCAGGCCGTCGAACGCGGTGGCGGTGTTCGTGCGGTTCCGCGCGCGCACCGCGGCGACCGCGGCCCTGGCCTCGGCGGCCGAGTTGATCAACCCCGTCGGGCCGCTGTGGGCCGAGCCCACGCCGCAGAACATCACTATGCCCGGCACCGTCGCGATCGCCTGGTCCAGCGCCCGCTGCACCACGCCGGTCGCGTCGGCGGCGGCGGTGGAACCGGGATCCCCACGCGACATCTGGATCAGCAGGAGCGCGCGCTCGGCGCGTGCGAGATGCCAGCTGCCGGAGCTGCGGACGGCCTCGAGAGCCACCCGGCCCAGCTCCTCGCGGGTGGCGAACGCCGCCACCTCGTCGCTCTCCTGGAGCTCCTTGTCGCCGTGCTCGATGCGCGCCACGAGGTGCCAGCCGTCGATGGGCAGACCCATCGACCGCGCCCGGCGCAGCAGCTCGGACCGTCCTCGCGACGAGCTGTCCAGCAGCTCGGAGAGCAGCTCCGCCCGCGACCGGATCGGCAGCTCCCTGGCCCGGCGTTCGGCCGCGGCGGACAGCGCGAGCGTGTTGGCCAGCAGCCGGCCGATCAGCGCCAGCTCCGGCCGCGTGCGGGCCTGTCCGTCGCGCACGACGACCCAGCGCTCGGCGTCGTCGTCCAGGCCGATCGGGAACGCGAGTGCGCCGACGGGCTCGTCGAGCACGGTCACCTCGGCGTCGGCGATGTCGGCGATGTCGGCGACCAGTTCGTCCGGGCGAGCGGCGCGGCGGGTCGTCAGATGCTGGAAGGCCACGACCGCCCGGCGCAGGCCCAGCTCGGCCGAGCCGCGCAGCGCCGAGTCGAGCGCGCACACCAGATCGGCGAGGTTGATCCGCTCGGTCTGGCGCAGGATCACGACGCCGAACCGCTCCGCGGTCCCGATCGACGTGGACGTCGGCGGCGGGGCGCCGGGATCGGCCAGTACCAGCGCCACCACTCCGCGCGCGACGGCGAGCCGCAGGGCCACGTCGAACTGGTAGCTGTCGACGGTGGCGCTCACCTGGGCCCCGAGCACCGCAGCGGTGCCCGGCGGCGCCTCCTGCAGGTCGAGGAGACCCTCGGCGACGAAGATCTGTTCGACGGCCTGGTCACCGGGAGTGCCCGCGAGGCACTCCAGGCGCAGCCCTGGCGCCTGCAGAACGTCGCTGAGTGCGGGCAAGGTCGACATCCTTTCGTCAGGAGTGCCGACATGCTGGCAATTTTAGTGCAGGATGTACAGCTTTTCGGGAAAACCCGGTGTTACGTTTCCGCCGTGCAGCTGGATGCGGACAACATTGAGGCGTACGCCCTCGGCTGCGCGATCCTGAGCGCCGGGGGTGGTGGCGACCCCGCGATCGGGCTCGTGATGGCCCGGCACGCGATCGCCGGTCACGGCCCGGTCCCGGTGACCGACCCCGCCGACCTCGACCCCGCGGCCCTGGTGATGCCCTGCGGGCTCATCGGCTCGCCGACCGTGGCCCAGGAACGGATCTGGAACGGCGCCGAGGGCGCCCAGCTGGCCCGCTCGGTCGCCGGCCTGCACGACGCCCCGGTGGACGTGCTGATGTGCTATGAGATCGCCGGTGTCAACGGTCTGCTCCCGGTCCTCTGGGCGGCCCGCCTCGGTACCCCGTTGCTCGACGCGGACGGGATGGGCCGCGCGTTCCCGGAGATGCAGCAGCAGGCCATGCACGTTGCCGGCGTCGCGGCGAGCCCCGTGGTGCTCACCGACGGCCTTCGCAACGTCATCGTGGTGGAGGCGGCCGACAACCAGGCCGCCGAGCGGTTGGCGCGCAGCTGTGCGGCGTCCTTCGGTGGCACCTGCGCCGGCGCGCTCTACGTCATGACCGGCCGGGTCGCCGCCACCGCCGCGATCCCCGGTTCGGTCTCCCGGGCGTTGCAGGTGGGCACGACGATGCGCGGACGCACCAGCGGCTGGTCGGAGGCGCTCGCCGACGAGACCGGGGGCCGGGTGCTCCTGGAGGGCCGGGTCACCGAGATCGAGCGCTCCGGCGGCGCCGGGTTCGCCCGCGGGCACGCCGTCGTCGACGGGTCCCGGGGGCGGACGCGGCGCCGGCTGCGGCTGGAGATGCAGAACGAGGTGCTCGCGGCGCTCGAGGACGGCGAGGTGCTGGCCACCGTCCCCGACATCATCGCCGTACTCGGGCTGGTGAACGGGCGCCCGGTGGGTACGGAGCGGTTGCAGTACGGCCAGCGGGTGGCGGTCGTGGCGCTGCCCGCCCCCGCCGTGTGGCGTTCGGAGCAGGGGCTGCGGGTGGTCGGGCCCCGCTCGTTCGGCTACGACCTCGACTACGTCGGCGGCGGCCGGCACGACACCCGCGAGGTCGCGGATGCCGACCGCTGAGGGCCTGCGGCTGGGCATCGACGTGGGCCGCACGAACACCGACGCGGTGGTGGTCGACCACCTCGGCGCGCTGGTCGCCCGGGTGAAGGTCCCGACGCTGCCCGACCTCGGCGTCTCGGTCGACACCGCGGTCGTCGGGCTGCTCGACCAGCCGGAGGTCGATCTCGCCCGGGTCGGCTGTGTGACGCTGGGAGCGCCGCGCACCACCGACCCGATCCGGACCGGACGCGGCCTGCGCCGGGTGGCGGTGCTGCGCATCGGCGGCCCGCTCACCTCCGCCGTGCCGCCGCTGGTCACCTGGCCGCAGGCCCTGCGGGACACGGTGGCGGCCGGGAGCGTGATCGTCGCGGGCGGGTGCGAGTTCGACGGGGAACGGATCGCCCCGCTCGACGAGGCCGCGATCGCGGCCTTCGTCCGCGAGGTGGCCCCGGCCGCCGAGGCGGTGGCCATCACCGCGGTCTTCTCACCGGTCGATCCGGGCGACGAGCTGCGCGCGGCGGCCATCGTGCGCAGCGAGCTCGGCGAGATCCCGATCTCGATGAGCCACGAGATCGGGTCGATGGGGCTCCTGGAGCGGGAGAACGCGACGGTCCTCAACGCCGCGCTGTCCGGTGACGCCGCCGCCGTCGCGGAGGTGCTGCGGGCGGCGATGCGCCGCAGCGGCGTGGACGCCGAGTGCTACCTCACGCAGAACGACGGCACCCAGATGGCCCTGGCCTACGCGACCCGCTTCCCGGTGCTCCTCATCGGCAGCGGCCCGGCCAACAGCATGCGCGGGGGAGCCCACAGCAGCGGCGTGACCGATGCCGTCGTCGCCGACATCGGCGGTTCGAGCACGTCGGTGGGCCGGTTGGTCAACGGGTTCCCGTGGCAGTCGCTCATGCCCTACACGGTGAGCGGGGTGGTCACCAACTTCCGGTTGCCCGACGTGGTCGAAGTGCCGGTCGGGGGCGGTCCGGTCCGCGACTCCCTGTGCTGGGGCGGCTCCGTCCCCACACTCACCGACGCCGCCGTGCTCGCCGGGCGCACCACGTTCGGTCCGCATTCCGTGCCGGGCCAGTGGGGTGCGCGGCTGGCCCGCAGGCTGGCCGAGGCCGACCGGCTGCTGGCCGAGGCCGTCGACCGCGTCGGTCTGGGGGCCGAGGACCTGCCGCTGGTGGTGGTCGGTGGAGCGGGAGGCATCGCCCCCGCCCGGATCCCCGGCACCGTCGAGGTCATCCGCCCGCCGCATTTCGAGGTGGCCAACGCGCTCGGGGCCGCGATCGCACCGGTCAGCGGCTACGCGGAGCGGATCTGCTCCGGACGCCCGGACCTGCTGCGGGCGGCGATCGAGGAGCTCACCGCCGACGCGTTCGGCCGGGCGATCCAGGCCGGTGCCGACCCGGACCGCGTGCGGGTCGCCGGGACCGAGGAGGTTCCGCTGACCTACCTGCGCGACCCGGCGGTCCGGATCAGGGTCCGGGCCACCGGTCCACCGGTCACGGCCGCGGCCTCCATGGCCGTTCCGACCACCCACGACACAGATCGGAGGACCCGGACATGACGGGGATGACAACGGTGATCGGGCAGCGGTTCCTCCGCCGGGACGGGCTAGAGAAGGTCACCGGCGAGGCCCGCTACACCGCCGACCTGGCCTTCACCGGTCTGCTGCACGCCACGTTCGTCTACGCTGGCCGGCCGCACGCCCGGATCGTGGCGATCGACACCACGGCCGCCGCGGGGATGCCGGGGGTGCACGCGGTGCTGACCCAGGCCGACGCGCCGATGGTGCGCTACGGGATGTTCGTCAAGGACCGCACGCTGTTCGCGCACGAGGTGGTCCGGTTCGAGGCCGAGATCGTCGCGGCGGTGGCGGCCGACACCCCGGAGCACGCGGCCGCGGCCGCGGCGGCCGTGCGGGTGGAGTACGAGGACCTGCCTCCCGTCCTCGATGTCGAGGACGCCCTGACCGCGTCCCCGCTGCACGCGGACTGGGCCGGTTACGTGACCCAGGAGGGGGTGCGGCGCGGCCCCAACGACTGCGGCCACATGACCTCGGTCAAGGGCGACGTCGACGCCGGGTTCGCCGAGGCCGACCTGCGGCTGACCGAGACCTACAGCAGCGACATGTCCCACGCGGTGCCGATCGAGCCGCACGCGGTGGTCGCCCAGTGGCAGGGGGAGAAGGTGACGATCTGGAGCACCAGCCAGGTCCCGTTCCCGGCCCGCGCCGGTGTCGCCGAGACGCTGCAGATCCCGCAGAGCAACGTCCGGATCGTCGTGCCGCACCTCGGCGGCGGGTTCGGCGGCAAGTGCGACTTCCACTTCGAGGCCCACGTCGCCCTGCTGGCCAGGGCCACCCGGCGCCCGGTGCGCCTGGTGTTCACCCGGCGCGAGGAGTTCCTGGCGACCGACAAGGTGCGCCACGCCGCCCGGATCGAGCTGACCACCGGTGTGCGCCGGGACGGCACGATCACCGCACGGCGGGCCCGGCTGCTGCTCGACTCCGGCGCGTACTGCGGCGACGCGCTGTTCGCCACAGAGATCGGGCTGATGATGGTGGCCGGCCCGTACCGCATCGCGAACCTGCACGCCGAGGTGCACACCGTCTACACCAACCGCACCCCGGCGGGCAGCGTGCGCGCGCCCGGCGGACCGCAGACGTGCTGGGCGGTCGAGCAGCACACCGACGAGCTGGCCCGGCTGGTCGGGCTGGACCCGCTGGAGTTCCGGCGGCGCAACCTGGTGCGGGCCGGTGACACCGGGCAGACCGGCCAGCGGTTCGTCAGCTCCAGCGCGCAGCGGTGCCTGGACCGCGCGGCCGAGCTCGCCGGCTGGCCGGGCGCCGAGCTGGGCCCCGACGAGGCGCTCGGTGTCGCGGTCGGCTGGTGGTTCAGCCTCGCGGTGACCTCGGGCGCTTATCTCAAGATCAATCCCGATGGCACCGGCACGATCATCACCGGCGCCCAGGAGAACGGCAGCGGTTCGGTGATGGGGCTGGCGATGCTGGCCGCGGAGGAGCTCGGGATGCGCCCCGAGTCGTTCTCGATCCTCTACCAGGACACCGACGCCGGCCCGTTCGACATCGGCAGCGCCGGCAGCCAGACGACGTTCAACAACGGTCGCGCCGTGATGGAGGCCGCCCGGGACGTGCGCGGCAAGCTGCTGGAGCTGGCCGCCGACCGGCTGGAGATCCACGAGCGCGACCTCGAGCTCGTCGACGGGGCGGTGCGGGTCAAGGGCGCACCGACGCGCTCGATCCCGTTGGCCGAGCTGGCGGCCGGCGCGCAGCTGATCGGCAGCGGATCGGGCACCCCGCCGCCGCTGCCCGAGCACGATCTCACCGGCTGCGGCGGCCGGCTCGGCTACGCCGCGTTCGGCTCACCGTCCTTCTTCTGCCACATCGCCCGCGTGCGGGTGGACCGCGACACCGGGGTCGTATCGGTCCCCGAGGTCGTCGCCGTGCACGAGTTCGGACGCGTGCTCAACCCGCTCGGCGCGCAGGGCCAGGTCGAGGGCGGGGTCGTCCAGTCCGTGGGGATGGCGCTGCTGGAGGGCAGCCGGTACGAGGGCGGCCATCAGCTCAACCCGGGCCTGCTGGGCTACAAGCTGGTCACCGCCCCCGACGCACCGAGGATCACGGTGGACTTCCTCGACGATCCCGTGGACCAGGGCGGTCCCCACGGGGCGAAGGCGGTGGGGGAGCCACCGGTGGTGGGCACCCCCGCGGCGATCGGCAACGCCATCGCCGCCGCGACCGGCGCGCGCGTCCGGGCGCTGCCGATGAACGCCGAACGCGTGTGGGCGGCGCTGCAGTCCGCCGCCGTCACCACCGGCCGGTCGGACGGTGACGCGTGAGCTTCTTCGCACCCGACACGGCGGCGGACGTCGTCGCGCTGCTCCACGACCACCCCGGCGCGCGGATGGTGGCGGGCGGCACCGATCTGGTGGTCACGGCCCGCGGGGGCAGGCAGCCGCTGCCCGGTTCGCTGATCGCGATCCACCGGGTCGCGGAGCTGGCGGAGCAGCGGCGGACCGCGGACGGCATCGTCCTCGGGGCGCTGACCACGCACGCGTGGATCGACCGGTCCGCGGAGATCCGGTCCCGCTGGTCGGCCCTCGCCGACGCGTCGGCCATGATCGGTTCCCCCGCCACCCGGCACACCGGCACGCTGGGCGGGAACCTGATGAACGCCTCGCCCGCGATGGACACCGGTTCACCCCTGCTGGTCCTGGACGCCACCGTCGAGCTCCGGGCTCCCGGCGGCACCCGCACCGTCGGGATCGCGGAGCTGCTCGCCGGCCCCGGCCGGACCACCGCCGCGGCCGACGAGCTGCTCACCTCCGTCCGCATGCCGACGCCCGCGCCGGGAACGGGGAGTGCCTACGTCCGGCTGGAACACCGGAAGGCCATGGAGATCGCCGTCGTCGGCGCCGCGGCGGCCGTCCGCCTCGGCCCGGACGGCCTGATCGCCGCGGCCCGGATCGCGGTCACCGCGGTGGCCCCGGTCTGCCTGCGCACGCCCGACGCGGAGGCGGTCCTGCTCGGTGCCCGGCCGGACGCCGAGGCACTGGCCGCCGCGTCCCGTGCCGCGACCGCGGCGGTGCGGCCCATCAGCGACGTCCGGGCGAGCGCGGCCTACCGGCGAGCCATGACGGCGGTCGTGGTGACGCGGGCCCTGACCCTCGCCGTGACCAGGACCGCGCAGACCAGGAGAGCGGCATGAGACATCCACTGCACGTCACCGTCAACGGCATCGCCACCGGGACGGAGGTCGAGTCGCACCGCTCGTTGCTGTCGGTCCTGCGGGACGAGGTCGGCCTGACCGGCCCCAAGGAGGGCTGCGACGACTCCGAGTGCGGTGCGTGCATGGTGCTGCTCGACGGACGTCCGGTGAACGCGTGCTCCTACCTCGCGCTGCAGACCGACGGCCGGGAGGTCACGACCGTCGAGGGTGTCGCGGACGCCGAGGGCCTGCACCCGGTCCAGCGGGAGCTGCTCGAGGCGGGCGGGGTGCAGTGCGGCTTCTGCACCCCCGGCATCGTGATGTCGGCGACGGCGTTGCTCGACAGCGAGCCGGACTGCGACGAGGACCAGGTCCGCCGGGCGCTGGCCGGGAACCTGTGCCGGTGCACGGGCTATCAGAAGATCGTCGAGGCGGTGCTGCGTGCGGCGCGCTCGCGGCCGCGCCCGCTGCGGGGTCCCGAGGGGGGCCCGCAGCAGTAGACCGTCCCGGTGACACCGGAGCCCGGCGCGGACATCCGCGCCGGGCTCCGCGCTGTTCCGGCCCGGGACGGACGGGTAGGCGACCGCGGGACAGCGATGTAACTCACTGTTGACATTGCAAATGTGCTGTGCGCATCCCCCAACTTCCGGGCGCGATTCGGTTGAAGTCCCGAAGAACCGTCCAAGATCTGCAAATACGCTCGACCTGATCGCACGTTCGACCCGGCGAACACGGTTTCAGCGTGACAACCGCTCCCGGGGCCCGTTCCCGTCGTCGCCGCTCTCTCCCTGGGAGTCCACCACCGATGAAACCTCCTGCCTTCACCCATCACCCCTGCCGCACCGTGGACGAGGCCGTCGGCCTCCTCGACTCGGCATCCGACGACTCCAAGGTCATCTCCGGGGGCCAGAGCCTGGTCCCGATGATGAACCTGCGCCTGGCCAACCCGGCCCACCTGGTGGACCTGAACGGGATCCCCGGTCTGGACGGCATCGAGGTCGGCGACCGGACCCTGACCGTCGGGGCCACCGCCCGCCAGCACGACGTCGAGCGCTCCGCGCACGTCACGACGGCGGCACCGCTGCTCGCGGCGGCCCTGAAGCACGTCGGGCACCCGCAGATCCGCAACCGGGGAACGGTCGTGGGCAGCCTCTGCCACGCCGACCCCGCCGCCGAGATGCCGGCCGTGTTCCTCACCCTGGGCGGCCACGTCAGCGCGCAGAGCCCGAGTGGCACGCGGACGATCGCCGCCGAGGACTTCTTCGACTCCTACCTCACCACCGCGCTGGAGCCGAACGAGATCGCCACGGCCGTCACCTTCGACACCCCGAACGGGTCGTCGGGCTGGTACTTCGAGGAGGTCGCGCGCCGGCACGGCGACTTCGCCATCATCGGGATCGTCGCGCTGCTGACGCTCGCCGGCGGTGTCGTCTCCGACGCGCGGCTGACGGTCTTCGGCGGTGCGGCCACGCCCGTGCGCATCCCGGCCGCCGAGCAGCTGCTCGTCGGCGTCGCGGCCGCCGACGTGGACGCGGACCTGCTGGCCAGGGCGGCCGCCGAGACGTCTGCCGCCCTGCGCCCCAGCGACGACATCCACGCGAGTGGCGACTACCGCAGGCACGTCGCGGGCGTCCTGACCACCCGCGGCCTCCGCACCTCGCTCGAGCGCGCCGTCGCCGGCTCCTGAGCCGCGTCCACCCGAAGGAGACATGAGATGGCGACCACCCCCAAACAGGCAGTCACCCTGACGCTCAACGGCGAGGACCACGAGGTCCTCATCGAAGCCCGGCGCACCCTCGCCGACGTCCTGCGTGAGGACGTCGGCCTCACCGGTACGAAGCTCGGCTGCGAGCACGGAGTCTGCGGTGCCTGCACCGTCCTGATGGACGGCAGCGCCGTCCGGTCCTGCCTGATCTTCGCGGTGCAGGCCCAGGACGCCGAGATCGCGACCGTCGAGAGCCTCGACGAGGACGGGAAGCTCGACCACGTCCAGCAGGCGTTCACCGACAACCACGGCCTGCAGTGCGGCTTCTGCACGGCCGGCATGTTGATGACGACCCACGCGCTGCTGGCCGACAACCCCGATCCCACCGACGAGGAGATCCGCGTCGGGCTCAACGGCAACCTGTGCCGGTGCACCGGCTACACCAACATCGTCAAGTCCGTCGCCGCCGCGGCGGCCGCAAGGAAGGCGGCGACGTCGAGTGCGCAGGCTTCCTGACCCCCAGTCCACCGTCGCCCCGCCGCAGGTGAAGGACCAGCCCCATGTCTGAGACGATCACCGAGAAGCACCTGACGATCCGCAAGGACAAGTTCATCGGCACGCGCGCCAAGCGCGTCGAGGACCCCCGCTACCTCACCGGCACGGCGCGCTACGTGGCGGACCTGGAACTGCCGCGGATGCTGCACGCGGTCTACGTCCGCTCCCCGCATCCGCACGCGCGCATCGTCTCCATCGACACCTCGGTGCTGCCCGGCCTGGGCAGGTCGGTGTGGGTGTTCACCGGCCAGGACCTGAGCGAGGTCCCGCCGTTGGTCGACCACGTGGCGTTGGAGAACCTCCTGCGCACACCGCAGAACGTCATCGCGATCGACAAGGTGCGCTTCGTCGGCGATGCCGTCGCCGTCGTCGTGGCGGGGGACCGGTACGCCGCCGAGGACGCCGCGGAGGAGCTCGGGGCGGCGGTCGAGTACGAGGTGCTGGCGCCGGTGCCCAGCGTCGAGGCGGCCAACGCCCCGGGCGCCGCCATCCTGCACGAGGCGCTGGGCACCAACGAGATCTACCGGCAGACCGAGCGGCACGGCGACACCGACGCCGCGTTCGCCGCGGCCGACCGGGTGTTCACCACGAGGTTCCACCACAACCGCTACGGCGCGGCGCCGATGGAGACCCGCGGTGTGCTGGCCAACTACGAGCGCTCCGAGCAGCAGCTGACGGTGTGGTCGTCCACGCAGATGCCGCACTTCCTGCGCTCGGTGATCGCCGGTCAGCTCAGCCTGCCCGAGCACCGGGTGCGGGTGATCGCCCCCGAGGTCGGCGGCGGTTTCGGGCAGAAGATGGCCACCTCGCCCGAGGAGATCGCGATCCCCTACATCGCGCTGCAGCTCGGCCGCCCGGTGAAGTGGATCGAGGACCGGCACGAGCACCTGCTGGCCGCCACCCAGGCCAAGGAGGAGTACATCAACCTCGAGGTCGCGGTCAGCAACGACGGCATGCTGCTCGGCGTCCGGGGCGAGTTCATCGGTGACGGCGGCGGTTACTCGTTCAACACCGAGAGCGCGCTGATCGAGCCCGCGCTCGCGGCGAAGTCCTTCCCGGGCCCGTACCGGATCGAGGCCTTCGACGAGGAGGTCGCGGCCTCGCTCACGAACAAGAGCCCGGTCGCGGCGTACCGCGGGGTGGGCTGGACCGCGGCGAACACCGTGCGCGAGATCATGATCGACGAGATCGCCCGCGGGCTGGACATCGACCCCGTCGAGATCCGGCGCCGCAACATGCTCAGCTCCGACGAGCTGCCCTACCGCTCGGTCACCGGGCAGCTCTACGACAGCGGCAGCTATCTCGAGTCGCTCGAGCTGGCGATGACGACGGTGGACTACCCGGCGTTCCGCGCGATGCAGGCGCGGCTGCGCGAGCAGGGTCGCTACATCGGGCTCGGGATCAGCTCGTATGTGGAGCAGACGGCGTGGGGCAGCGACTCCTCGGCCCAGGCGGGCACCCCGCTGCCCTCGCACGACAACTCCACGGTGACCCTCGACCCCGGTGGCAAGGTCACGGTGGCGGTCAGCACGTCGTGCCACGGACAGGGACACGAGACGTCCTACGCGCAGATCGCCGCCGACGGTCTCGGCGTCGACATGGCCGACGTCAAGGTGGTCTACGGCGACACGTCGACCTCGCCCTACGGGCTAGGGACATACGCCAGCCGCAGCGCGGTCATCGGTGGTGCGACGGTGGCGCGGGCCTCGGCCGACGTCCGTGAGCAGGTGCTCAAGGTCGCCGGGAACATGCTCGAGGCCAACCCGGACGACCTGGTCATCACCGACGGCGTCATCTCCGTGGTGGGCACCCCGTCGGTGTCGAGGACCCTCGCCGAGGTGGCCTACGCGGCCTACTGGGACTCCGAGGTCCGCTCCGACGAGCCCTTGCTGACGGCGACCCGGTTCTACGACCCGCCCGCGACCTACGCCAACGGCTGCGTCGTGGTGCTGGTCGAGGTGGACGAGGGCACGGGGGTCGTCACGCTGGACCGCATCGTGGCGATCGAGGACTGCGGCACCGTGATCAACCCGATGATCGTCGAGGCGCAGGTGCAGGGCGCGATCACGCAGGGCATCGGTGGCGCGCTGTTCGAGGAGTTCATCTACGGCGACGACGGGCAGCCTCTGACGACGACGTACATGGACTACCTGATCCCCACCTCCACCGACGTCCCGCCGATCGAGGTGCTCAGCCTGGAGTCGCCGTCGCCGTTCAGCGTGGGTGGCATCAAGGGCATGGGTGAGGGTGGCCAGATCGCCGCTCCCGCGGCGGTCGCGAACGCCGTCGCCGACGCCCTGGCCCCGTTCGGCGCCGAGATCCGCAAGCTCCCGCTGGCTCCGGACTACGTGCTGAGGCTGATGGGCAAGATCGGTTCCGCCGAGAGCTGAGATCCACCGGAGGCGTGCGTCGACCGGCCTCTCCCGGCCGGGCGGCGCACGCCTGTGTGCTCCGACCAGTTCCGACCCCGACCCGGCTCGACCTCGAGCAGCGAAGGCAGGCCGACCGATGACCAGCTCACCGCCGACCCCCCCTCGACACCCTGGGGCGGCCCCTCCGAGACCTGCGCATCTCGGTCACCGACCGCTGCAACTTCCGGTGCCGCTACTGCATGCCGCGGGAACGCTTCGGTCCCGGCCACCAGTTCCTCGCCGGCGACCACCTCCTGAGCTTCGACGAGATCAGCAGGCTGGCGCGGGTGTTCGTGGGGATCGGGGTCCGCAAGATCCGGCTCACCGGCGGTGAGCCGCTGCTGCGGCCACGGATCGAGCGGCTCGTCGGCGAGCTCGCCGCACTGCCCGGCGTCGACCTGGCCATGACGACCAACGGCTCACTGCTCATGCCCCGGCTCGACGCCCTGGTGGAGGCCGGGCTCTCCCGGGTGACGGTGAGCCTGGACTCGGTCGACCCGCAGATGTTCGGGGAGCTCACCGACAGCCCCGGCGGGGCAGAGCGTCACCTCACCCGCGCCCCCCAGGTAGGTCGTATGACCGGATACGTCGAATTATCCTGTCGCCTACTACGTATCATTTCGTGCTTAGTATCGATACGTAATGACGTGTTTTGACTGCGGGGTGTGGAGCAGATCTGGAGCACGGGTATGCGCTGAACCGACCTGAACAGGTTCCAATCGCGCCGAACTGCACCACGCCGACGTGCGCAGAGTCTGTTTGCGCAGGTCACAGCACTTGTCGGGCCGGGCTGGGGGACAAGGAGTCAATCTGACACTGTGGACAGTGATCAACGTTCTGACCTGCATAGATGCCATGAGTAGGGTGCGCCAACTCCGTGACCCCTTGACGAGTCGTCAGGTCCGGCCGGACTTGCCCTGAAGTCAGGCCCGCTGGCGGCGACCTCCTGGCTCAGGGTTAGGCCCGGTTCGGGCGACCTCTCGAGGAGTCGTCAGAGCTCTGTAAACCTATTTGAGGTGGGTCCAGTCCTCGCGACCGCTCATCAGGTGACCAAGTCACCGGGCACGAAGGACTACTCCTACAGCCGGACGGAGGTCGAGACTCTGATCGGAATGACGGCCGCGTTGTTGCGCATAGTGCCTTAACTTTCGCGGGACCTGGCGATCTCCGTTGGATTGAGGAGGGATCTCACGCTGAAATGGGCGTCGGCCGTCAGCTCCGCGATGACCTTGCTGATCGTGGGGGTCGGTTCGGTGCCGGAGAGTGCCTGTGCGAGGGCACGGCGGACCCGCACATCGATGTCGCGTGCGAGTGCCAACCCAATCGTCGGGTCGGAGGGTGCAGTCGTCGCCCAGGTGATGGCGCCGAGCGAGCGGGCGGCCCAGTCGGGCTGGATGATCAGCAGGGGAAGGTCGTGGAGGAGATCGGCGGGGGAAAGCCGCTGTAGTGCACGGACGGCGAAGTACCCGCTGCCAGGCACGCTGAGCAGGTTGAGCGCCCGCGCTCGGACGGCGGCGTGCTGTTCGGGCGTTCGGGCGAGCGTGGCGGCGAGGAATGTCGCGTGCGGACGGGTGTCGATGGTCAGTCCGGACACGCGGAAGGTGCCTAGTGGGTGGTTGCCGATGTTGCATATGAGGTCGCCTGGAGACGGGTTGGCGTCATCGGCAACGGTGATCGCTCGACGGAACAACTCGGCGGTGTCGTCGAGATCGACGCTCAGGTTCGTCGCCGCCAGCAGGTAGTCCGCGCGGTTGTCGCCCGGCTCGTACGGCGCGGCGACGCGGTCAAGTTGAAGTGCGATCAGACGTCGGCGTTGCTCGGGCGGCACGTGTATGGCTAGCTGTGACTGGCGGACAGCGTCCGTGCCGAAGCCGATCGACTCGGCGGTGTTGCGCGACGGTCGGGCAAGTAGGTCGGCGGCGTCCGCGATCTGGGCCGCGCCGGGTACCTCGCCGAGGAGCACGACCAGAGCGGACGCGGAGAGGTTCCCTGCCGTTTCGAGATCGCGGAGACGCTCGATGACCACGGTTCGGTGCTGCCGGAACAGTTCGACGGCGTCGTGCTCGACCCTCTGTGACACGCCTGAATCCGCCGCGGCGAGCAGGTCGAGCAACTGGGTGAGTGCTGCGGCGCGCAGGGATTCATGGGTCTCGGCGATGCTGATGCACAGCTGGACGTGGCTGTCGTCGGTGTACCGGGAGGAGTTCGGGCTGCGGGGGACTGATGGCGCAAGGTAGTCGAGGGCGGCCGCCGCGGCCGGCTCCGACAGGCGTGGTGCGAGCGCGGCGAGGGCTTTCAGGGCGTCGAGAAGCACCGACGGCGCGAGGAGCGGGCTGTCGGCGAGCGTGCTGGCTTCGGCGCGGTGCAGAACCTCGATGGCAGTGTCGACGATCTCCGCGACATGATCGTCGGGCACGATGTCCGCCTGTGTGGCGATGACGCGGAACGCGGCGGCAGGAATCCAGTACGCCGGTGTCTGGCCCAGATGGTGGCGCACATCCAAGTACAGGTCGCCGACGGTCCGGGCGAGTTCCTCGGCAGCTGATGCCTGTCCGGCCGCGATGAGCAAATCGGCGGAGAGGGTGGGCTCGGCTCCGGTCCCGTAGGCGTTGGCCAGGAGGAGGCGCGCGTCGATGACCTCGCCCCACCACCCGCAGGCGTGCGCGATGCGCAGAAGGGACCGCAGGGCTGGCACGGCGACGTGGGGCTTGCCGTCGACGATGGCGCGCAGCGCCCGTTCCCGCAGCCGTTCCAGTTGATGGGGTGGTCCACCCGAGATCGAATAGAGGGCACGCGCGAGGCGATGGGACTCGGCGAACTCGCTGTTGATGCCCTCCTGTCGCGAGCTCAGGACGCGACGGGCGTGTACCCACTCGGCGGCGTGGGCGTGCTCGCCGGTCAGACATGCTTGCTCGACCGCATCGGCCCAGGCCTCGTCGGCCTCGCCGTGCCCGCCTCGTTCAGCGACGTGCATTGCGTAGCGGGCCAGGACGTGAGCTGCGACCGAACGAGATGGCCGATGTCGTCGAGCCGCGCCGAGCAGCGTTGTCCACTCGCCGGTGACGTCGGCAACCTCGGTGCGCAGCGCGACGGCCAACGCCATCGGACCGTCGTCGTCGATCACGCCGTCCGCGAGCGTCTCGAGTCGATCGGCTAGCGCGCTCAACGCCGTCGCGTTGTCCGTCGTCCAGGCGCAGCCCGGGTCGATGGCGGCCGCCTGCGCCGCTAGTAAGGCTAGCCGCGAATGCTCGACCAGCACGGCGTCGTCGACGGCGTCCATCGGGATGTCCGGGGCGCCGAAGGGCTGGCGCAGCAGCATCAGCGCGTGCTCGGCGATCGACGCAAGGATCATGCTCGTGGGCGACGAGTCGTCGGCGCGCATGCCGCGCGTCAGGGCGTGTGCTTCGTCCTGGTCGGGAACGTCGATCGCCCGCCAGAACTCGTCACTCAGCAGTCGGACGCCTTCGTCGTGCCGTCCAGCCCGCTGCAGCAGCTCTGCGCGACGAGGCACCAGGACGATCGCATGCGCCGCGAAACCGCCGTTGCGGAGCAGCTCGATCGCGTCCTGTACGGCCTCGGCGGCTCGGGCCGGTTCGGTAGCCTGCAGACGATCGGCGCGCGCCAGTCGTAGCTGGGCACCGGTGACGTCGGCCGGGCCGCGCAGCATGGCGTCGGCCAGGACGACGCGGTCGGGAGGCGCGGTCGGGACGACGTCCAGCGGTGCCGGGTAGCAGAAGGAGTCAACGGCGTGGTCGCCGAAGAACTCCGCAACGATGTCTCGGCGGCGGCGCAGCATGTCGCACTGCGTCCGTTGATCCCAGAAATCGATCTCCACATCAGGGTGTGCGGCGATCAGGCGGTACAGCTCGTCGGTGACCTGCCGCTGGTCGGCGTCGCACGCAGCTGCGACGAACAGGCGGGCGACCGGGAACGGGATCTCCGCGCGGTGGGCGATGAACTTGTCCACGGCTGCGGTGAGGTCGGCGGCCGTGAAGGTCTGGTAGCGCTTGGTCTGGATCGCCTCCCCAGTGCCGTCTGCCGCCTGCCCAGCGATGTCGATGCCGTACTGGCTCTGACCGCGAACTCCGTAGAGACGGACGTTGCGCAAGCCCCGGTCGTCCTGCGCGATCCGGCGTAGGAGCGCTTCGTACCTCTCCCATGGCAACTCGTGCAGCGGCAGTCGTTCAAGGCGTGGGGCGACGATCAACGGGCGTCGGTTGGAGTCATCCCGCTCAGTTGCGTCGCCGCCGTCCACCACGATGAGCGAGTCTAGAGATGGGTCCCGACGATATCGGCGGAGGTAGACGAGGTTCCCGACGGCGGCCTGCGCGAGAACGAGACGTCGGCACAGAGGGGCCGACGTATCGGGCATGCGCATGAAGACATCGACCTCGCCGGCACACCCGTCAACGGGTGGCGTGGTGGAGTGCGGTAAGTCCGTTGTTGTGGTTGACGATCGGGGAGTAGTCCAGTTCGGTCCGGGCTCGGGTGATGTCGATCGTGCATTCCAGGGAGGACAGCCACAGCGCCATCCGCGTCAGCGGTGGTCGGCCCGGGAGCGGGAAGGTGCGCCACGCCCATTCGCCTGCCGCGGTGATGCGGTCGGCGACCGAGCGCGGCAGGGTCCGTGCTGGTGGCGTCGTGTCGGCGGTGGCGAGGATGCGGGTGACGAACTCGCGGAACGGAATCGGTTCGCCGTCGGTGACGAAGTAGGCGTGGCCGCCGCGCCCCCGCTTCGCGGCGAGCACCAGCGCCTCGACCACGTCGGCCACGTGGGTGGTCTCCATCAGGTGGGTGCCTGCGCCGATCCAGGCGAATCGCCGTGCTCGGACGGCGTCCAGCAGGCCGGGCAGGATCGTGGCGTTGTGGGGCCCCACACCAGGCGCGGCCGGATGGCCACAGTCGTCAGCCCGCCGGAGTCGGCGTCCAGGACCAGTTGCTCGGCCTGCGCCTTCGTTGCCGCGTACGGCGCCGGCGACCCGGGGCGGAGTGGGACGGTCTCGTCCACGCCGATCAGGGGCCGCGCGTCCAGGAGGACGGCCTCGGTGCTGAGGTGGACCAGGCGCTCGACCCCGGTGGTGCGGCAGGCCTCGATGACGGCCGCCGTGCCGTCGACTTTGACGCGGGTGTTGTCCGGTCGCGGCGCCCACTCGTCGACCAGCGCGGCGAGATGGAACACGACCGCTGCGCCGCGCGCGGCGTCGGCCGGGATCGCGGCGAGATCACCGGCGACCGGCTCGGCGCCGAGCTCGGCGACGCAGGCGGCGGCGCGAGTCGAGCGGGCCAGCGCGCGGACGGTCCAGCCGTCGCGGACCAGTCGCTCGATCAGGTGCCCCCCGACGAATCCGGATCCGCCGGTGACGAATGCCGTGGGCAACCGCTCCGGTGCGTTCACGGGACGAGCACACCACGCCTCCTGCAACAGGCCGGAATCAAGGTCGGTGATTGCCTCCTTCGACGCCCGGAGCGCGCGAGGGAGCCCTGCCGGGAAGGCGGCGAGCCGACTCGGGTGGCTGGTCACCACACCTGCGCTGGCTTGGTCTGGGCCGGAAGGGCGGTCGACATCCTGAACCGGGAATCGCCCGCGCCGAGAGCAGCTACGTGGAGCAGCTCGGACGCAACCGGTTCGGAGTCGGATGTCCGACTCGATACGCTGGCTGATCACGAGCGGAGGTGTCGGTGCGCATCGAGTATCGGGCGGCATGGGTGCCCTTTGGTGATGGTCAGACTCCGGAGCGGGTCGCGCTCGCGGTCGACTGGATCGAACGGGAGTGCGCTGAGCAGCAGACGACCGGCGTGGCGATCGTGTCGCGCAAGGGCGACATTAGCGGGTACTCCGCGCCGCTTCGGGAGTTCAGTGCCCGGCACGAGGTGACGACCAGGCGCGGCAGCGCGCCTAAGCGGAGGGGGCCTGGCCCCGTGCTTGCGTACAACCTCCAGTTCGACGATCTTGGTTACGCCGAGCGCCTGGCCCACGGCTCGTCACTGTGTGCGACCGAATGGCCTGACGTGCCGATGGCCGGGTGGGCAGCCGCTCGCGGCGCCCTGAATCTCGTAACGGGGGAGGTCACCTCGCGGCCCGCCGACGACGTGGTGGCGCTACTCAACAACCTCAGTCTGGCCGGGAACAACGGGTGGTTCGACGAGCCGGGCAAGCGCGATGCTCGACGACTGCTCGGTGAGCTGCGCGCTGCTGCACCTGACCTCGATGCGGCCTACTTGGTGAGCTACCAGGTTGGACTCGGCGACGTCTCGGCGGACTCCGTCAAGCACCTGCTCGGACTCGCCAACAAGATCCATAACCGTTAGCGCGCGCTATTTATGAGGCTACCCTTTGCGGCTGGATGTCCGCACGTCCACCGAGGCCAGCACGCCCACCGAGCTCGACGCCCTGCCGCCCTACATTGGCCGGCCGCACGACGAGGAGCTCGCCAGAGTTCGGTCGACCACTACGGCGAGCGGTGATCCTCCCGATGCGGGCGTGGAGGTCGCCGGGGCCTGGGCCGGTCACCACCGACACACGACTGCGGCGGCGTGGTTCGACCGGCAGGATCGAGCCCTGCTGCTCTGCCGGACAACGCACACGAGCCTGATCCGGCTGTTGACCATCCCGACGTTGATGGGGCCGGACGTGCTCATCCGACGAGCAGCGTGGCAGGGTTTGAAACGCGTGCTTGACATTGACCGGACGCGGTGGAGCAATTCTGGAGCCGGCTTCCGAGCTGGACGGTGTTGAACTGCGCTCAACGGCGTCGAACTGCACCGGCGTGACGGGTGTAGAGTCTGTTTCCGCAGGTCAGCGCCTTCGGCGGGCCGGGCTGGGGGACAAGGAGTCAATCTGACACTGTGGACAGTGATCAACGCTCTGACCTGCATTGATGCAGGGAGCAGGATGCGCTAACTCCGTGACCCCTTGACGAACCGTCAGGTCCGGCCGGACTTGACTCGAAGTCAGGTCCGGGGGCTTCTTGCCACTTGAGAGCTCGTCAGGGAGTCGAAGCGCCCGCGTAGGAAGTCAACGGTGCAGCAGCCGACGTTCTCAGGTGTTCTGCCTGAGTACTCAAAACCACCGAGTTCAGACTCCCTAGCGACGAGTATTCGCGGGGGCGCGCAGCTTCAAAGTGGGTGCGCATCCTCGCCGGGCCGTGGTGCCACCTTGCCTGACCGCGTCAGGTGCCCGAACCACCCTCACCGATGGGTTACCCGATCAGGCACGGACTCCAGCACGACGCGCATGACATCGCGCGTGATTCCATGTTCACGCACTCAGACCTGAGTACTACTGCCGCCGTCACCACTTGCAAGAAATCGTCCTGTGACGAACACTGCAACAAGTGCGACCAGATCCACCGATCCGATAATTGTTCCAGCCGTGTCATGGCCCGTGAAGATCAAGACGCCGGCAACTGCCAAGAAGGCTAATGCAATCGTAAGGCCGAACCTCTGGCCGCGTTGACGGAGCTTTGCCGACTCAAGATTCATCTGATGCCGATGCTCCTGCTCCTTCTCGGCCATGCGAACCAGGCGCGCCGTCGCGCCGGGCATGCACTGCTCGTATGCCATGAGGTCGGCCGGGGTGGGAAATTGCGTCGCAACTTCGTCCGGCCCTCTCAGTCTGTCCAATGGTGCATTTGGCTCAGTCATAGGTCGCCTGCTTCAAGTGCGGGGAGGAGCATTCGATTTAAAGAGTAGCGGGCATGTAAGATGTTCCGGGAGCCAGTCAGGGAGTCTGCTTTGTTGTTGACCTCATCCACAATTCGTTCAAGTTCGGATGTTCTACTAGTCCATACCGATTCGGCGAATCCGAGATGTTCGAGATGGAAATAGAGTTGCGTAGCGCACTCCGGTGCCACGCTCTTCTCAAACTTGACCGCAACCACGAGAATGTAAGATCGGATTTCTGAGTCGAGCAGCCCTGACGACGTTAGATGGTCGAGGGATCGTCGGCCTAAACGTCTGACCAAGTCCGTTGGTCGCCCGATCAGATTCGTGTAGGTCTGTGCCCCCTCCTGTGCGTTACAAATAAGATCGCTTGCCCTCAAGAGGGTACTGAGGTTGTAACTCGACGACTCCCATGTTGCGGCAGCTTCGGACGCAGCCAGGCATGAGTTCAAGATAAAGAATCGGTTCGTCCGGTGAAGCTTCGATTCACTTAGTCGATTCCAAGCTGAGAGGATCGATTCGGCTTCAATTGGCTGGAACCAGTTACGCAGGACGAGATCATCGATTACTTCCTGCAGGTCTGATTGTTTATCCTGTTCGACGGAGTGGGAAGACAGTATTGGACTGATTTCGCTCGCTGTGAGAGCGCCACTCGTAGCGGTTCCAGATGCTGATCCTTGCTTTCGGTACGAAGCTCCTAAGTCGCGCGCAATCAGGTTCCAGTCGCCAGATAATCCTGCTCTAGGGCGTCGAGCGATTGGCAGCACGTCAAGGGCTGAACCTACACCGAACAGCCAATCGAGAAGTCTAGGCTTGCTTCGTGCCATGCTGTCCTTCCGTCAGGGCCCCAAACCGTACCGTCTCTGTGTGTTAACTGTATAGCGGTCGCGTGCAGGCGATCATGCAGCGAACGGAGTAGTTGCGCCGTGGGTGGCGCGGGCCGGAATGCGGATGGCCGCCTGCGGTGGAGGATGTCCCGAGTTCCGTGGAACTTCGGTGGCGGCCTGGTGATCAATCAGGCGGCGTTGACGGTCTCATCATGACCGGTCGCACCGACGGTTTCGGTGACCCGAGCCAGCGTGTCACGTAGCGAT
>Ga0209963_1000463_pt1 | contig 62510 bp, 62 predicted proteins | sample ThiBio_1000_biof_2_FD_183957 | JGI IMG/M metagenome (GOLD analysis project Ga0209963, IMG submission 183957) | Wastewater bioreactor microbial communities from Cape Town, South Africa - Thiocy_cont_1000_biof (SPAdes) | ecosystem: Engineered > Bioreactor > Thiocyanate-remediating >...
GGTAGACGATTCCCTCCACCACGCGCCGATGCTCGCCGAACGGATGCCCTTGCCTACCAACATTTGTCGGTAGCAACCGCTCGATCCGGAACCACTGCTCATCGGTGAAACTCTGATACCGCGACAAAGAAGAACTCACCCAACCAGCCTGCCGCGAACCTCCCCAAACCTATGGGAGACACGCCCTAGTGGACGAGTGGCAGCTCGCACCCAGTCTGTGGAACGTCATACGCCACGAAATCGATGACCGCCGAGCGTGTGGGCAGTTCATCCTCGCTGGATCGGCCACCCCGACCGATGACGTTACCCGGCACTCCGGCGCGGGGAGGCTCGCGCGGCTTCGCATGCGACCGATGGCTTTGGCGGAGAGCCGACAATTATCGGACGGGATTTCGCTTGCCGGGCTGGCCCCGGGTGCGATGGTGAGCGGCGCCTGTGCTCTCACGTACCAAGCCTTGGCCGAGAGCGCAGTCATAGGAGGTTGGCCCGCGCTGCTCACAGCAGCGACCCGTGCCGCGATCGCATTCAATCGTGCCTACGTCGACGATCTATGCGGTACGGAAGTGCCTGCCGCCACCGGCGTTCGGCACGACCCGACGCGCGTGCGCCGGTTGCTGGAGTCGATCGCACGCAATGTCTCGAGTGAAGCGACACTGCAGAGTCTGGCGACAGACGTATCCGGTGACGGGAGCAGTACCGATCCCAAGACGGTCGCCATCTACATGGATGCTCTGCGCCGCGTATTCGCTGTGGAGGAACTGCCGGCATGGAGTGTCGCGCTGAGGTCCCGATCTCGCCTGCGGACGTCGCCCAAGCTGCACTTGGCCGACCCTGCGTTGGCCTGTGCTGCGCTAGGCATCGGCGCGGAGCGACTGGCGCGCGACCCGGAGTTCTTCGGCCAGGTCTTCGAATCGATGGTGGTGCGAGACCTTCGAGTGTTGGCGGGCGCGGAATTCGGCCGCGTGTATCACTATCGGGACAACACTGGGCTGGAGATCGACGCCATTGTGGAGTACCCCGACGGGAAGTGGGGCGCGGTCGAAGTGAAGTTGGGATCGGCGAAGCTTGCGGATGCCGAGCGCCATCTCCTCACCCTGCGTGATGAGCGCGTGGACGTGCACCGGACGGGGCAGCCTGCCTACCTCGCAGTCGTCACCGGGACCGAGTATGCCTACACGCTGCCCAGTGGGGTTCATGTCATCCCGCTGGGACTGCTTCAGGCGTGACCCGCCCGACTTCGAGCGCGGCTTCATCAAGGCCGAGATCGTCTCGTATGACGACCTTCTCGCGGCGGGCTCGATGCATGTCGCGAAGGCGGCCGGCAAGGTGCGCATGGAGGGCAAGGACTACGTCATGCACGACGGCGATGTCGTCGAGTTCCGGTTCAATGTGTAGCTGCGACGGCGCAGTTCGATCAGCGAACTCGGCTACGAAGACTGCTCCGTCGGTTTAGATCGAGGGATCAACCGCGGCGGCTCGACAGTGAGATCGAGGATCTCGAGGTCCGCGTCGGAACGCATGTGGTCGACGTCGCGGAGAAGTTCATCGAGCGACTCGCCGAATGGACTGACCGGATCCGCTGTGTAGCCGAAGGTTCCGTCGTCCGACGGGTATAGCTCGCGGATCTCCCATGCGAACTCGCCGGCGTTTTCTCCCGGCGAGCGGGATACGACATATCGCCAGGTAGACATGGTTGAAGCGTAGTGACAAGGGCGAAGCCTCGTTGGCAATCGGCAGCCACGCGGTCTTCTACGTGGCGCGGACGGGCCGCGCCGACGTGATCCGTATCCTGCATCTGCGGATGGATCCTGCTCGGCACCTGTGACCCGATGGAGGAGACCGACCTCTGGGGCGAAGGCATGCCGTGTCTGATCATGTGAAGTTCATTGCCAGAACGGACTGCAGGAACATAACGTAGGTACGTACCTACTTGGAGGTGATGGCCCATGACGACGATCAGTGCGCGTGAGTTCAACCGCGACGTGAGCGCGGCGAAGCGGGCGGCGGACCAGGGGCCGGTCGTGATCACCGACCGGGGCGAGCCGGCGTATGTGTTGCTGTCGTTCGTCGACTACAACGAGATGCGCGAACGACGGAACCTGCTCGATGTGCTCCAGATGGACGAGGACATTGATTTCGAACCCGTGGTGTCGCGGGCTCTTCCGCGGGCTGCGGACCTGTGAACTTCCTGCTCGACACCAACGTCGTCAATGAGCTTCGCAAGCGACCCGGGCGAATCGATGAGGGCGTCGCCTCATGGGGTGCGGCGCTGGATGCGGAGGCGCAGTTTCTGAGCGCGATCACCGTTTTCGAGGTGGAGCTCGGGATCCTGCGGGTCGAGCGCCGGGACGAGCTGCAGGGAAAGATGCTGCGCCGTTGGTTCGAGATCGGCGTGCTTGATGCGTTCGAGAAGCGCACGCTCGGCGTGGGCCGCGACGTCGCGCGACGGGCTGCTGCGCTACAGGTGCCCGACCCCCGGCCCGAGCGCGACGCGTACATTGCCGCCACCGCGCTCGTGCACGGGCTCACCGTCGCCACTCGCAATGTCGGCGACTTCGAGCCGATGGGCGTTCCGGTTGTCAACCCGTGGACGGAGTGACCGGCGGGCTCCTTTCCCGTCGACGGGCGGAGCGCTCCAACACGGTGTACGGACTACTCGGCTGGTATACCTGAAGGTATACTCACGTCATGGCAACGACGATCAAGGTGCCGGTCGAGCTTCGCGACCGCATCAATCGTGACGCGCGGGAGCGCGGGTTGACGGCCGCGGGTCTGATCGAGGGGTTGCTCGACGGTTACGAGCGCCGCAGGCGCATGGAAGCATTCGGCCGCGCGGTCCACGGAGCCGACCAGGGGTACTGGGACGAATTTCATCAATGGGATGTGGCGCTGGGCGACGGGCGCGATGTCGACTGACCTCCGGCGTGGCGCGGTGGTGTGGGCCGAACTCGATCCGGTGCGCGGGCGCGAGCAGTCTGGACGCCGCCTCGTGCTCGTGGTCGCGAGCGACCTCTACCTGCAGCAGGCGGACTCGTTGGCCGTCGTCGTGCCAGCGACGACGACCGACCGCGGATGGCCGAATCATGTGCTGCTGCGTGGGTCGGGTCTGGCGCTTGGGTCGCCGACGTATGCGATGACCGAGCAACCCCGAACCGTCACGCGGGAGCGGCTTTTCGACACCGCAGGCATCGTGGACACCGCGACGATGCGCGAGGTCGATCGCTGGCTCCGGGACTTCCTCGCGCTGCCGCGATGAGCGCGCGAGGTGACGTGCTCGGCGGCGCTGCCGGGTCGAGATCGTTGACTACCGCTGGGAAGTGACCATGTCTGAGAACGCGGAGAAGTTGTCTCCGATTCACCCCGGTGAGGTCCTGATGGAGGACTTCATTGAGGGGTTCGGCATTACGCAGAACAAGCTTGCGGTCGCGATCGGCGTGCCGCCGCGGCGCATCAACGAGATCGTGCACGGTAAGCGGGGCATCACTGCCGACACAGCGATTCGTCTTGCGCGGTACTTCGGAACGTCGGAGGAGTTCTGGATGAACCTGCAGAGCCATTACGACCTGCGAATGGAGAGTCGCGACCGGACAGCGATCGAGGCGATCCAGCCCCTCGAGGTTGGATGATCCGTCGATGACGTCGTCATGCGGGTCCGGCCCGCTACCCGAGTCCGATGCATACCTGATTCAGGTATGATGCAGCTATGCGGACCACCGTCGACCTGCCACCAATCATGCGGCGCCGGGCTGAGGAGCTCGCGGCGGAGCGCGGACAGTCGTTATCTGCCACCATCGTCGATCTCGCCGCGCGCGGGCTCGCGCAGACCGACGGTCCACTCACCATCGAGATCGACATCGAATCCGGATTCCCGGTGATGAGCTTCGGTCGCGTCGTGACGGATGCGGATGTCGCGGCGATGCTGGACGAGGAATGACGACGTTTCTGCTGGATGCCAACGTCCTCATCGCGCTGACCGCGAAGGAGCACATGCACCATCGACGTGCCTCGGCATGGGCTGCAGGCGTCAGCAGCTTCGCGATCTGCCCCGTTGTCGAGGGCGCTCTCGTACGGTTCGTGGTGCGTATGGGTGGTGCTGCGGCCGACGCGCAGCGCACGCTTCGTCTCGTCGGCCGCCGTCCCGGATATGTCTTCTGGCCAGATTCCGTTTCCTACGCGGACGCGGGTCTCGGTCACATCCGTGGGCATCGCCAGGTGACGGACGCGTATCTGGCGTCGTTGGCCTCGGCGCAGCCAGACGCTCGTTTGGCGACATTGGACGAAGCTTTGGCGGCGGCGCTGCCGGAGGCCGTCACACTCATTCCTGCATGACTGCCGGGCCGAACGACGTCATACTCAGTCCGCCGGACGGCGCCGGTGCTTGTATAGGGGAATGACAATCTCCGATGACGATATTCCGGGTGATGCGCCACGGGTGGCGAAGGCCCAGCGGACGATCGCAGCCCCCGCGGGCGTGATCTTCGAGTTGATCGCCGACCCGGCCAACCAGCCGCGGTGGGACGGCAACGACAATCTCGCGCGGGCAGCCGACGGACAGCGCGTGCGCGCGGTGGGTGACGTCTTCGTGATGACGAACACCAGCGGTCGGGTGCGCGAGAACCACGTGGTGGAGTTCGCGGAGGGCGAGCTCATCGCCTGGAAGCCCGCTGAACCGGGCGGGGCGCCGCTCGGACAGCTGTGGCGATGGGAGCTTCAGCCGGTTGCCGACGGCGGCACGCTCGTCACGCACACCTATGACTGGACAGGACTCACCGACCCGGGCAGGTTCGAGCGGGCGCGCAGCACCACGCCCGACCGACTCGCGGCGTCCCTGGAACGTCTTGCGGCCTTGGCCGAGCGGGGCTCAGCGGGGTAGGGCGTGCGCAGGTCGGGCCAGTCGCGCGAAGCGCGCGAACAACGTCATCTGCGATCGATCTGCCCAGGTGAGGGGCGCTGTCGGACCGGCCCGGTACGCTGCCGGCCATGGCTATCGCACGCTTTCCCGTTACCGTTCTGGACTGCCCGGATGCTGCCGCGCTCGCAGCGTTCTACGGCGCGCTGCTCGATTGGAAGGTCACTGTGGACGCGGATGGAGGTTGGGCGGACATCCGCGCGGACTACGGCGCGCTCATCGCGTTCCAACAGGTCCCGGATTACACGCCGCCGCAGTGGCCCGGCCAGTTGGTGCCGCAGCAGATGCACATCGATGTCGATGTCGACGACCTCGACGCCGGTGAGGAGGCGGTCCTCGCGCTCGGCGCCACCAAGCACGAACACCAGCCTGGGACGACGTTCCGGGTGTTCCTCGACCCGGCAGGCCACCCGTTCTGTCTGTGCCTGCCGTAGCGCAGGGCCGACCTGGCGGAGCGTGATGCGGGCGCGGCGATTTGCTACCCGCGCCGGCCCAGCGCGCCTCGGCTACGCCTGGACGAGCCTCAGCGCTTGCGGGAACAGGACGTTGTTCTCCTTGTGGATGTGCTCGTGCAGGTCGAGTTCCATCTCCTGTAGGCCTTCGAGCATCATCTTGTAGGAGTTGCAGCCGTCGGCAGGCCACGTGTAGCCGTTGGTCAGCGCCCTGATCTCGTGGAACAGGTCGCCGACCACCCGGTGCTCCGCGACCAGCCGGTCGATCGATTCCGGCAACGATGCGGAAAGTGTTGCTGCCTGGCCCTTCTCGAGTTTGGCGATGGTCGGGAAGACCGAACGCTCCTCCGTCGTCATATGCGGTTCCAACGCCGCGACGGCCTCGACGAATGCATCGTGGACGCGCGCCAACTCCGGATGCCGTTCGCCGTGCACGCGGTACACCTTCTCGACGAGTGCCGCGAGCCGCGGCATCTCCTCCCACATGTACGCGTGGTGGGTGTCGACGATGTCGTGCGCCAGGTCCGCGTTGGTCGTCGGGCCGTGTTCCGCGGCCGGGGCCGCCGCAGGGAGGTCGAGCGCCGCGATCACGACCTCCACGTCCAGCCCGGCGGCGGCCGTGGCGTCGGCCAACGTGTCGGCGCCGTTGCAGCAGTAGTCCAGGCCGAATCGCTCCAGGATTCGGCTGCGGCGGGAGTCTTCGGTCACCAGGTCGCCGAGGGTGGCGGTGGGAGCAAGCGGCATGTCAATACAGTAGCGGCGAATATCCACGACTGACCGTGAATATGAAGAGGCTCACGACACGTTGGTGGGCCCGGTTGGGATCGCGCTGCGCGGGGCCCGGACGGCGCGGTCTGGTGGCCGTGCCGCTGCCGGTCTTGCGGGCACTGTCGGTGATGCCTGTCATGCTGGGACGCATGGATACCACCGGTGCACTCATCGTCGGGTTGCTCATCGGACTCGCCGTCGGGGTGACGTTGGGTGTGCTCGTCGCGATCGCCCGCCGCCGCGGATATGACGCTGCTCGCGATACCGGGCCCGGTGCGGGCAGTGAGAGCCCCGAGGTGCTCGCCGCCAGACACGAGGCCGCACTGGCCGAGCTGCGCGCGTCGGAAGGCGCCGCGCGGGCGGAACTGCAGACCGCCGAGGCGGCCGCTCGCGCAGAATTGCAGGCGCAGCTCGCTTCAGCGGCCGCGACCGTGGAATCGCTGCGGGAGCAGGCGCGCGTCCAGCAGGAGCAGTACCGCGAGCTGGTGGAGCGGCAGCGCTCCGATGCCCGCGCGCAGACCGAACGCGACCAGGCCGAGAGCAAGGTGCTCCAGGCGCTCGCCCCGGTTCGCGAGACCTTGCAGACCATGCAGACGAAGGTGACCGAACTCGAACAGCAACGCACGCGGCAGCACGGGGAGCTGTCCGAACAACTGCGGTCCGCAACGGCGTCCGAGGAGCGGTTGCGGCGCACCGCGGAATCCCTTGCCAGCGCGCTGAACTCGAACAACATCCGGGGGGTGTGGGGGGAGACCCAACTGCGTCGAGTGGTGGAGGCAGCCGGGCTGATCGACCGGGTGGACTTCGAGCAGCAATCCGCCATCAACTCCGATGCAGGCGCCGGCCGGCCGGACATGATCGTGCACCTGCCCGGCGGCAAGGCGATCGCGGTGGACGCGAAGGTTCCGTTCAACTCCTACCTCGAGGCGAGCGCGATCTCCGAGAACGCCGAAGGAGCGGATGCCGCTCGCCGGAAGGCGCTGCTGGACGACCACGTCAAGGCACTGCGCGGGCACGTGCAGACGCTCAGCGGCAAGACCTACTGGAACGGGTTGGACGCGTCCCCCGAGTTCGTGATCGCGTTCATTCCGAGCGAATCGTTGGTGTCGGCCGCTATGCACGCCGACCCCGGGCTCATGGAGTTCGCGTTCGGCAAGCGGGTGGCGCTCGCCTCGCCCGTCACACTGTGGTCGGTCCTGAAATCAGTGGCCTACACCTGGCAGCAGGAGGTGCTCACCGAGGACGCCAAGCGACTGTTCGATCTGAGCCGCGAGCTCTACGCCAGGATCGCCACCATGGCCGGGCACATCGACAAGCTGGGCCGCTCGATCACCGCCAGCGTCAACGACTACAACAAGTTCGTCGGCTCGCTGGAGCGCCAGGTACTGCCGTCCGCGCGCAAACTCGCGGCGCTGGACGAGTCGAAGGTGCTGCCCACCTTCGCCGGGCTCGAAGCGACTCCGCGCGTGCTGACCGCAGGCGAACTCGTCGCCGGCGCAGACCCGGGCGGCGAACTCAGCGAAAGCACGGTGGCTGACGGGGCCGCACAGACGTCGACGGAACTGTGAAACTGTACTATTGTGAAACTGTGAAGAATGTGACGGTGTCGGTGCCTGACGAGGTGTACCGGCGAGCGCGTATCCGAGCCGCCGAAAGCGGAAGTTCGGTCAGCGCTCTCGTCACGGGGTACCTGCGGAGCCTGTCGTCGGACGACGAGTCCGAATTCGCGCGGCTGCGCGAGTTGCAGCGCAGGGTCAGTGCCGAGGTTCATCGGTTCACCGCCACCGGCCGGTTGACCCGCGACGAGGTGCACGATCGTGCCGCGCTTCGTTGACACCAACGTATTGCTGTACGCGGTGTCGACGGACCCGGCGGAAGCGCGACAACGCGCAGTCGCGGAGGAGCTGTTCGACAGCCGCGACCTTGCTCTATCCGCGCAGGTGCTCGGCGAGTTCTACGTGCAAGCGACCAGGCCGACGCGGACCGGCAGGCTGACCCACGACCAGGCCGCCACGTTCATCGAATCGATGGCGCGCTATCCAATTCAGGCGCTCACCTATCGGGTCGTTCGATCCGCGCTGGTCACCAAGAACCGGTTTCAGATCTCCTACTGGGATGCTGCGATCCTTGAGGCGGCACGCGCGGTCGGCTGTAGAGAGGTTCTCTCTGAAGATCTGGCGGACGGCCAGGACTATGGCGGCGTGCGCGTCACCAATCCGTTCGCGCCGCCGGCGTAAATCGGCGCCTACCGCGCGAGCGCTCCCATCGGATCCCAGGCCGGCAGCACGATCGGCTCGGCGTCCAGCGCCGCGACGAGTTCGGCGGGCAGGTCGCTCTTCCGGGCCGCGATCTCGAAGACGTACTCGTCGAACCACGAGTCGTTCATCGTGTAGAAGCCCTTGGCGCCGTGTTCGTCGCCCCAGCTGTTCTCCACCCGCCAACGGCGGGGAACATCGTCATACACGTCGACGCCGGTGAACAGCATCGCGTGCGTCATCTGCGTCTCGTGATAGCCGAGGCGGGCTGCCTTGTCCAGCGTGAACTCGGTGTCGTAGACCGCGCCGTAGTCGTACAGGCGGGCGTCCCACACGCCGGACTCGCGCTGCATCTGCTGGCCGACGTCGCAGCCGAACCACACCGGCTCGCCGGAGGAGATCGCCGCCACCGCAGCCGATTTCAGGACCGACGGCTCGACGTTCAGGTACGTGACGCGCTCGCCGACGATGTTTCCCAGGTAGTCAACCGTGAACGTGCGGCCGCGCGGGCTGGACGCGCGCGGGTCGTCGACCAGGCACACGTAGTCGTCCAGGTCGACCGTCACGTAGCGCTCGGCGAACTGCAGCGGGGTGAGCTCCCCGTCCCGATGGAACTTCTTGTCCTTGTCCGTCCACTGCCAGGTGAACGACTCCGGCGGCGTGCCGAGGTGAATCGCCAGGATGCGGTAGCAGGTCGCGATCACGTCGGCCCGGATGGACGCTCGCGCCTCGGCGGACCCCGCCTCGCGCAGCGCCTTCGCCCCCTGATGCAGGATCGCGCGCAGCGACGCGTTCATCTTCGCTGTAGAGGATGACGATTCCGTCTCCGGCATGGCCGATTTCGGCACCAGCCCGTGCTTCTTCACCAACGAGACGAACATGTTCCACTGTCCGCCGTCGCCCATGAGCGAATCGTGCAGGAAGGCCACGGTCCGGTCATCGTCATCCGCGTCGGCCGTCGCGATGATCGCGTCGAGGTAGTAGTTGACGCGCTCGATCTTGTCGAAGAACAGCACATAGTTCTGCGAGAACTCGAAGTCGGTGGTGCCGAGCTTTGTCATCGTGCCCGCGCGCAATAGGTTCAGTCCGGCAAACATCCAGCAGCGACCCGACTTCTTCTGGTCGGTCACCGCCCAGTCGTCCAGCCGCAGGGACATCGACGAATCGATACGCGTGACGATCTCCCGATCCAGCGCGATGTCGTCGATGGTGGTCTTCGTGACGGCGTTCTGCGCGATCCGATAGACCGGGTTCGCGGCGAAATCCTTCCGCAGCGCGGCGATGTCGTCGATGGACAGGGTGTGGTCGGTCATGTCGTCCTCGAGGTCCGTTCCATGTCGGTCAGGGTCGGTCCGGCGGGTGGTGCGCCCGGAGCGGTGTTGCCAGCCTAGGCCCACATCGCGATCGCATGCTGCAGCGGTCCGGTGCCGCCGATCGTCTATGACGGAGTACTAGGGTCGGACAATATGCATGATCCACACCGCTGTGATCATGTCCGTGACATCGACCCCGAGCGTAGGCAGACCCATGCGTGATCGACACCTCTTTGGCCCAGGACCCTCCAACCAATATCCGGAAGCGGCCGCCGCCTTCGCCGCCCCGCTGCTCGGGCACCTCGACCCGGAGTTCCTGGCCACCATGGACTCCGCCTGCGACGGGCTGAAGGCGGTCTTCGCGACGGACAACCGGCGCACCCTGCCACTGTCGGCAACGGGCTCCGGCGGGATGGAGGCCGCTTTCGTCAACACCGTGCACGACGGCGACGTGGTGGTCGTGGGTGTGAACGGGCTGTTCGGCGAGCGTATGTGCGATGTCGCGGCGCGCTGCGGCGCGACCGTGGTGCGCGTCGACCACGAGTGGGGCACACCGATCGACCCGGAGCGCATGAAAAAGGCGCACTCCAACCCGGCCATCATCGCGGCGGTGCATGCCGAAACGTCCACGGGCGTGGCGTCGGATATTGCTGCGCTGGGCGAGATCAAAGGCGACGCACTGCTTCTCGCCGACATGGTGACATCCATCGGCGGCATCCCCACGCCCTGCGACGAGTGGGGCGTGGACGTCGCCTACGCGGGCAGCCAGAAGTGCCTCGGCGTCGCGCCCGGCCTAGCGCCGTTCACCATCAACGACCGGGCCTTCGCCCGCCGCGTGGAGCACCCGCGCTCGTGGTATCTCGATCTCGGGTTGCTGGGCGGGTATGTCGGCGAGGCCTCGCACAAGCAGCAGCGGACCTATCACCACACCGCGCCGACGTCGATGGTGTCCAGCCTGAACGCCGCATTGCAGGCGATCCTCGCCGAGGGGCTGGAGAACGTGTACGCGCGACATGCCGAGGCCGGTCGCATCTTCGCCGAGGGTCTGCAGGAGATGGGGCTGGAGCTCTTCGCGGCGGAAGGGCATCGGCTGCCCGAGCTCACCACCGTGAAGGTGCCCGCCGACGTCGATTCCGCGGCCGTCCGGCGATATCTGCTCGATGTTCACAACGTCGAGATCGGTGGCGGTGTCGGCAAATACGCGGCCACGGTCTGGCGGATCGGCCTGATGGGGCACAACGCCAGGCCGGATCGTGCCCTGCAACTTCTCGCTGTACTCAGAGACGCCATCGACCACGTTCGGCGCTGACTCCGGCCCCGCAACGGGCGGTTTGCGCGAAGGCCGCACGGGCTGGAATGGTAGAAGGGGTGTTTTCCGCGGCCCCGTTCGATGCGCTGCACGCACAGCCGCGGCTGAGCGACGTGCCGCGATCCGCCGCAGACCTGCTGCACGCGCTCGGCGCCATGAAGCCCGGCGCGTATGTCGCGCTCGTCATCGCGGTCAGCGTGGCGTGCCAGTGGATCGCGTGGCGGCTTCGGGTGCCCTCGATCCTGCTGCTCCTGATCGTCGGTTTCGGCATCGGCCAGGTGGTTCGCGCCGAGAACGTTCTCGGCCACCAGATCCTGTTCGACGGCGTCGGAATCCTGGTCGGCGTCATCCTGTTCGAGGGCAGCATGGGGCTGCGATTGCAGCAGGTCCGCGGCCTCGGGCGGCCCGTGCGCCGGCTCACCAGTGTGACGGTCCTCATCGCGGGGGCGCTCATCACGACGTCGGCCTGGCTGCTCGGCTTCGATATCCGGGTGGCTCTGCTGATCGGCGCCATCCTCGTGGTCACCGGCCCGACCGTGATCAACCCGATCCTGCGATCGCTTCGGCCCACCCGCCGAGTCGCGTCGCTGCTGCGCTGGGAGGCCGTCGTCGTCGATCCGATCGGCGCGGTGCTGGCACTGCTCGTGTTCCAGGCCGTCACGGCGGGCGAGGCCGAGGCCGCGGTCACCAGCGTGATCACGGCACTGGTGAAGACCGTCGTCATCGCCGTCGTGATCGCGGGCGTGGTCGGCGTCACCTTGGAAGCCCTGATGCGGCGCCGCGCGATTCCGGATTTCCTCCATGGCGTCGTCTTCCTCGCGGCCGCCGTCGGGGCATTGGAGCTCTCGGACGTCCTGCAGCCGCAAAGCGGTCTGCTCACCGTCACGTTGCTGGGCATCTACCTCGGCAATCGGCCGAAGCTGCGCCTCGAGCAGGTCGCCGAGTTCTCGGAACACCTGCAGGTGCTGTTCGTCGGTGCGCTCTTCATCGTGCTGGCCGGACGGGTGACGCCCGCGCAACTTGTCGATGTGCTCCCGACGGCCCTCATGTTCTTGGCCGCGTTGGTGATCGTCGTCCGCCCGGCGAGCGTGCTGATCGGCCTCGCCGGCGCGAAGGTGACCAGACGCGAACGCATCCTCTTGGTGGGCATGGCGCCGCGCGGAGTGGTGGCCGCGGCCGTCACCAGCATCTTCGCGCTGGGCTTCGGCCAGGCGTCGACGGCACTGTCCGCCCAGGCCGGACAGGCGGCCGGGCACGACCGGGACGCGCTGCTCGCGCGGTCGCAGGATCTTGCGATGCTGGCCGACCAGGCGGCGAAGATGGTGCCCCTCGTCTTCGTCGTGATCGTCTGCACGGTGGCGCTGTACGGCATCGGCGTCAACCGTCTGGCGGAGCGGCTGGGCTTGGCGTCGGCGAACCCGCAGGGCGTGCTGTTCGCCGGCGTCCACAGCTGGGTCGTCGACGCCGCCGTGCTGCTCCGCGCGATGGGCATCCCGGTGCTCCTCGTGGCGCGCAACAGCGCGACCCTCGCGCCCGCCCGCCGGGCAGGGCTCGCGACCGTTACGGCCAACATCCTCTCCGAGTTCGCGGTGAAGGACCTGGACGTGTCCGGGCTCGGCTACTTCATCGCATGCACCCCGGAGGACGAGGTGAACGCGACGGCGGCCCGTCAATTCGCTCGGGTGTTCGGTGAGGCCAACACCTATCAGCTTCGGCGCGACGGTTACGCGACCGGGACCGAGGTCGAACGCCGCGACATCGCCAGACACCTATCGGCGCGATTCGCGTTCGCGCCGTGGGTTTCTCGGGCCGAGATGGCCGAGCGGGTCGCCAGCGGCATGACCGTCAGCCGGGTCGACCTGGCACCCGAGTTCACCCTCGACGACTTCTACGCCCGCTACGGGGATGACGCCGTCGTCATGTTCGTCATGCGCGGTGCCGGCACCATCGAGGTCGTCAACGGCAGCACGAAGATGCCGACGGACAGCGGAGCGTTGATCGCGCTCGTCAGGATCCCGTCCGATGTGACGCCGATCGTCGCGGGCATCGCACCGGCGAGAACATCGTCATACCCGGAAGGCGGGGCGGCGAGCAGGTGAGCCGGCCTGCTGCGTCGATCACCCAGGCCGATGACCCGGGCCGATCACCCGGGCCGATCACCCGCACGACGGAACCGAGGTGTCGTAGACTCGATACCGACACGGGAGTCCGGTGCGCCGGACTGAGAGCAGGGCACGGAGCCCTGGACCGTCGAACCTGATCCGGATCATGCCGGCGAAGGGACGTCCTCTCATCGGTTCTTCCCGTGCCCGAGAGAAGGGGCACACGAATGAATCTCACCTCCGCACACGCGAAACGCCGCCGTCGCCTCGTCGGATTTCCGTGGGCGGCGCTGCTGGCCGTCGCGCTCGCCGCGGTGACGGGTATGACGCTGTCCTCGTGCGGGGCGGCTACCGGTGGATCCACAGCCGGGACGGGCGGGTCGGCCAGTGGAATCTCGTCCTCCGGTACGGGTTCCGGCTCCGGCTCCGGCGCAAGTCCGGCCCAGCACGCTACCGTCACCCTCATCACCGACGACTCGTTCGCGGTGGATCCCGCCGTGCTCGACCGGTTCGAGAAGAACTCCGGCATCACCGTCAAGATCCTCACCGAGGGCGACGTCGGCGAGATGGTGAGCAAGCTGATCGTCACCAAGGGGAATCCACTGGGTGACGTGGTCTATGGGATCGACAACACATTCGCCGGCAAGGCGCTCGCCGCGGGCATCCTCGAGCCGTACACCTCGTCCCTCGTCCCGAAGGGCGCGGACACGTACGCGATCGATCCGGAACACCGGCTCACCGCCACCGACTACGGCGACGTGTGCGTGAACGTCGATCACCGATACTTCACGGCACACCACCTCGCCGAGCCGACGACGTTCGAAGACCTCACCAAGCCTGCGTATAAGAACCTGTTCGTCGCGGAGGATCCGTCGACGTCTTCGCCGGGGCTCGCGTTCCTGCTCGGCACCATCGCGCATTTCGGAACCGGCGGTTGGCAGGCCTACTGGAAGTCGTTGAAGGCCAACGGGATCAAGATCGACTCGGGGTGGACCGAGGCCTACACGGTCGACTTCTCCGGATCCACCGGGAAGGGCGATCGGCCGCTGGTGGTCTCCTATGCCTCGTCCCCGCCGAGCGAGGCGAAGGCCGGTGACACGACCTCGCCGACCGGTGCGCTGCTGAACACCTGCTTCCGGCAGATCGAATACGCCGGGGTGCTCGCCGGCACGAAGAATCCGGGCGCCGCCGGCACCGTGATCGACTTCCTGCTCTCCGCGGACTTCCAGGCGCAGATTCCGGCGCAGATGTACATGTATCCGGTGGACAAGTCCGTGCCGCTGCCGTCCGACTGGGCGAAGTTCGCGCCGATCGCGCCGCATCCGGAGACGCTCAGCACGGCGGACATCGACGCGAACCGATCCCAGTGGATCTCCGCGTGGACCGACCTCATGCAGGGATGAGGGGGACGGCGCTCGTCGCCCACCACGCGTACCGCGCGTACCGGGTGGGCACCGCCGGGCGCCGCGCCGGTCTGATCGCCATCGCGGCCGTCCCCGCCCTCGCGCTCGCCGTCTTCTTCCTCTATCCGGTCGCCTCCATCATCGGGCTCGGGTTGCATTCGGCGACGGGCTGGGACCTGGGCGCCTTCGGCGGCGTGCTCGGCCGCGCCCGTTTCCAGCGCATCATCGTGTTCACGGTTGCGCAGGCGGCGGCGTCGGCGGTGCTGTCCCTTGCCCTGGGCGTTCCTGGTGCGTTCCTGTTGTACCGCAGGGACTTTCGAGGGCGGACCGTGGTCCGGGCGCTGGCCACGGTCCCGTTCGTGCTGCCGACGGTGGTGGTGGGGCTCGCGTTCAACACGCTGTTCGCGCCGCACGGGTGGCTCGGGTCCTGGGGGTGGGGTGGGTCGGTCGCCGCGATCCTCGCCGCGCACGTGTTCTTCAACTACACGGTGGTGGTCCGCACGGTCGGTGCGGCGTGGGCGCACCTGGACGATCGGCCGGTCCTCGCGGCGCGGGGCCTCGGCGCCGGACCGGTGCGGGCGTTTCTCACCGTCACCCTTCCGGCGCTGACGCCGGCGATCGCGTCGGCGGCGTTGATGGTGTTCCTGTTCTGCGCCACCAGTTTCGGCATCATCCTGGTGATGGGCGGCGGGCACTGGAACACGATCGAGACCGAGATCTACCGGCAGACCGCGCAAGTCGGCGATCTGGCCACCGCCGCCGTGCTGTCCATCCTGCAGATCCTGTTGGTGGCAGCCGTTCTCGTGGTCGCGGCATGGCTTCGGCAGCGGACCGAGACGGCACTGCGCCTGCGCGGCGCGATCGATACCGTCCGGAGGATCCGGCGCGCCGACCTGCCCGCGATCGCCGTGACCGCCGCCGCGATGGTGCTGATCGTCCTGCCCATCGCCATCCTGGTCACGCGCTCGCTGGCCACCCCCACCGGCTGGGGCCTCAGCAACTATCGCAATCTGGCCGGTGTGGGCGAGGGCAACGCCCTGCTCATCTCCGGCGTCGCGGCGTTGGGCAATTCGCTGCGGTCGGCCCTGATCGCCGGCGGCATCGCCACCACGGTCGGGGTGATGCTGTCCGTGGTGCTCACCCGCCGTTCGCGGAGCCGCGTCGCGCGCCGGGCGACGGCGGCGCTGGACGCGATCATGATGCTGCCGCTCGGCGTCAGCGCGGTGACGGTGGGCTTCGGATTCCTCATCGCACTTGATAAGCCCCCGTTGGACTTTCGGTCGTCGGCGCTGCTGGTGCCGATCGCGCAGGCGATGGTCGCGACACCGCTCGTCGTCCGCATGGTGCTGCCCGTGCTGCGGGCCGCCGACGACCGGCTCCGCCAGGCGGCGGCGCTGCTCGGTGCCGGGCCGGTGCGGGTGTGGGCGAGCGTCGATGTCCCGATCGCGGCCAGAGCGCTGGTCGGCGCGTTCGCGTTCGCGCTGGCCACCGGGTTCGGCGAGTTCGGGGCGACCTCCTTCGTGGCGCGACCCGAGACGGTGACCCTTCCCGTGGTCATCGGGCGGCTGATCTCCCGCCCCGGCCCGGTGAACACCGGAATGGCCCTCGCGGCCGGGGTGATCCTCGCGGCCGCCTGCGGGATAGTGGTGCTGCTCGTCGATCTGACAGCGGATCGCTGTGGCAACGGATCAGCGAACGGATCCGGGATCGGGGGGTTCTAGGTGCTTCACGTACGGAACCTCACGGTGCGGTTCGGGCCGGTCGCGGCCGTCGATGCGGTCACGCTCGATGTCGCCGACGGCAGCGTGCTCGCCCTCCTCGGCCCGTCCGGGTGTGGCAAGTCCACATTGCTTCGGGCGGTGGCCGGGATCGAACCGCCGGTTGGTGGCTCCGTGCTGTGGGACGACGTCGACCTGGCGCGAATCCCGTTGCACCGCAGGCGGTTCGGTCTCATGTTCCAGGACGGAGTGCTGTTCCCGCACCGCACCGTCGCCGGGAACGTGGGCTACGGGCTCCGCGGCCGGCCCGACGCGCCGGATCGCGTCGCGGAACTGCTGGCAATGGTCGGCCTCGCCGGCTACCAGGATCGCCGGGTCGTCACCCTGTCCGGGGGCGAGGCACAACGCGTCGCCCTCGCCAGGGCGCTCGCTCCGCGTCCGCTGCTTCTGCTGCTGGACGAGCCCCTCGCCGCGCTCGATCGCGCCCTTCGCGACCAGCTGCTGGTCGACCTGAAGACGGTGCTCGCCGCGACGGGAACCACCGCCATCTTCGTGACGCACGACCAGGGTGAGGCGTTCGCCGTCGCCGACCGGATCGCGCTGATGCGCAGCGGACGGATCGTGCAAACGGGTGCGCCGCAACAGGTGTGGCAGGCGCCGCGGGACGCCGAGGCGGCGCGGTTTCTCGGCTGCGGCGCCGTGATCCCCGGGTGGCCCGAGGACGTGGGCGGGCGGTGCGTCACCAGGACAGCGGTCGGTGCGGTTCCAGGTCGGGCCGAGCAGGTCGGGCTGCGGCCGGCCACGCTCGTGGTAGACCCGGCCGGGACGATCGCGGCGACCGTCCTGTCCGCGGTGCCGGGACCAGAGCGGCAGGTGCTCACTGTGCGCATCGATGCTCGCGTAGCCGGAGGCGAGACCGCCGCCCATGACGCTGTTCTCGCCGAAACCGCGTTCCCCGCCGTCGCGGCCGCCGGGAGCGATCTGGAGGTGGGGCAGGATATCCGGCTGCGCTTCGATCCGTCGCAGACCGCGCGGGTCGGGCTCCCGGCGGCGCGTCATGCCTCCGCGGAGCGGGCCGCGGAACCGGGCGCCGGCTCTACCCCGAACCCGGATCCAGAGCCGGCCGCAGACGTCGTGGTCGCCGGTGCGGTGACGGCCGGCGGCCGACTGCTCGTGGCCAGGCGGACCTCGCCTCCGGACCTGGCCGGCAAGTGGGAACTCCCCGGTGGCAAGGTCGATCCGGGGGAGTCCGAGACCTCGGCCCTGGCAAGGGAACTCGCTGAAGAGCTGGGTATTGTCGCGGAGGTCGGAGTGCGGGTGGGTCCGGCGATCACGCTGGGGACGACTCCGGCGGGACGGCCGCTCGAACTGCATGCCTACCGGGCGGAAGTGCGATCGGGAACAGCGTCATACTCGGTTCACGACTCGCTGCGCTGGGTCGGGCCGGACGATCTGGGCGCGCTCGACTGGGTGCCCGCGGATCGGCAGTTGGTGCCCGAGCTTCGACGGCTGCTGGCCGATATTGGCGCTTCCGGCGGTGTCGGCGATGTCGATGCGCTGCGCGACGGTGAGGGACGGCTGGGCGGTGCCGTGACCGAATCGTGACTGCGCGCCGCGTGGCGTCCTATGCCACGATCAACTGAGACCTGTCGCCAAGGCAGGGTCATCAGGGCGCGGTTTCGCCGCTTCGGCGCGCCGAGCCCTGCCGGTTCGTCAATGCGTCAAGAAAGGACGTCGCTGATGTCGCGCTTCACGCGTGTCACGACTCTGGTCGCCGCAGTCGCGGTGGCCAGCATGGTCGCAGCCTGTGGTGCCAGTACCCAGAATCCGGAGGCGGCCAACTCATCGTCGTCGAGCTCGCAGCAGTCGTCGTCGAGCTCGTCGTCGAGCGAGACCTCCTCCAGCTCGTCGTCGAGCGAGACATCCTCGAGCTCTTCGTCGGAATCGAGTTCGAGCGGAGGGTCCGCGGAGCAGCCGCAGCCGCTCAACCTGAATCTGTCCAAGGACGACACACTCGCCGCGCTCGTGCCCGCGAGCATCTCCGGCAAGGGAACGCTCACCATCGCCACCGACGCGTCCTACGCGCCGAACGAGTTCCTGCTCAACGGCCAGGGCGATCCGATCGGCATGGATGTCGATCTCGGCAACGCGATCGCGCAGTTGCTGGGGCTGAAGACGCAGTGGGTGAATACCGGCTTCGACGGCATCCTGGCCGGCATCAACGCGGGCCGCTACAACCTGTCCATGTCGTCGTTCACCGACACCAAGAAGCGTGAGGAGCAGGTCAACTTCGTCACCTACCTGAACGCGGGTGTCTCGATCGTGGTCGCCAAGGGCAACCCGGAGAACATCAACTCGCTCGCGGACCTGTGCGGTAAGAAGGTCGGTGCGGAGAACGGCACCACCGAGCAGGACATGCTCACCAAGGCCGATGTGGACGACTCCGTGGTGAAGACCTGCTCCGGCGCGGGCAAGCCCGCCGTGCAGGCCTCCGGCTACCCGACGCAGAACGACGTGAACGTGGCGCTCGCCTCGGGCCGGCTCGATGCCTACCTGGCGGATACGCCCGTCGCGGAGTACGCCGTCAAGGTCACCGTCGACAAGTTCGAAAAGGTCGGCAAGGACGTCGGCGTGGCGCCGTACGGTATCGCCATCCCGAAGAACCCGCCGGAGCTGACGACGGCCATCCAGAAGGCGCTGCAGAAGCTGATGGACGACGGGGATTACGACAAGATCCTCGCCAACTGGGGTCTGGCGGATGCCGGCATCAAGACCGCCGAGGTGAACAAGGCGCTGTACTGACACCGGTGGCCCGGAACACGGGCGCGAGATGAGGGTCCCGGCTGTGGTGACCGGGGTTCACTGATCCGGCTTCACTCACCCGAGCCCGGCCGCGCCGGCCGCGATCGATCGGAGCGGAACGTATGTCGACTATCGAACAAGCGGAGACGGACCGCGGACTGCCGATCAAGGCAGTCCCGGTCCGTCACCCGGGCCGGTGGGCGGCGGTGGCGATCCTGCTGCTGCTGGCCGCCATGGCGGCGAACAGCCTGATCACCAACCCCAAGTGGCTTTGGCACACCTTCGCCAAGTATGTGTTCACCGACGCAATCTTTCAGGGGTTACTGCGGACGGTGTGGATCACCGGCGCTGCCATGGCGATCGGCATCGCGCTCGGCATCGTGCTGGCTGTGATGAGGATGTCACCCAACCCCGTGGTGAAAACCGTGGCATGGCTGTACATCTGGTTCTTCCGGGGTACACCGGTGCTCGTGCAGTTGGTGTTCTGGGCTTACCTCGCTCAGCTCTACCGGTATCTGAGCCTGGGTATCCCGTTCGGGCCGCAGTTCCTCTTCTTCGACGTGAATGAGCTGATCCCGGTGATCTTCGCTGCGGTTCTCGCGTTGGGGCTGAACGAGGCCGCCTATATGGCCGAGATCGTGCGCTCCGGCATTCTCTCTGTCGGCAAGGGGCAGACCGAAGCTGCCGAGGCGTTGGGGATGCGACGGACCATGCTGATGCGCCGGATCGTTCTGCCGCAAGCGATGCGGATCATCGTGCCGCCGACCGGCAACGAGGTGATTTCCATGCTCAAGACAACGTCGTTGCTTGCGTTCGTGGCAGTGCCGGAGTTGTTCACCACCGCGCAGAACATCTATAACTCGAACTACCAGATGATCCCGCTGCTGATGGTCGCCAGCATGTGGTACCTCGTGGTGACGACGATCCTGTCGGTCGGCCAGTTCTACCTGGAGCGGCATTTCGGGCGCGGGGTGGCCGGTTCCCGGCAACAACGTGCGAAGCGGCGGCTGGCGACGATGGGACCGGCATGATGTCAGCAGACCCGACCATGACGTATCCCGCGAACGGCTCGCCCGAACCCGTGGGCGGCGATCGGATCGTGATCCCGGGCGGTGGGCCCGTGCCGATGGTGCTGGCCGAGGCCGTGCACAAGTCCTTCGGGCACCTGGAGGTGCTGAAGGGCATCGACATGGCGGTGATGCCCGGCCAGGTGGCGGTGCTCCTGGGGCCGTCCGGCTCCGGCAAGACCACGTTCCTGCGCTGCATCAACCACCTGGAAAAGATCAACGGCGGCCGGCTGTCGGTGGACGGCGTGCTGGTGGGCTACCGGCAGCGCGGCGAGAAGCTCTACGAGCTGCGCGACCGGGAAGTGGCCGAGCGGCGCCGGCACATCGGCATGGTGTTCCAGCAGTTCAACCTGTTCCCGCACATGACGGCGATCGGCAACATCATGGAGGCGCAGGTCCAGGTGCTGCGCCGATCCCGGTCGGACGCCCGCGCGAAGGGCATGGCCCTGCTGGAGCGGGTGGGCTTGGCCGACCGGGCGACGTACTACCCGTCGCAGCTCTCCGGTGGTCAGCAGCAGCGGGTCGCGATCGCGCGGGCGCTGGCGATGGACCCGAAGCTCATGCTCTTCGACGAGCCGACATCCGCCCTCGACCCGGAGATGGTCGGCGAGGTGCTCGACGCGATGCGAGACCTGGCGAATGCCGGCATGACGATGGTGGTGGTGACGCACGAGATCGGCTTTGCCCGCGAGGTCGCCGACACGCTGACGTTCATGGACGCGGGTCTGGTGGTGGAGACCGGCGACCCCCGCGAGGTGATTGCGAACCCGCAGCACCGCCGCACGCAGGACTTTCTCTCGAAGGTGCTCTGACCCGCGCGGCCCGGCCCTGACCCCGCCGCCGCGCCCGACCCTGAACCCCGCCCGCCCTCATTTGGGTGTGCATCCTGCAGCAATCTGTCCGGAATGTCCCAGTTTTACTCACACCCCCAAGAACGACGGTGTGTATCTAGCAGCATCCTGTCCGGAATGTCTCGGTTTTACTCACACTGGTAAGAGGGCGGGCCGCGGCGCGCGTAAACTTGACCGGTTCGGACTTCAGCGCGCGAAGCGCGCGGAGCGCCGTCATACCCGACCCGGCCGTCGCCGGTACCGGAACCCGGCCAGGCCTGCCGCCTCCCACGCGGCCGGGCTGGGCCGCCATCGCTCGAACGAAATGGGGTATCCGCACGTGCCCACGCGCGACGACCTGCGCAACGTGGCCATCGTCGCGCACGTAGACCACGGCAAGACCACCCTCGTCGACGCCATGCTCTGGCAGTCCGGCGCCTTCCGCGCGAACCAGGACGTCGCCGAGCGCGTCATGGACTCCGGCGATCTGGAGCGCGAGAAGGGCATCACGATCCTCGCCAAGAACACCGCCGTGCACCGCGAGACCGCAAGCGGCCGAACGATCATCAACATCGTCGACACCCCCGGCCACGCCGACTTCGGCGGCGAGGTCGAACGCGCCCTACTCATGGTCGACGGCGTCGTGCTCCTGGTCGACGCCTCCGAGGGCCCCCTGCCGCAGACCCGCTTCGTCCTCCGCAAGACCCTGCAGGCCAAGCTGCCGGTCGTCCTGGTGATCAACAAGACCGACCGCGCCGACGCCCGCATCGACGAGGTGATCGACGAGACCTACGCCCTTTTCCTGGATCTCGACGCGGACGACGAGCAGATCGAATTCCCGATCGTGTACTGCTCCGCCAAGGCCGGCAAGGCCAGCCTCAGCAAGCCGGCGGATGGCCACGTCCCGGACGGCGAGAACCTCGATCCGCTGTTCGACACCCTCATGCAGACGATCCCCGCGCACACCTACACCGAGGGCGCGCCGCTGCAGGCCAGGGTCACGAACATCGACGCGTCACCCTTCCTCGGCCGGATCGCGCTGTGCCGGGTGCACGAGGGCACCATTCGGAAGGGCCAGCAGGTCGCCTGGTGCAAGCGCGACGGCACCGTCCAACGCACCAAGATCTCCGAACTGCTCATGACCGAAGCCCTGGAACGGGTCCCGGTCGAGCAGGCCGGCCCCGGCGACCTCATCGCGGTGGCCGGGATCGACGACATCACCATCGGCGAGACCCTCGCCGACCCGGAGGATCCGCATCCGTTGGAGACGATCCACGTCGACGAACCGGCGTTGTCCATGACCATCGGCATCAACACCTCCCCGCTCGCCGGCCGGGACGGCGGCAGCAAGCTCACCGCGCGGCTGGTGAAGAACCGCCTCGACACCGAACTCGTCGGCAACGTCTCGCTGCGGGTGCTGCCCACCGAGCGCCCGGACACCTGGGAGGTGCAGGGCCGCGGCGAACTCGCGCTCGCGATCCTGGTGGAGACTATGCGCCGCGAGGGCTTCGAGCTCACCGTCGGCAAGCCGCAGGTGGTCACCCACCTGGTGGACGGGAAGAGGCACGAGCCGTACGAGCGGCTCACCGTCGACGTCCCGGAGGAGTTCCTGGGCGCCGTCACGCAACTCCTCGCCGTCCGCAAGGGCCGCATGGAGCAGATGTCCAACCACGGCTCCGGTTGGGTGCGCATGGAGTTCACCGTGCCGTCCCGCGGGCTGATCGGCTTCCGCACCGACTTCCTCACCGACACCCGCGGCACCGGAATCGCCCACCACGTCTTCGACGGGTATCGAGAATGGGCCGGCCCCATGCGATCTCGCCCCACCGGCTCGCTGGTCGCGGACCGCGCCGGCAAGGCGACGGCGTACGCCATGTTCAACCTGCAGGAGCGCGGCACGCTCTTCGTGCCGCCGACCACCGAGGTCTACGAGGGCATGATCGTCGGCGAGAACTCCCGCGCGGACGACATGGACGTCAACATCACCAAGGAGAAGAAGCTCACCAACATGCGCTCCTCCACCGGTGACGAGCTCGTGCACCTGGTGCCGCCGCGTTCGCTCAGCCTGGAGCAGGCCCTGGAGTTCTGCGCCGACGACGAGTGCGTTGAGGTGACGCCCGCCAACGCGCGCATCCGCAAGGTGGTGCTCACCGCGTCCGATCGGGCGAAGATCCGCTCGCGCTCCGCGCGCTGAACGGTTCCGGATCGTCCTTCCCGCCGGGTATGACGCTGTTCGCGGGCGAAGCCCGGTGGGCACTGTCGAAGATCCAGCCGAGCATCCGGACGATGGGGCTGGGCACCGATCCGACTGCGGTCGCAGGAACCTGGCACAGCGCTGTTCGTGCCCGTGCGGGCACGTTTTTGCGGAACAGTGCTTACGCGCGGAACGGCGTCATATCCGGATTTGTCGCGCATCGCCGGGCACGAGGCGCGGACACCGGAACAGCCGCTGTGCGGTGTGTACACCCGTCGGGCCGATCCACTGGGCAACGCTGCGGTAGTGTCCACTCGGTCACGCTTTGGTGACGAACGCATCAGAGCTATGGCCAAGGAACATGAGAAGTGCCTTACAGTGACTACCACTGGACAGGGCCGGCGGCGCGTCACGACGTGCCGTGGCGGGCTCGAGGTCGATGGGGCTTCGGGCACGACTGTCGTGTACACCCACAAGGAGGGTTCGTTAATGAGGAGAACGCGCGTCGTTGCCGTGACGTCGCTCATCGCAGCGTCGGCCATGGTGCTCGCCGCCTGCGGTAGCTCGCCAGGGCAGGCCAGCGATACCGGTTCGGGGTCGTCGAGCAGCTCGCAGAGCCAATCGAGCAGCTCATCGAGTGGATCGAGCTCTTCCAGCAGCTCCGGGACGTCCACGTCGGAGACCAAGCCGGCAGCCGGGGTCGGCGAAGTCGGCGGCTCTGCGTGCGGCAAACCGCACGGCCCTTACGATCAACCCTCTGGCGCGCCGACCGGCACCGTCAAGGCCGGCTACAACCAGCTCGCGGAGTCGCTCAACAACCTCAGCGGCCACGGCAACTCGACGTACAACGCGAACGTGGTGTACCTCATGAGCGGGCCGGGCCTGTTCTACTACAACGACAAGAACGAGCTGATCAACAACGACAGCTTCGGCACCTGCACCCTCGACTCGCTCGACCCGTTGACCGTCACCTACAAGATCAACAGCGGCGTGAAGTGGTCGGACGGCGTGCCGGTCACCGCCGCCGACGTGTTGCTCAACTGGGCGTCGGATTCGGGCGAGTACAACACCGCCGAGGTCCAGTACGACGACAACGGCAACCTCAAGCCCACCACCGGAATCGCGTTCGACGCGTCCAGCCCTGGCTCGGGATTCATCACCGAGTTCCCGAAGATCAGCGATGACGGCCAGTCGATCACGTTCACCTATTCGAAGTTCTTCGTCGACTACGACGTGAACATCGGCGTGGGCGTGCCGGCGCACGTGGTGGCCATGCATGCGCTCAAGGAGACTGACGCGACCAAGGCGACCGCCGACCTCGTCAAGCTTCTGCAGGCCACGCAGAACAAGGCCAAGAGCGCTCCGGCGGACCAGCAGGCGCAGTTGAAGGCGGTGGCAGACTTCTGGAATACCGGCTTCGACACGACCCAGATGCCGTCCGATCCTTCGATCGCGGTGGGCAACGGCGCCTACACGCTCACGGATTGGAAGAAGGATCAGTACATGACCTTCACCGCCAACCCGGACTACAACTGGGGTCCGAAGCCGCAGGTCAAGACCATCGTGTGGACGTACGCGCCGGATCCGACCGCGGCGGTGCAGTCGCTGCAGAACGGCGACCTGGACATCATCAACCCGCAGGCCACGCCGGACGTGAAGACGGGCCTGGAGAAGCTGGCCGACCAGGGCGTCAAGCCGATCGCCATCGACGGGGCGACCTACGAGCACGTCGACCTCGTCTTCGACAACAAGGGTCCGTTCGATCCGGCGACGTATGGCGGCGATGCGGCGAAGGCACAGCAGGTGCGTCAGGCGTTCCTGCTGACGATCCCGCGGCAGAGCATCGTCAACACGCTGATCAAGCCGCTGAACCAGAACGCCGTGCTGCGGCAGTCGTTCATGCTGTTCCCCGGCCAGCCCGGCTACGACGAGATGATCAAGGAGAACGGGTCGGACTTCTACACGGATGCCGGTAGCGATGCGGCCATCGCGAAGGCCAAGGACCTGCTGGCCAAGGCGGGCGTCAAGACCCCGGTCAAGGTGCGGCTGATGTACGCGGACAACAACCCGCGGCGCGCGCAGGAGTACCAGCTGATTGCGGCGTCCGGTGCGAAGGCCGGTTTCCAGGTGATCGACGGCAAGAACGCGAAGTGGTCATCGCAACTGCAGAACACGGCGATCTACGACGCCTCGCTCTTCGCGTGGCAGGCCACCTCGACGGGCGTCGGCCAGAACCCGCCGAACTATCTGTGCAAGATGGGCAGCGACGACTGGGGCCAGAACAACTTCGGTCACTACTGCAGCGACGTGGTCAACAAGGCCATGGACGACCTGAATTCGCAGCCGGATGCCACCAAGCAGATGGCGGACATGGTCACCGCCGAGAAGGCGATGTGGGCAGACGGGTTCGGGACGCTGCTGTTCCAGTTCCCGGACATCGTCGGCTACAACTCGACGACGGTGACGGGCGTCGGTGACGCACCGCTGTCGCCGACCTTCCTGTGGAACTACTGGGAGTGGAAGACCGCGAGCTGATCTCGCGTCCGGCGCCCGGTGGCAAGGGGATCTCCCTGCCACCGGGCGCCGGGTCGTGACCCGGCCGGTGGTGCCGGGTCCGCCTTCGGGCAGGCCCGGCACCGCTGCATAGGGTTCGTTCAGCGAATTTCCGGGTGGTCTACTGCCGGCCTGACAGGCGGTAGATTCATCCCGTCGCGCGGCTGGTAAAGGAGCGGGCCACACCAGTGTTGACCTTCATCGTCCGTCGCGTGATCGCGGCGTTTTTCATCACCATCGGCGCATCGTTCATCGCGTTCTTCCTGGTAGCGCACGCCGGGGACCCGCTCGCAAAGGCCGCTGCCATCCAGCAACCGCAGGCGCGGGAGCAGGCGAAACTGACGATCATCACGGCGCTGCACCTGGATCAGAACTTCATTGTCCGTTTCTTCCTGTGGCTCAAGGGCGTGCTGGGCTGCCTGGTCGGCCAATGCGACTTCGGCAGCTCGATCACCGGGAACTCGGTGAACGTCGACCTGGCCAACGCGCTGCTCATCTCACTGCGGCTCATCACCGCGGCGACGGTCGCCGCCATCCTGATCGGGATCTCGATCGGCATCATCACGGCGCTTCGGCAGTACTCCGGCCTCGACTATGTCGTGACGTTCTTCGCGTTCCTGTTCTTCTCGCTGCCGGTCTTCTGGTTCGGCGTGATCCTCAAGGACGGCCTCGGCATCCGGTTCAACGACTTCCTGCAGCAGGACCATGGCGCCTTCTCGTGGCGGGCGATCATCATCGTCGCGCTGCTGATGGGCGTCATCGCCTACTCGCTGTTCGGCGGCCAGCTCTACCGGCGGCTCATTACGGGCGGGGTGACGGCCGTCGTCACCTTCGGCGCGATGTACTACATCACCGTCACGCACTGGCTGCTCAATCCCAGCCTCGGCATCGTGCTGATCATCGTCATCTCCGCGGCGATGGGCCTCGGCGTCACCGTGCTGACTGCCGGCCTACGCAACCGCAAGGCGCTGCTCACGTCGATGACGACGGTCGCCGTCGGCGCCGCGTTGTGGTATCCACTGCAGTACTACTTCTACCAAGGCTTCACATTCTGGAAGCTGATGCTGCTGCTCCTCATCGCGATCGTGGTGGGCATCGTCATCGGCTACCTCTACGGCGGGGACGACAAGGGCCTGTCCGCCCGCACCGGCGCGATCACGGCCGTCACCACGTCATTCATCATCTTCACCGACCGCATGATGCGGGCGTGGCACTCCTACGTAACGAACCCGCAGATCAACGGGCGCCCGATCAAGCTGACGCTGCCGGCGACGCCGCTGCTCAAAGGCGACTTCTGGATCCAGACGACCGACGTCTTCACCCATCTGCTGCTGCCGACCGTCACGCTGATGCTCATCTCGCTGGCGACGCACTCGCGGTTCGCGCGGGCGTCGATGCTCGAGGTGCTGAACCAGGATTACATCCGCACCGCCCGGTCCAAGGGGCTGACCGAGCGGACCGTGGTGATGCGGCACGCGTTCCGCAACGCACTCATTCCGCTGGCGACGGTGGTGTCCTTCGACATCGCCGGACTGATTGCGGGTGCGGTGCTGACGGAGACCGTCTTCGGCTGGAAGGCGATGGGCAAGCTGTTCCAGGACGGGCTCGTACAGACCGACCCGAATCCCGTCATGGCGTTCTTTGTCGTCGCGGCGGTGATCGCGGTGCTCGCCAACCTGCTCGCCGACATCGCGTACGGCGCGCTCGATCCCAGGATCCGGGTGAAGTGATGGCGGACGGATACTCGGGCGAGATCACCGAGATGGGCGGCGCGGAAGAACTGATCGGCGTCTCGGAGATGGCGGACGACGCCGGGATCGCCGAGCCGGATATGACGGAGTTCCGGGAGGAGCGCGACTTCCGGGCGAAGGAGGTCGAGGGGCTCTCCCAGGGGCAGATCGTCTGGCGCCGGTTCATGCACCACCGGGCCGCGGTCGTCTCGCTGGTGGCGTTGGTCCTGGTCGTGATCCTGGCGTCGACGAGCATCGGCTGGGGGCCGATCCCGCACTGGTGGAAGTGGAGCTACGCCACCACGCTGGTCGCGCAGCCGAATCAGGCCCCGACGTTGGCCTGGCCGCTCTTTTCCGGGCGCGGGTTCACGTTTGCGTTGGGCGAGTTCCCGTTCGGCGCGGATCAGCTGGGCTACGACAACTTCGCCCGGGTGATGCGCGGTATCCAGCAGACGCTCGTCGTGATCCTCATCATGGGCGTGCTCACCACCGTGATCGGCACCGTGCTCGGCGCGGTCGCCGGGTACTACCGGGGCTGGATCGAGTCGGTGATCATGCGGTTCACCGACCTGATGATCACGCTGCCGATCATTCTGGTGACGGCGGTGCTCGGTTTCGTGTTCGGGGCGCACGGGGTGTTGATCGTGGGTACCTGTCTGGGGCTGCTGTCCTGGACGGGACTGGCCCGGCTGGTGCGAGCCGAGTTCCTGTCGTTGCGCGAGCGTGAGTTCGTGGATGCGGCGAAGGTGGCCGGCGCCTCCGACATGCGCATCATCTTCAAGCACATCCTGCCGAACGCGATCGGCGTCATCGTGGTCAATATGACGCTGGTGATGTCCGGTGGCATCCTCGCCGAGGCTGCGCTCTCCTTCCTCGGCTTCGGTATCCAATACCCTGACGTGTCGCTCGGATCGCTGATCTCGGAGTACCAAACGGCGATGCTGTCCGGGCAGCCGTGGCTGTTCATCTGGCCGGGCGTGTTCATCATCCTGATCGTGCTGTGCCTGAACTTCGTCGGCGACGGCCTGCGGGACGCCTTCGATCCGCGCCAGCGCCGCATCCCCAAGGCCCGGGACCTGCGCAAGCCGACCGTCGAGGGGCCGATGGTGGAGGCCGACGGTCAGGCCCCGGGCGGGGTGACCGCCTCGTGAGGTGCGCGACGTTGCCGGCCGTGCTCGGCCCGCGCTCAGACCTATTCTCAGGCCCGCTCTTATGCCATGGCCGCGGTCAGCACGCCGATCAGGACGAGCACGGGTGCGGCGACGATCACCGGCCAATGCCAGCGCACCGGAACCCGCTCGAACTCCAGGCGCGGATCGTCGAGGTGCCCGGCGTCGCGGAGCTCCTCCCAGCGCCGGCGCACCGCGGCGGCCGCGGCACCGGACGGGCTGGTCGGCACGTCTCCGGGTCGGATCGACCCGCCCGGCCCGTAGCTGGACTCGGGCAGCCCCTTCGTCGACCCGCGGCTGACGGCGCGGGCGGTGGCGATGCCGCCCGGGGCCGGTGCCGCCCACGCGGTGTACTTCCCGTATGCCGTGATGAGGGTGAGCGCCCACTTCGTGTCGATGCGCTGGATCGCCGGCCACGGCAGATCGATGGTGCGCAACACGTTCACCACATGCACGCCGGCATCGTCGACCGCCACCTGCGGCTGCCAGTAGCTGGCCCAGACGGCGAGTGCCACCAGAGCCAACCACGGTCCGACAGTCCACACCGCGGACACTCCGTCATGGACGAGGGACACGACGAGAGCGAACAGGCACAGTCCGACGATCGAGCCCGCCAGGACCCGCCCGAACAGGGGCCGGAACACCGATGTGCCGGACGCAGAAGTCATGGCGCCATCATGGCATCGCAGCGGATGACGACAGGACGGTACCGCGCATGAGTTCAACGATGGCTGCCGCAGCGACGACGCGGCAACCGGGCGGCCCGGTGCTGCGCGTCGATGACCTCTCGATCGACTTCTGGGTGGACGGCACCTGGTACCCGGCCGTGGAGGGCGCCTCCTTCACGCTGGCAGCCGGTGAAGTGCTGGCGATCGTCGGCGAGTCCGGCTCGGGCAAGTCGACCGTGGCGATGAGCCTGATGGGCTTGCTGCCGAGCAACTCGCACGTGCGCGGCTCGATCAAACTGGGTGACCGGCAGGTGGTCGGTGCGCCGGAGCGGGTGCTGCGACACCTGCGCGGCGAGGACATCGCGGTGATCTTCCAGGAGCCGATGACGGCGCTGAACCCGGTGTACACCATCGGGTTCCAGATCGCCGAAATGCTGCGCACACACACGTCGATGGCACCGAGGGCCGCCCGCGCGCGAGCGATCGAACTACTGCGCATGGTCGAGATCCCGGACCCGGAACGGCGTGTCGACTCCTACCCGCACCAGCTCTCCGGTGGGCAGCGGCAGCGCGCGATGATCGCCCAATCGCTGGCCTGCGATCCGAAGATCCTGCTCGCCGACGAGCCGACCACGGCGCTCGACGTGACCGTGCAGGCGGAGATCCTGAAACTGATGCGGGATCTGAAGGAGCGCATCGACGCATCCATCATCCTGATCACGCACGACATGGGCGTGGTCGCCGACATGGCCGACCGGATCCTGGTGATGAAGGACGGCAAGCTGGTGGAAGCCGGCACGGCCGATCAGATCTTCCACCGGCCGCAGCACCCGTACACCCAGCAGCTGCTGGACGCGGTGCCGCACCTCGGCGCGGCGACGGCCGGCGGCGCCACGCTGGAACTCGCGGAACGCGCGCTGGCGCCCGACGAGTTCGGCGCGCCGGCGAAGGTCGACCCGCGGCGACGCGCCGAACCGCCGGCGGCGACCGACCTGGTGGTGGACCTGGCAGGGGTGGCGGTGGAATACCCGCGGCGCGGCCGCACGCCGGCCTTCCGCGCGGTCTCCGGCTTCGACCTGCAGATCGGCGTCGGCGAGGTGGTCGGCCTGGTCGGCGAGTCCGGCTCCGGCAAGACCACGATCGGGCGCGCGCTGGTAGGGCTGCTCCCGTTCGTGGAGGGCACGGCGACGGTGCTGGGCACCAATATCGTCGGCGCCCACGGCGGGGCGCTGCGGCAGATGCGTCGAGGGCTGTCGATCGTCTTCCAGGACCCCGGGTCGTCGCTCAACCCGCGCCTGCCGATCGGCGAGTCGATCGGCGAGCCGCTGCTTCTGCACAAGATCGCCCGCGGGGCGGAGCTCTCCCGGCGGGTCGAGGCGCTGCTCGACCAGGTCAAGCTGTCCAGGTCCATGCGGAACCGGTACCCGCACGAGCTGTCCGGCGGGCAGCGGCAACGCGTCGGTATCGCGCGGGCGCTGGCGCTGAACCCGAAGCTGCTGATCGCGGACGAACCGACCTCGGCGCTCGACGTGTCGGTGCAGGCGACCGTGCTGGAGCTCTTCCAGGAGCTGCAGCGGGAGGCCGGATTCGCCTGCCTGTTCGTGACGCACGATCTTGCGGTGGTGGAGATCCTGGCCCGTCGGATCGCGGTGATGCACCACGGCGAGCTGGCCGAGATGGGTACCACGGCACAGATTCTCGGCGACCCCATCGACCCGTACACCCAACGACTGTTGGCTGCCGTGCCGGTGCCGGACCCGCAGGAGCAGGCCGAGCGCCGTGCCCAGCGCGACGCGATCATCGCGGCCGGGGTCGGTCTGAACGAGGACGAGAAGGACTACGAGGTCTTCTCCGGCTGAGCGGCGGTGCTGTTCTCCGGCGGGAGTCGTGGCAGGGGCATCGATGTGACGACAAGAGCGGGCGGGATCGTCGCCGTGCACGCCCATCCCGACGACGAGTCGATCACCATGGGGGCGACCCTCGCCCGGTATGCGGCGATCGGTGTGCCCGTCACGCTGGTCACGGCCACGCTCGGCGAACAGGGCGAGCTGATGTACGGCAGGTGCGGCGGGCTGGACGCCGACCACGCCGATCAACTCGGCGGGTACCGGCTGGCCGAACTCGAACGGGCCTGCCGGGCGATGGGCATCGGCGATCGGCGGATGCTCGGCGGCCTCGGGTGCTTCCGCGATTCCGGGATGGCCGGCGAGCCGTCGGCCGCGCATCCGCGGGCATTCATCGGTGCGCAGACCGGAGGACCGCGCCACGGCGAGGCGGTGGCCGCGTTGGCGCACGTGCTCGACGAACTGCGGCCGCGCGCGGTGCTCAGCTACGACGCGACGGGCGGTTATGGCCACCCCGACCACATCGCGGCGCATGACGTCACCGTGGCAGCCTTCGCCCACTATGTCGCTCGCGCGGTCCCGGCCTGCCGGCTGCTGGAGGTGGTGCGGCCCCGCGCGGCGGTGCGCGACGCGCTCGAAAGGCTGTGGGCGGGGCCGCTTCCCGAAGTCTTCGAGCGGCCGGCGCTCGATGAGCTCGGCACCCTCGTCGGCGAGGCTGAGTGGGACATCGGGATTCCCGTCGGCCCGTGGGCCGCGGCCCGTCGCGCGGCCATGGCGGCGCACGCCACCCAGCTCACGGTGTGGGCCGGATCGGTGGACGGGTTTGCGCTCACCAACCTCAAGGCGCAACCATTGCTACCCGTCGAGTACTTTCGAATGCTGTCCGGACCGCCGGTACCTCCGGGGGCGACGGACCTGATGGCAGGGATGTGACGATCGTGAACGGCACACGCGCCCGGAACCGGCGCACCGGCGGCGCCGCGAACAGCGTCATACCCGATGTGAAGGACTTTCGTTGATCACCGTGGCACAGCCTCCAGCGCATGCGACACCGGCCGAGACGCTCCCCTCGTTCCCGTGGGACACCATCGCCGAATACAAGGATCTCGCGGCGCGGCACCCCGACGGCCTCATCGACCTGTCCGTGGGGTCGCCGGTGGATAGGGTGCCCGTCGCTGTGCGCACCGCACTCGCCGACGGCTCGGACTCGCCGGGGTACCCGCAGGTGGCCGGCACCCGGGAATTGCGCGGCGCTTACGCGGCGTGGTTGGCACGCGCGCACGGCGTCTCGGTGGAGCCGGCGAATGTGCTGCCGACGATCGGGTCGAAGGAACTCGTGGCGTCGCTGCCGGGACAACTCGGGCTGGGCGCCGGCGACACGGTGGTGATCCCGGAGCTCGCGTACCCGACGTACGAGGTGGGCGTGCGGATGGCGGGCGCCACGCTGGTGCGCGGCGACGCGGCGGATCTCGTGACCGCGAATCTCGGTGCGGGGAATCTTGGTGCCGGGAATCTTGGTGCCGGGAATCTTGGTGCGAAGAAGCCGGTCTCGATGATCTGGCTGAACTCGCCGTCGAACCCGACCGGTGCCGTGCTGTCGTCCGCGGAGATGGCGCGGGTGGTGGCTTGGGCGCGGGCGCGCGGCGTGATCGTCGCCTCCGACGAGTGCTACATCGATCTCGGCTGGGATGTGACGCCGCAGTCGATCCTGGACGCCGAGGTCTCCGGGGGGGATCACACCGGGCTGCTCGCGGTGCATTCGTTGTCCAAACGGTCCAACCTCGCCGGATACCGGCTGGGCTTCGTGTCCGGCGATCCTGCGCTGGTGGCACGGCTCACGGCGCTGCGCAGGCACCTCGGGCTCATCGTGCCGGGGCCGGTCCAGGCGGCCGGTGTCGCCGCGCTCACCGACGATGCGCCGGTGATGGCGCAACGCAGCCGCTACGCCGCGCGCCGGGACGCGCTCACCGCCGCGCTGGGCCGCGCCGGGTTCACGATCGAGCACTCGGCAGCGGGGCTGTACCTGTGGTGCACCCGCGGGGAGGCGGCGCTCGATTCGGTGGCGTACCTCGCGGCCCGCGGCATCCTGGTGGCGCCCGGCACGTTCTACGGGCCGGCTGGCGCTCGGTACGTTCGCGTCGCGCTGACGGCTACCGATGAGCGCGTGGCGGCGGTCGCCGCGCGGCTGGCGCACTAGCACCGCCCGCGCGGGGGATCAGGTCGCGGCGTGCAGGGCGGCGTTGAGCCCGGCCCAGCTGCCGGTGTGCGGCACCGCCTGCACCTCGCCGCTGAGTGAGTGCCGGCGGAAGAGCAGCCCCGAGACTCCGGCCAGGTCGCGCGCCGCCAGCACGGTCCGATCGCCGTCGGCCAACAGGGCGACCTTCGTGCCGGCCGTGACGTACAGGCCGGCCTCGATGACGCAATCGTCGCCCAGCGGGATCCCGACGCCGGCGTTCGCGCCGATCAGGCACCGCTCGCCGATCGTCACCTGCACCGTGCCGCCGCCCGAGAGTGTGCCCATGATCGATGCGCCGCCGCCGATGTCGCTGCCGTCGCCGACCACCACCCCCTGCGAGATGCGGCCCTCGACCATCGACGCGCCGAGGGTTCCGGCGTTGTAGTTGCAGAACCCCTCGTGCATCACCACGGTGCCGGGAGACAGGTACGCGCCGAGCCGGACCCGGTCGGCGTCGGCGATGCGCACGCCGGCCGGCACCACATAGTCCGTCATGCGCGGAAAGCGGTCCACGCCGTGTACTTCGAGCGGGATGCCCGCCGCCCGCGCGCGCAGGCGGGCCGCGGCGACGTCGTCCGGCTGTACCGCCCCGAGGGAGGTCCACGCGTTGATGGGCAGCACCGCGAAGATCCCGTCGAGGCTGATGGACCTGGGCATCACCAACCGCGTCGAGAGCAGATGCAGGCGCAGGTAGGCGTCCTCGACGGTGGCGGGTGGGTCTGCCAGCGAGTCGATCCGCGTATCGGTGACCACCGTCCGCACGTTCCGGATCGGATCCTCGCGCTCCGCGGCGCGCAGGGCTTCGTAAAGGGTGCTGTGAAGGGCGCCGTGAATGGCGCCGCGCGGCGCTGGTTCGTCATCCGGTTGATCGCTATCCGCGTGCCGCTCGGGGTTTGTGGCGAGGCGCGCTGACGGGTACCAGACGTCGAGCACGGAGCCGTCCGATGCGACGGTGGCCAAGCCGAGAGCCGAAGCGCCGCACGTGATTGGAGCGATATCGATCACGCAGGTCAGGATAACCAGCGGACGATGAGGTTCCGGGCGCGGCGCCCGATCAGGATCCGGATGCGGCGTCCGCGTCCGTCGCCGTCGCTGCGATCAGCACCGTGAGCAGATCACGAACGGACACGAAGCCGACTGGCGCGCCGTGGTCGTCCACCACCGGGAGATGCCGCACCAGGGCCGCATTGGCCCGCTCGGCGGCGGAGATGATCGTCTCGGTTGCCCCGACCGTCAACAGATCGGTGCTCATCACGTCCCCCGCCGTCGTCACATCGAAATCGACGTGCATCGCGACCTGGGCGACGATGTCCCGCTCGGATATCACGCCGATGACGACGCCGCGACGGATGACGGCGACCGCACCGATCTCGTTGCTCGCGAGGATTTCGACGACGTCGGCCAGCGAGGCGTCCGTGGTCACGGTGGCGACGGGAGTGCGCATCACCGCCTTGATGGATGTGCCGGGCTTGACCAGGGCAAGGTTCGCGGCGCTCATTGTCGTTCCGTTCCTCGTCGGTGCGGGGGCACCTTCAGTGTCTCCGGGCGTGTCGGCGCCGGGCCAGGGCCGTTGGTCCCGAGCATCCTTGGGTCAGGCGTGCACGCTACGGGGCGAGCGCGATCGTCACCTGGCCGGCGGGGAGCGGGTCCGGCAGGCCCGTCCGCCAGGCGTGTGCACGCCACTGCTGGTCCAGGACCTGGACGGTGGCGACGTGCATCGACGTGGCATGGGCGACGGTCCACGCGGCGAGCGCCCGGCCCGCGTCGGCGGCGCCGGTGTTCGGTAGCGCGACGTCGATCGTGGCCGTGTCGCCGTCGTGCGAGACCGAGACCACGGTCAGCCCGGTCATCTCGGCTTGCGCGGCTTCGACGAGGCCTGCCAGGCCCGGCGTCGCGCCGCCGAGTCCGGGCACGGCGGCCCGGGCAGGCGCTGCCGCGGTCGAGGCCAGCGCGCCGGCCCGGCAGGTGAGCGCCACCGGGACCGTCCCACCGAGTTGTTCGGCGAGCGCCGTCGCATCCGGCTCCCATTTCGCGTACGCGTCCGGAAAGCCCGACCGCTGCACCGCCTGTGCGGCCTTGGTGAGCGACATCTCTTGCCATCCGGGGACTTTCACGAGGTGGTCGTAGAACTGCCCGGCGGCGTACACCGGGTCCATCAGCTCGGCCGGATCGCCCCAGCCCTGGCTGTGGCGCTGCTGGAACAGCCCCAGAGAGTCCAGGTCGCCGTGATCGAGGTTCCGCAGGTTCGACTCCTGCCAGGCGGTCGCGATCGCGATGATCCGGGCTCGTTCGGGAAGGCCCCGCGCCATGCCGACCGCGTTGATGGTGGATGCGTGCTGCAGTTGCACGGCGTCCAGCGTGAGCGGCCCGGCGGGCTGCGATGCTGTGTCTGTCCCCGTGCTGTCCGTTGCCGTGCTGGCCGACGTGCCGGTCGCCGGTCGCGGCACGGTGCACTCGGGCCCCGGGCCGCGCAGCAGCAGGACCCCGGTCGTCGTGGCGCCCGCGACGAGGACGACCGCGGCAGCGGCGATGACGACGATCCGGCTGCGGCGCATGACGGCCATGGTAGGGGCGCGGCGCCACCGTACGCCTGTCCGTCCCCGAGCACGGCCCGTCCCCGCGCCTGCGCGGGCGAACGTCGTCATACTCGTCACAGCAACCCCGACGCCGCCGCATTCTCCCGCGCAGGGGACCGGCAGCGCGCGGGGTGACGTGGGTGCCGGGCGGGCGCATTGCGAGAATGACGTTTATGACGCTGTTCGCCGACCTCGCGCTGTCCGACGACCCGGCGCGCGTCGCCGCCGCGCTCATCGACGTGGCGTCGGTCTCCGGTGACGAGGCGGCGCTGGCCGACGCGATCGAGCGCGCGCTGGGCGCACTGGGGCGGTTCGAGATCGCGCGGATCGAGAACACGGTGCTGGCGCGTACCCACCTCGGCCGCGGTGGGCGCGTCGTGCTCGCCGGACACATCGACACCGTTCCCACCGCTGACAACGTTCCGTCTCGGTGGGTCGGCGACGCGCTATACGGTTGCGGCGCAACGGATATGAAGGCCGGCGACGCGATGCTGCTGCACGTCGCCGCGACCGTCCCCGAGCCGTCCAGGGACCTCACCCTCGTGTTCTACGAATGCGAGGAGGTCGAGTACGCCCGCAACGGGCTGACGCACGTGCAGCGCGAACTTCCGGACTGGCTGGCCGGCGATCTGGCGATCCTCGCCGAGCCGACGGACGGCCGCGTCGAGGCGGGCTGCCAGGGGACCCTGTCGTTCACCGTCACCATCCGTGGCACGCGGGCGCATGCGGCCCGCTCCTGGCTCGGAGACAACGCGATCCACCGCGCGGCCCCGATCCTGGCGCGGCTGGTCGACTACCGGCCGCGCACGGTCGACGTCGACGGGTGCGAGTACCGGGAGGGGCTGAACGCCGTGGCGATCGGGGCCGGGATCGCGAACAACGTCATACCCGACGAGTGCGTTGTCCGGCTGAACTTCCGGTTCGCGCCGGACCGTGAACTCGCCGACGCCGAAGCGCATGTGCGGGAGGTGTTCGACGGATTCGACGTCGTCGTGACGGATGCGGCGCCGGCGGCCCGGCCTGGGCTCTCGGCGCCCGCTGCGGCCGAGTTCGTCGCGGCGGCAGGCGGTGTCGCGGTCGCGAAATACGGGTGGACGGACGTGGCACGTTTCGCGGCGCTGGGCATTCCGGCGGTGAATTTCGGGCCGGGCGATCCGGGGCTGGCGCACACGCCGGGCGAGTATGTCTCGGCGACCCAGGTGCGGGAGATGACGCAGGTGCTGCGGACCTTCGTCGGCGGATAGCGGCTCGACGGTCGCGGGTGCCCGGCGGATCCGGCCAGGCGCGCCGCGTCGTGGCACGCGTCCGCCACAGGTGACGGCGTGCCGTCTAGGGTCCTGTGTGATGGGTGTCCGAGCGAAGGATGGGCGCGGTGAGCCATAACCACGATGGCGGGAGACCGTCCGGCGACGGGCAGCGGCACCAGTCGCACCGGCGCGATTACGACGACTCGCTGCTGCAGGGGCGCTTCCATCGGCCGGCGACCGACGAGGAGCGGTGGGCGGCCGTTCAGCGCAGCAAGGAGGCCCTGCGGATCACGGCCGACGAGCGGCTGCTCGACTCGCGCGGCCCGCGGGAATGGGTGCATACCGATCCGTGGCGTGTGCAGCGCATCCAGGCGGAGTTCATCGAGGGTTTCCACACCCTCGCGGATCTGCCGCGCGCGGTCACGGTGTGGGGCAGCGCACGCACGCCCCGCGATTCGCAGGCGTACCAGGACGGGCGGCGCATCGGCGAGGCGCTCGCACGAGCGGGCTTCGCCGTGATCACCGGAGGCGGCCCCGGCAGCATGGAGGCGGCGAACCGCGGCGCGCAGGAGGCCGGCGGGCTGTCTGTGGGACTGGGCATCGAGCTGCAGTTCGAGGAGAAGTTGAACGATTACCTCGACGTGGGTATGACGTTCCGGTACTTCTTCGCCCGCAAGATGATGTTCGTCAAGTACTCGCAGGCGCTGATCTGCCTCCCCGGTGGGTTCGGCACGCTGGACGAGCTGACCGAGGCGCTGACGCTGGTGCAGACGAAGAAGGTGACGAAGTTCCCGGTGGTCCTCTACGGGTCGGCGTACTGGGGCGGCCTGGTCGAATGGATCCAGAGCTCGGTCCTCGGCTCCGGCAACATCTCGCCGCAGGACATGAACCTGATCCATGTGACCGACGACGTCGATGACGTGATGCGGGTGGTGCACGAGTCGTACCAGGCCTGGGAGGACGCGCACTGACCTCGGCGCCGGCGCAGACGCGAGAAAGCCGGGCGGGCACGGACGCGGGCAGGGGTTGAGTTCGACGCGCCTCGCCCCGTGGGAGGATGGCGGGTGTGTTGCGCTGGATAACCGCCGGGGAGTCGCACGGTCCCGCCTTGGTCGCCGTTCTGGAGGGGCTGCCCGCCGGGGTCGCCGTCACCACGGAAGACATCGCCGGGCACCTCGCCCGCCGGCGGCTCGGCTACGGGCGCGGCGCGCGCATGAAGTTCGAGAAGGACCAGGTGACGCTGCTCGGCGGCGTGCGCCATGGCTTGAGCCTCGGCGGCCCGATCGCCGTCGAGATCGGCAACACCGAATGGCCCAAGTGGGAAAAGATCATGTCCGCGGATCCGGTGGACGACGCCGAGATCGAGAGCCTCGCGCGCAATGCGCCGCTCTCCCGGCCGCGCCCCGGACATGCGGACCTCACCGGCATGTGGAAGTACGACTTCGATGACGCCAGGCCGGTTCTCGAGCGGGCGTCGGCCCGGGAGACGGCATCACGGGTGGCGCTCGGCGCGATCGCGCGCGGCTTCCTGCACCAGGTGCTGGGTGCCGAGGTGCTGTCCCACGTGGTGGCGCTCGGGACGGCCGACGCGGCCGACGGACCGCTGCCCACGCCCGCGGATCTGCGCGCGATCGACGAGTCGCCGGTTCGGGCGCTCGGCCCCGAATCGACCGCGGCCATGGTCGCCGAGGTCGATGCGGCCAAGCAGGACGGCGACACGCTGGGCGGCGTCGTGGAGGTACTCGTCTACGGCCTGCCGCCGGGGCTCGGCTCGTACGTGCACGGCGACCGCCGGCTGGACGCGCGGCTCGCCGCCGCGCTGATGGGGATCCAGGCGATCAAGGGCGTGGAGGTCGGCGACGGGTTCGCCACCGCGCGGCGGCGCGGCTCGGCCGCCCATGACGAGATCGATGCGCCGGACGGGTATGTCACACGCCGATCGAATCGGGCCGGTGGCCTCGAGGGCGGGATGACGAACGGCGAGATACTGCGCGTCCGGGCAGCGATGAAGCCCATCTCGACGGTGCCCCGCGCGCTGGCCACCGTGGACATCGCGACCGGTGAGCCGGCCGTCGCCATCAACCAGCGGAGCGACGTCTGTGCGGTGCCGGCGGCCGGCGTGGTGGCCGAGGCGATGGTGGCGCTCGTCGTCGCGGACGCGGTACTGGAGAAGTTCGGCGGCGACTCGGTGGGGGAGACGGCCCGCAACGTGCGGGGATATCTCGACGCGCTCGCGGCGCGGCGGGTCTCGCCGGCGCCGGCGTCCGCAGCGGGGCCGGTGTCGACCGCCGGGGTGGTACTCCATGGGTGAACCAGCGGTCGAGGCGGTCGAGCCGAAGGTCCAGCCGGGGCCGGCCGGTGGCCCGGTGGTCGTGCTGATCGGGCCGCCCGGCGCCGGGAAGACAACGGTCGCAACGGCTCTCGGCGCACGAACCGGGCTCCCCGTGCGGGACACGGACGCCGATGTGGAGCGCGTCGCCGGCCGAACCGTCGCAGAGATCTTCACGCAGTCCGGCGAAGCGACATTCCGCGCCCTGGAGCACGATGCCGTAGCGACCGCGCTCGCCGAACACACCGGCATCCTCGCCCTCGGCGGCGGCGCCGTCATGGACGAACGCACCCGCGCGAACCTGGGTGGTCGGCGGGTGGTGTTCCTGTCGATCTCGATGCCCGTCGGCGTCAAGCGCACCGGAATCTCCGATCAGCGGCCGATGTTCGTCGGCGTCAACCCGCGGGCCACCTTCAAGGCGCTGCTGGACAAACGGCTGCCGGTGTACCGCGAGGTCGCCACGGTCGAGATCGACACCGACACCCTCACCGTGGACGAGGTCGTGGACCGCATCGTCGCCGACCTCGGGCTCGCCGCGTGACGGCGGGACCGAGCGCCCCGGTCACCGTCCGGGTGGCAACCGCCTCCCCCTATGACGTGGTGATCGGCCACGGCCTGACCGACCGGCTGATCGCGGCCGTGAGCGGCGCCACCGGGGCCATGATCCTGCACCCCGCGGGTATCGCCGAGCGGGCGAACGCCCTGGCGGCCGCCATCCGCGACTCCGGGGTCACCGTCCACACGCAGACCGTGCCCGACGCGGAGAGCGCGAAAACCGCTGCGGTGCTTCAGGAGTGCTGGTCGGCCTGTGCCGCAGCCGGCCTCGACCGGGCCTGCGTGGTGATCGGCCTGGGCGGCGGAACGGCCACGGACCTCGCGGGTTTCGTCGCGGCGACCTACATGCGCGGTGTGGGCCTGGTGCAGGTGCCGACCACGGTGCTCGGCATGGTCGACGCGGCGGTGGGCGGCAAGACGGGCATCAACATCGACGCGGGAAAGAACATGGTCGGCGCGTTCTACGAGCCCGCCGCGGTGATTGCCGATCTCGACGCGCTCGCGACACTCCCGCCGGCCGAGCTGCTCGCCGGTCTGGCCGAGGTGGTGAAGTGCGGGTTCATCGCCGACCCGGAGATCCTGCGCATCATCGAAGCGGATCCGGGTGCGGCGACAGTGGCGTCATCCTCGCAGCTCGCGGAACTGATCAGGCGCGGCGTCGCCGTCAAGGCCGAGGTGGTGGCCGCGGACCTGAGGGAGTCCTCGCTGCGTGAGATCCTCAACTACGGGCACACTCTCGGCCACGCGATCGAGAAGCGTGAGCACTTTCGGTGGCGGCACGGGCATGCGGTGGCCGTCGGCATGGTCTTCGTCGCCGAACTCGCCAGGGCGGCGGGGCGCCTCGACGCCGCGACCGCCGAGCGGCACCGTACCGTGCTGCGCGCCCTCGGCCTGCCCACCACGTACGACCCTGGCGCCCTGGACGAACTCGCCGGCTACATGGGCGCGGACAAGAAGGCCCGGGGCGGGCTGTTACGGTTCGTGACGCTGGACGCGCTGGCTCGGCCGGGCCGCATCGAGAACCCGAGCCGGCACCTGCTCGCGGAGGCTTATGCCGCCATGAACTCGCGGTAACGCCGGCCCGCGGGACGGTTGCGAGACGGCGGCACACCGGCACAGGACGGAGGGCGTCATGACGATCGAGCCGACCAGGGCGGCCGGTTTCCCGGTGCGCACCGACAACACACGCCGTTCCGGCGAGCCGCGCCGGGTGTGGGTGCTCAACGGCGTGAACCTCGGCCGTCTCGGTGCCCGCGAGCCCGATATCTACGGCGCCACCACACATTCCGCGCTGGCGGATTCCCTCGTCGCGCTCGGCGCGGACCTCGGCCTGGCCGTCGAGGTACGGCAGACGGACGAGGAGGCCACGATGGTCCGCTGGCTGCATGCCGCGGCCGATGACGTCATTCCCGTCGTGCTCAACCCGGCTGCGTGGTCGCACTACTCGATCGCGCTGCGGGACGCGGTGGCGCAGCGCACCGCCGACCTCGTCGAGGTGCACATCTCGAACGTGCACACTCGTGAGGAGTTCCGTCACCACTCGGTGATCTCGGCCGTCGCCACCGGGGTGATCGCCGGCCTCGGAGTGGAGGGGTACGCGGCAGCGCTGCGATTCCTCGCCGCCCGCCCGGCCTGAGCGTCGGCAGCGACCGCAACGGCCGTCGCCTGCGCCTATTCCCGGGTATGACGCTGTTCTCGACCGCGCCGTCCGGGCGCCCGCAGCCGGGGTGCTCGTCACTCGGATGAGCCACAGACCGATCGTCTTGGAAGGATTCATTAACGGTTCTCTGAGACTCGACCTGCAGCATGTGACGTAGAAAGCCGTGTCCGGCCTGGTCGCGGTGCGCACTGAAGCGAGGTCTCGATGGTCGCCACCGCCCCGGCTCGATCCGCCCCCACACAGGGGCAGTTCGGGCAGCGTCCATACGGGCAGCGTCTTTACGGGAAGGGCGCGCGTCGACGCATCGCGTGGATGTCCGACATCGCCGGCGTGTTCGCGATCTCGACAGTCGTCATCCTCGTGGCGATGTGGTTCGCGAACGGCGGGATCGGCGCGCTCTCGGCGCCCGGCGGTGCCGCCATGACGTTCGGCCGGCTGACCGGACTGATCGCGGCCGACCTGCTGCTCCTCCAGGTTCTGCTGATGGCCCGCATCCCGTTCGTGGAACGCGCGTGGGGGCAGGACGTGCTCACCCGACGGCACCGCCTGGTGGGCGAGACCTCGTTCTACCTGATGATGGCGCACATCGTGCTCATCACGATCGGTTACACCCAGGCCGGTCACCTGACGTTCTTGGCGCAGACGTGGTATCTCATCGTGAACTACCCGGGGATGCTGCTGGCGGTCGCAGGCACCGTAGCGCTGCTCGTGGTCGTGGCCACGTCGTTGCGCGCCGCCCGCCGCCGGATGCGATATGAGTCGTGGCATCTGCTGCACCTCTACGCATACGTCGGCGTCGCCCTGGTGCTGCCGCATGAGCTGTGGACCGGGGCCGACTTCCTGTCCTCGCCGGCCATGACGATCTTCTGGTGGACGCTCTGGGGGCTCGCCGCGGGCGCGATCGTCTTCTTCCGGCTTGCGCTCCCGATCGGGCGGAGCCTCCTCCATCAACTGGTCGTCGAGCGGGTGATCGAGGAAGCCCCCGGCGTGCAGTCGGTCGTGATCCGCGGACGCCAGATGGTCTGGCTGAAGCCGAAGCCCGGGCAGTACTTCCAGTGGCGATTCCTCACCGGGCCGGGCTGGATGCGCGCCCATCCGTACTCCGTCTCCGCGCTTCCCGACCGCAACCGGCTGCGCATCACCATGCGCACCGCCGGGGACGAGGGCCCGCGGCTCGCCCGGCTGCGGCCCGGCACCCGAGTGCTGATCGAAGGGCCCTACGGGTCGCTCACGGCCGACCGCCGCCTGCATCGCGACGTGCTGCTGATCGCGGCGGGGGTGGGCATCACGCCGCTGCGCGGCCTGGCCGAGCACATCGCCACCGAGCCGCCCACCGACGGCCCGGGCGGGCGCCTGCGGCCGTCCGTTGTCGTCCTGCACCGCGTATCCGCACCGCCGGAGGCCATGTTCGCCGCCGAATGGGATGAGCTGGCGGCGCGGTACGGCATCGGCGTGGGCCGGCTCGTCGGCCCGCGAGGCCCGTCCGGGAGTTGGTTACCGGCCACGCCGCACCCGGTGAATCCGGCCCGGTACCTACTGAGCCTCGTGCCGGACATCGCGGATCGATCCATCTACTTGTGCGGACCCCGGGACTGGATGGCCGCGGTCCGGCGGACGCTCGGCACCCTGCACGTCGACCCCTCGGCGGTGCACCAGGAGGACTTCGCCGGGTGACAGTGCCGGATGACGGTGCCGGATGAAAGGGCCGCGCCCGCACCAGGGCCGCGGAGCCCGACACCGCACACCCGACTAGCCCGCACCGGTCGCACCCGGGAGAAATACCCGGCACGGCCACCGCGGGACCGAACGCACGAAAGGAGCGCGTCATGCGACGCATCACCCTCGCCATCATGAGCACCGTCGCGGCGCTGGTGCTGCTGTTCAGCTACCGGACCAGCCTCGGCGTGGGGGCGGTGGCGCAGCCCGCGAATCCCGCGCACATCGTCTCGGGGGCGGCGGCCGCCGGGTCCGGGACCACCTCGGGCCAGGGCCCGAATCCCGGTTCGGCCTCCGGAAGCGCCGGGAACGCCGCGAGCGCCGCGGCTGCCCAGTCACCGTCCCAGTCACAGTCGCCGTCGAAGTCCGCGACGTCCGCGGCGCAGACGCCGAGCACCACCACGTCGTCGCAGAGCACAGCGACGAGCCCCACCGTCGCCGATGGCGCCGTGGAAGGGACGCCGTACGGCCCCGTCCAGGTGCAGGTGACGGTGGCCGCGGGCCGCATCACCAATGTGACCGCGATACAGCAGCCGTCCGAGGAGCGGCGCAGCCAGGAGATCAACGCGATGGCCCTGCCGCAGCTGCAGAGCGAGGTGCTCTCCGCGCAGAGTTCGCAGATCGACGCCGTCAGCGGCGCCACCTACACCTCCGAGGGGTTCGTCGCGTCGCTGCAGTCGGCGCTCGACGTCGCGCACTTCGTGCGGTGAGCGGATCACGACCATGACGAGCGTCGCGCCCGTGGACCGGGGCTCGAACCGGCGCCCGAGCACCGACGGCGCACCGGGCGCAGCGCCCTCCCGGCGTTCCTATACCGAGATGATCATGGGGCTGCCGATCTCGATCCATCTTCGCGGCATCGTTGATCGGGCCACGGAAGCTCGTGCCGTGCAACGGGTCTGGGACGATCTGCGGACGGCCGACCACGTCTTCTCCACCTATCGCGACGACAGCGACATCAGCCGCATCGCGCGCGGCGAGATCGGCGTCGACGCCGCGGATCCCGCCGTCCGCGAGGTGCTCGACCTGGCGGAGGAGGCGCGGCGGCGCACCGCCGGAGCGTTCGATGTCTGCTATGCCGGCCGCCTCGACCCGTCGGGCATCGTCAAGGGGTGGGCCGCGGCGCGCGCCGCTCGGCACCTCGATCTGCCGGGCGTCGACTGGTACTTGAATGCCGGCGGGGACATCGCACTGCACAGCGACCGAGGCCGCCCCCCGTGGCGTGTCGGCATCGAGGATCCTGCGGACACGAACAGCGTCATGGCCGTCGTCGACGTGGCCGACTGCGCGATCGCGACGTCCGGCGGCGCGCACCGCGGCGCGCACATCGTCGATCCGCGGACGGGCGCGGCAGCGGCGGGGATCGTCCAGGCGACGGTCGTCGGCCCGGACCTGGTGTGGGCGGACGTGTTCGCGACAGCGTTCGTCGCAGCGGGGTCCGCCGCGCCCGGCTGGTCGCTGCCGCCGGGGTACGAGTGCCTGCTCGTCACGGACACCGGCGCCGTCATGGGCTCGGCGGGTATGCCGGCGCTGCTCGCGGTGCCACAATCGGTGGACCCTGCACGCGAGACCGGAGGCCCCCGCATGGACGCACCGACGACACCGCACGGGACCGCGGGGTTGGCCCGCCCATGACTCCGCACGTCGTCATCGCCGACGACGACCGGGCGATCCGCGAATCGCTTCAGCGCGCGCTGACACTCGAGGGTTATCGCGTGACGCTGGCCGCCGACGGGGTTCAGGCCGCGGTGGCCGCCCGCGGGCCCGATGTGGACGTGATCGTGCTGGACGTCGGCATGCCCACCATCGACGGCCTCGGGGTGACCCGGCTGCTTCGGGCGGAAGGGGTCACGACGCCGATCCTGATGCTCACGGCACGGGTGTCGGTCGACGCGCGGGTCGCCGGGCTCGACGCCGGTGCGGACGACTACCTGCCGAAACCGTTCGATCTGGACGAGCTGATGGCACGGCTCCGCGCGCTGGTGCGTCGCAGCCAGTTCTCTGTCGCGGCGGCCGATCCCGATGCGGCCGACCTCACGATGGGTCTGTTGCGCGTGGATCCCACCGCTCGTCGCACCTGGTGGGGATCGACGGAGATGACGCTGTCCAAGACGGAGTTCGATCTGCTGGAGTTGCTCGTGCGCAACCGCGGTCAGGTGCTCACCCATTCGGTGATCTACGACCGGATCTGGCAATACGACTTCGGCCCCGACTCCAACAACCTCGCCGTCTACATCAGCTACCTGCGCCGGAAACTCGATGCCGCCGGTGCCCCGGACCTGATCCGCACGGTCCGCGGTGTCGGCTACCGCCTCGATGAGCCATGAGCCGGGCCGCTGGCCCGGACAGCCGGTCGGGAACGGGTACGGGCGCGGCAATGGACGATGAGACCCCCGCGACGCGCGGTCGGGCGCCGCTGCGCTGGTGGCGGCGAATGCCCGCGATGACGCTGCGTCGCCGGTTGGTGATCGCGTTCGTCGCCCTGGTCGCCGTGGCGATCGGCCTGGTCGGCGGGATCTCCTACTCGGCGACCGTGTCGGCGTTCAACGCCGAGGTGAATGGCGCGCTCATGTCGGCGGCCGCCACGCTCGCGGCCGGCGGTGGCTTTCCCACGGGTGCCCCGGGCGCGGAACTTCATTCGCCCGATGATCACCACGACGGGGACGATCCGGCCGTGTCGTTGGCGCAGCGGATTGATCCCGGCGGCGCGGTCACGGTCCTCAGGGGTCCCGCGCAGGCGCTGTCGGTCAACGACACGCAACGGCAGCTCGCCGCGAGCCCCCGCGCCGGGATCGGGCGGTTCGACGTGCGGGTGTCCGGCGGCGAGAGGTACCGCATCTACACGCTGGCCCTCGGCCAGGGCCGCGGGGCCGTCGTGGTCGGACGTAACCTGGCCGATGCCGTGCGCGTGCTGGCGCGCGTCGCCGTCAACACCGTGCTGATCGGTATCGGCGTCATGGTGCTCGCCGGGCTCGTCGGGTGGTGGATCGCGCGGCAGATCACCCGGCGGCTGGCGACGCTGTCGGATGCGGCCGAGACCGTCGCGCTCACCGGCGATCTGGCGGTTCCCATCGCGACCACCGGCAAGGACGAGGTCGCCCGTCTCGCGACCTCGATGCGAACCATGCTGGCCGAGCTCGGCCAGTCCCGGGACGCGCAGCGCCGCCTCGTTGAAGACGCCGGGCATGAGCTTCGCACCCCGATCACCAGCCTGCGCACGAACGCCCGGGTGATGCGCCGTTACGAGCAGCTCTCGGATGCCGACCGGCAGCGCCTGCTCGACGATGTCGACGGCGAACTCCAGGAGCTGACGGCGCTGGTCAACGAGCTCGTCGAACTGGCGACCGACACGTACTCGGGTGAACCCGCGCAGCGCACCGTTCTCGCCCAGCCGGTTGAGAAGGTGGCCGAGCGCGTGCGGCGGCGCTCCGGCCGCGAGATCACCGTCACCGCCGACGAATCCCAACGAATCGTGCAACGCGGCGCGGTCGAGCGGGCGGTGGGAAACTTGTTGGAGAACGCCGTCAAGTTCGATGCCGGCGGCACGTCCCCCATAGAGGTGGACGTGGCCGACGGGGTGATCCGGGTCAGCGATCGTGGGCCCGGTGTCCCGGCCGATGAGCTCGCCGCGATCTTCGACCGGTTCCACCGCAGCGATACCTCGCGCAGCCTGCCGGGGTCCGGCCTGGGCCTCGCGATCGTCCGCGACGTGGCGGCTCGGCACGGCGGGACCGTCGCCGCGGCCGCACGTCCGGGCGGGGGACTGGTCGTCACGCTGACCCTGCACGACCACGTCTCACCGAACTCAGAGGTTCTCCGAGACCGCCGTTAAGCTGCGATCGGCATCGTGGGCATCAAGCCTCAACCAAGGAGAACACGATGTCCGACACCACGCAGGGTCCAACCACTGGCGAGCCCGCCGAGCCCGACAGACCCAATGAGCCCGGAGCCTCCGGACCGGCCGGACCACCGCAGGCGGGCGCCGTGCCGCCGGAGGCGGGGGAGGGAGCGCCGGCGGCGCCGGTGGTGCCACCCGTGGCCGGTGCTCAGGAAACCGCAGCGCAGGGCACCACAGCGCAGGGCACCGAGCCGCCGGGCGCCGGCGCCGCGAGTTCCGGAGAGCCCCGTGGCGGAACCGCTGGGCCCGTCCCGCCCGGACCGGTCATGCCGCCCGGATCGGTATGGCCGGGAATGCCCCCGGGGCCGATGCCACTGGGACAAGTGCCACCGGGGCAACAGGTCCCGCCCATGCCCCAGGGGGCGGTGGGATGGGGCGGGTCGGCTATGCCGCCCGGACCGACGGGGCCCGGCATGCCGCCCATGTCGTCGAGTGACGCCTTCGCGCCCGTCGCCCGGCCGCCCCGCACCCGCTGGATCAATCCGCGGCGCCGCGTCGCGACCTGGCTCATCGCGGCGGGGATCGCGGTGGTGTTCTTCGGTGGCGGGGTCGGCGCGGGCTGGGGCATCGCCGCCACGTCCGGGTATCTGCACCTGCACGCGGAACGCCACGAGGGCATCCTGCGAGGCAGTGCGCTGCTGCCCGGGCGCGAACCGTGGTTCGGGTCCGGCGTCAGGCCGGGGCCTCGGTCGGGGTCGGGGTCTCGGCCGGGTCGTCTGCCGAGCAACCCGACCGCTCCGACCTCCCCGGCACCGTCGACAAGCCCGGCGCCCAGCACCTCGCCCTGAGATCCGCCCGCCTTCTTTCCGTCGACTGGGAGTCCTGCAGAGTCGGGGGTGCCCATTTCTCTGCAGGACTCCCAGTCGACGGTGGGTTTTCGGTCGAGGCCCGACCGCGTGAGCGGCGAGCAGCGTCATACGCGGTTCGCATCGGCCACCCGGGCGGCCTCCTATTCCGGTGGGCGACGGCAGTCGGGGTCGGCGTTGGCACGGGGATGCGAGCCGGCGGCGTCCGGCCGAGCCGAACGGTGGCCCCGCGTAGATTGGGCAGGGTCAATGTGCACCGTCAACCTGCACCGAGCCCGCCGGCAGACGCGACCGGGCGGGTCGGAACAGAGGGCGAACCTGGTGAATCGGTCAGGTCGGGGTCAATTCGTGGCGGCCGTCGCGACAGCAGTGGTGCTGACGGTCGCCGCGTGCAGCCCGGCCGGTTCGGGTCAGCCCTCGACGTCACCGGCTCCCCCCGCGCTCAACAGCGCGCCACCGGACGGGCCGCCGACCTCGCCACAAACGTCTAGCAGCATCGGCACACGGTCCAGCGCCACACGCACCACCGACAGTCCCGCGCACGCCACGCCCGCACCCGCGGGAGCCCCGGCAATTCCGTGGATGGCGCCGTTGCCGGGCGGCACGGCCGGACACCTGCGCGCGGGCTCGGACCCGTCGGTGCTGCCGGGGATGGTGTTGATCGCGGACAGGTCGAACAGCCGGCTGATCGTGGTCGACCCGCAGGGCCGGATCCGCTGGCAGTTCCCGCGGCCGGGCGACCTCGCCCCCGGCCAGACGTTCCGCCTGCCCGACGACGCGTTCTTCACCCCGGACGGCCGTCACATCCTGGCCACCCAGGAGGACCGCGCCGTCATCAGCCTGATCGACATCGCCACGCACCGGATCGTCTACCGGTACGGCCGTCCCGGCGCGCCGGGGTCGGGTCCGAATCGGCTGAGCAACCCCGACGACGCGATGATGCTGACGGACGGGTCGATCCTGCTCGCCGACATCAAGAACTGCCGGCTGCTGCGGATCGCTCCGGGCACGCACGCACCCGAGACGGTTTTCGGCCGGACCACGCGGTGGTGCCTGCACCAGCCCCCAACCCGATGGGGCGCTCCGAACGGCGCCTTCCCGATGCGCGACGGGCACTTCCTGGTCACCGAGATCGACGGGGACTGGGTGGACGAGCTCTCGCTCGACGGGCACGTGTCCTGGTCGGCGCATCCGCCGGGGGTGGCCTACCCGTCGGACACCAACGAGATCAGCCCCGGCCGGTACCTGACCGCCGACTACTCCTCACCCGGCCAGGTGGTGATCTTCAACAGGGCAGGCACCGCGCTGTGGCGTTTTCGCGGCACCGGCGCCGACGCGCTCAACCACCCGTCGCTGGCGCTGCCGCTGCCGAACGGTGACGTCATCGTCAACGACGACTACAATGATCGGGTCGTCGTCATCGATCCGGCCACGGACAAGGTCGTGTGGCAGTACGGGATCACCGGCAGGCCCGGCGCCGCCGCGGGCTCCCTGAACAATCCGGACGGGATCGACCTCGTGCCGCCCCATTCGTTGCTGGACACGATCCCGCCCGGGCGCTGACGCATCATGGCACCGCCGCCCGCCCGCACCGGCTCGGCGGCCGGCTGCTCCGATCCGACCGCAGGGACAATGGCCGAGTGATGGTTCGCCGAGGGGTGAGAGTGTGGCTGCTCGCGTGGGCGGCGGCGATGCTGTGGATCGTGGGCTCCTGTAGCGACGCGACGGTGCCGAACCCGGTGGACGCACCGCCCACGCGAGTCGTGCAGTCCCCGTCATCGACGGTCCGGACGTCGGTGGATGGAAGCGCCACGTCGACGGAGGGCGGCGTCGCGTCGACGAGCCGGCCGGTGACTGCCAGCCGTCCTCCGTCCGCCACATCGTCACCCCCGCCAGCGCAGAGTGCGCCCGCGGAGCGCACCGCGAGCCCGCAGCAGATCAGCGATCAGGTGACGGCCCGCATGCGCGACATCGCGAAACACGAGCCCGCAGGGAGCATCTCGGTGGCCGCGGTGAACACGGCGACCGGCCGGCGGTACAGCTTCGGGGCGGCCCAAGGAATGTGGACCGCCAGCGCCTACAAGCTTCTCGTCCTCGAAGGCTTGCTGCTGGAGCGTCAGCGGACCGGCGCCTGGCTGACCGCCGGTGAGATCGCGGACGCGACCCGCGCCATCGAGAACAGCGACAACGTGGCGGGTTACCGGCTCTTCCTGGACATGGGCGGTCGCAGTGGCCTGACCCGGACTATCCAGCAGCTCGGCATGACGCACACGGTCGCGGGCCGCACCGACCCGACGTTCACCACGACCGGCGGCCAAGACTGTCTTGCGATGGCGCGGGCGCTGCTGCCCGGTGGGCCGCTCGACGCCCGATCGCGCAGTTTCGTGCTCGGCCTGATGAGCCACATCGAATCCGATCAGCGGTGGGGCATCGGCGTTATTGCCGGTCCCGGCGACACGTTCGTGAACAAGAACGGCTGGCTGCCGGTGCAGGACGACAACGGGCCCGGCGAAACGGATGGTGGTCGCTGGGTGGTGACCAGCGTGGGGATCGTGACTGAACACGAGCAGCACATTCTCATCGCCGTGCTCACCCAGCACCAGCCCTCGCTCGGCGCCGGTCAGCAGCTCGTCGAAACCCTGGCTCGGCTCGTCGAACCCGTCGTCAGCCAGGGATAGTGAGCCGGTGCGGCGGGCGGTGCGGTCTCAGCGGCGTGGTCGGCGCCGTGTCCGTGCGCTGCTGCGCAGCCGGGCCAGTTCCTCGATCGGTTCGGCCAGGGGCGCCAGGGGCCGGCCTACGGCTTGGCCGAGGATGTGGTCGGCCAGAGATGGATTGAGTGCGAGGACCGGGCCGTGCAGGTAGGTTCCGATCACGTTGCCGGCCGCCGCCCCGTCCGTCCCGTCGCCGTTTCCGGTGCCGGTGGCGACAGTGCCGAGGGGTGGTAGCGAGGCGGCGCGGTGCGTTCGCCCGCGGTGGTTCTCGAATCCGAGGAGTTTCGCGTCGGGCAGACCTAACGCCGGGTCGGCGCGGGTTGTGACGTGGCCGATGGCGCGGCGCCTGCCGGGCACGGTCACGAGGTCGAGCACGCCCAGGCCCGGATGGACGGTGCCGTGCGCGTCGGTGGTGGACCTGCCGAGGATCTGCATTCCCGCGCACACGGCCAGCACGGGGGCAGCAGCGTCGATGACGGCGGAAAACCCGTCGGTGTCGAGGAGTCGCGTGGCGCGCTCTTGCGCGGTGTCTTCTGCGCCGCCGAGTAGGTAGATGTCGCATCCGGACGGGATCGACCGGTCGGAGGTCACCTGGACGATGGTCGCCGGTATGCCGCGCCAGCGCGCTCGCTGCGCCAGCACGTGCGCGTTGCCGATGTCGCCGTAGGTTCCGAGCAGGTCGGGCAGCAGCACGGCGATCGAGAGGGCGGATTCATGCGGCATGGTCGCGGGTGTCCTCGACGGCGCCGGGGGTGGTTGCCGGCACGCTGGTGAGCCGCGCCCCCAGTGCGGTCCGTGCGTCGCGGAAGCTGGTGTAGTCCCCGATCAGCGTGATCGTGCCGGTCGGAAGTTCGCGCAACACCTGGCGGATGCCGGCGTGAACCGTCCGGTGCGGAACGTCCGCGTACCCGAGTCGGACGCCGACATCATCGGCGCGCGCTCCGGTGGCGATGACGAGTCGAGCGCGGAGTTGTTCGAATGGGACGTCGTATAGCCACGAGGTGTCATGGCCGTCGGCTTGGGCGGCGTTGATGGAGATGATCACCGGATCGTCGCGGTCGGCGATCAGGTCCAGTGTTGCCGCCCAGCCTGCGGGGTTCTTCGCGAGCAGGAGCCAGACGGTGCGGCCATCGTCATGGGCGGTGGCGTACCGCCCGGACACCTCGTCGATCTCGCATGCGGCGCGGAGTGCTTGCGGTGCAGGCACATTCAACGTTGCTGCCGCGGCGATCGCCATCGCGGCGTTGCCGAGGTTGACGGCGCCGGGCAGCGCGGGTCGCAGCGGCAGCGCCGCATGGTGCGGGCCGCGCAGGGACGCGTTGCCGTGCGGCTCTGTCGGGGTGATCGTCCAGTCCGGGTCCGGGCGGGTTGCTCCGCAGTGGCCGCAGCGCCAGCCGCCGGAGGCGGTGCCAGGGCCGGCGGCCGTGTCGAGCGGGTGGATGCACCACGGGCAGATGGATCCGTCGGGGCCCCAGACCCTGCCGGCGGCGACCCAGGTGACCCGCGGGTGGCGCTCGGCCGTCCAGCACACGAGCGGGTCGTCGGCGTTCGCGATGATCGCGGCGTCGCTGCCGGCGACCGTCTCGCGCCATCGCTGCGCCGTGGCGCGGGTTTCGCCGACGCGATCCAGCTGGTCTCGCGACAGATTCAACAGCAGCACGGCCGCCGGCCGGATCTCGCGCATCGCGGACGGCAGGTACTGCTCATCCACCTCGAGCGCTGCTCGCCCCGCGTGACTGTCCAGTAGCGCGGTGGCGAGGCCGCCGAGCATGTTGGCACCGGACGCGTTGGAGGCCACGGGGCCGTGCGGCCGCAGCGCGGCGGCGAGCATCGCGGTGGTCGTCGTCTTCCCGTTCGTGCCGGAGACCAATGCGATGGTGCGATTCGACGACAGCTCGGCGAGATACGCCGGGTTGATCCGCAATGCCACGCGGCCGGGGAGTACCTGGCCTGCGTGACCGGCGAGTTTGCAGGCCCAGCGGGTCACCGATGCTGCGGCGGTGGCGACCGTCGCGCGCCCCGGCCGTTCGGGTCGCCGGGTGATCGGGGCGGCGATGTCGCTCATGATCCGGGGTACACCGCAACCCAGATCGCGCGGTCTGCGCCGTTGGTCGCTGCGGTCTGCAGGATGATCTCGTTCGTCCGGGCCGGATCGTACGCGGTGCGCGCGGCGGACGAGTCGTCCATGCCGTCGTCCATGCCGTCGGCCGGGCGGGTGGTCCAGGCGTGCGCGGCGGGTGTCAGAGCCGTGGCGAGTCCGACGCCGGCGATGAGCGCCGCGGCGATCGCGGCCGCGCGCCAGCGCCGGCCCCGCGCGGCCGGCGTGGCACTCGGGTCTCGTAGTTCCCGCCAGGTGGTACGCCCCGCGGCGATCGCGTGACCGAGCACGTGGACGGTGGTGACGGCGAACCAGACGATGAAGCTGGCCTTGTGCAGGGTGAGTAGCGGCTCGGCGTGGTCGGGTCCGGTGAACACCAGTCCGATCCCGGTGCCGAGCACCGCGAGGCTCCCGAGGATGACGACCGGACCCAGGATCCGCAGGATCGGGTGCGGCGGACCTTTGCGCGCGTACGGGGCGGCGTGGGTGTAGTAGCGGATGAACCGGTAGCCGGTGCTGCCGGTTTTCAGCAGCACCGGCCCCACCAGGAGCAGCCCCAGATAGACGTGCAGGGTGATCATCTGCCGGACGGCGAGGATCGTGATCCCTTCAACCGCGAGCAGCACCACGAGCAGAGTGCCATTGACCGCGGTCAGCCGAGCGTTGCCTTCGACTCCGACGCGGCCGGCGTCGCTGCCCGCTCCACGGGCTGTTGTGTGGAAGCTCATGCCATCACGCGGAGTTGGCCGTTGATCACCTTCAACGGAATGGGGCGCAGCGGCGTGGGTGGCGGTCCGCCGAGGACGGCGCCGGTTCTGGCGTCGAACATTCCGCCGTGGCACGGGCAGACGAACTGGCCGGCACCGGGGTTGTAGTCGACCGTGCATCCGGCGTGGCTGCACACGGCGTCGAACGCGACGAACTGGTTGCCGGTGGTGTGCACGAGCCAGGCCGGGTCCCCGGTGGCGGGGTCCGTGAAGGGCTTCCCCTGTCCGGCAGGCAGTTCGGCGACCGTGGCGACCGGCGTCCCGGGAAGCTTGGTCGGCGTCGCCGTCGTGCGTGGCGCCTGGCTGGTCGGTGCGCCGGTCGGCCCGGAAGTCGGTGCGGGGTTGGTCGTGGGCGTCGCAGGCGCCTGGGTGGCGGGCGACTCGTCGTCCCCGACGGGCGCGATCCCACTCGTCGAGGTCGACGGGGAGGTCGGCGGGTTCGCCGCTCCGGGCGTGCGTGGTGCCGGCGTGGTGTCCGCGACGTTGTGGGTGCCGCCGACGGCCCGGCCGAGGGCGGCCGTGATGCCGCCGAGCACCAGGACCGCTCCCGCGGTCAACGCGGCGGCACGGCGGGCGCCGAATTCCGGCGTGCTGTCTGCGGAGCGGCCGCGGACCGACTCTCGCCCGTGATACCCGCGACTCGTCTGCGGCCGGCCGTGTGCGCCGGCAGCTAGGGAGCGGGCGGCTTCTCGGCCACGGAGCCATGTCTGCAGGCTGAAGACGCCCTGGTCGCCGAAGCCCGCGATCGTGAGCCAGGCGAAGGCGAACACGATGTCGGCGCCGTAGTAGTAAGGGGTGGTCGACCAGGACACGGTCAGGAAGAAGCTGAGCGCCAGCAGCGCCCCGGCGACCGCCGCCGCCTTCGTGTACAGGCCGATCAGCACACCCACGCCGACCGCGAGTTCGCCGAGCGCGATCATCACGCCGACCAGCGTGGGGGCGTGCGCGACCAGCGCCACCAGCGGGCCGATCGGGCTCGTGTGCTGGAAATCTCGCATCTGCGCGGCGATCGAGATGGGGTTGTGCGGGTCGAAGAAGCCGGGGTTGGCCAGCTTCTGCAAACCCGCGTACACGAAGGTGACACCGAGGAATCCGCGCAGCGGCAACAGCAGCCAGCCCGGTTGGGCCAGCCGCCGTGCCCAAGGCGAGTCGCCTCGTGCGTCCGATGGCAGGTTGCGAGTCGCGTTGCCGGTCACGCTTACCAGTGTCGAACCTCGATGGTTCACGACTCGTTCAGATCTCCGGAGCCGCCACCCGGCGTGGGCCGGCGCGGCATGCCGTCCCCGCGTCAGCGGCGAACAGCGTCATACGCGGTTCGTGGCGCGCTCCCGCAACCCGACTCGCACGGATCCCCATCCAGGTTGAGCTACTCCCTTCAGTGCGTAACACACTCGTGTTACGTTGTGGGTGCGCACGCTGGCGAGGACACCTACGACGGCGTGCCGTATGGGGAGTTGGTTTTTGCGGAAGTCGATTGGTCGGAGGCTGTCGAACATCTGCGTCAGCGGAGCGCACGGCTGGGGCGTCCGGACGAATTCGATGTGGAGCCGGAATGGGCTACCGAAACGCTCGCCGACCCGCGCAGGTTGGTCGGCTCGGCTGGAAGCCACTCCGGGCTCACGGTAAAGGTGCTGGGCTGGTCGGCCAGCGCACCATCTCGCAGCGCGGGCGGGCGAGGCCGGTTGTTGAAGGTGATCGTGGCGCCGAAGGATCACCCGCCTGCCGGGCGCTGGTGGGGAGCAACAGCGATGGACGCCAACGACGCCGACCGTCGCCGGTATGAGGAGGAACCATGACGAGTATTCGGGATACGTTGGCCCAGGAAGCGGCAGAAGCCGAGGCGCGGCAGGCCGAACCGCCATCGCGCATGCATCGGGCCAGATCGGCCGGCATCACGAACCATGTCTACACGGTGCGGATGCCGGTAGACCGGTTGGCCGAGCTGAAAGACGTTGCCGCGCGATTCGGCGAACAGCCGTCGACGTTGATGCGACGCTGGGTCCTCGAACGGCTCGACGAAGAACAGTCGGATCAGCCCGATCTGGCCGAGGTGCGCCGTACTCTGGCTGCAGCACTACACACTCTCGATGTGATTGATGCCAAACGCCCGGCATAGGACCCAACGGACTTGAAATTCCGTGCGGGGCGGGCATGCGCCGCACGTCGATCCCGCCGCGGTGACGATGTGCCGCCGAAACGTCGTCGCCAGCAAGATCGCAGATCGTCACTCGAGCATCCGGAGGTGGGCCGCTTCAGGCTGGGTCGGTGTCGGTGGACAAACGGGAGTACATGTCGCGGCGTTCCTGACCGACGAGTTCACGACTCGTTCAGATCCTGGAGCCGCCACCCGGCGTGGGCCGGCGCGGCATGCCGTCCCCGCGTCAGCGGCGAACAGCGTCATACGCGGTTGGTGGCGGGCTCTCGGTTCGATTCCCAGCGGATCTCGCCGTCTTCGACGACATCGCTCGGCAGCATGCCCAACGCGCGCGCCACGGACGCTGAGGCGTGGTGCGTCGGGTGGATGTATGCGGCGAATCGCTCGACGCCGACCGTCACCAACCAGTCCGTCATGCCCCTGGTCGCTTCCGTGGCGAAACCTCGACGCTGAGATCCCGGCTGGATCACCCAGGCCAGATCCGCTTCCATGACGTCGTCTACGCATTCGACCGTCGCTTGCACGTAGCCGACAGGCCTGCCGGAATCGACCTCGGCCACGATCCAGTTCAACCACCACTGCCGTTGGTCGCCGGAATGACCAACCGCCTGGGCCTGGTAGCGCCGCCGCAACTGCGCCACCGTGGGCGCACAGCCGCCGGTGAACTCGTAGAGCGCCGGTGCGGAGAGCACGCCCACCATGGCCTCGGCATGCGCGACGCGCAACGGCTCCAGATAGAGCCGCTCCGTTCTGATCGCCTCGATCGCCGGCCACGTCACAGGGCCTATTCTGGCGCCACACCGACGTCGCCCATCGCCCGATTGCGGGTTGACACGCCCCAGGTGGACGCAAGTCCGCCAGCAGAACCTCTTCTGAGAACACTGCCGGCGAGCCGGCGCCGCGAGTTGTCGACCGGGGCCAGCCCGCGTGAGCGGCGAACAGCGTCATACGCGGCTCGTGTCCGCAACGCAGCCGTCGGGTTGCCCTATCGGCCGAGGCGCGGTTCGGTGGGGTGTATGGGTGATGCCTACGACGTGGTGGTGATCGGGGCAGGGTCAACCGGAGAGAACGTGGCCGACCGCGCGGTTCGCGGCGGGTTGACCGCTGTGATGGTCGAGGCCGAACTGATCGGCGGGGACTGTTCGTACTGGGCGTGCATGCCCAGTAAGGTGCTGTTGCGCGGACCGGAAGCGCTGGCCGCGGCCCGCGCGATACCCGGCGCCGCGGGCGCGGTCACCGGCGGAGTGGATGCGGCGGCCACGTTGCGCCGGCGGGACGCGTTCGCCGCACACTGGTCCGACACGGGGCAGGTCGAGTGGGCGCGATCCCGCGGGATCGACGTCGTCCGCGGTCGCGGCCGCGTCACCGGCCCGCGGCGGGTGCTCGTCACCGGCGCCGAGGGTGATCGCGACCTGACGGCCCGGCACGCCGTGGCCGTGTGTACCGGCAGCGTGCCCGCCCTACCGCCGATCGACGGGCTGGCCGACGCGCGACCCTGGACCACCCGCGAAGCCACCTCCGCCCAGGAGATTCCCGCGTCGATGATCGTCCTCGGCGGCGGCGCAGCCGGCTGCGAACTGGCGACCGCCTACGCGGCACTCGGCGCGCACGTGAGCATCGTCGAGGCGGCCGACCGGCTGCTGCCGAACATGGAGGCGTTCGCCGGGGAACTCGTCGAGGCCGCGCTGCGCGACCGCGGCGTGGACGTACGCACCGGAACCCGGGTCACCGCCGTCGGTCGCGACGGGGACGGGCCGACCACCGTCTTCACCACCGGCGGGGATCTGGGCGCGCAGGTGCTGTTGGTGTCGACCGGCCGTCGCCCGCGCCTGGACGGCCTCGGCCTCGACGCGTTCGGCCTGTCGGAGGCGGCGTGGTTACCGGTCGACGACACCTGCCGGGTGGCCGGGGTCGACGACGGATGGCTATATGCGGTCGGCGATGTGAACGGCCGGCACCTGTTCACCCACCAGGGAAAATACCAGGCGCGGCTGTGCGGGGATGCGATCGTCGCCGCCGCCCACGGCCAACCTATCGACACCACGGACTGGTCCGCGCACGCCGCGACCGCTGATCGGCTCGCCGCCCCCGCCGTCGTGTTCACCGACCCACAGGTCGCCACCGTCGGACGCACCCAGGCTCAGGCAGCGGCCGACGGACTCGACACCCGCGCCGTCGATTACGAGATCGGATCGGTCGCGGGCGCCGCGCTGCGCGCGGACGGCTACACCGGACACGCCCGCATCATCGTCGACACCGCCCGCCGGGTGATCGTCGGCGCGACCCTGGTCGGTCCCGACGTGGGTGAACTGATCCACTCCGCGACGATCGCGATCGTCGGCGAGGTCCCACTGGAACGCCTCTGGCACGCCGTGCCCGCCTACCCCACCGTCAGCGAAATATGGCTACGCCTCCTCGAGGCCTACGGACTCTGAGAGTGGGCGACATTCCAGCCGCGCTACTGCATCGGACGATGGCCACCCGCGTGTATCGGCTGCAATGTCGGTCGGCGACAGTATCGCCGCTGACGCCGACGAGGCCGTGTTGCTACCTGATCGGGTAGCATAGGGGTATGGCAACGATGGGGCCGACCACCAGGAGAGCGGTAGAGGGGTTCGCCGGCGCGATGCTGAAGCTCGCCCGCGAGGACAAGCGACTCACTCAGCGAGAACTCGCGGCCGCCGCCGGTGTTCCGTACACGACCATCGCAAAGATCGAATCGGGAGCGCGCCAGCCGTCCTGGCCGGTGTTATGCCGCATCTTGGCCGCTGTCGACTTGGAAATGCGGGTTCGCCTGGCTCCCTATGACGACCACGACGACGTGCTGGACGCGACTGAAGCTGGGCTGACCGCGCAGCAACGGGAGGCACGCGACCGAATCCAAGACGACTTCCTGGCCAGCCTGCGCGCCTCATGACCGGAGCCGAGTTCGACCCGACCGCAATCCTGGAAGCACTCGACGGGCGCCACGTCAACTACGCCCTGGTCGGGGGCTATGCGGCGAACCTGCACGGCGCGGCCCGCCCGACGAGAGACATTGACGTCGCGCCCGCCACCGACGCCGATAATCTGACCCGGCTGGTCGCCGCATTGCGCGATCTTCATGCTGGAATCCGCGTCGACGAACTTGCGGACGGCTTGCCGTCCGATACCAACGCCGAAGCTCTGCGCGGCGTCAAGATGCTCAACCTCCGAACCATTCACGGCGACCTCGACCTGACCTTCGCACCGGACGGCTTCCCCGCCGGCTACGACGACCTGGTCCGCCACGCCAGCCAGCGCCACGTCGGAGGCATGACGATCCGAGTCGCCGCCCTCGCGGACATCATCGTCAGCAGGACCCAGGCGGACCGCCAGAAAGATCTCCTCGCCCTACCCGAGCTGCGCAAGCTTGCCGCCGATGCATCGCGTGAGTCCGGAAAATCTGACCAGTCGTGATGTCCCAGCCGGGGATCGGCAACCGATCGTAGATGACGGCGTACCCCATCGTTCATCGTCACGCACTCTCCCGCAACGGGGCCTCTTTCTCACCTCCACCTGCTTCGCCTCCGGGATCGTGCTATAGGCGTGTGGATTCCGGACTTGTTATGCGTTGGGTGTAGTCGGCGATCTTCTGGTCGATGACGGTGAGCGAGTTTTCCAACTGGGCGATCCGTTGGGCAACAAGGGCTCGGTGATCGTTCAGCATCGCGAGACGTTCGGGCACCCCGTGCGGGTCCCGGGCAACATACTCGGTGAACTCCGCGATCTGGGCCAGCGGCATGCCGGTGCGACGCAGGTGCAGCAGCACCTCGATCAGGTGCAGGTCCGCTTCGCCGTATACCCGCCGGCCACTGCTGGTGCGAGCCGGTGGCGGCAAGATGCCGCGGCGTTCGTAGTAGCGCAGCGTGTCGGCGCTGATGCCCAAAAGCTTGGTGACCCGACCGACCGGGAGCGGTGGTTGGTTCACGATCCGGTCCGTGCCGCGTCGAGGCGGGCAAGGTGTTCGGCGGAAAGCACGGAGGTGACGGCCCGGACCGCGGAGCGGACGTGCTCCGGGCGGGAGACGCCCACGACCGGGATGACGGGGTGCGGACGTTGGCTCATCCAGGCGAGTACGGTTTGCCCGGCATCCAGGCCGGCCTGGACGGACACCGCGCGCAACTGCTCTAGAGCGGGCCTGGTGGTCGTGGTGTGGTAACCGTCGGGCAGCGGCCGGTCGGTGCGCGTATAGGCGCCGGACAGCAGCGGCGAATAGCCCAGCATCGTCATTCCGGCATCGGCGCAGCCCTGCACGATCGGCTGGTCGAGCAGGACGTGGGGTGTCAGGTCCGCGGACGAGTCTGGGACGAGGTAGGTGAACCGTTGCTGCAACCCCTGGTAGCTCATCCCGAGCGTGGCGCCGGCGGCAATGGCCTCGTCGAGTCGGCCGACGGTCAGATTGCTGGCCGCGAAGATACGGATCAGCCCCTCCTGCTGCAGGCCGGCCAGGGTGCCCAGGGTCTCGGCCAGCGGCACCGCGTGGTCGTCGGTGTGGGTGTACAACACGTCCAGGTGGTTCGTGCGTAGCCGGCGCAGGCTGTCGGTGACCTGGTTGCGGATGGCCGCCGGCGACAGGCCTAGCGTTGCCGTCAGGTCGGTGCCGCCTGGTACGGGACGAGCACCCACCTTACTGGCCAGGACTATCCGGTCGCGCACCCCGGCGCCTCGGTGGGCAAGCCACGCCCCGAGGCAGTTCTCGGACTCGTCGCCGGTGCCTCCATCGGTCCAGAACGCATAGTTGTTGGCGGTGTCGAAGAACCGGGCACCTTGCTCGAATGCCTCGTCTAGGACTCGGTGCGCATCGGCGGCTGGCACGGTAGTACCGAAGTACATGGTGCCCACCGCCAAGGCCGGCACCGGCACCTCGGAAAGGATCTCGTTGAAGCTCATGACGACAAGCCTGCAACCCGGACCATGGTCCAAGTCAAACCATCGTCAGTCAAGGGTCGGTGGCAGGTGGGCGCTACGTCCAACGTCAGACCGGCCGGCGGCGGTGGTTTCGGATTCGGTGTGCTCGAGTGCGATACCGGCTGTGAGTCGGTCGAACAATGCCGGCAGTTGCGGGTCGAGGAAGTGTGTCACCCTGCTGATCTGGCGGCCGGTGACGGTGAGGACGAGGACGCCAGTGGGCTCGCCGGACAGCGACGAGATGAACGCGGGCTGCGTGTTGGCTGAGGTGGGTCGCAGCTCGAAGTGACGTCCTCGGCGGGCGTCGGCGCTCGCGTGCAGGAACTCGGCGATCGCGGCCCGCCCGTGGTAGAGGTGCGGGGCGGGCGGCATGGCAAGCCACGCGTCGTCGGTGAGAAGCGCGACGACACAGTCGATGTCGTCGCGCGTGAAGGCCTCGGCGAACCGGCGAGCGAGGGCGGCCTCGTGTCGCGATGACGCCTCCGTGACGTTCCCGGCCGCGTGCGGTTCTTGCCGGGCGAGGGCGGTCCGGCCGCGTTGCAGGAGTCCTTTGACGGCGGTCGGGGTGACCCCGAGCATGGCGGCGATCTCGCCCGGGTGGAAGTCGAGGACGTCACCGAGGATGACGGCCGAAGCCTGGCGTGGCGGGAGCCTCTGCAGGGCGGTGATGAAGGTCAGTTCGATGCTTTCGCGGGTGTGCAGGTGTTCCGCGGGGTCGTGGGTGTGTGCGGGACGTGGATCCAGCCAGGCGTCCGGGTAAGGCTGCAACCAGGTGACCTCGCCGCGGCGTGACGGTGTGGGCGGTTCGAACGGGGGCACGGGTGCCGCGGGTGGCCGGCGTTTGCCGTCGCGGATCGCGTTCAGGCAGCGGTTCGTGGCGATGCGGTAGAGCCAGGTTCGCAGCGCGGCGCGACCGGCGAACCGGTCCAGGCCCTGCCAGGCGGCGAGCATCGTGTCTTGCAGTACGTCGTCGGCATCGGTGACGGAGCCGAGCATCCGGTAGCAGTGCAGATGCAGTTCGCGGCGGTAGGGGCCGACGAGGCTCGCGAAGTGCTTCTCGTCGCCCGCGTGGGCGCGGGCGGTGTTGCTCACTGGATCATCATGGCAGCCGTGCCGGACGGTGACGGCTGCGTAGGCCGTTCCGTTTCTCCCGTCGTTGGTGTCTGTATGGGATGCGGGGCCGGCACGCGGTGCTGCACGACCTGCCCACCGGAAAAAGGAGAACGCACATGACCGACACGACCGCTCGGCTCGTGGACAGCTACTACGAGACATTGAAAGACGGAGCCGCCTCGTTCGACGCCGATCGCCTGCGCGAGATCCTGGCTGCGGACCTCGAGTTCGAGGGTCCGATCGCCGGTCGGCGCATCGGCGCGGAGGGTTTCATCCAGGGTGTGGCCCGGTTCGCGGAGGCGATGCGCGGCATGACCGTACTGCAGCAGGTTCGGGCCGGCGATCAAGCGTCGGCCCTATACGACGCCCAGCTGCCCGGTGGCACGGTGCGTTTCGCCGAGTTCTTCCGGATCGCCGACGGCAGGATCGTGTCGCTGCGGCTGCTTTATGACGCGGGGGAGTACCGGGCCCGCGGCGGGCGGTGAGACGTCAACATGACCTAGGACACGCATGTAAATAATATGAACGATCGGTGGGCGCGCGGGCTACCGTCTGTGTATGACGGTGGTGGAGCAGTTGACGCGCAAGTACGAGACGTTGTCGCCGGTGCTTGATGAGCGGCAGCGGC
>Ga0209963_1000467_pt1 | contig 60941 bp, 52 predicted proteins | sample ThiBio_1000_biof_2_FD_183957 | JGI IMG/M metagenome (GOLD analysis project Ga0209963, IMG submission 183957) | Wastewater bioreactor microbial communities from Cape Town, South Africa - Thiocy_cont_1000_biof (SPAdes) | ecosystem: Engineered > Bioreactor > Thiocyanate-remediating >...
CGAACCCGGAAGCTAAGCCTGCCTGCGCCGATGGTACTGCACTCGTTAGGGTGTGGGAGAGTAGGTCGCCGCCGACATCAATTCTCATTGTGGGCCCCTGTCTCCGGACAGGGGCCCACTTTTGTGTGCGCGATTGTCCCACGTGGCACCGACGGTTTTCCCGTCCGCCGTCGAGTTGTCCCCATCGTGGTGCGGCTGTCCACAGATCTGAAGTGACCCTGTCCGGGCCCTCGCCGGCGCGGCATCGTCGGACTCGTAGAACACATCCACGAGTCAGGAGTACGCACATGGACGACACGACCACCACCTTCGTCGGACGGATGGCCACCGCGGTGGACGGCACGACCCTGCCGGGAGGGGCCTACAAGGCCACGTTCCGGGTCGCCTCCAGTCAACGCCGCTTCGACCAGGCCTCCGGTGAGTGGCGTGACGGGCGCTCGCTGTTCATGACGGTCGTCGCCTGGCGCCAGCTGGCCCAGCACGCGGCGCTGTCGCTGGACGTGGGTGATCCGGTCATCGTCCACGGCCGCATCTTCTCCCGCGAGTACGAGAAGGACGGCAGGACGCAGACCGTCACGGAGATGGAGGCGACGGCACTCGGCCCGGACCTGGCGTGGTGCACGAGCACGGTGTCCCGCAAGCGGTCGGCCCCGGTGCCCGCGGCCACCGGGGCCGGGGCTCCGGAGGAGACCGCTCAGGCGGTTCCCGGAGCGGACACGGGTCGGTGGGACGCGCGCGTCGTCGACGAGCTGGACGCCGACGAGGCCGGGGACATCGAGCGGGAGATCCAGGCTCACGAGGCGGCCGTCGGGGTCTGACGGGCCCGCCACTACCATCGGGGGGTGGCAGAGTTCATCTACAGCATGCTCAAGGTCCGCAAGGCCCACGGCGACAAGGTCATCCTCGACAATGTGACGCTGAACTTCCTGCCGGGCGCGAAGATCGGTGTCGTCGGTCCGAACGGCGCCGGCAAGTCGAGCGTCCTCAAGATCATGGCGGGGTTGGATCAGCCGAACAACGGCGAGGCGTACCTGAAGCCCGGGGCCACGGTGGGCATCCTCCAACAGGAACCCCCGCTCAACGAGGAGAAGACCGTCCTCGGCAACGTGGAGGAAGGGCTCGGCGAGATCAAGCAGCAGCTCGACCGCTACAACGAGATCGCCGAGCTGATGGCCACCGACTACTCCGACGAGCTGATGGAGGAGATGGGCACGCTCCAGGAGCTCCTCGACCACAACGATGCGTGGGAGCTCGACTCCCAGCTCGAGCAGGCGATGGACGCACTCCGTTGCCCGCCACCGGACGCGCCGGTCACCAACCTCTCCGGTGGTGAGCGTCGCCGGGTGGCGCTGTGCAAGCTCCTGCTCAGCAAGCCTGATCTCCTCCTGCTCGACGAGCCCACCAACCACCTCGACGCGGAGAGCGTCCTGTGGCTGGAGCAGCACCTCGCGGGCTACGCCGGCGCCGTCCTCGCCGTCACGCACGACCGGTACTTCCTCGACAACGTGGCCGAGTGGATCCTCGAGATCGACCGCGGCCACACCTACCCCTACGAGGGCAACTACTCCACGTACCTGGAGAAGAAGGCCGAGCGTCTGGCGGTCCAGGGGCGCAAGGACGTCAAGCTGCAGAAGCGGCTCACCGACGAGCTCGCGTGGGTCCGTTCGGGGGCCAAGGCGCGTCAGGCGAAGAGCCGGGCGCGACTGCAGCGCTACGAGGAGATGGCCACCGAGGCCGAGTCGCACCGCAAGCTCGACTTCGAGGAGATCCAGATCCCGGCCGGGCCCCGGCTGGGCAACATCGTGGTGGAGGTCGACCACCTCGACAAGGGCTTCGACGGGCGCGTGCTCATCAAGGACCTGTCGTTCACCCTGCCCCGCAACGGCATCGTCGGCGTCATCGGTCCCAACGGGGTCGGCAAGACCACGCTGTTCAAGACCATCGTCGGTCTCGAGCAGCCCGACTCGGGCACGGTCAAGGTCGGCGAGACGGTCCAGCTGTCGTACGTCGACCAGACGCGCTCGGGGCTCGACCCGAAGAAGAACGTCTGGGAGACGGTGTCGGACGGGCTCGACTACATCAAGGTCGGCCAGACCGAGATGCCGTCGCGCGCCTACGTGGCCGCGTTCGGGTTCAAGGGTCCCGACCAGCAGAAGCCTGCGGGCGTGCTCTCCGGTGGTGAGCGCAACCGGCTGAACCTGGCCATGACGCTCAAGCAGGGCGGCAACCTGATCCTGCTCGACGAGCCCACCAACGACCTCGACGTCGAGACCCTGGGATCGCTCGAGAACGCCCTCGAGCAGTTCCCGGGGTGCGCCGTGGTCATCTCCCACGACCGCTGGTTCCTGGACCGCGTCGTCACGCACATCCTCGCGTGGGAGGGCACCGACGACACCCCGGCCTCGTGGTTCTGGTTCGAGGGCAACTTCGAGTCGTACGAGAAGAACAAGATCGAGAGGCTGGGAGCGGAGGCCGCGCGACCGCACCGCGTGACGCATCGTAAGCTCACTCGTGACTGAGAGCGATCCCCCGCCCGGTCGATGATCACGGTTGGTCCGCCGTGGCAGCCCTGAAGTCCTGGAGGTCAGGTGGCGTCGACGCGAGCGGTTCCCGGTGACGGCGGTGATGGGACCAGCGCGGACCTGCTCGGGTCGGCCGCGGCACTGCGGTGGTCGCGGCCCGACCTGACGGGGGCCATCGCCGATCACGTCCTCGAGATCGCCGACGCGGACGCCGATCACGGGCTGTGGCTGCGGGCCGCGGGCTGGGCGGTGTCGGCACGGTCGGCTACCGGCGACGGGCGGGCGGTCGCGTCGGAGGTCCTCGACGGTGTGGTCCGTCGTGGCGCACACGTCCTCGACGAGCCCGCCGCCGACCGGCTGCGTGTCGAGCTCGCCGTCCTCGCCACCGGGGCCGGGCGGCTCGCCACGGCACGCACGTTGTTGACGCCGGTGTCCGTGGCCGACACGGTCCCAGAGCTGCGTGCCGATGCCCTCGGGGCTCTGGCCCGGTGTGCGGTGGAGGACCGGCCGGCGGCCGTGGACGGGCTGCTCCGCCGGGTCGAGTCGGTGTGGGCGGAGGTCGGTGGTCCCCGCGGCCACATCGGCACCGCCGCCGCGTCCCTCGTGGCGGCCACGGCGGAGCGGCGGGCCGGACGCCCGGACGCCGCTGTGGCGAAGGCCGCGGAGGGTCTCGCCCACCTCGACAGCGCCCGGGCGGGCCGTTCGCAGAGCCCGTCGCGACACCTCGCCGCCGGGCTCGCGGCCGAGTGGATCTCCGGGCTGCTCGACGCAGGACGCACCGACGAGGCACGTGACGGCTGCGCGCCGCTGGAAGCGCGCTTGCGCGACACGTCGCGTCCGAGCCGCCAGATCGCGCTGCTGCGGCTCGCCGTCGCGCGGACGGTCACCGCGTCGGGTGCGGAGGCGGTGGTCGCGGCACTGACACAGGCCGCACAGGACGCGGCGGCCAGCGACGCACCGGATCTGGAGTCGGTCTGCCTGTCCACCCTCGGCGCGTTGCAGGAGAAGGCCGGGCAGCTCGAGCAGGGCCTCGAGTCCGTCCGCCTCGGGGTCGCGGCCCAGCGTCGCGACCAGCAGCGCGCCGAGCGGTTCCGGCGGGCGCTCGACGCCGCCGTGTCGTCCGTCGCCGAGGAGGTGCCGCCCCGCGCCGCCACCAACGGCGGCCGCGCCCGCGTCGCCGGCCACCACCGGTCCGAGGCGTCGACGCCGACGGCCACGTCGCCGGCTCCGCCCACCGGCTCCTGGACCGACTGGAGCTCCGCGGTCGCCCGGGACCGCACCTCGACCGGGCCCGTGTCCACCGGAACGCCGAACGTGCACCCGGCCGGCGACGCCGGACGGGCGCCGACGGACAACGGCCGTACACAACCGCACACGATGCCGGCCGCGGCCAACGGTTCACCGGGTGGCAACGGTGGCCGGTCCGGGCGCAACGGTGCGGCCGGCCACGGTGCCCCCGGCCAGGGGAACGCCGGGCTCGCCGGGGACCCCACGGTCACGGACCCGCACGGCATCTCGCCCTGGCGGGGCTGGACCGACGAGTCCCCGATCGGCCATCTCCTGGCGCAGTCACTGCGGTCCGGGGGGACCGGCGCGGGACACGCCGAGACCCCGCATCCCGCCGAGACCCCGTCTCGCGCCGAGCCCCCGCCTTCCGCCGAGCCTCCGCCTCCCGCCCAGCAAGGGCCGCGCAGTGGGGCCGGCGCGAGACGGCGCGAGCAACGCCGGTATCCCGACGCCGTGGCCGACCCGTGGTCCACGGGTTCCTGGTCGACGGGGCACTGGGCCAGGAAGGACGAGCTGGCGGGCCCGCGTTCCGCGGCCGGTCCGGACGCCTCCGCCGGCGATCCCCCGCCCGCCGCCTCCGGCCGCACCGGGCGCCGCCGGCGGCCCGACGCGCTCGACGGGGCCGCGCAGGCGGCCCCTCGTCACGAGCCTCCGGCCACGACGCCTCCGGCCACGACGCCTCCGGCCACGACGCCTCCGGCCACGACGCCTCCGGCCACGACGCCTCCGGCCACGACGCCTCCGGCCACGACGCCTCCGGCCACGACGCCTCCGGCCACGACGCGTCCGGCCACGAAGCGTCCTGACCCCGCTGCGGCGGACGGCCCGTCGCGCGGGTACGACCGGTCCGCGCAGGGCCGCGCCGCAGGCACCCCTGACGCCGACCGGTCGGCTCTCGACCGGGCCGAGGCCGCCGCCGACCTCGCCGTCGAGCCCGGTTCGGGGAGCTGGCTGCAGAACGCGCTCGCGGAGCTCGACCGGGCCTGGGGGGCGACCACGACCTCCGCCTCCGCGTCCGACCGCCGCCCGGAGCCGGGCCCCGAGTCCGAGGGCTGCGTCGTGGTCATCGATCTGGCGCGCGACGGCCGCCGCTTCGCCGGGCGTCGGGCGGGAGCGGTCGTGCGGACCCTCGCCGACCGGCTCGGCGACCGGCTCCCGTCCGGTGCGCGGCTGCGCCACGACGACGCCGACGCCCTGTCGGTGGTCCTCCCCGGATGGAGCCGGTCCCCGGCCACCGAGTGGATGCACCGCACGCTGCCGGGCCTGTTCGAGGACTTCGTCCCCGACGACGACCTGCCCGGCACCCAGCTGCGCGCGGCCGTCCACGACGCCGACGGGCCGGTCGGTGCGCAGCTGCTGCAGCGCCTGGACCGCCCGCGGCGGCGGCACGCCACCAGGGACGCCCTGAGCACCGGGCCGTTGTGGGGGAGCCTGCCGGCCGAGCCCGTCGCCACGGCGGCCCCTCCCGCCACGGGGGGCCGTCGTCACCGGCGCAGCGCGGAGGACACGTCCGAACAGGCGGCCGCGACCAGCCAGGACGTCATGAGGGACACGAAGGACGTGAAGGGCACGGCGTCGGCTGCAGGCCGTACCGAGCAGGCCGACTCCACCGACGGCCTCGGGCTCGCCGATCTCCTGGCCGGCGCGCTGGCCGCCTACCGCGGCATCTGAGCACCGCCGGGCCCGGCGGGATCTGTCGGGTCCGGAACGGGTCGGCCGGCGCCCGCCGATGCCGCGTTAGGGTGGTCGCGCCGTCACCCACGAGGTGATCACCGTTGACGACCGGAGCTGCATGTGACGAGCCGGAGCCGCGCCCACGCGCCCGAGCCGGACCCCGAGCTGACCGCCCTGACCGCGTTGTACGCGCGGCACGCCCCGGACCTACCGGGCAGCCCGGACGACCAGCTCCCGATCCTGGAGGAGGCCGCCCGCGGCCATCTCCGGCTCGCTGGGCACCGCGCGCCGGGCGAGCCGCTCGTCCGCGTGTGCGACACCCAGGACGGGCGCCTCGTCGAGATCGTCACCGACGACATGCCGTTCCTCGTCGGGGCGCTGCTCGCCGGCATCGCGCGCGCCGGTGGCGAGGTGAAGCGGGTGCTGCACCCCATCGTGGTCGTGCGGCGGAGCGCGGACGGCAAGCTCGCCGAGACCCTCACCGCAGCCGACCCGGCCGCGCCCCCCGTCGACACGCTCGCGGAGTCCTGGATCCAGCTCCTCCTGGCACCGTCGGCCACGCCCGTGGCGCAGATCGAGCGGGAGCTCGCAGCGGTGCTGGAGGCCGTCCGCGAGGTCGTCGAGGACAGCGAGCCGATGGCCCGGCGCGCCGAGGCGTTGGCCGCCGAGCTGCCCGGCTCGCCCGTCGCGCTCGACGGCACCCACGCGTCCGATGTCGCGTCGCTGCTGCGCTGGCTGGCCGACGGCCACTTCACGTTCCTCGGCTACCGCCACTACACCGTCGAGGGCACGGGTCTGCGGGCCGAGCCCGACACCGGTCTGGGTGTGCTGCGTCGCGGGTCCGAGATCGCCAGTTCCTTCGCGCCGCAGGTCGACCGTGTCGACGACGCGGAACGCACGTCCGACGCCCCGCACGACCTGCTCGTGATGACGCGCGCCAACGCGCCGAGCCCGCTCAAGCCGGTGCACCCGTACTACCTCGCGATCGGCACCGTCGACGCCGAGGGACGGCTCGCCGGGGAACACCGCTTCCTGGGCACGCTCACGGTGCCCGCGCTCTACGAGAGCGTGCTCGACATCCCGGTGGTGGAGCGCCGGGTGCGCGACGCGATCCACCGCGCCGGGTTCCCGCTGGACTCCTACTCCGGCCAGCAGATGCTCGAGGTGATCTCCGGGCTGCCGCGCGAGGAGCTGTTCAGCGCGAGCGAGCAGCGCCTGCACGACACCGCCGTCGGCGTGCTGGCCGTGGGCGCGCACCGGTCGGTGCGGCTGTTCCTGCGGCCCGACCCGTACCGCCGCTTCCTGTCGTGCCTGGTGTACCTGCCGCGCGACCGCTACACGACGTCGTCGCGGCTCGCGATGGCCGACCTCCTGCAGCGCCGCCTCGGCGGCACGTCGGTGGACTACACCGCGCGGGTCACGGAGTCCCAGCTCGCGCTCGTGCACTTCACGGTGCACACGCCGGTCGACGCCGCCGGTTACGCGGGCGTCGACGTGCCGGCGCTGCAGGACGAGCTGACCGGCGCCATCCGCACCTGGGACGACCGGCTCCTCTCGGCCACCGGCTCCGTCGCCCTCGTGGCACAGGTACCGGGTGTCCCGGAGGAGTACAAGGCCGTCGTCGACCCCGAGCAGGCCGTCGAGGACCTGCGCCGGATCGTCGCGCTCGGTGATCCGGGTGACTTCGCGGTGCGGACCCGGGCGTCGCAGGACGGTGCGGCCGACCGCCGCTTCACGCTGTACCTCTCCGGCGCGCCCGCCACGCTGACGTCGGTGCTGCCCGTGCTGCAGCAGCTGGGCGTCGACGTGCTCGACGAGCGGCCGTCGGAGTTCGTCCGGGCCGACGGGCTGCGCGTCTACGTCTACGACTTCGGGCTGCGGCTCGACGAGGCCACCAGCAGCGCCGTCTACGCGCGCCAGGAGGCCGACGTCGAGGCCGGGTTCTGCTCCGCGTTCAGCGCCGCCTGGCGCGGCGACGCCGAGACCGACCGGTTCTCCGCGCTCGTGCTGCGGGCCGGGCTCCCGTGGCGGGAGGTGGCGGTGCTGCGCGCCTACGCCCGCTACGCCCGCCAGCTCGGCAGCCCCTACGGCGTGCAGTACATGGCCGAGACGCTGCTCGGGCAACCCGACGTCGCGCGCGGGCTCCTGGCGCTGTTCCGGGCGCGGTTCGAGCCGGGCGTCGCCGACCGGGAGACCGCGATGGAGGCCGCGCTGCAGGACCTGCGCAGCCGGATCGACGCCGTCACGGGCCTGGACGCCGACCGCATCCTGCGCGGCTACCTGGCGATGATCACCGCGACGCTGCGCACCAACTGGTTCCGCGAGCGGTCGTTCTTCTCGTTCAAGCTAGACCCGTCGCAGGTGCCGGACATGCCGGCGCCGAAGCCGAAGTTCGAGATCTTCGTGTACTCACCGCGGGTGGAGGGGGTGCACCTGCGGTTCGGCGCGGTCGCCCGGGGCGGTCTGCGCTGGTCGGACCGCCCGCAGGACTTCCGCACGGAGATCCTCGGCCTGGTCAAGGCCCAGGCCGTGAAGAACGCGGTGATCGTGCCGGTCGGCGCGAAGGGTGGTTTCTTCGTGCGCGCGGCGCAGCCCGACCCGGCGGAGGTCGAGGCCTGCTACCGCATGTTCATCTCGGGGCTGCTGGACGTCACCGACAACCTCGCCAACATCGACGGAGTCGGCGTCACGGTGCCGCCCGAGAACGTCGTGCGCCACGACGGTGACGACTCCTACCTGGTGGTGGCGGCCGACAAGGGCACCGCGAAGTTCTCCGACACCGCCAACGACGTCGCCGCGTCCTACGGCTTCTGGCTCGGCGACGCGTTCGCGTCCGGTGGGTCGGTCGGCTACGACCACAAGGCCATGGGCATCACCGCCAAGGGCGCGTGGGAGAGCGTCAAGCGGCACTTCCGCGAGCTCGGGGTGGACACCCAGACCGAGGAGTTCACGGTCGTCGGTGTGGGTGACATGTCCGGCGACGTGTTCGGCAACGGCATGCTGCTCTCGCGCCACATCCGGTTGCTCGCGGCGTTCGACCACCGGCACGTGTTCGTCGACCCGACGCCCGACGCGGCCAGCAGCTTCACCGAGCGCGAGCGGGTGTTCGCGCTGCCGCGCTCCTCCTGGGACGACTACGACCGCGCGCTGATCAGCGCCGGCGGCGGGGTCTGGCCGCGCACGGCGAAGTCGGTGCCGGTGGGTCCGGAGATGCGCGCGGCGCTCGGGCTGGCCGACGGCGTGACGAAGCTCAGCCCGCCCGACCTGATCGCCGCGATCCTGCGGGCCCCGGCCGATCTGCTGTGGAACGGCGGCATCGGCACCTACGTCAAGGCGTCGGACGAGTCGCACGCCGACGCGGGCGACAAGGCCAACGACAACGTCCGCGCCGACGGTCGGGAGCTGCGCGTCAAGGTGGTGGGCGAGGGCGGCAACCTGGGTCTGACCCAGAAGGGCCGCATCGAGTTCGCCCGCAACGGCGGCAAGATCAACACCGACGCGATCGACAACTCCGCCGGCGTGGACTGCTCCGACCACGAGGTCAACATCAAGATCCTGCTCGACCGGCTCGTCGCCGGGGGCGAGCTGGACCGCGAGGCCCGCAACGCCGTGCTCGTCGAGATGACCGACGAGGTCGGCACGCTCGTGCTGGCCGACAACACCAACCAGAACGCCGTGCTCGGCGTGGCCCGCGCGCACGCGGCCGACATGGCCGGCGTGCACGCGCGGCTCACCACGGACCTCGCCATCCGGCACGGGCTCGACCGCGAGCTCGACGTCCTGCCCACCGAGGCCGGGTTCGCGGCGCTGGAGGCGGCCGGCAACGGCCTGACCAGCCCGGAGCTGTCCACCCTGCTCGCGCACACGAAGCTCGACCTCACCGCGCAGGTCCTGGCCACCGACCTGCCGGACGCGGCGGCGTTCGCGGGCCGGCTGCCGCAGTACTTCCCGCGGGCGATGCGGGAGCGTTTCCCGGCCGCGATCGCGGGGCACCCGCTGCGCCGGGAGATCGTCACGACGCTGCTGGTCAACGAGATGGTCGACGGCGCCGGCCTGACGTACGCGTTCCGGCTGGCGGAGGAGCTCTCGGCCACCGTCACCGACGCGGTGCGCGCGTACGCCGTCACCACCACGGTGTTCGACCTGCCGCAGCTGTGGACCGAGCTGCGCGCCCCGGCCATCCCCGTGGCCGTGGCCGACATGATCGCGCTGGAGTCGCGGCGCCTGCTCGACCGCGCCTCGCGCTGGTTCCTCACCACCCGCCCGCAGCCGCTCGCCGTGGCCGCCACCGTCTCCCGGTTCGCCGAGCCGGTGCGGACGCTGCGCGCGCAGCTGCCCACGTTGCTGCGCGGGCGCGAGCGCGAGGCCGTGCAGTCGCGGGCGGCGGAGCTGGCGAAGGCCGGTGTCGGGTCCGACTGCGCGCAGCGGTGTGCCGCGCTGATGTACGGCTACGGGCTGCTCGACGTCGTCGAGCTGACGGAGCTGGCCGAGCGCGACCGCGAGCCGCGCGATCCCGCCGAGGTTGCGGCGCTGTACTACGGCATGTCCGAGCACCTGGGCGTCGACCTTGCGCTGACCTCGGTCACGGCCCTGGAACGCGGCGACCGCTGGCACGCGCTGGCGCGGCTCGCGCTGCGCGACGACCTCTACGGCTCGCTGCGCGCCATCACCCTCGACGCCCTGCGTGAGTCGGCGCCGGGCACACCGGTGGACGATGCGATCGAGGCGTGGGAGCAGGTCAACGCGTCCCGGCTGGTGCGGGCGCGCGCGGCGTTGCACGAGGTGGGCACGGCGGGCCAGCTGGACCTGGCCACCCTCTCGGTGGTCTCCCGCCAGCTCCGCGGCCTGGCGCGCTGACCCGTGGCCCGTTTCGTCGCCCACGTCCCGCTGCGGTGGACCGACCAGGACGCCTACCGGCACCTCAACCACGCCCGCGCGGTGACGTTGCTGGAGGAGGCGCGGATCGACCTGTTCTTCGACGCCGCCTCCGCGAGCGGGGTCGGCGGGTTCGCCACCGGCCTGCTAGTGGTGGAGCTGGGCGTGCGGTACCGGCGTCAGATCACCTACCGGCCCGAGCCGCTGCTCGTCGAGATGTGGGTGGACCAGGTGCGGGCCGCGTCGTTCCGCATCTCCTACGCCCTGCACGACGGGGCGTCGGAGTCCGATCCGGTGGCGATCGAGGCCACCACCGGGATGGCCCTGTTCGACCTGGAGAGCCAGCGGCCGCGGCGGATCACCGGGGACGAGCGGGCCTTCCTGGAGAAGTGGGGAGAGGCATGACCGTCCTGCACATCCCGGACGCCGATGAGCGCGGCGACCTCGGCTCGTTCGTCGGGCGTGTCGTGCGCCTGGACCAGGCGGCCACCGTGCGGCTGGTGGTCTCCGGCGCCACCGTCACGGCGTGGGCCACCACCCCGTTCGAGGTGCTCGCCACGCGCTCGGTGCACGGCACCCTCGACGCCGGCGACGTCACGACACCGGCGGCCGTGCTGCTCACGGCCCTGACGGTGGACCGCTCGGAGGAGATCGACCCGGGTCTCGGCGGGTTGTGGCCGGGCTCGCTGCCCCCGTCGGACGGTTGGAAGCCGGTGGACGACGTGCCCGCGCCCGAGCTGGACGCCCTCACCGAGCGCGGCCTGACCGTGGCGCGGGAGAACGCCGGGCCGATGGGCCCGCCCGCGTCGCTGCTGGACCAGACGGTGCTCACGGTCACCGACGCCTCCGGCGGCGCGGCGGCGGTGAAGGTGCCGCTGCGCTGCCTGTTCGCGCTCTCGGGCATGGGGTTCCTCGGCGCCGGACCCGAGGACGACACGGTCCGGGTCTCGGCCACGGGGTCCTGGATGCGCCTCGACGCCCGCTACGGCGCGGTGGTGCGCCGCCGCCTCACGGCTCTGCCCCTGCTCGCGCTCTGACCCGAGGTCGTGCGCGGCAGGCGCCTACGCCAGCCAGGCCGCCGTGTCGGGCGGGAGCAGGTCGTCGTCGAGGGAGCGGCTGGAGAGCAGCAGGTCACCGGGCGGTAGCGGCACCACGTCGGTGGAGGTGTTCAGGGCGCACACGAGCGTGGACCCGGTGCGGCGGAACGCCAGGCAGCCGACGGGTGCGCCGAACCACTCGACGTCGGTTCCCGTGAAGCCGGGATGGGTGCGGCGCAGCTCGACGGCCCGGCGCAGCAGCGACAGGCTGGAGCGGGTGTCCTCCAGCTGCTCGGCGACGGTCAGCCGGCCGTACCCGTCCGGCATCGGCAGCCACGGCACGCCGGTGGTGAACCCGTACCCCGGCGCACCGCCCTCCCACGGCACCGGAACACGGAAGCCGTCGCGGCCGCGTTGGGTGTGCCCGGAGCGTTCCCACTGGGGGTCCTGGAGCGCCTCGTCCGGGATCTCCGCGTCGGGCAGGCCGAGCTCCTCGCCGTTGTAGACGACCACGGTGCCCGGTAGCGCCAGGGTGAGCAGAGCCATGGCCCGCGCGCGCCACGTCCCCTGCTCCCCGCCGCCGTAGCGGGTGACCGGTCGGGAGACGTCGTGGCTGCCCAGGGCCCAGGTGGGGGTGGCGGACACCGCGGCGGTGGACGCGAGCGACTGCTCGACGGCCCGGCGTACGGCGGTGGCGGTGAACGGGGCCTGCAGCAACCGGGAGTTGAACCCCAGGTGCAGCTCGTCGGGACGCAGGTAGCGGCCGAAGCGCGCGTTGTCCTGCACGGAGATCTCGCCGACCGTGACCCGGCCCGGGTAGTGGTCGACGACGGCCCGGATCATGCGGTGCACGTCGTGCACGCCCTCGTCGTCGAAGCGGGGGTCGCCGTCTCGTCCGCCGGTGAGCAGCCCGGTGCGGACCGCGGCCACCGAGTCCGGGAGGCCCTCGGGCTTGCTCATGCCGTGGGCGACGTCGATGCGGAACCCGTCGACGCCGCGGTCGAGCCAGAACCGCAGCGTCTTCTCCAGGTCGGCCCACACCTCGGGGTTGGTCCAGTTGAGGTCGGGCTGCCCGGTGGCGAACAGGTGCAGGTACCACTCGCCGTCGGACACCCGCGTCCACGCCGGGCCCCCGAACACGCTGCTCCAGTTGTTGGGGGGCTCGTCGCCGTCCGGGCCGCGGCCGGGACGGAAGTGGTAACGGGCCCGTTCGGGGCTGCCGGGAGCCGCGTCGAGGGCGGCCCGGAACCACTCGTGCCGGTCGGAGGTGTGGTTGGGCACGAGGTCGACCAGCACCCGCAGGCCGTGCTCGTGGGCGGCCGTCACGAGCCGGTCGAACGCGGCGAGGTCGCCGAACACCGGGTCGACGTCCCGGGGGTCGGCCACGTCGTAGCCGTGGTCGGCCATCGGCGAGGTGTAGAAGGGTGTCAGCCAGAGCGCGTCGACGCCGAGCAGCTCCAGGTAGCCCAGGCGCGAGCGGACGCCGTCGAGGTCACCGACGCCGTCGCCGTCGGAGTCGGCGAAGCTGCGCACGTAGACCTGGTAGACCACCGCCTCGCGCCACCACGTCACCTGTTGATCCTGCCGTAGTCGGAGGCGGGTCAGAAGTCGGAGTTGACCATGCTCGCCGCCGCGTACTGGAGGTACTGCCACAACTGCGCACGGTGGGCGTCGTCGAGACCGGCCTCGTCGACGGCCACGCGCATGGCGGCGAGCCAGGCGTCGCGCTCGATCGGGCCGACCTTGAACGGCGCGTGCCGCATCCGCAGCCGGGGATGGCCGCGCAGGTCGGAGTAGGTGCGCGGGCCGCCCCAGTACTGCTCGAGGAACAGACGCAGGCGGTCCTCGGCGGGGCCGAGATCCTCCTCCGGGTAGAGCGGGCGGAGCACCTCGTCCTGCGCCACCTGCTCGTAGAAGCGGGAGACGATCTTCTCGAAGACCGGCGCACCGCCGACCTCGGCGTAGAAGTTCTGGGGATCGCTCACCACCCCATCCTATTGACCCCCCGGAACGGTGGCTCCGGAGCAACGGCGGTCGGCGAGCTCGCCACGCACGAGAGCGTCGGCCCCGCAACCTCGACGTCCTCACCCCGTGCTGGTGGCCGCTGGATCGCCACAGCGTGCTCGGGGCGGGCACCGTGGTGTTCCGCGACGGGCTCCTCGTCGGGACGGGGCCGGACGGTGGTGAGGGGGTGTGGGGCGAGGTGCTCCGGTGGGAGCCGCCGCGGCCGTGGCGGGTGGTCGTCGAGGCGGGATTCCCGGACGGTCCTACGGGATCGAGGGCCGGTCCTTGGCGAGACCGACGTTGGGCAGCAGGCCGGGACGCGGCACGCCGGCCTCGTCGAACGCGTCGGAGATGGCGGCGTTGAGCGCGCGCTGCACGGCGAACTGCTTGCCGGGGTTGACGCGCACGGTCAGGCGCAGCGTCACGCCCTCGGGGCCGACCCGCTCGACGCCGAGCACCTCGAGCGGCTCCAGCACGTCGACGGCGAGGTCCTGCTCGGCGAGCCGTTCGGTGGCGGTGCGCCCGGCGAGCGCGATGGCGTCGGCGACGTCGGCCTGGTGGGCCACCGGCAGGTCGACCACGGCCACGGCGTAGCCCTGGCTCTTGTTGCCCACCCGCAGGATCTCGCCGTTGCGGACGTACCAGACCGTGCCGTTGACGTCGCGCAGCGTGGTGATCCGCAGGCCGACGGCCTCGACGACGCCGCTGGCCTCGCCCAGGTCGACGATGTCGCCGACGCCGTACTGGTCCTCGAGCAGCATGAACATGCCGGAGAGGAAGTCCCGGACCAGGTTCTGCGCGCCGAACCCGACCGCGACGCCGACGATGCCGGCGGAGGCGAGGATCGGGGCGAGGTCCACCCCGAACTCGGCCAGGATCATGATCGCGGCGATCACGAGGATCACCGTGGAGCTGATCGAGCGGAGCACCGAGCCGATGGTGCGGGCGCGCTGCGTGCTGCGGGCGGCGGGTGGCGTGCTGGCGGTGGCCGGCCGCCGCGGGGCCCGGCTCATCAGGCGCGACACCCGTTTGCTGGTGGCCCCGTCGACGATCCGCTTGATCAGGCGGTGCACCGCGTACCGGGCGACGACGGCGAGCACGATGATGAACAGGATGGCCAGGCCCGACGACATGATCGAATCGGCGGAGCGGGCCAGGAAGTCGTTGTTGGTCAGCCGGTAGAACGTGGCGCACCAGGAGCCGGCGTCGGCCACGCACTGCGGCTGGGAGGGGAACAGTGAGGTCAACTCATATCTCCAGTCCGGTGTGCGCGGCCAGGAACGCCAGCTGGTCCACCGTGAGGCTCACGGTGCGGGCCACGGACCGGGCGCCGTGTCCGACGCCGGTCTCGCGGCGCAGCAGGACGGGGAGGTCACCGCTGGTGGCGTGCTGCAGGGCCGCGCACATCTTGCGGGCGTGCAGGGGGTCGACCCGGGTGTCGGACTCGAAGACCGTGAACAGCACCGCCGGGTAGGCGGTTCCCGGGTGCACGTGGTGGTACGGCGAGTAGGACAGCAGCCATCCGAGCTCTTCGGGGTCGTCCGCGGTGCCGTACTCGTCGTTCCAGGTGCGGCCGATGGAGAACTCCTCGTAGCGCACCATGTCGAGCAGCGGCGCCGAGCACACGACGGCGCGGTAGAGCTCCGGCCGCTGGGTCAACGCGGCCCCCACGAGCAGGCCGCCGTTGGAGCCGCCGAGGATCGACAGCTGCTCCGGCGTGGTGGTGCCGGCGTCGACCAGGGCCTGCGCGGCGGCGTGCAGGTCGTCGAACACGTTCTGCTTGTTGCCGCGGTTGCCCGCGAGGTGCCAGGCGTCGCCCTCCTCGCCGCCGCCGCGCAACGACACGACGACGTAGCTGCCGCCCGCCGCGACCCAGGCCAGCGCGGACGCGGTGTAGGCGGGCTCGCGGGAGATGCCGAAGCCGCCGTAACCGGTGACGAGGGTGGGGCGGGGGCCGCCCGTCGACGCACGTCCCCCCGCGGAGGCGGCATCAGCGCAGCCGGCGGGTTCGAGGACGAACATCCGCACCGTCGTGCCGTCGGCCGAGGTGAACTCGCGCTGCTCGCTGCGCACATCCGGTACCGCGACGGCGCCCGGGGCGGTGGCCTCCAGCACCGTCTCGCCGTTCTCGTAGCGGTGCAGCTGGGCGGGGGTGACGAAGTCGGTCCAGCCGATCCAGAGCTTCCCGGCCTGCCCGGGGGTGTCGCGGTCGGCCACCGACAGGCCGGTGAGCGAACCGGGGCCGGGCAGCGGGACGGTGCCGCGCGGCGCCCCGTCGACCACGGCGTGCAGGGCGAGCTCGGCGACGGCGTGCCGGCTGCGGAGCAGCACGAGCAGCGTCTCGCCGTCGGGCTGCTCCAGGCGCCGGACGGCGTCGAGCACCGAGCCGGGGTCCTCGGCCACCAGCTCCCGCCAGTGCCCACGGCCGGGGTTCTCCGGCTCGGTGACCATCAGGCGCCAGCGCGGCGCCCCGTCGGTGGTGAGGACGTAGAGCAGACCGTCGCGGTCGACCCAGGCGCGGGCCTGCACGTCGTCGGCCTGGGTGAGGACCGGGACGAGCGGGCCGCCGGCGTCGAGGTCGGCGATCCACATGCTGTCGCGGCGGGCCGTACCGACGTTGCCGGTGACGATCAGCCAGCGGCCGTCGCGGGAGACCTGGACCCCGTAGTAGGTGTGGTCGTCGTACAGCCCGGGGCCGTCGACGAGCACGTCGTCCGGCGAGCCGACGCGATGGCGCCAGACCCGCCGGTGGAACGCCTGCTGACCGTCGGGGGCCTCGCGCTCGTCGACCATGCGGACGTAGAAGTACTCGTCCCCGCCCGGCACCCACGCCACCGACGAGTAGCGGCAGCGGTCGATCGGGGGCTCGACGTCCTCACCGGTGGTGACGTCGAGGACGTGCAGGACCGAGTGCTCGTCACCGCCGGTCGAGAGCTGGTAGGCCAGCCGCCGGCCCTCGAGATCGGGCACCCACGCGTCGAGGGTGGTGAGTCCGGAGGGGTCGATGGCCATCGGGTCGAGCAGTACGCGCTCGGTGCCGTCGGGTTCGGTGACGAGCACCACCGCGAACTGCTGGCCGGGGTCGCGGCGCGTGGAGAACCGGCGGCCGGCACGCCAGAGCGGCGCGGACACCGAGCCCGCCGAGAGCAGCTCCTCCAGGTGGGCGGCGAGCTCCTCCCGGCCGGGGAGGGCCTGCAGCGCCGTGGTGGCCAGCTCGTCCTCGGCCGCCGACCAGGCGCGCGTGCGGGGGTCCTCGGGGTCCTCCAGCCAGCGGTAGGGATCCGCGACCGCGTGGCCGTGCAGGTGCTCGACGAGATCGAGCCGTTCGGCGTCGGGGTATCGCTGGGTCACGCGGACCGAGGCTAGTTCACCCGACCCGGGTGGCTCGCGGCCCGTTCCCACCAGCGCTGATCACGGGCCGGTGGTCGTGTGCGGGTCGGTACGGGCGACCATGCGCCCGTGATCACGGCCGTTGGGCGACGTGGGCCGGCGGGTGGGTGGTCGCCGGGACGGTCGGACACGGCTCCGGTGCACCGAAGGTCGTGCGGACCGGGAGGACGCCCGCCCAGCACCCGTCGCCGGGCAGGTCCCTCTCGTCGTCGACCGGCGGGCCGGTGCGGACCTTCACACTGGCCTCGGCGAGGTCCAGCGCGAACACGGCCGTAGCGGCCAGCTCGCGGGCGTCGGGCTGCCGCGTGTGGTCCCACGAACCGGGGGCGAGCTGCTCGGTGATGGCGGCCAGCGCCGCCCACCGCTCGCCGGGGTCGGTGACGCGGCGCGCGGTGCCGTGCACGACGGCGCTGCGGTAGTTCATCGAGTGGTGGAACGCCGAGCGCGCGTAGACGACGCCGTCGAGGTGGGTGACGGTGAGGCAGACCGGCGCGTCGTCGGCGATCCGGAGGTAGCCCGCGCCGGTGGAGCCGTGCACGTAGACGGTGTCGTCGATGCGGCCGTAGCCGGTGGGCAGCACGACCGGCGCGCCGTCGCGGACGAGCCCGAGGTGGCAGACCAACCCGGCGTCGAGCACGGCGTGCAGGTCGGCGCGGTCGGTGCGCGCCCGTTCGCGGGAGCGGGTGACGGTGCTGCGGGGTGTGGGGGAGAGGCTCACGAGTTCAGGGTGCGCGTCGAAGTGGCATCGTGACAGGGCCACTTCCGACCGATCCTGGAAGGCCACTCGTGGATCTCCCGCCCCTGCCGCTCGACCGCGACGACGAGCGGCCGCTCGCCACCCAGCTCGCCGACGCCCTGCGCGCCGCGACGGCGGGCGGCGCGTTCCGGGCGGGGGACCGGCTGCCCTCGACGCGGGCGCTGGCGACGACGCTGCAGGTCAGCCGCACCGTCACCGCGGCCGCGTACGACCAGCTGCTGGCCGAGGGCTGGGCGGTCGGCCGGCGCGGGGCGGGCACGTTCGTGGTGGGCACGCCGGCCGGGACGCATGCGGCGACGCCCCGTCCGTCCACGCCGCCGGCGCGTCGGGACCCGGCCGACGTCGACCTGTTCGCCGGCACCCCGTGCGTCGAGGTGCTCGACGCGTCGGTCTGGCGGCGGGCCTGGCGCGCCGCGGCCGACGACCCGCCCGACGCGGACCCGGAGCCGGTGGGGCTCCCGGCGTTCCGCGCGGTGGTCGTCGAGCACCTGCTGCGCCACCGGGGGCTCCCGGCCGGTCCCGACGACGTCCTGGCCACCGGCGGCAGTACCGGGGCCGTGGCCGAGCTCGCGCGGACGCTGCCCACCGGTGCGCGGGTGGCCGTGGAGGAGCCGGGTTACCAGCGGGCGGTCGCGGCGCTGCGGGCGGCCGGGCTCGTCGTCGTGCCGGTGCCGGTGGACGCGTCGGGTCTGGTGGTCGAGGCCCTGCCGACCGGGCTCGCCGCCGTCTACGTCACGCCCGCGCACCAGTACCCGATGGGGGCGCGGCTGCCCGCGGCGCGGCGGGTCGCGCTCGTGGACCGGGCGCGGGCCGAGGGGTTCCTCGTGATCGAGGACGACTACGACGGCGAGTTGCGCTACGACGTGGCCCCGCTGCCGCTGCTGGCCGGGCTCGGACCCGATGTGGTGGTGCACCTCGGTACGGCCAGCAAGCTGCTCACCCCGACGCTGGGCGCCGGCTGGATGGTGGCGCCGCCGGCCGTGCGGGCGGCCGTGCTGGACCTGCGCGACCGCACCGGTACGCGGCCGGCCCGGGCCGGGCAGCGGGTCTTCACGGCGTTCGCGGCCCACGGCGACCTGGGCCGGCACCTGCGGAGGCTGCGCCGCGAGCTCGCGTCCCGGCGGGCCGCGGTCGCCGAGGCCGTCGGCCGCGCCGTCGTCGGCGACCAGGCCGGCGCGCACGTCGTGGTCCCGCTGCCCGACGCGGCGGCGGAGCGGGCGGTGATCGCGGCAGCCGGCCGGCGCGGCGTGGCCCTGGACGGGCTGGCCCGCCACCACCTCGGTGGGCCCGGCGTGCACGGCATCCTGCTCGGCTACGCAGGCCCGTCGCGGGCGGACCTCGACCGGGCCCTGCCCGTCGTCACCGCAGCGCTCGTGCGGGTGTCGTCGGGCGTGCCGCGCTGGTCGTGAGCGGATAACAGTGTTCCCGCACTGATTTCCGCGCACGGGCGGCGTCAGCCGCACTCAGGCCAGGAACGCCGTGATCGAGCGGCGGAGGCCGGCCTCGTCGAGGCCGCGGAGGGCGTCGTGGTCCGCGCGGGTGCCGTAGCGGCGCAGCTCCTCCTGCCCCACGCCGAGCCCGAGCACCCGGCGCCGGACGCCCTGCAGCGCGCGGCTGATCTGCGGTGTCGAGGTGTCGCGCAGGTAGGGCTCCACCAGCACGACGTCCGGCGCGTTCAGGGTCGCGCGGAGCGTCCCGCCGTCGAACGGGCGGACCGTCGCGGCGTAGAGCACCGTGACGTCGAGCCCCTCGGTGGCGGCCAGCGTCCGGTCGGCCATCGGGCCCACCGTGACGACCGTGCCCCGCGATCCGCGGCGCAGCACCGTCATCCGGCGGTCGTCGGTCGCCAGCGGCTGCGTGTTCGAGCCCGCGGAGAGCCGCACGTAGACCCGCCCGTCCGCCGCCGCGGCGGCCCGCAGCAGCGACTCGGCCTCGTCCGGATGGCCCGGGACGTGCACCGTCCAGTCCTCGAGCGTGTCGAGCAGGGCGACGTCGCGGGGACCCATATGGGTCTCGCCGCCCTCGGGCCAGTCGTAGGAGCCGCCCGCGCTGACGAGCACGGCGCCGACGTCCTGGTGGCCGAGGTCGAGCTTCACCTGCTCGAACGGCCGCTCGATCAGGAACGGGGCGAACGTGTGCACGATCGGGCGCAGGCCGGTGAGCGCCAGCCCACCCGCGACGCCGACGAGCAGCTGCTCGCGGATGCCCACGTTGATCACGCGGTCGGCCACGGGCCCCGGGTCGATGTAGCCCGCCCCGATCTCGGCGAGCACGGCGACCAGACGCTCGTCATCGCCGAGGAGCTGGGGGAGCAGGCCGTAGAAGCGCTCACGCTGGTCCATCATCAGGACTCCTTCCGCTCGACGTGGGCGACGACGACGTGCGGGCTGTCGCCCGGGGCGGCGAAGGCGCGTTCGAGGGTGTCGTGGTCGCGGCCGTCCACGTCGGAGGCGGACCAGCCCTCCACGGTGAACCGTCGCGCGATCCCGCCGGGCCAGCCCAGCGACGCCGAGGAGTTGTCGACGACGACGGCGGTGAGGCCGTTCAACCCCGCCCGGCCGGCGTACTGGATGGCTTCGGCGTTGCTGCCCTCCTCCAGCTCCGCGTCGCCGAGCAGCACGACCGTGCGGGCGTGGGAACCCTGCAGGCGCTGCCCGAGCGCGGTGCCGACGGCCAGGCCGAGGCCGTGCCCGAGCGAGCCCGACCCGATCTCGACGCCCGGCACGAGGGTGCGATCGGGGTGGTGGCCGAGGATCGAGTCGGGTCCGCCGAACCCGCGCAGGTCGGCCTCCGTGATGTGTCCCTTGGCGGCCAGCACGGCGTAGTAGGCCATCGGGCCGTGGCCCTTGGAGAGCAGGAAACGGTCTTCGGGCCGGAGCACCCGGTCGTACAGCACCCAGATCACGTCGAGGGTGGACGTGGCGCTGGCCCCGTGCTTCTCGTCGCCGGTCATGAGGGTCATCAGGGCCGGCAGGTCGTCGTAGGCGGGAGTCATGGGACCCACCCTGCAAGTTCGACCCGACTTCAGGTCAACCCGCGGCGAGCTCCTCGATCACGGGCAGCGCCGCCACGAGCACCGCCAGCGCCTCCGGCGTGAGGTCGGCGATGCGGGCGGCGAGCAGGCCAGCCCCCAGCTCCCTCACCCCGCTCAGGGCCGCCTCGCCCTCCGGGCTCAGGCTGACGCGGATGGCGCGGTGGTCGTCGGGATCGCTCGTGCGGACGATCAGCCCGCGTTCCTCCAGGCAGTCGACGAGCCGCGACGTGGTGGGCGCGCTGATCCCGGCCCGCTCGGCCAGTGCCCCCACCCGCATCGGGCCGGCCGTCTGCAGCACGGCCAGCGCCGCGAGCCGGCTCGGCGTCATGCCGTCGAGCCGGCTCTGGGCACTGGTCTCGCGCGCCATCCGGCCGGCCGCGATGCGCAGCCGTCCCGCGATCTCGGCGACGGTCGTCGTCGCCTCGGCGGTGCTCATTCCCGTCAGCTGTTCTGGACGTGAGCCGGGCGACGGTCGATTGCCGGTGCTCCCAGCTGCAGGTCCACCCGCGACGGCGCTCCGGTCGGCAGCTCCACCTGCACCGCGGCGGGGGCGTGCGTGGTGGCGACCACCGTGTAGCGGCCGGGCGTGAGCCCGGCCAGCTCGTAGCCGCCGTCGCCGTCGGTGGTGGCCATGGCGACCACGTCGCCGCGTTCGTCGGACGCGGTGACGGTGGCCCCGGCGAGCGTGGCCCCGTCCGGCCCGCTGACGACGCCGACGAGCCCGCCGATGGAGGGCTCCAGGGCGAGGTCGAGCGTGGCCGCCGAGTCCGGGACGACCTGCAGCCCCGTGGCCGTCGGCTGGTGGCCGGGCAGGCTCGCGGTGATCGTCGTGGGGCCCAGCGGCAGGCCCCGCAGCTGGAACGTGCCGTCGGCCTCGGTGCGGGCGTTGCCGACCACGCGGCCCGTGGCGTCGGTGGCCATGACCACCGCACCGGACAGCGGGGAGCGCCCGCCGCGGACCGTGCCGGAGACGACGCCGTGGCCGTCGAGCGCGAAGTCGTGCACCGCGCCCGTGCCGTTGAGCGTGACGGCGGTGACGTCCGGCCGGAAGCCCGGCGAGCTGGCCACGGCGGTGTAGGTGCCGGGGGGCAGGTCGCGCAGGGCGTAGCGGCCGCCGGGCTCGGCGACGGCGCGGGCCACCTGCCGTCCGAACTGGTCGGTGACGGTGACGACGCCGTCGAGCACGGCCGATCCCGAGGCGGTCCGGACGGCGCCGAGCAGCTCCCCGGCTCCCGCCCGAGGGATGGGGTGACGGTCGGTGTCGCTCTCGAAGTCGTTCGTCACCAGCTCAGCGGGCCCGAACCCACCCTCGCTCGCGACGGCGGCGAGCTCGCCACCGAGCGACTCGCGCTCGAGCTTCTCCGGGGCGGTGACGGCCGCCCGGCGGCGCGAACCGGCGAACCACGACGCGACGGCCGCGACCAGGCAGGCCGCGACGGCGAACCAGAAGGCCGCGACGAGACCGTCGGCGAACGGGCCGGAGATCAGGTTCGGGAAGAAGCTGCGGCCGGTCAGGAACGAGGCCTGGTCGGCCGGCAGCGTGCCCAGGACGTTGCCCAGCAGCTGCTGGATCGGGTTGAAGCCGAGGAACGCCGCGAAGAGCACGGCCACCGGCGGCAGGGCCGCCACGGCGCTCGCGTTGGCGGCGGGCACGCCGTGCTGCAGCAGCCCGGCCTCCATCACCGACGGCAGGTTCCTCGACAGCCCGAGGATCATCAGGCTGAAGAAGAATCCGATCGAGAGCACCATCGCGGAGTTCTGGAACGTCGCGGTCATGCCGGCGCCGGCGCCGCGGGCGTTGGCGGGCAGGCTGTTCATGACGTCAGCGCGGTTGGGCGAGGAGAACAGGCCCATGCCGACGCCGTTGAGCAGCAGGATCGCCGCGAAGGCCCAGTAGTTGAAGTTGATCGGCAGCACCAGCAGCAGCACGAAGCTGGCGCCCGAGAGCACCATGCCGACGGTGGAGAACCAGCGCGCGCCGAACCTGTCCGACAGCACGCCCGACACGGGGGCCGCGACGAGGAAGCCGACCGTCAGCGGCAGCATGTAGATGCCGGCCCACAGCGGCGTCTCCTCGAAGGAGTAGCCGTGCTGGGGCAGCCAGATGCCCTGCAGCCAGATGATCAGCACGAACTGCAGCCCACCGCGGCCGAGCGAGGCGAGCAGGTTGGCGATGTTGCCGAGGGTGAAGGCCCGGTTCTTGAACAGCGACAGCGTGAAGAGCGGGTTCGCGACCCTGGTCTCGATGACGCCGAACGCGATCAGGACGACGACGCCACCGATGATGCAGGACAGGACGAGCGGGCTGCCCCAACCCATGACGCTGTCGCCGTAGGGCTGGATGCCGTAGGTGATGCCGACCAGCAGCGCGATGAGGCCGACGGCGAAGGTGATGTTGCCCCACCAGTCCATCTTCGCGGGGGTGCGCTGGCCGTTGTCGCGCAGCTTGAAGTAACCCCAGATCGTGCCGAAGACGCCGAACGGGACCGACACGAGGAAGACGAGCTTCCAGTCGACGGGGCCGAGCAGGCCGCCGATGACCAGGCCGAGGAACGAGCCGGCGATCGCCGCCACCGAGTTGATGCCCAGCGCCATGCCGCGCTGGTGCACGGGGAACGCGTCGGTGAGGATCGCGCTGGAGTTGGCCATGATGAACGCGCCGCCGACGCCCTGCACGATGCGCCAGCTGATCAGCCACCACGCCGCGGCGTCACCGGTCTGCCAGGTGACGGCCAGGAAGATCGACGCGATCGTGAAGATCACGAAGCCGAGGTTGTACATCCGGACGCGGCCGTACATGTCGCCGAGGCGTCCGAAGCCGACCACCAGCACCGCGGTGACGACCAGGAACCCCATGATCATCCAGAGCAGGTAGCCGGTGTTGCCCGCGCCGAGGGGGTCGATGTCGATCCCGCGGAAGATGTCCGGGAGTGCGATGAGCACGATCGAGGAGTTGATCGTGGCCATGAGCAGGCCGAGCGTCGTGTTCGACAGGGCGATCCACTTGTAGTTCGACCCCGGTTCGGGTGGCGCGTTCCGCGCCGGCTTGTCGAGGACGGCCATCTCCCACTCCCTCCGAAGAACTTAGTTGTCTTATGCTAAACACTCACCCGGCCGGAGGGGAAGCCGGATGATGGATCGTTACCGGGCGGTCCTCGTCACACTCCCGTGTGCGGGATAGTCACTCGATGGCGACGTGATCGGCTCGCGCCTGGACATTTTCTGATCGTCTACGTGGTACGTGCGGTGGTACGTCCGAATCGTGGACGCCCACCTGGATCGCATGCTCTCCTTCCTCGCCGCGGCGGAGGAGGAGTCCGCCGTCATGACCCCCCGGCTCTGAAGAACGCGGCCGCGGCCGCGGTTCAGGCAGGCCTGCTCACCTCGGTCCCGGAGGCAACGGTGCAGGGACTCAAGGCCTACCTGCAGTCACCGGCCAACCAGGCGGTGCTGGACGAGCACGACCGGGAGCACCCCGACGCGCGCCCCGAGCCATGGGAGATCGCGGTCGCCGCAGCAGAGATCGACGGCCATCCGCCGGCCGGACGGGCTGATCTCGTACAGCGGGCGGCGACGGAGCTCGCCGACATCGTCGAGGACCCCACGCCCGACGAGGTGCCGGCCTATGCGGCCGGGTTGGCCGCCGCCGCGTGAGCAGGGCGACCTCTCGGCTGCTCGTCCTCGACAACGAAGCGGTACAGGCCGTGCGCGATCCCGGTCACCGGCGGCACCGGCACGCCGTGGCTCTGCTCGAGGCGTCAGTGGGCGGCGGGCGCCGCCGAGGGGGCCTGTGCCGGTGGTCCCCACCGCCGTACGCGTCGAGGCCGGGGGATCGGAGTGCGCCGCACGCGGCTGCCGTCGACCGTCTGCAGACCATCGACGTGCCGCTCGACGCCGCGCACGCCGACCGCGCCACTGTTCTGCGGGGCGTTCTGGGCGCGTCGGTCGCCGACGCGCACCCGGGTGCCACGGTCGCGGGCCCGGGGACCCACCACGGACGTCAGGACTGGTGGAGATACCCGGACGCCGTCGGGGCCACGAAGGTCTCCTTGATCGTCCGCGGGCTCACCCAGCGCAGCAGGTTGTAGATCGAGCCGGCCTTGTCGTTGGTGCCGCTCGCGCGCCCACCGCCGAACGGCTGCTGGCCGACGACGGCGCCGGTGGGCTTGTCGTTGACGTAGAAGTTGCCCGCCGCGAACCGCAGTGCCTCCGACGCCCGGGCCACCGCGGCGCGGTCCTGCGCGACGATCGAGCCGGTCAGGCCGTACGGGGCACCCCGGTCCACCTGCGTCAGCATCGCGTCGAAGTCGCCGTCGTCGTAGACGTGCACGGCCAGCAGCGGGCCGAAGTACTCCGTGCGGAACACCTCGTGGGTGGGGTCGGAGCCGACGACGACGGTGGGCCGCACGAACCAGCCCTGCTCGTCGCTCGCGGTGCCGCCGGCGATCACGTCCAGCTCGGCCTTCGCCATGGCCTGCGCGGCGGTGACCTTGTCGTAGGACCGCCGGTCGATCACCGCACCCATGAAGTTCGAGAAGTCGGCGACGTCGCCCATCGACAGGGCGTCCACCTCCGACGCGAGGTCGTCGCGCAACCGCACCCACACCGAGTGGGGGACGAACGCGCGCGAGGCCGCCGAGCACTTCTGCCCCTGGTACTCGAAGGCGCCGCGCACCAGTGCCGTCCGCAGCACGTCGACGTCGGCGGAGGGGTGGGCGAGCACGAAGTCCTTGCCACCGGTCTCGCCGACCAGCCGCGGGTAGGTGGCGTAGGTGCCGATGTGGGCGCCGACCTGGCCCCACAGGTGCTGGAACGTCGCCGAGCTGCCGGTGAAGTGGATGCCCGCGAGCGCCGGGTCGGCCAGCAGCACCTCGGAGACCTCACGGCCGTCGCCGGTGAGCAGGTTGATCACCCCGGGCGGCATCCCGGCCTCCTCCAGCAGCGCCATCGTCAGGTGCGCGGCGAGGCCCTGGGTGGGGGAGGGCTTCCAGATGACGGTGTTGCCCATCAGTGCGGGCGCCGTCGGGAGGTTGGCGGCGATCGCGGTGAAGTTGAACGGCGTGATTGCGTAGACGAAGCCCTCGAGCGGCCGGTAGTCGAGCCGGTTCCACACGCCCGGGCCGGAGACCGGCTGGTTGTCGTGGATCTGGCGCGCGAACGCGACGTTGAACCGCCAGAAGTCGGCGAGCTCGCACGCGGCGTCGATCTCGGCCTGGTAGCAGGTCTTGGACTGGCCCAGCATGGTGGCGGCGTTGATCCGGTGCCGCCACGGGCCGGTGAGCAGGTCGGCCGCGCGCAGCAGGACGGCGGCGCGTTCGTCGAAGGGCAGGTCGCGCCACATCGGGGCGGCCCGCAGCGCGGCCTCGACCGCGGCCTTGGCGTCCTCGTGGCCGGCGTTGGCGGTGACGCCCAGGACGTGGCGGTGGTCGTGCGGCGCGACGACGTCGATGCGGGTGCCGCCTGCCATGTGCTTGCGGCCGTCGATGGTGACGGTCAGCACGTGCTGCTGCCCACGGACCTCCGCCAGCGCCGCCTGCAGTCCGGCCCGCTCGGGGGAGCCGGGGGCGTAGTCGAGGACCGGCTCGTTGCGGGGCGTCGGGGTGCGGGTGAGGGCGTCCATGGGAGCACCGTAGGAAGCGGGGCCGGTGCGGCGATTCGTCCGGGAGGCACAGGTTCACCGCGACGTGTTGTCCGATCGGACCAGGCCAGAGTTGGCGTGCGGTCGACACCGATCATCGTCACCTGGGACGGGCGTGATCGCCGCGCGCCGTACCGCACGGCCCCGAACGGGGCGTTGCCGTGCGGTGGACTGCGATCACGGGAAGCGGGTCACCGCGAGGAGTTGCAGATGGTGCACCAGGCGGGCGTGGGGGTCGTCGAGGCGCAGGTCCGCCACCGCCGTCGCGCGCCGGATGCGGTAGCGCAGCGTGTTCGGGTGGACGGTCAGACGCTCCGCCGCGGCCCGCACGTCGCCCATCGCGTCCAGCCACGCCAGCACCGAGGGGACGAGATCGCCGCTGTGCTCCCGGTCGTACTCGACGAGCCGGACGACCGCCGGATCACGCAGGTCGGGGCTCTCCTCCAACAGCGCCAAGGTGCGTCCGAGCAGCACCTCCGCGCGCAGGTCGCCGATCAGGGCGACGTCGGTGCCGGCGGGCATCGCGTCGAGGACGCGGTCGGCCTCGGCCCGCGACACGGGGACGCCGGCCAGCCCGGGCCCGGCCGACCCGACGCCCGCCCGCACCCGCATCCCGGTGCGACGCAGCGTGACGGCGACGACCTCGGCGCACATCGCGGTCAGGGCCGGTTCCGTGCGCTCGGGCGGCACCCCGGACAGCACGGCGTAGACGCGTCCGCCGAGCGCGGCGGTCAGCGCCGAGCGGCGGTAGGCGGCGGCGTGGACGGAGACGACGTCCGTGAGCTCGCTGACGGTCAGCTCGTGGGTCACGCCGTCCCCTGCTCCCACCGCGAACGCCACCACCACCGCGGGCGCGTGCTCGTCCAGGCCGAACGCCGCGGCGACGAGATCGGGACCGGTGCGCCCGTCGAGGAGGCCCGCGACCAGGTCGCGACCCCAGCCGGGTGCGGTGCGGCGACGGCGGACGAGGTGTCCCGCGGCCACCCGCGCCGCCCCGACCAGCACCTCGGCCGACCGCTCCGACAGCGGCGTCGCCCCCTCCTGCACCCAGATCGTGCCCAGCTGCCGGGCGCCCGCGTGGATGCCGATCGCGAGGCGGCGGCGGATGCCGAGCTCCTCGTGCTCGTCGACGGCGACGACGACGTCCTCGCTCTCCCGCAGCCGGTCGAACACGCCCCACTCGCGCAGCATCCGCAGGTAGTCGGCCGGGCCCTGCCAGCCCAGGATGGACAGCCGGCGCAGCTCGTCGACCTGGGCGTCGTCGCCGTCGGAACGGGAGTAGGCGAGCACCCTGCTCCCGGTGTCCTCGATGCTGACGATGCCGCGGGTGAGCAGGGCGGTGGTCTGCGCGAGCGCGAAGAGGTCGTCCGGACCGTCGTCGACGTCGCCGGTGTCGAGCACGGCCCGGGCCAGGTACTCGAGCCGCTCCCACCGCACGTCGGAGCGCACGCCGAGCAGCACCACGCCGGTGGCCACCGCGTCCGTCCGCAGCGGGTCGGCGTCCTTGACCGCGACGGCGGTGGCTCCGCCCGCCGCGGCCCGCCGCAGCGCCCACACCGCGTCGCGACCTCGGGCGCCGATGACCAGCACCAGCTGGCCGGGGTGCTCGTCGGTCTCGTCATCGGGGTCGACGATGGCCAGGCCGGTGATGCGCACGTCCAGGCCGGCCGGGGCGCAGACCACGTCGACGAGCGGCTCGCCGACGGCCGCGAGCAGCCGGCGCAGGGTGGGTTCCACGGCGACTCCTCGTCGATTCGGACCACGTGCTGCGGTCGACGTTAGCCGGTCGGACAAGCCGTCGACGGGGATCGCCGACCTACCGTTCTCCCATGCTCAGGTCGACGCTCCACGCCGCCGCCCGCTCGCACGCCGTCCGGTCCCTGGTCGAGTCCGGGCCGTTCGACCCGCTCGTGGACCGGTTCGTAGCCGGCCCGTCCGACGACGACGTGCTGGCTGTCGCCCGCCACCTCGCCGCGGACCGGCTGGTGACCATCGACCACCTCGGCGAGGACACCACCGACCGTGCGCAGGCCGGCGCCACCGTCGCGACCTACGTGACGCTGCTGGGGCGCCTCGACGACCTCGCCCCGCGCGTCGGGGTCTCGGTGAAGCTCTCCGCCCTGGGCCAGAGCCTCGCCACCGACGCGGACAAGATCGCGCTGGAGTCGGCGCGCGAGATCTGCACGGCGGCGGCCGCAGCCGGCACGACGGTGACCGTCGACATGGAGGACCACACCACCACCGACCGGACGCTGGACACCGTCCGCGAGCTGCGCGTCGACTTCCCGTGGGTCGGGGCCGTGCTCCAGTCGCAGCTGCGCCGGACCGAGGCCGACTGCCGTGATCTGGCCGGCCCGGGGTCACGGGTGCGGCTGTGCAAGGGCGCGTACGCGGAGCCGGCCTCGGTGGCGTTCGAGAGCCGGGCGGAGGTCGACCTGTCCTACGTGCGCTGCCTCAAGGTCCTCATGGCGGGCGAGGGACTGCCGATGGCGGCCACCCACGACCCCCGGCTGGTCGGCATCGCCCGGCACCTGGGCCGCGGGCGACCCTACGAGCTGCAGATGCTGCACGGCGTGCGCCCCGACGCCCAGGTGGCGCTGGCCGCCGAGGGCGAGGCCCTGCGCGTCTACCTGCCCTACGGCACCGAGTGGTTCGGCTACTTCATGCGCCGCCTCGGCGAGCGCCCCGCCAACCTGGCCTTCTTCGCCCGCTCCCTGCTCACGCGGGGCTGAGCTCGATCAGGTCAGATGGTCGAACTCGCCGTTCCTGGCTCCGTCGATGAACGCGGCGATCTCGCGACGGGTGAAGTTGAAGGGAGCTGCGTCCGGGCTCTTTGAATCTCTGAGTTTGATGATCTCACCTGCGTCGGCGAGTTCGACACATTCGCCGATCCCGTAACTTTTGCGCGCCTTGATCCACTGCAATTGACTGTCCGTCACGCGGTCACTGCCTTCGAGGTCTGCGGGCCGATGGGGAGCGGAGCCGCAAAGGGAAGGTCGGCCGGTTGGCCGGTTGGCCGGTGACGCTATCGCAACCGACTCGCTGACTCCGTTCGCGGGCAGGGGCTTCGGCAAAAGTTGACCCAGACGTGATGTTGTCAGCTATGTGGCGTGCACGGCGGTGGCAGTGGTGGCAGGCTCGAGCATGCTCGCTACTGAGAGTAGTAGTCGGTCAATCGGGCCGGGAGGCTTCCGTGATCATCCGTACGGATGCCGGCGGGGAGAGCGCCAAAGCAGACAGTCTCTGCCAAGCCTGGTCGAAATGCCCAATCTCGCGAGGCTTCTCGAAGTTACGGAAGCCTGAGAGCCCCTCGACATGGACGAGCTCGGCCTTGTGCTCGTCGTTCGTGCTGAGCATGACAAACCTGCTGTCCAGTCCGGGGTGCGCCCCCGCCTCGAACGGGATCACCTGGATGGACGTCCGCGGTCGGCGGCTGGCGGACTCCAGGGCCTCCAGCTGATCCCGCATGATCGAGGCGTTCCCGACAGGCCGTCGGATGGCTGACTCATCGAGCACGACGCTCACCCACGGTGGATCTTCTCGGTCGAGGACCCGTTGGCGTTGGAGTCGCTGTGCCACTGCGGCCGTGTGTGCGGCACTGTCACTGTCGAAGGCCGTTGCCTCTGTGAGAGCTACAGCGTACGCCCGCGTCTGGAGGATGCCGGGCACGATGGAGCCGTAGATCGTGATCGCTGTAGCGACCTGCTCAACTCCGATGTATTCGCGGATCGGCCGTGGCAGGTCTGGGTCGTCCCACCATGACGGGGCGCGGCTGAGCGTGGCAAGTTGCCTCAAGCTGCGCCTCACTGAGCTAGGCGCCTGGTATAGCGCGCACAGCAGGTCGATGTTCTCGTCGCTCAGTCCTCTGATGCCACGCTCGACCCGCGAGAGGAAGCTCGGACTGATCCCGGTCTGATCGTGGACGTTGATCAGTGAGAGACCATGCTGGTTACGGAGTGCGCGAAGGGTGCGGGCCAGCTCGCGGCGGCTGGTGACCGGAGTGGGATCGCGGCTCATCGACTGGCTCCACCAACGATCATGTCCCGGCTCACGGGCGCGAACCGTACCAGCTAGCTCTTGCGCGAACGGGCATTTTGCCCGCACCATTGTGACGTGCCCTACCGAGTCGGCGGTTACGTGTCTCGCTAGCTACTCGCCGCACCTCGACCGGCGCACGGCCGCCTGTGGTCATGTCGGGAGGTGAGCGGGCTGGACAGCACTCCTCGTCGTGTTGCGTGACGTCCCGTAGCGCGGGCTCCACACAGAGAAAGGCGCCGCATCCGTGTTGACGGACTGCAGCGCCTTCTCCGCGGGCGACAGGGTGAGCGGCGAGCCAACCCTGATCGTCAACTGTGTGTCCACCGGTGCGCCAACACCGGCGGACGTGACGTTGTCCCAGGCTCGTCGTCCAGTTGAGCTGCACGTGACCGGGAAGGCAACGACAGTGGAAGAGAGTACTAGCCCACCCTGCAATTGCAAGGCTCACGTTCCGCATGAGTCCAATGTGGCCCGGAGCGACGCAACCAACGAGGTCCGACGGCTGTTTCCGCCGCCGTACCACCGGCCGAACCTGTTGGTGGTGGCTGGCCGATGGTGGTTCGAGATCCTGCTCGCAGAGGCACTCGTCGTCGTCGGGGCAACGGCAGTCCACAGTCTGGGTGCTGCAGGTGCTGCGGTCTCAGGAGTCGTCGTCAGCGGCGGCATCACTGCGGCCGCGACCCAGAGCGATCTGATCCGAACGATGGTGCGGTCTGTCTATCAACGGTGCATCGTGCCCCACCGGGTTCGGGCAGGTCTTCTGGAAGCGGGAGTGCGGAATCATCGTGGACGGTTGCCGACGATCGTTCGATCGCAATGTCGTCCTGATCAGGCCCGGCTCTGGCTGCACCTGCCAGCGGGGATTCTCGGCAGTGACGTGCATGCGGCAAATGACGTGATAGCGGCCAGTTGTGGCGCGGCCGGCGTAGCGGTCCTACCAGATGGCGTGCGCCGGGACCGGATTCTTCTGGTCGTGCTGAGACCACGCTGGGGCTGGCCCCCACGGCTGAAAGGGTAGTCCTGATTGGCGTCGAACCGAGTCAGGCGTTGCCGTAGACCTTCACCGGTTCCACCAGCACCGCGACGCGCCCCTCGTCCAGCATGGCCTTGTCGTAGGCGTCCCAGTCGTCGTGGGTGCCACCGGCGGCGGTGAACACCGCGCGCAGCAGCAGGCGCAGCGACTCGGGATCGGTGTCGCCCGGCCCGATCAGCTCGCTCGGGCCGTCGACGGCCGCCCAGCGCCAGCCCGCGCGCCACAGGATCGAGGTGGCGGGGCGGGCGCGGAGGTTGCGCAGCTTCACCGGCCCGTAGGTGACGTAGGCGACCACCGGCGTGCCGGACACCGGATGGTCCATCACCCCGGCGTTGACGAGTGACGTGTGCGGCGTGCCGTCGGCGCGGACCACGGACACGCCGGCCAGTCCGGAGTCCTGCGCGACGATGCGGCGGACGGGATCGAGGTCCATGCCACCACCGTAGGGGTCACGCCATCCGGCGCACGCCCGCGTCGCTGCTGAGGAACACCCCGCGCAGCCCGATCTCCGCTTCCCGGCACACCCGGACGAGGGCAGCCGACCACTCCCGGTCGCGGGGCGTCGACCGATCCGGGCCGCGGCGTTCGAGCGTGAGGATCACCGAGCCGGGCCCGAGGTCGGTGGCGAGATCACCGCGCAGGCCGCGCAGCACCTCGGTGAGGCCGCGCAGCAGGTGCGGCAGCGGGCGGTGCGGCACGTCCGACACCGGCATCACGACGGGCGTCTGCCGGCCGTCGCCGTCGACGAACATGAGCCAGAGCTGGCGGTCGACGCAGGCCACGCCGACCAGCGCGCTGACGCGGGCCAGCACGTCGGCGTCGGTGAGGAGGGTGGGGGCGTCGGTGGGGTTCGGAATCGTCATGCCGGCAGGGTCGCGCGCGCCGCGGTCCGCCCGTGGGCGTTTCGCGCAACCTGTGGACAACTACCGGACGGGCGCTCCCCAGTCGGTGCTCTCCCGCAGCGGACGCTTGAGGATCTTGCCACCGGGGTTGCGGGGCAGCGGCACGTCGCTGACGGCGAAGTACTGCGGCACCTTGAAGTCGGCCAGCCGCTCGCGCAGGTACTCCACCACCGGTTTCGCGTCGAACGTCGTGCCCGGCAGCGGCACGATCACCGCGCCCACCTTCTCGCCCATGACGTCGTCGGGCACCGCCACGACGGCGGCGTCGGCCACCCCCGGAGCACCGGCGAGCGCGTTCTCCACCTCGACGCAGTACACGTTCTCGCCGCCGCGGTTGATCATGTCCTTGGCGCGGTCGACGATGCGCACGATGCCGTCGTCGACGCGGGCGAGGTCACCGGTGTGCAGCCAGCCGTCGACGAACGCGGCTGCGGTGGCCTCGGGCTTGTTCCAGTAGCCGAGCACGACGTTCGGGGCGCGGACCAGCAGCTCGCCGACCCCGCTGACCGGGTCCACGGCGTCGAGGGCGAGGTCGACGACGGGCGCGGCGAACCCCACGGAGTCGGCGTCGGACGCGGCCCAGGCGTGCGGCAGGAACGTGGCGATCGAGCTGGTCTCGGTGAGGCCGAACCCGTTGCCGACGGTGGCGGCCGGGAAGGCCTCGGTGATCCGGGCGACGAGCGACGGCGCGATGGGGGCGCCGCCGTAGGTGATGCGGCGGACACGGCCCCGGTCGAGCATGGCGAGGTCGGGGTGGGCGAGGGCCAGGGCGTAGATCGCCGGGACGCTGACGAGGGTGTCGATCCGCTCCTCGGCGATGGTGCGCAGGAACGCCCGGACGTCGAACGCGGGCAGCACGACGGTGGTGCCGCCGAGCGCGAGCTGCACGAGCAGTTGGCTGTTGCACCCGGTGACGTGGAACAGCGGCACGGACACGAGGTTGCGCACGGACGGCCCGTCGGCGCGGTCGATCCCGATCACGCGGATGGCCGTCTCGACGTTGGACAGGAAGTTCTCGTGGCTGGTCATCGCCCCTTTCGGGAAGCCGGTGGTGCCGCTCGTGTAGAAGATCGCGGCGAGGTCGGCGGCCCGGGCGTCGTCACGGGCGACGGGGTCGCCGTCCGGCAGCGGCTCGCCGGGCCGGAGCACGGCGTCGGACCCGGAGTCGCTCAGCACGTACTCGATCTCCGGCTCGGCGAAGCGCGTGTTCACCGGCACCGCGACGGCGCCCGCCAGCTGGGTGCCGAGGAACCCCAGCACCCAGTCGACGCCGGCCGGGAGCAGGTTGGCCACCCGGTCGCCGCGCTCCACCCCGGCCGCGACGAGGCCGCCGGCGACCCGGGCCGACCGGTCCCACAGCTGCCGGTAGGTCAGCCGTTCCCCGCCGACCTCGACGAGCGCCTCGCCGTCGGGGTTCTCCTCGACGGAGCTGCGCAGCATCGTGACCAACGACGACGGGAGGCCGGTGTAGTGGGCCACCCCCCGGTCGTCGCGGACGATGCCGGAGGTGTCGAACGGATCGGCGCCACGGGGGAGCGGGGTGACGGGCACAGGAGCCTCCGGACGTCGTCGTCGGCCCTGCATCCTGCGGCGGGGCCGGACGGCCGGTCAAGGGCCCGGTGGGCCGTTCGGCTCAGCCCAACGTCACAGGTCGGCATCGGGGGCGGCGCGGACCGCCCGGACCCGACATCCTGCGCATTCCCCTTCCCCGACCCCAAGGACATCCCATGGTCGCCATCGTCGCCGCGGTCCTGTTCGGACTCGCGCTGATCTTCGAGCTCGCCGGCTACTCCCTCTCCGTCCTCACCCCGACGACGCTGTCCACCGCCGGGCTGCTCTGCATCGCGCTGCACCTGGCCGGGATCGGCACGAGCCGCCCGGCGCGGCGGTCGTCCCGCCGCTGATCAGCGCAGGTGCTCGAGGGCCTCGCCGATCCCGACGACGTCGGCGTACTTCGCGTCGAGGTCGGCGAGGTTGCTCTCGTGCAGCCCGGGCGTCCGGTCGGCGCAGGCGTCGCGGACGACCAGCGGGCGGAAGCCGTGGTTGAGGGCATCGGTGGCCGTCGCGCGCACGCAGCCCGACGTCGAGACGCCCGCGACCACCACCGTGTCGACGCCGGCGGCGCGCAGCGTGGCGGCGAGCGACGTGCCGAAGAACCCGCTCGCGTACTGCTTGGGCACCACCGGCTCGCCCGCGGCCGGTTTCAGGACGAGCTCCCCCCAGCCGCCCTCGGCGTCCTCGGCGAACGCGGCCAGCGCGGGCACCTTGCAGACGAACAGCCCGCCGTCGGCCATGCCGGAGGTGTAGCGCACGACGGTCCAGACGACCGGGGCCCCGGCCGCCCGCGCCGCGGCCACGAGGGACGCCGTCGCGGCGACGGCCGGGCCGGGGTCGGGCAGGGCGAACGGCCCGTCGGGCTCGGTGTAGGCGCGGACGAGGTCGACGACGACGACGGCCGGCCGCGCCCCCCACCCGACGCGCCCGGAGAACGCGCCCCCGTGCGGCCCGGTGGTCATGAGGTCGTGCGCGGCGGAGCCGCCCGTCACGTCCACACCGGGCGCTTCGGCGCCGGGAGGCCGGTCTCGGCCATGCAGTTGGCCAGGATCTCCTCCATCGGCGGGCCCATGTCGAAGACCGGCAGTTCCGCGGGACGGCTCTCCCGCATCTCCGTGCGCAGCGCCGTGGTGGCCGCCTGGTCGCCGACCACCACGCCGTAGCGTTTCGCACCCTCCTCCGTCACCAGCCCGCGCCGGACCTCCAGCTCCACCAGCGCCGGATCGCGTTCCAGCGGGTCGCCCCAGCCCCCGCCGCCCCACGTGACGAAGTGCAGGACGTCACCGGGGTGGACGGGCACGTCGTGGCACTTCGACGGGAGCACCTCGCGCGTCCCGTCGACCCGGTCGATCCACTTCGTGCCGCGCGCGCCGGGGGTGCCACCGTTGACGCCCCACGGGTAGGTGAGCCAGCGGTCGTCGTGGATCGCGATCTCGCCGGGCTCCTCGAACACGTACGCGACGTCGACGCCGTTGCCGCCGCGGTGCAGGCCCGCGCCGCCGGTGTCGGCGATGGTCTCCCACTTCTCGATGCGCAGCGGGTAGTAGGACTCCAGGTACTCGCACGGGATGTTGACGAAGCTGGGCCACAGCGAGTGGCCGTCGGGGCCGTCGCCCAGCGGGCGGCCGGGGATGCCGCCGAAGCCGATCGAGTAGAGCTGGAACCACTCGCCCTTGCGGTCGCCGGAGCTGTAGTTGCCCGAGTACATGAAGTGCGGCGACGACGAGAAGCCGGCCGCGTTGAGCAGCGCCGGGTTGGTCTGCCCGAGCAGGCCGCCGAACAGGTCGAACACGCGCCCGATGCCGTGGTTGCGGCCGTTGAGCGACGCCGGGTGCTTGGGCTTCCAGTACGAGCCGTCGGGGATCGTGACGTCGACGAGCGGGTAGAACCCGTCGTTCCAGAGGATCTGCGGGTCGGCCACGGTGATCATGTAGATCCCGAAGAACATCCGCGTCAGGTTCTCGTTGATGTAGTAGTTGATCGGCCCCGCCGCCTGCGGGGAGCTCCCGGTGAAGTCCAGGTGCACCTTCTCGCCGGTGCGCGTCAGCGAGAGCTTCAGCTCGTACGGGCCGTTGCCCAGGCCGTCGTCGCAGATGTAGTCGGTGAAGCTGAGCGTGCGGCCGTCGGCGAACACCATCGCGAGCAGCGCCTTCATGGCGTCGTAGTTGCGCTGCAGCAGGGCGTCCAGGGCGCTCAGGTAGGTGCCGGTGCCGAAGCGGTCGCACATCTCCAGCACCCGGCGGCTCGCCGTGCGGCACGCCGCGACGAGGCCGTTGAGGTCGGCGCGGTTCCAGTCCGGCATCCGCACCTGGTTGAGGATGATCTTCAGTGCGTCCTCGTTGAGCACGCCCTTCGAGTAGAGCTTGAAGGGCGGGATCACCACGCCCTCCTCGTAGATCGTGCGCGCGTCGGTGGGCATCGAGCACGGGGTCTTGCCGCCGACGTCGGACATGTGCCCGAACATCGACGCCCACCCGACCACGCGCCCGCCGGCGAAGATCGGGACGACGATGAGCCAGTCGTTGGCGTGGCTGATGGCCGCGCCGCAGGCGTACGGGTCGGAGGTGAGCAGGACGTCGCCCTCCTCGACGGTGTCGTCGAAGCCGTCGAGGAAGTCGGGGATCGAGAGCCCGAACTGGCCCACCACCATCTTCCCGGTGGGGTCCGCGATCAGCGGGAACTCGTCGTGCTGCTCGCGGATGCCGGGGGACAGGGCGGTGCGGAAGAGCACCTCGTCCATCTCGTAGCGGGCGTTGCGGAGGCCGTTCTCGATGAGGTCGAGGGTGACGGGGTCGACCTCGACCTTCGCGGTCGGCTCCGTGTCGGTCTCGATGATCCGGGCCATGTCACGCCTCCGAAACGGGGTTGATCAGCAGGGATCCCGACGCGTGCACCGTGGCCGCGTGGTCGGGGAGCACGAGGGTGGTGGAGTCCATCTCCACGACGATCGCCGGTCCGGTGATCACGTCGCCGGCGCGCAGCGTGGTGCGGTCGTAGACGTGTGCGTCGACGGTCGCGCCCGAGACGTGGATCGGGTGCGTGTCGATCGGGGTCGGCGGGCCCTCGCTCTCGGGCAGCGTCACCGCCGCCACCGACGGGCGCGGGCCGGACACCGTGGCGCGGGCGTTGACCAGCTCGTGGTCGGTGCCCAGCAGGAAGGAGAACAACCGCTCGTGCTCGGTGTCGAAGTCGGCCGCGAGGGCGGCGAGGGGGTCGCCGTCGAGGGTGGGGACGTCGATCGGGATCTCGAAGCCCTGCCCGTGGTAGCGGACGTCCACCTGGTAGGTGGTGGTCTGGTCGGCCTCGGCCACGCCCTGGTCGGCCAGGCGGGCACCGGCCTCCGCGGCGAGGTCGGTCAGTACGGTGACCAGCTCGCCGCCGGTGAGGTCGGCGAACCGCTGCAGCACCGTCCGCGCCGCCTCCGACCGCTTCGACGTTGTCGCGTCGCCGAGCGCGCACAGCACCCCGGGCGACGGCGGCACGATCACCGGCCAGGCGCCCGTCAGCTTGCCCAGCGCGTTGGCGTGCAACGGACCCGCGCCGCCGAACGCGACGAGCGCGAAGTCGCGGGGGTCGAAGCCCTGCTGGACCGACACCAGCCGCAGGCCGCCGAGCATGTTCTCGTTGACGATGTCGACGATGCCCGCCGCGGCCTGCTCGGGGGAGTCGAGCCCCATCGACTTCGCGACGAGGTCCACCGCGTCGCGCGAGGCGGCCACGTCGAGCGTGATCTCACCGCCCGCCAGCGACGCGGGCAGGTAGCCGAGCACGACGTTGGCGTCGGTGACGGTCGGTTCGGTGCCGCCCTTGCCGTACGCGGCGGGGCCGGGGTCGGCGCCCGCGGACTGCGGGCCCACTCGCAGCGCCCGGGTCAGCTCGGGCACGTGGGCGATGGAGCCGCCGCCCGCGCCGACCGTCCGGACGTCCACACTGGACGCGCGCACCGTGAGGTCGCCGACCTTGGTCTCGCGGCCGATGCGCGGGGTCAGCCCCTGCACCAGCGCGACGTCGGTGGACGTGCCGCCCATGTCGAACGTGATCAGGTCGGAGTAGCCGCACTGCTCGGCCACCCACACCGCTCCCGTGACACCGCCGGCCGGGCCGGACAGCAGCATCGTCACCGGGGAGGCGATCGCGGCGTCGGCGGAGGACAGGCCGCCGTCGCTGCGCAGAATGGCGAGCTCGCCCTGGACCCCGCCTTCGCGGAGCTGGCCGCGCAACGTCTCGACGTAGCGCTTGACCTGCGGCTGGACGTACCCGTTCGCCACGGTCGTGACGGTGCGCTCGTACTCGCGCAGCTCGGGCAGCACGTCGGAGGAGAGCGAGACGGGCACGCCGGGCAGCAGCTCCGCGGCGATCTCCGCGATGCGCTTCTCGTGGGCCGGGTCGGAGAAGGAGTTGATCAGGGAGACGGCCAGCGCGTCGACGCTTCCCAGCTTCGCGAGCTGCGCCCGCACGTCGTCCTCGTCGAGCTCGCGGATGACCGTGCCGTCGGAGGCGAGGCGCTCGTCGACCTCGACGGTGTTCTCCAGCGCCGCCAGCGGCTCGGGCTTGGGCCAGATGATCCAGCCCGCGAGCCCGCCGGGCACGTAGGAGCGCGCGATCTGCAGGACCTGCCGGAACCCCTTCGTCGTGACCAGCCCGACGGTGGCGCCCTTGCCCTCCAGGATCGCGTTGGTGGCCACGGTGGTGCCGTGCAGCACCTCGGCGATCTCCGACATCGCGATGCCCGCCTCGGCGCACACCTTCCCGATGCCGTTCAGCACGCCGACGGCCTGGTCGGAGGGGGTGGACGCGGTCTTGGCCCGCCAGGTGGCCCCGCTGGCCTCCTCGACGAGCAGGACGTCGGTGAAGGTGCCGCCGACGTCGACACCGAGTCTGTAGGTCATGGTCTACGTCTCCTGCTCCCGGGCGATCCGCACCATCACGGCACGGGCGTTGTGGATGTGGGCGGTCATGACGGCGTGGGCCCACGCGGCGTCTCCGGCGCGGACGGCGGCGACGATCTCCAGGTGGTGGCCCAGGCTGCGACGCAGCGACGCGTCGTCGTAGGCGTGGAAGTTGCGCAGCACGATCGGGGCGTGGATCGCCCCGGCCAGTGCGGTGGCCATCGCCGGGTGGTCGGCGAGCGCGGTGAGGCGGCCGTGGAACGCGCGGTTGAGCGGGACGATCGCGTCGAGGTCCTGGTCGGGGCCGGGTGCTCCGACGGTGAGCATCTCGGTGGCCAGGGCCTCCAGGTCGCCGACGTCGGTGTCGGTCGCCCGCGGAGTCGCGAGCGCGGTGAGCCGGGGCTCGAGCGCCGCGCGCAGCTCGAACACCGCCTCCAGCTCGGAGACGGACCAGCTGCTCACCCGCGCGCCGCGGTTGGGCACGATCTCGACGAGCCCCTCGGCGGCGAGCCGGTTGAGCGCCTCCCGGACGGGCGTGCGGCTCACGCCCAGCCGCTCGGCCAGCTCCGCCTCGCCGAGGCGTCCACCTGCGGCGACGTCGCCGCGCAGGATGAGCTCCCGCACCGCGTCGACCGCCCGCTCCGAAGCCCGCGTCACGTGCCCTCCCGCCGAGATTGTGTGCAATCTAGGGATGCGAGCTACCGCTGTCCAGGGTTCGACCGCTACTTTGCATACATGGGAGACCTTGTGTCCGCGCCGACCGCTCCTCGTGCCCGGCTGCGCGAGCTGCTCGCGGCCGACGGCCCGCTCGTCGCGCCCGGCGCCTACGACGCGCTCTCGGCGCGCCTCGTCGAGCAGGCGGGGTTCGACGCCGTCTACATGACGGGGTTCGGCACCACCGCGTCGCTGATCGGGCGGCCCGACGTCGGCCTGCTCAGCAGCACCGAGATGATCGACAACGCCCGGCGCATCGCCGCCGCCGTCGACGTGCCGGTGATCGCCGACGCCGACACCGGCTACGGCAACGCGATCACCGTGGTGCGCACGGTGCAGGGCTACGAGCAGGCCGGGATCGCGGGCATCCACCTCGAGGACCAGGTGATGCCCAAGAAGTGCGGGCACATGAGCGGCAAGGCCGTGATCGGCGTCGACGAGATGGTGGGCAAGATCCGCGCCGCCGCCGCCGCGCGCCGCGACCCCGACTTCGTGATCATCGCGCGCACGGACGCGGCCGCCGTCGAGGGTCTGGCGGCGGCGATCGCCCGGGCCCGCGCCTACGCCGAGGCCGGTGCCGACGTGCTGTTCGTCGAGGCTCCCACCAGTGAGGACGACATCGCGCGGGTGGCTGCGGAGCTGAAGGGCCTCGCGCCGCTGGTGTTCAACTGGGCCGAGGGCGGACGCACCCCGCCGATCTCGCTGGAGCGCATCACCGAATTGGGCTTCTCGCTCGTGCTCTACCCGATCGGCACCCTGCTGGCGGCCACGGCGGGCATCCGGGCGCTGCTCGAGACGCTCCGCAAGGACGGCACCCCGGCCGCGGCCATGCCCGGCCTGCCCACGTTCGACGGCTTCACCGACCTGATCGGCCTGCCCGAGATCCACGAGCTGGAGCAGCGTTTCGGCCCGTGATCAGCGGTCGTCCGCACGCCCCACCCGGTCTCCGACGCGCGCGGCCCCCTACCCTCGCCCCCATGACCAGGACGAGGGTGGCTGTGGTGTTCGGCGGGCGCAGCAGCGAGCACGCCATCTCCTGCGTCTCGGCCGGGAGCGTGCTGGCCCACCTCGACCCCGAGCGGTTCGAGATCGTCCCCGTCGGCATCACCACCACCGGCGCGTGGGTCCTGGGTTCCGACGACCCCCGTGAGCTGGCCATCTCCGACCGGGCGCTGCCGTCCGTCGACGGGTCCCGCACGGCGCTGGCCCTGCCCGGCGACCCGACGCGCGGTGGTCTCGTCGTCCTCGACCCCGAGCGTGCCGGCGAGGTGTTCTCGGGGGTCGACGTCGTGTTCCCCGTGCTGCACGGCCCCTACGGCGAGGACGGCACGATCCAGGGACTGCTGGAGATGGCGGGCGTGCCCTACGTCGGAGCGGGGGTGCTGGCCAGCGCGGCGGCGATGGACAAGGAGTTCACGAAGAAGCTGCTCGCGGCCGAGGGCCTGCCCAGCGGCGACTTCGTGACCCTGCGCCCCGGCACCGCCACCCTCACGTCCGAGCAGCGCGACCGCCTCGGGCTGCCGGTGTTCGTCAAGCCGGCGCGCGCGGGGTCGTCCATGGGCATCACGCGCGTCACGGCGTGGGCCGCGCTCGACGCCGCGATCGCCACCGCCCGCGAGCACGACCCGAAGGTGCTGGTGGAGGCCGCGCTCGTCGGGCGCGAGGTGGAGTGCGGCGTGCTGGAGCTGCCCGACGGCACACTGCGCGCGAGCCTGCCGGCGGAGGTCCGGGTGACCGGCGACGCGGAGTTCTACGACTTCGAGTCCAAGTACCTCGACGACGTCTGCGAGTTCGACATCCCCGCCAAGCTCGACGACGAGGCCACGGTGGCGTTGCAGGAGATGGCGATCGCCGCGTTCCGGGCCCTCGACGGCCAGGGGTTGGCCCGCGTCGACTTCTTCGTCGGGCCGGACGGCGCGCTCACCGTCAACGAGGTGAACACGATGCCGGGCTTCACGTCGACCTCGATGTACCCGCGGATGTGGGGGGTCACCGGCGTCGACTACCCGACACTGCTCTCCACGCTGGTGGAGACGGCGCTCGCCCGCGGCACCGGCCTGCGTTAGGGCCGCCGCGCCGCCACGACGAGCGCGGCGAGGTCGCCCTCGACCGGACCCTCGCCCAGCCGGGCCGTCATCTCGGCCGCGATCGCCGCGGTCAGCTCGTCGAGGTCGCCGCGCTCCTGCAACGCGAAGCGCAGCGGCGTGCCCCGGCAGAAGCCGTCGGCGAGGGTGGCGGCCGACGGCGACGTGCCCTGCAGCACGACCCGCTCGACCGACACCGGCTCCAGCCCGCCGGCCCGCAGGTCGGCCTCGATCTGCTCCGGATCGGGGTAGCCGTGCGGGACGCGGGCCACGAAGGTCGGCGGGTCCACGGGCCGGGCCGCCGCGATCCCGGCCATCAGCGCGGCCGGGAACGGCGAAGCCTCCACGACGTCCCAGACGGCGACGAGCAGCCTCCCGCCGGGTCGCAGCACCCGCGCGGCCTCGGCGAACGCGGCGGGCTTGTCGGGGAAGAACATCACGCCGAACTGGCAGACGACCAGGTCGTACGAGCCGGCGGGCTCGTCGAGGTGCAGTGCGTCGGCGACGCGCCAGGTGGCGCCCGGAACCTTCGCCGCTCCGAAGGCCACCATGGCCGGGTTGAGATCGGTGGCGACGACCTCGGTGCCCGGCAGTGCCGCGACCAGCTCCCCGGTGGCGACGCCCGTGCCGGCGGCGAGCTCCAGCACCCGGCGCGGCGTCAGCCCGACCACCGCCTCGGCGAGGTACGCGGCGAAGGGGGCGAACAGGGCCGGGCCGAGGGCCCGGTCGTAGACCGCGGGCATGCTGTCGACCCAGCTGGTGTCGGACGTCACCCGCGCAGGGTCCTCCCGCGTCAGGCTCCTGTCACGGTCTGCACGATGAGGAAGACGTTGAGACCGATGATCAGCGCCGCGGCGACGGACGCGACGATCGTCGTGAGCCTGCGGTTCACCAGCTCGGCCATGATGTCCCCACGCCGGGTGAGCAGCACCAGCGGCACCAGCGCGAACGGGATGCCGAACGACAGCACCACCTGCGAGAGCACCAGCGCCCGCGTGGGGTCGAAGCCGATGCCCAGCACCACCAGCGCGGGGGCGAGGGTGAGCAGGCGGCGCACCAGCAGCGGGATGCTGCGGCGGACGAAGCCCTGCATCACCACCTGTCCGGCGTAGGTGCCCACTCCCGACGAGGCGAACCCGGACGCGAGCAGGGCCAGCGCGAAGGTCAGCGCCGCCGGCTGGTCCAGGGCCCGGGCGAGCCCGGCGTGCACGCCCTCGAGGGTGTCGGTGTCGGGGATGCCGGTGCCGAAGAACAGGGATGCCGCGATCACGAGCATCGCCGCGTTGACGAGACCGGCGAGGCCCATGCCCACCAGTACGTCGGTCTGCTGGCGGCGCAGCAGGAACTTCCGCTCCGCCGGCCCGACCGCCGGGATGCGCCCCTGGGTCAGGGCCGAGTGCAGGTAGATGACGTGGGGCATGACGGTGGCCCCGAGGATGCCGGTGGCCAGCAGCAGGCTGTCGGTGCCGTCGAAGCGCGGGATCAGCCCGGACGCCAGCTCGGCGCCGGGGATGTCGATGCGGAACGCGGTGACGAGGAAGCCGAGCAGGATCACGCCGAACAGCCCGGCGATGGCCAGCTCGAAGGGGCGGTAGCCCCGGTTCTGCAGGGCCAGCAGCAGGAACGCGACGACCCCGGTGATCACGCCACCGGTGAACAGCGGGATGCCGAACAGCAGGTTCAGGGCGATGGCGCCGCCGATCACCTCGGCCAGGTCGGTGGCGATGGCCACGAGCTCGGCCTGCACCCACATCAGCCGCGTGACCGGCTTCGGGAACTGCTCGCGACACAGCTCCGGCAGGTTGCGGCCGGTGGCCATGCCGAGCTTGGCCGAGAGCGTCTGGATCAGCATCGCGAGCAGGTTGGCGCCGACGATCACCCACAGCAGCAGGTAGCCGAACCGGGCGCCGGCCGAGAAGTTGGTGGCGAAGTTGCCGGGGTCCACGTAGGCGATCGCGGCCACGAAGGCGGGGCCGAAGAAGATCAGGCGGCTGCGGATCCCGCCCCGCTCGCGGATCTCGGTGATCGTCTCTTGGCGGTCGCCGGTGGCGGTCACGACTGCTCCTCGGTCCGGCCGTGCACGAGACGGGTCAGGGGGATGCCGAGCGCGTGCCGTGCACCGTCGATGCGGACCCAGTACGGCCCGCCGAACGGTTCCTGCTCCTCGACGTCGAGCAGCGCTCCCGGGACGACGCCGAGCTGCCCGAGGTGGCGCAGCGCGGCGCTGTCACGGTCCGACACCCGCTCCACCCGGAACCGCGACCCCGGCGCCACGCTCTCCAGCGACACCCCCCAGCTCTCGCTGTGCGGGCCCTCCCGCGGCGGGATCGGGTCGCCGTGCGGGTCGTGCGTGGGGTGGCCGAGCGCGGCGTCGATGCGTTCCTCGAGCCGTGCCGACAGCGCGTGCTCCAGCAGCTCGGCCTCCGCGTGCACCTCGTCCCACGGCACGTCCAGGGCCTGGGCGAGGAACGTCTCCAGGAGGCGGTGGCGACGGATCACCCGCAGTGCCTCGCGCTCCCCGGCGCCGGTGAGGCGGATGGAGCGGCCGTCGGCGCGGTCGAGCAGGGCGCCGTCCTCCAGGCGCTTGACCATCGAGGAGACCGACGGCGACGACACGCCGAGCTCCTGGGCCAGCAGCCCGGTGGTGACGGGGTCGCCGTGGGTGCCGAGGTGGTAGACGGCCTTGAGGTAGTCCTCGGACGCGCGCGACATAGCCGACATGATCGACGAATGTAGGTGCGTCTACCGATTCGCGGAAGACGTGTCTCAGAGTGAGACCTAACGCACGGCCACCGGGGTGGCCGGCAACGTCGTGCGGATGACGTCGGAGACCTGCTGCAACGGGCCGCTGCCCGCCGTGGTGGGCGTCGTCAGCACCACGTACACCGGCCGGTCGACGGCCACGTAGGTGACGACGACCGGATCGGGCACGCCGTCGTCGAGCTTGAGCCAGTTGACGCCGTTGATCACCAGGAGCGACGAGGTGGGCGTCAGCTCCTCGGGCCGGGGCAGGCCGCAGCGCAGCACCACCGGCCGCGGCGACGCCGCCCACGCACGCACGCCCGGCTGCACCGGGTCGGCCTGCGCGCGCTGGGGGAGCGTGCCGCCGTCGGCGGGGAGGTCGCCGTTCAGGCCGGCCAGTAGCCCGGCGCACAGCGGGCCCGAGGCCTGCGGGGCGTCGACGGGGGCCACGGCGAGCGGGGTGGTGTCCGGCGGCGGGGGGGCGCTGCCGTCGAGCCCGCGGGCCCGCACCGTGATCGCGATGCCCGCCACCACGAGTGCGAGCAGCAGGGGCAGGGCGATCGCGATCGCGACGGGGGCCGGCGGGCGGTTCATCGGGCGGCTCAGCCGAGGTGGACCACGGGGCAGGTCAGCGTGCGGGTGATCCCGCCGACGCCCTGGATGCGGGCGACGACCAGCTGGCCGAGCTCGTCGACGGTGTCGGCCTGGGCGCGGACGATCACGTCGTAGGGTCCGGTGACGTCCTCGGCGGAGATCACGCCGGTGATGGCGGAGATCTCGCCGGCCACGGCGGCGGCCTTTCCGACCTCGGTCTGGACAAGGATGTAGGCCTGCACCACGGTGTGCCCCTTTCAGGCAGAGTGAGTGCCGAACGTACCCGAGGAGCTCTCGTTGCCCACACTTCCACGGTCCTCGGACGAGCGATCCGAGACCGACGGCACACTGGCGGGCGTCGGCGAGTTCGGACTGATCGCCCGCGTCACGCGCGACCGGGTGCAACCGGTGACCACGCTGCTCGGTCCCGGTGACGACGCGGCGGTGGTGACCGCGCCCGACGGGCGGGTCGTGGCGTGCACCGACGTGCTGGTCGACACCGTGCACTTCCGGCTCGACTGGTCCACCCCCGAGCAGGTCGGACGCAAGGCCGCCGCGGCCAACCTGGCCGACGTCGCCGCGATGGGCGCGGTGCCCACGGCGCTTCTGGTGGGCCTGGCCTGCCCCGCCGACACCCCGGTCGCGACGCTGGAGGCGCTCGCCGACGGGCTGTGGGCGGAGGCGGGTGTCGCCGGGGTCGGGGTGGTGGGCGGCGACGTCGCGTCGTCGGGCACGCTCGTGGTCTCGGTGACCGCGCTGGGTTCGCTGGAGGGTCGCGAGCCGGTGACGCGCGGCGGCGCCCGCCCCGGCGACGTGCTGGCCCTGGCCGGGCGGATCGGCTGGTCGGCGGCCGGGCTGGCCGTCCTCTCCCGGGGCTTCCGGTCGCCGGTGGCGGTGGTGGGCGCGCACCGGGTGCCCGAGCCGCCCTATGCCGCGGGTCCCGAGGCGGCCCGGGCCGGCGCCACGGCGATGATCGACGTCTCGGACGGGCTGCTGGCGGATCTGGCCCACGTCGCCCGGGCGTCCGGGGTGACGATCGACGTGACGCCTCCGGACGTGCCGCAGCGGCTGGCGGAGGTGGGCTCGGCGCTGGGGGTCGACCCCGTGCAGTGGCTGCTCACCGGCGGCGAGGACCACGCCCTGGTGGCGACGTTCCCCACGGGGGTGGAGCTGCCGGCCGGCTGGACGGCGATCGGCAGCGTGCGGGCGGGGGAGCCGGAGGTGCTGGTGCAGGGGCGGCCGTACACCGGCGGCCCGGCGGGCTGGGACCACTTCACGCGCTGATCATGGCGTCGGCTTGGCCGGAACGGCCTCGGGAATCATGCGTGTCGGTCATGCTCGGCCGATGTCCTTCGAGGCGCTGGTGGCGCGGCAGGCCGGGGTGATCACGCTGGCGCAGGCCGTGAGCTGCGGGATGTCCGCCGCCACTGTCCACCGGCGGGCGCGTGATCGAGTGTGGTCGCGCCTGCATCCCGGGGCCTATCTGGTGGGTGGGCATCGGCTCGGGGACGAGGCGCGGGTGCGTGCGGCGGCGTTGGGGGCAGGTGACGGTTCCACGGTCACGGGGCCGGCGGCGGCCCACTGGCACCGGATGCGCGACCGGGCGCCTGACGTCATCGACATCACCGTGCCCCTGTCGGCCAAGCCGCGACCACAGCCCGGGATCGGCCTGCGCCGTCGTGAGCCGGCGTGGCAGGACGTGCTGGACATCCGCGGGGTCCACCTCACGCAGAAGCCGCTCACGGCGTCGGAGACCGCGCTCACCCTGCCCGACGGCTCGATGTTTCTCGATCGAGCGACTCGATGGCCGGCCGGCAGAGACGGTGACCGAGATCGGCGAGACCCTGGCCCTCGCTCCTGTGATCGCCAGAACCGGGACATGAGCTGCACACACGCAGCTCGTGTCCCGATTCCGGTGATCTTCAGCGCGCCGGTCGAGGTCCCGCAGCAGGGAGACCCCCGCGTCGTGGTGGATGGCCTCGCGGTGGATGTGCAGCACCAGGGGTCGGCCTGGCGCCGGACCCGCCCGACCGCGGGCTGCGGCGCACGACGGCGCCGACCCCCGGGCCGACCGGGGACTTCCCCGGTCCCCAGCCGTGCGCTCAGGTCCGGGGGACCGCGACACCCCTGATGCTCGCGTCCAGCAGCTGCACGGGATGCAGCAGCGGGATGTCGGCACCGAGGTGCTTGCCGATCTGCAGCAGGCATCCCGGGTTGGCCGTGACGATCACGTCCGGGTTGACGGAGCGGACGTTCGCCGCCTTGCGGGCCCCCAGCTCGCCCGCGGCCTCCGGCGCGATCATGTTGTAGATGCCCGCGGAGCCGCAGCACAGCTCGGTCTCCGGCAGGTCCACGAGCTCCAGGTCGGGGATCGAGCGGAGCACCGCGCGCGGCTGCGCCCGGACCTTCTGCGCGTGCCCCAGGTGGCAGGCGTCGTGGTAGGCGACGCGGCCGCGCACCGGGTGGCGTTCGGCGCGGGGCTCGCCATCGGCCAGTACCTCGTGCACGTCACGGACGCGGGCGCTGAACGCCGCGGCGCGGTCGGCCCACGCGGGGTCGTCGGCGAACAGGTGGCCGTACTCCTTCATCGACGAGCCGCAGCCCGCGACGTTGGTGACTATCGAGTCGACGTCGAGGGTCTCGAACACGCCGATCTCGCGCTTCGCCCGCTCCAGGGCCGGTGCCTCGCGGCCGGCGTGCAGCTCCAGCGCGCCGCAGCACTGCTGGTCGCGGGGCACGAGCACGTCGTAGCCCTCGGCGGCGAGCACCCGCACCGTGGCCTCGTTGACACGGTGGAAGAACACGTCCTGCACGCAGCCACTCAGCAGCGCGACGCGGCCGCGCCGGGAGCCGACGGCCGGGGTGAACACGGGCAGCCTCGCGAAGGCCTCGCGCACCGACACCGGCGGGAGCAGCGACTCCATGGCGGCCAGCCGCCCGGGCAGCTTCTCGGCCAGCTTCCGGATCGCGGGCACGGTGCGGAGCTTCTGGTAGAGCGCCCCGGGCAGGGCCGCCGCACGAAGCCGCCGCTTGTAGGGGAACAGCGCGAAGATGGCGTCGCGGAACAGCTGGTCGGAGCGGTCGCGCTCCACGTTGCGCTCGATCTGCGGGCGCACCGACTCCAGGAGCTTGTCGTACTGCACGCCCGACGGGCACGCCGTCACGCACGCCATGCAGCCCAGGCACGCGTCCATGTGCTCCTGGAACGACCCCTCCAGGGTGATCTCGCCCTTGCTCGCGAGGTCCATGAGGTAGATGCGGCCGCGCGGGGAGTCCATCTCCTCGCCCCACAGCTGGTAGGTGGGGCAGGTCGGCAGGCAGAACCCGCAGTGCACGCAGTCGTCGAGCAGCTCGCGCTCAGGCGGATGGTGGTCGTCGAAGCTGCTGGGCGCGGTCTGGGGGAGCTTGCTCTCGGCGGAGCCTGCGGGGGTGGTCATCGATTCACATCCAGGGATCGAAGCGGCCCGGACCGAACCGGCCCTGCGGGTCGAACACGTTCTTGACGGAGCGCAGCACGGCGACCGCCGACGGCGGCGGCCCCCACGCGGGCACGTCCGAACCGGCCGGGCGCGAGCGCACGACGGACGTGCCGCCCGCGGCGTGCACCAGGGCGTGGGCCTCGGCGACGCCGGCCGGGTCGAGCGAGACGGTGGCGACGCCGGTGCCCAGCCCCGCGGTGACGGCGGTGACGCCCGGCAGCGAGCCGATCAGCGCCGGGAGCCGCGACGGCAGCGCACCGATGCGCAGGACGGCGGAGCCTGGAGCGCCCCGCACGGCGGCGTCGTGGGCCCCCCACCCCTGACGAGCGGCACCGTCGTCGGAACCTGTCCGACGGAAGTGCCGTTCGTCGGTGTCGAGGGCCTCCGCCACGCGCGCGGCCCGGGCGTCCAGCGCCGCCTCCGTACCCTCGATGCGGACCAGCAGCGTGCCGTCCACCCACTCCAGTGCCACCGGCTCGAACGGGCCGCCGAGCACGCGGGCGGCGTGGTCGGGCGCCTCGTCCAGCGGGCAGTCGAGCGCCAGGGTGGCCGTGGCCTTCGGGACGGGGTGCAGGCGAAGCACCACCTCCGCGACGACGGCGAGGGTGCCGTAGGAGCCGTGCATCAGCTTGGCCAGGTCGAACCCGGCCACGTTCTTGATCACGTGGCCGCCGTTGTGGGCGATGGTGCCGTCGGCGAGCACGAGCGTGGTGCCGATCACCAGGTCGCGCAGCGTGCCGTAGACCAGCGCGGACGGCCCGGCGTCACCGGTGGCGAGCAGCCCGCCGACGGTGGCCCCGTCGGCGATCCGGGCGGCGTCGAGCGACACGTGCTGGCCGTGCGAGGACAGCTCCTCGACGAGCGCGCGCAGCGGGGTGCCCGCCCGCACCGAGACGGTCATGTCGCCGGGGTTGTGGGTGATCACGCCGGTCAGGGCGGTGGTGTCGAGCACCGTCTCGACGGCGCCCAGCGGGCCGGCCCAGTCGGCCGCCGTGCCGGCCCCGGAGATCCCGACCGGGCCGCTGGTATCGAGGATCGCCGCGCGCAGCTCGTCGAGATCGCCGGGTCGCATCTTCGTCGGGGTGCTCACGGCGCTGTCTGGTGAACTCGCAAGCTCGCTCATAACCTTTCGATCACTCCCGACTCCTCCAGCGGATGGGGCTCGTACTTGCCGGGGCGCTCACCGCAGAGCCGCGGCGTCGGGAGCACCTTCCCCGGGTTGCAGATGTTGTGCCCGTCGAACGCGTCGCGCACCCGCTGCATCACCGCGAGGTCGTCCTCGGTGAACATCTTGGGCATCGAGCACGCCTTGTCGGTGCCGATCCCGTGCTCGCCCGACAGGGACCCGCCGAACTCGACGCACAGCTCGGCGATCTCGCCCGACAGCTTCTCGGCCCGCTCGGTCTCGCCCAGCGCCGCGCTGTAGAGCACCAGCGGGTGCAGGTTGCCGTCGCCGGCGTGGAAGACGTTGGCCACGCGGATGCCGGCGTCGCGGCCGAGTTCGGCGATGCGGTCGAGCACCTCGGCCAGCCGGGTGCGGGGCACCACGCCGTCCTGCACGAAGTAGTCGGGGCTGATCCGGCCGACGGCGGCGAACGCGGCCTTGCGGCCCCGCCAGATCGCGGCGCGCTCCTCGGGGGAGCCGGCGATGTGCAGCCGGGTGCAGCCGTGCTTCTCGCAGATCGCCTTGACCTGCTCGAACTGCGAGTCGCACTCCTCGACCGGGCCGTCCAGCTCCACGACGAGCGCGGCCGGCACGCCCACGGTGTAGCCGGCGTGGACGGCCTCCTCGGCGGCCTCGATGGCGAGAGTGTCCATCATCTCGACGGCGGCGGGCACGATGCCGGCGGAGACGATGTCGGAGACGACGTCACCGGCGGCGCGCACGGACGGGAAGTCGGCGAGCAGCGTGCGCACCGTCTCGGGCGTGCGCAGCAGCTTCACGGTGATCTTCGTGGTGATCCCGAGCGTGCCCTCCGAGCCGAGGAACACCCCGCGCAGGTCGGGCCCGGCCTGCTCGCCCGTGTCGGTGCCGAGGGTGACGACCGAGCCGTCGGGCAGCACCACCTCGGCCGAGTAGACGTGGTTGGTGGTGAAGCCGTACTTGAGGCAGTGGGCGCCGCCGGAGTTCTCCGCGACGTTGCCGCCGATCGTGCAGACCTGCTGGCTCGACGGGTCGGGCGCGTAGTAGAGCCCGTGCGGCGAGGCGGCGGCGGTGATCTCCAGGTTGGTGACGCCCGGCTCGACGACGGCGCGCCGGTTGACGGGGTCGACCTCCAGCACGCGCTTGAGCCGGGCCAGGCTGATCACCACGCCCTCGGCCACGGGGAGCGCACCCCCGGACAGGCCGGTGCCCGCGCCGCGGGCCACGAACGGCACCCGGTGCTCCGCGCAGACCGCGACCGCGGCCGCCACCTGCGCGGCGTCGCGGGGGAGCAGCACCAGCTCCGGGGTGACCCGGTAGCCGGTGAGCCCGTCGCACTCGTAGGCGCGGCAGCCCACGGGGTCACTGATGACGTCACGGGGTTCGAGCACCTGCTCGAACGCCGACCTCACCGCAGGGTCGAGCGCCATGGCCGCCTCCTCACGTCGTACCGGGCGGACGTGACCCTACGTCACGTCACGTCGGGACGAGCCGTGCTGCCGAGCGTCGGGAGGGGCCGGTTGCCGAACCGCCCTGGACTTCATGATCTGATCCCACTCGTCCGATGTGGTGATGCCCACTACCCGAACGGCGGGTCGTCACCCCGTGGCAACACGGTCGGTTGATCATGTGTCCCGTCACGACGATCTTCAGGAGGCGTGTGTGGGCCCGCGTCGAACGCTGCAGCTGTCGCTCATCCTCGCGGCCGCCATGGCTATTCTCCTCGCCCTGACCGGTGCTCTTTCCCCGGCGAGCGCTGCGCCTCTCGCTCCGCTCACGGTGGAGCTTGCACCCTGACCGGTGCTCTTTCCCCCGCGAGCGCTGCGCCTCTCGCTCCGCTCACGGTGGAGCTTGTTCCCTGACGGGCGTTCTCGCGCCGGCGGGCGCGGCACCGCTGAACCCGCTCACGGTGAGCCCGACCCGGTAACGCGACTCCGGCGTCCGGCGAGGGCAGGTATCAGGGAGCCGGTGCCCGGCATCGTCCCCGGTGAGCCGCCGAGAGGACGACCGATGACGCAGACGCCGGACGGACCCCGCCCCGGTCGGCCCCGTCCCGACGGACCCCAGCCCGGTCGGCCCGATCCCGCCCGGCCGGATCTCGACGGCGGGGTGCCCGACGGCTTCGTGGTCGTGGTGCTGGCGGCCGACAGCCCGGTGGACCGCGATCTCGACCCGGACCGGGACCTGCGCGGGGTGCTGCAGGGCTCGGAGGAGTCCGGGCGGCTGCTGGAGGTTCTCGACCGGCTCGGGGGCCCGCCCACCAGCCGTCTCCTCGACCCGGCGGCGCTGGAGAACGCCCGCCGCATCGACGCGCTGCTGCGGGAGGTCGATCCGGAGGGGGCCGTGCGCACCCACCGCAGTCGCACCCGCTTCTGGCGGATCGACCTCCGCGACGGCCGGGCCGATCCGGAACGGGTCGCCGCGGAGATCGCGCAGCTGCCCGGCGTGGACACGGCGTACGCGGAGGCGCAGGTCGCGAGACCGCCGGGCGCGCCGGCCGCCGCACCCGCGGTGATGTTCGCCCAGGACTACCTCGCGCCGGCCCCCACCGGGGTCGGCGCCGACGCGGCCTGGTCGCGTCCGGGGGGCCGCGGCGCGGGCGTGCGGGTGGTGGACGTCGAGGAGGGCTGGCGGCTGACCCATCCCGCGATCGTCGCCAAGAACCCGAGCCTCCTTCCGGACGCGGCACGGGTCAACCGCGACGGCATCGGCGGTTTCGTCGGCGACCACGGCACCTCGTCGGTGGCGGTCGTCGCCGCGTCGGGGACGGGCGTCCGGGTGCTGGGCCTGGCCCCCGACATCACCTCACTGGACGTGTGCTCGCACTACGACGCGACGACGGACACCGACATGCACGTGTCGGCGGCGATCGACCAGGCCGTGCTGGCCATCGGGGCGGGTGACGTGCTGCTCGTGGAGGTGCAGCGCCTCGCGGCCGGCGGCGTCCTGCCCACGGAGATCGACCTCGCGGACTTCCACGCCATCCAGGACGCCACCACGCTCGGGCGCATCGTCGTCGAGGCCGCCGGCAACGGCTTCCGCGACGTCGGCCTCTGGCGCCACCCGGTGAGCAGCAAGCGGGACGGGGAGCGGCGGCTCAGCAACGACGGCAGCCCGTTCGACTCGGGGGCGATCATGGTCGGGGCGTGCTGGGCGTTCGACAACGGCGTCGGGCACGGGCGCCACGCGGACTCCAACTTCGGCGCGCGCGTGGATTGTTTCGCCTGGGGCGAGAAGGTCGCCACGGCGACGGCCACCGCCACCACCGCGGACTACACCACCGACTTCAGCGGCACCAGCTCGGCGTCGGCGATCATCGCGGGCGTCGTCGCCGTCACCCAGGGGCTGAACCTCGCCGCCCACGGTGTCGCGCTGGGACCCCCGCGGATGCGCGAGCTGATGGCCGACCCGGCGGGCACCCCCGAGACCCGCCCGACGGGGACGCCGCCGACGATCGGCTACATGCCGGACCTGGGCGGGGTGGCGGCGGCCGTGGACGCGCTACCCGCCCAGCGGTAGCAGGAGCGCCACCGTCGTGCCGGACGGGCCGGAGCTGATCTCGCTGCTGCCGCCCAGCTCCTCGACGCGCCCCCGGATCGACGACAGGCCCACCCCCGACCGTCCCGTGTCGAGCGGCACGGCGCGGAACCCGACGCCGTCGTCGGCGATCCGCACCTCCAGGTGCCGCTCGTCGCGGTGCACGAGCAGCGACACGGTGCCGGCGTGCGCGTGCTTGACGATGTTGGTCAGCGCCTCGGTGACCGCACGGTAGGCGGCCACCTCCACCGCGGCCGGGAGCTCGGACAGGGCGCCCCGCACCGTGATCGAGATGGTCGGGCCCTGGTCGGCGAAGCGGTCGGTCAGGCCGACGAGCGCCGACTCCAGCCCGTCGTCGAGGGCGGCGGGGCGCAGGCCGTCGATGAGCTCGCGCACCTCGGCGGTGCAGCCGTCGATGTCGGCGGCGAGGTCGTCGAGCAGCTGCGGGGCCGGGCCGTCCGCGGGCACGAGGCGTCGCACGACCTCGGCCAGCATCCGGGTGCCGACCAGCGCCGAGGCGACCCCGTCGTGCAGGTCGCGGCGCAGCCGCCGGCGCTCCTCCTCCCGGGCCAGCACCAGCCGGTCGCGCGCCCCCTGCAGGGCCACGGCGGTCCGGCACGCCTCCGCGGCGAGCGCGGCCTGGCCGGCGAGGTCGGCGAGCAGCCGGGACTCCGCGCCGGAGAAGCGGCTGCCCGGCCGGCGCGGTGCCACCAGCAGCTCCCCGACGGGCTCGCCGTGCGCCACCATCGGGAACCGCTCGGGCGGCCCGCTCCACCGCCCGCGCTCGGCGACGGTCGACGAGGTGCCGTCGGCGGCCAGCATCCGCACCCCGGCGTAGGGCACCCGCAGCGCGTCGACGACGGTCGCGGCGATGTGGGGAAGCACGGCCAGCGGGTCGCGCATCGCGCCGACGTGCCGACCCAGCTCGGTGAGCACCGCGTACGGCTCGTCGCGGCGCCCGTAGAGCAACCGCGACACCGCGCGCTGCGCCAGCCGCTGCCCGGGCTGCAGCACGGCGGCCACCGCGGCGGCCCCGAGCACCGAGGCCACCGGGGAGCCCGCGGGCACGAGCGTGGCGCTGACCACGGTGACGACGAGGGCGTAGACGCCGACGGCCAGCGCGGTCAGCACCAGCCAGACCGCGCCACGGTGGACGTAGAGGTCGAGGTCGTGGAACCGGTAGCGCAGCACGGCGAACGTCAGCCCCAGCGGCAGGCCGGCCACCGCGGCCACCCACGGGTAGGGCAGGTCGGTGGTCAGCGACAGGCCCACCCCCAGGACGAGCAGCACCGCGCTCGGCAGCAGGCAGGCGAGCTGGCGCCGTTGCAGCTCGGGGGAGCGGCGCCAGCGCAGCACCAGCGCGACGACCACGCCCAGGCAGCCCACCAGCACGACGGCGAGCGCACCGGCCGCGACGACGAGCAGGACGCGGGCCACCGGGGGCAGCGGGTCGTCGAGCACGGTGAGCAGCGTGCGGGGACGCACGGCGGCGGCCGCGGCGAGCGCGACGGTCACGACGGCTCCCGCGGTCACCAGGACGGCCGCGAACGGCCGCCACCCGGCGCCGGGCAGCCGGCCGTCGGGCACCAGGAGCAGCAGCACGGGGATCACGGCCAGCGGTGGCCACCACGTCCACTGACTCAGCCACGCGGCCGGCAGCCAGGCCGTCCAGCTGACGGCGAGCGCGGCGACGGTCGCGCCCAGCCCGGTCAGCAGCATCAGCCGGCCCAGCGGGTGGCCGCGCAGCCGGCGGGTGACGAACACGCCCAGCGGGGTGAAGGCCAGCGCCATGGTCACCGGCATCGCGGCGGTGCCGGGTGCGGGGCCGGACCGGCCGAGCAGCGGACCCGCGACGCCGGCCGCCACGAGCACGGCGGCGGCCGCGGCGAGGACCGGCACCGGGAGGTCGGCGAGCCGCTGGAGCGGGCCCGTCCGCGTCCGGTCGGGTGCGGCCATGGCGTCCGTTCGCGTGCCGTCGTGGGTCAGATGAGGCCGAGCCGGTGCCCGAGGTTGTGCAGCCAGTCGCGCACGTCGGGCTGGGAGGTGGGCAGCCTCATGACCGCGTTGAGCGCGGTGATCACGTCGGGCAGGTCACCGTCCACCCGGGGGACGCGGACGTGCGCGGGGGTGCCGCCCGCGGCCGCGTTCTCGGCGTCGAGCCGGACCTGCGCCCGGGCGAGGAACGAGTGCAGGCGGTCGACCAGCAGCTGCTTGTCGGACGCCGACGGCACCACGCCGGGGGAGGTCTCGACGAAGCCGACGAGGACGCCGCTGTCGTCGGTCTCCGCCGTGAGGGGGAGGCCCACCCCGTCGAAGAAGGTCCAGTCGCCGAGCGGCACGTCCGCCTCGGCCACGACGTGGGTGACCACCTCGGCGGCCGGGGCGACGTGCAGCAGCAGGTCGCGATCGGTGAGGGCGACGACGGGATCCTGCACCACGCACTCCAGACTCCCCGACCAGAGACGTACGGCCGTCCAGGGTGACACGTCGCGTGACCGGCGGACAGCGGTGTGCCCCTGGTGGCGCAGTGGTTCACCCCTCGAGCAGGCCCAGCTCACGGGCCAGCAGGGCCGCCTGGAGCCGGTCGGCGACGCCGAGGGTGGCGAGCATCATCGAGACCCGGTTGCGCACCGTCTTCTCGGCGACGCCGAGCTCGTGGCCGATCTCCGGGTTGGTGCGGCCCTGCGCGACGAGTGTCAGCAGGCGGATCTCGGTGGGGGAGAGCCGGTCCAGGGGTGCGGGCCACCGCGTCCGGGCCGGAGCGGGCCGGTGGGTGACGTCGGGCCCGAGCACCACCGCCCCGTCCAGCACCGAGCGCACCGCCCGGACGACGACGGCCGGCGCGGTGTCCTTCAGGACGTAGCCGGTGGCGCCCGCGTCGAGGCACCCCTGTACGACGCCGGCGCTGTCGCGGGTCATGGTCAGCACGAGCACGGGGCAGCCGGGCGCCCGGCGCAGCTGCCGCACCAGGTCGACGCCGTCGCCGTCGGGGAGGCCGAGGTCCACGACCGCGACGTCGACGCCCTCCAGCACCGCGGTGCGGGCCCCGTCGGCCACCGTGCCGGCCTCGACGACCCGCCCGACCCACGGCTCCAGCCCGAGCAGGGCTCCGAGCCCCCGCCGCACCAGCGGGTGGTCGTCGACGAGCAGCACCGTGACCGGTCGCTCCTCGCCCATGGTCATGAGCCTAGTGGTCGCGGGACGCCGTCCCGGGGGACCGGGCGGAACTCCCGCAGGTGACGGGACCGGTGGCGCTCGTCGGGACGGGACCGCGGCCAGCGTCGCAGGCATCGGTAACCAGAGCCCCCGGAAGGCCGTCTGATGCACACGATCACCGAGACCACCGAGCACGACCTCACCGATCTGCTCGCCCGCGCGGGCCGCGGCGACCAGGTCGCCTGGTCCGCCCTGACCCGCCGCTACGCACCGCTGCTGTGGTCGCGGGTGCGCCGCTACCGCCTCCAGGAGGCCGACGGCGTGGACGTCGTGCAGACCACCTGGATGCGCCTGGCCGAGCACCTCGACCGCATCCACACCCCCGAGCACCTCGCCGGATGGCTCGCCACCGTCGTGAGCCACGAGTGCCAGCGGACGCTGCGGCTCACTGCGCGGGCCCTGCCGGTCGACGACGCCGCGGTCGCCGTCGTCGAGAGCTCCGCGGGCCCGGAGGAGCGGGCCGTCACGTCCGAGATGGTGGCCGCGCTGCGCACGGCCGTCGCCGGGCTGCCGACGCATCGCCGGGAGCTGATCGAGGCCCTGTTCGACGACGGGCGCCCGGCCTACGCCCAGGTCGCGCGCGACCTCGGCGTCCCGATCGGCAGCCTCGGGCCCACCCGGGCTCGCACGCTGGCCGAGCTGGCCCGGGTCCTGCGGCGGCAGGGCTTCTAGGAGGCCACCCCGTTGAGCACCTGGCCGAGCCGCGCGCCGGCCGCCACCAGCGCCGGGGTGAGCCGCTCCACCGCCGCCTCGTCGACGCGCCCGACCGGGCCGGACACCGACACGGCCACCGGCCCGGTCGGGCCCGGTACGGGCACCGCGACGCACCGCACGCCCGTCTCCTGCTCGCCCTCGTCGCGCACCCAGCCCTGCTCGCGGATCCGGGCCAGCTCGACGCGCAGGCGCGCCGGGTCGGTGATCGTGGTCTGGGTGGCGGCGGGCAGCCCGGCCCGCGCGATCAGCGCGTCCACCTGCGTGTTCGGCAGCTGGCTGAGCATCGCCTTGCCCACGCCCGTGCAGTGCAGGGGCACGCGCCTGCCGATCTCGGTGAACATCCGCACCGAGTGCGGCGAGGGCACCTGGGCGACGTAGACGGCGCGGTCGCCGTCGAGCACGGCGAGGTTGGCCGTCTCCCCGAACTGCTCCACCAGCTCCGCCAGCACCGGGGTGGCCCAGCGGCCCAGCAGGGCCGAGGCCGTGTCGCCGAGGCGCAGCAGCCGGGCGCCGAGGGTGTAGCGGCGCGACGGGAGCTGGCGCAGGTAGCCGAGGTCCACGAGCGTGCGCACGATGCGGTGGGCCGTGCCCGGGGCCAGCCCGGTGCGGCCGGCCAGCTCGGACAGCCCCGCCTCACCGCCCATGTCGCCGATGGCCTCGAGCAGCTCGAAGCCGCGGACCAGGGACTGGACTCCGGTCGTGGGTGCGCTCACCCCACCCACTCTAAGTTCCGTACTGCGGAAAAGCCACTCCGTCTGGTAGAAAAGACCCATGACGTCGACTCTGCAGATCGACCCGGCACTGCGTTCGTTCGTCGCGGACGAGCTGCTGCCCGGGCTCGACATCACCCCGGACCAGTTCTGGACCGCCCTCGCCGACCTCCAGTCCCGTTTCGCGCCCCGCATCGGCGAGCTGCTCGCCCGCCGTGACGCGCTGCAGGAGCAGGTGGACGCCTGGCACCGCGAGCACGGGGCGGGCGACGCCGCGTCCTACGCCGCGTTCCTCACCGACATCGGGTACCTGGTGCCCGAGGCCGACCCGCGGATCCAGGTCGACCGCGTGGACGCCGAGATCGCCGACGTCCCCGGCCCCCAGCTGGTGGTACCCGCCACCGTCCCGCGCTACGCGCTCAACGCCGCCAACGCCCGCTGGGGCTCGCTGTTCGACGCCTTCTACGGCACCGACGCGCTGCCGCAGGACCACGAGCTCGCACCCGGCTACGACGAGGCCCGCGGCGCACAGGTGATCAAGGCCGCCGACGAGCTGCTCGACGAGCTGTTCCCGCTCGCCTCCGGCAGCCACGCGGACGTCACCGCGTACGAGGTCACGGACGGCGTGCTGAGCCCGGCGCTGGCCGATCCGGCCCAGTTCGCGGGCTCCGCGGAGGGGCAGATCCTCCTGGCCCGCAACGGTCTGCACCTCCAGTTGACCATCGACCCGTCGCACCAGGTCGGCCGGCAGCACCACGCCGGCGTCTCCGACGTGCTGCTGGAGTCGGCCGTCACCACCATCGTCGACCTCGAGGACTCCGTCGCCACCGTCGACGGTGAGGACAAGGCCGCGGCCTACCGCACCTGGCTCGGGCTGATGACCGGCAACCTCACCGCGTCGTTCGAGAAGGGCGGGAAGACCGTCGAGCGCCGGGTCAACGCGGACCGCACCTATACAGCGCCCGACGGCTCGGAGCTGACGCTGCCCGGCCGCTCGCTGCTGCTCGTGCGCAACTGCGGCCACCACATGACCACCAACGCGGTGCTCGACGGCGAGCAGGAGGTGGCCGAGGGCGTGCTCGACGCGCTGGTCACCGCCACCGCCGCGCTGCACGACCTGCGCGGGCTGGGCCGCTACTCCAACTCCCGGGCCGGCAGCATGTACATCGTCAAGCCCAAGCAGCACGGGCCCGACGAGGTGGCGCTGACCGTGGAGCTGTTCGCCGCCGTCGAGGAGGCGCTGGGCCTGGAGCCGCGCACTCTCAAGATCGGCATCATGGACGAGGAGAAGCGCACCTCGCTCAACCTCTCGGCCTGCCTCGCCGCCGCGCAGGACCGCGTGATCTTCGTGAACACCGGCTTCCTCGACCGCACCGGCGACGAGATCCACACCGACTTCGAGGCCGGGCCGGTCGTGCGCAAGGATGACATGAAGTCCACGAGGTGGCTCAACGGCTACGAGGACCGCAACGTCGACGTCGCCCTGCACGCCGGGTTCGCCGGAAAGGCGCAGGTCGGCAAGGGCATGTGGGCCAAGCCCGCCGCCATGGCCGCGATGCTGGAGCAGAAGGGCGCGCAGCCCGAGGCCGGCGCCAACTGCGCGTGGGTGCCCTCGCCCACCGCGGCCACCCTGCACGCGCTGCACTACCTGCGCACCGACGTGCACGCGCGGCAGAAGGAACTGGCCGGCCGCTCGACGGACCGGGCGCTGCTGCTGGAGGTCCCCGTGCTGACGGGCGAGCTGACGGCCGAGCAGAAGACGCACGAGCTGGAGACCAACGCGCAGTCGATCCTCGGTTACGTCGTGCGGTGGGTCGGGCTGGGCATCGGCTGCTCCACGGTGCCGGACCTGGAGGGCGTCGGGCTGATGGAGGACCGCGCCACCCTGCGCATCTCCAGCCAGCTCATCGCCAACTGGCTGCACCACGGCCTCGTCGACGAGAAGCTGGTGCGCGAGACGTTCGCGCGCATGGCCGCCGTGGTCGACGAGCAGAACGCGAAGGAGCCCGGTTACCAGCCGATGGCGAAGGACCTCGAGACCAGCGAGTCGTTCCAGGCGGCGCTGGACCTGGTGTTCTCCGGCCGGTCCGAGCCCAACGGCTACACCGAGCGCGCCCTGACCAGCTGGCGCCAGAAGGCGAAGGCGAGCAGCAGCAACAGCAGCAGCTGACGCTGCCCGTGCGCGGAAATCAGGGCCAGGGCCCTGATTTCCGCGCACGACCCCCGGAGGGGTCAGCCTGCCACGGCGGCCACCGCGTCGACCTCCACCAGCTGCTCGGGGTAGCCCAGCACCGCCACGCCCAGCAGGGTGGCCGGCGGCATCTCGTCGAACGCCGCCCGGATCTCGGTCCACGCCGCCACGAGGTCGGCCCGGTCGGCCGAGGCGACGTACACGGTGAGCCGCACGACGTCGTCGAGGCATGCCCCGGCGTCGGTGAGGGCGGTCCGCACGTTCTCCAGCACCTTCCGCGCCTGCGCGGCCACGTCGCCCGGCGCGACGACGGTGCCGTCGGAGCCCAGGGGACATGCGCCCGCGGAGAGGACGAGCCGGGACCCGGGCCCGACGACGGCGGCGGCCGCGTAGTCGAGCGGCGGCAGCGCGGGGGAGTGGACGAACATGGCCGGATCGTAGGGTCGGGTGTGCTCGAACTGCGCCCCGTTTCCTTCGACCATCCCGACGCGGTCCGCCTGATCGCCGAGGTCCAGGCGTTCTACCGCCTGCGCTACGGCGACGAGGACGCCACGCCCGTCGACCCCGCGCAGTTCGCCGCGCCGCTCGGGTTCTTCACCGTCGGCTACGTCGACGGGACGCCGGTGGCGTGCGGCGGCTGGCGCGCCCGCGACGCCGGGGAGGACCCGTCGCTGGCCGACGGTGACGCCGAGGTCAAGCGCATGTACGTCGACGACGCCCACCGAGGCCGGGGGTACGCGCGCTCCGTCCTGGCCGAGCTGGAACGCACCGCGGTGGCCGCCGGGCGGCGGCGGGCGGTGCTGGAGACGGGGACGAAGCAGCCCGAGGCGATCGCGCTGTACGTGAGCTGCGGCTACACCCCGATCGCCCCGTTCGGGGCCTACCGCTGCGAGCCGAACAGCCGCTGCTACGCCAAGGAGATCGGCGCGGGGGCGGCTCGGCGGCCGGGAGCCCGCGCCGCCGACGGCGTGCCGCTCGGCTGACACGGCCGATCCGGTCGCCCTGCTCACCCGGGGCGAGTCGGCCCGTGATCGCTATCGGTCGCACGTCGCTGCCTGCGGGTTCAAGGGGTCGTCGCAACACCGGTGGTCAGTGGGTTGAACAGTAGCCCTGTAAGGGCCTGGGCCGGGGTCTTCCAGCCGAGGGTTGCCCGGGGCCGGGAGTTGAGTTGTGCAGCGACCA